>Ga0181529_10000386_pt1 | contig 65028 bp, 56 predicted proteins | sample PEATcosm2014_Bin_36_FD_119763 | JGI IMG/M metagenome (GOLD analysis project Ga0181529, IMG submission 119763) | Peatland microbial communities from MTU Mesocosm Facility, Houghton, MI, USA - PEATcosm2014_Bin10_30_metaG | ecosystem: Environmental > Terrestrial > Soil > Wetlands > Peat | place...
GGTTGTGCTTCTGCAACACCTTGGTGATGGCCGCCGTCAACGTCGTCTTGCCGTGATCAATGTGACCGATCGTTCCCACATTCACGTGCGGCTTGCTGCGATCAAACTTTTCCTTGCCCATGGCTGTTTCCCTTCGCTCCCTGAATTCTTTTGCTGCCTGTCTCTGTCCTACTTGCCCTGCGACCGGCCGATAATCTCGTCGGCAATCATCCGCGGAGCCTCTTCATATCTTGCAAATTGCATCGAATACGATGCCCGCCCCTGCGTGGACGAGCGAATGTCGTTCACGTAGCCGAACATCTCCTTCAGCGGCACAATCGCCTTGATCACCTGCGAGCCGGCCAGATGCTCCATGCCCTCGATCCGTCCGCGGCGCGAGTTGATGTCGCCGATGATCACGCCCATGTACTCTTCGGGAACCGTAACTTCAACCGCCATCACCGGCTCCAAAAGAACGGGGCTGGCCTTGCGCGCGGCCTCCTTGAAGGCAATCGAACCGGCGAACTTGAAGGCCATCTCGTTGGAGTCGACCTCGTGATAGCTGCCGTCGTAGAGCGTCACCTTTACGTCCACAATCGGGAAGCCGGCCAGAATGCCCAACTCCAGCGCGCCTTGCACACCCTGATCGATGGGCTTGATGTACTCCTTGGGCACTGAGCCGGCCTTGATCTCATTGACGAATTCGTAGCCCGCGCCGGGAGTATTCGGCTCCACGCGCAGCTTGCAGTGACCGTAGTTGCCGCTGCCGCCGGTCTGCTTGATGTACTTGCCCTCAGCCTCGGCCTTCTTGCGAATCGTCTCGCGGAAGGCAACCTTCGGCTCGCCGACGTTGGCCTCGACCTTGTGCTCGCGCTTCATGCGGTCCACAAGAATCTCCAGGTGCAGCTCGCCCATGCCGCTGATGATCGTCTGCCCGGAGTCTTCATCGGTGCGCACCTTGAAGGTGGGATCCTCATCGGCCAGACGCGCCAGAGCCACGCCCATCTTCTCCTGGTCGGCCTTGGTCTTGGGTTCGATGGCCACCGAAATAACCGTGTCCGGGAAGGTGATCGCGCCCAGCGCAATCGGATGATGCGGCGCGCAGAGCGTATCGCCGGTCTTCAATTCCTTCAGACCCACAACCGCGCAGATGTCGCCCGCCAGAACCTCCGTCACATCCTCGCGCTTGTTGGCGTGCATCTTCACCAGGCGGCCAATGCGATCCGTCTTGCCCGTACGAGGATTGAGAATGGTATCGCTCGTCTTGAGCGAGCCGGAGTAGACACGAACAAAGGCTAGCTTGCCAAAAGGATCGTTGATGATCTTGAAGACCAGAGCCGAAAGCGGCTCGGCATCCTCTGCCTTGCGCGTCTCAATCCTGTCCAGATGATGGGGATCAATGCCCTCGACCGGAGGCTTGTCCAGCGGGCTGGGCAGGTAATCCACCACCGCGTCCAGCAACGTCTGAATGCCCTTGTTCTTGAAGGCCGTACCGCACATCGCCGGAAAGATCTTCATATCGATGGTGGCCTGACGAATGCCCGCCTTGATCTCCGCCTCGGTCAGCGCTTCGCCTTCCAGGTACTTCTCCATCAGAACATCGTCGGTCTCGGAGATCACTTCCACCAGTTGCGCACGGAAGGCTTCGGCCTTCTTCAGCAGGTTGGCGGGAATCTCTTCCACTGAATACTGCGCGCCCATCGTCTCGTCGTGCCAGACAATGGCCTTCATCGTGACCAGGTCGATCACGCCCTTGAAGTTCGCCTCGGCACCGATGGGAATCTGCAAGGCCAGCGGCCGCGCGCCCAGGCGTTTGCGGATGGTCTCCAAAACATACTCGAAGTCCGCGCCGTTCTTGTCCATCTTGTTGACGAAGCAGATGCGCGGCACCTTGTACTTGTCGCCCTGCCGCCACACCGTCTCCGACTGCGGCTGAACCCCAGAGACCGAATCGAACAGTGCCACCGCGCCGTCCAGAACTCTCAGGCTGCGCTCCACCTCGGCGGTAAAATCCACGTGCCCCGGCGTGTCGATGATGTTGATGAGGTAGTCGCGCCAGGTGCAGGTGGTGGCGGCGGAGGTAATGGTAATGCCGCGCTCCTGCTCCTGCTCCATGTAGTCCATCGTCGCCGTGCCTTCATGCACTTCGCCGATGCGGTGTGTAATGCCCGTATAAAACAGGACACGCTCCGTCGCTGTCGTCTTTCCGGCGTCGATGTGCGCCATGATTCCGATATTCCGGCAGCGATTTAGAGCTACTGTGCGAGCCACGGCAATTTCTTCCTGGCGGGCGCTTGTTCTCCCGCGGTTCTAACAACTCAATGATTCCACTCGCGCCGAACCCTGCTGCTTCGGCAATACAAATTCAAATCCCGCCCAACTACCAGCGGTAGTGCGCGAAGGCCTTGTTGGCCTCGGCCATGCGGTGCACGTCTTCCTTCTTCTTCATCGCCGCGCCGCGCCCGTTGGCCGCGTCCAGCAGCTCATTGCCCAGCTTGTCGGTCATGCCCTTCTCGCCGCGGCTGCGCCCATAGTTGATTAGCCAGCGAATCGCCAGCGAGGTGCGCCGGTCGGGATTGACCTCGATCGGCACCTGGTAGTTGGCGCCGCCCACGCGGCGGGTCTTCACCTCGAGCAGCGGCTTGCAGTTCTCCACCGCCTTCTTGAAGAGCTTCAAAGCGTCGTCGCCGCCGCCCTTCTCTTCCAGATTCTTCATCGCCGCATAGAAGATGTTCTGGGCCGTCGACTTCTTGCCGCCCCACATCATCGAGTTGACAAACTTGGTGACCAGCGTGGAGCCATAGACCGGGTCCGGCGCCACTTCCCGCTTCGCAATGTGCCCTTTTCTTGGCATAATCCTCTGAATCCTCGCGCTCTCGCGCCGCTTCTGGTGCCCCAGTCCGGGTCCCAACCCACCGCCCCGGAACCGTGATTGCTGCTTACTTCTTGCCCGGTGCCGCGCCGCCCTTGGCGCGCTTGGCTCCGTACTTCGACCGGCTCTGCTTGCGGTTGGCCACGCCCACCGAATCCAGCGTGCCGCGCACCACGTGATAGCGCACACCCGGCAGATCCTTCACACGGCCGCCGCGAATCAGCACAATCGAGTGCTCCTGCAGATTGTGGCCGATGCCGGGGATGTAGGTGGTAACCTCGATCCCGTTTGTTAACCGAACGCGGGCCACCTTGCGCAGCGCCGAGTTCGGCTTCTTGGGCGTCTGCGTGTAGACGCGGGTGCAAACGCCGCGCCGCTGCGGTGAGGCCTGCAAGGCCGGTGACGCCGTCTTGTACCGCGGGGCCGTGCGCCCCTTGCGAACCAACTGATTGAATGTAGGCAAACTGCAACTCCTTACCCAGCGAAAGAACCTGACCCAGCCCGCAACATCCGCAAATGCGCACAGAACCCAAAGGCTTCCCGGTGCGAAAGCGCTACGAAATACCGTCGCGCACGCACGGAAGCTCCATTCTGCCGCTTCGCGTCTGCCTTCCTACCAATCTCAGACGAAAACCGGGACGGTGGCTGAGCGTTTTCCACGCCTTACGGGAAAAGCCAGCTCCGTTTCGCCAGTTCCGGCCCGCATAGCCCTCCAAGGCGGAGAACGCGCGGACGCCGATGCTATCTCTCCCTGCCCCTCGCAAGAAAGGAGCGGTTCCGGGAGTTCTTTGGCTGGCCAGCTTCGCCTAGCCCTGGGCCACATCCCGCCAAAAATCCATCTGGCCGGTGCCCACAATCGCCGCAACCCGTTAGAACACACGGACAGCCGCGTTCTTGCGCAACCTTTTTACAATACCAAGAAAACCGGGTGGGGTCAAATTCTTTTTCCCCTCCGCGCAGTTTAGCTTACATTCCTATTGTCCAGACGGAGCATTTTGCCTTGGCGGGCTGTTTTGCCGCCGGTGGTCCACCACCTCATATCCCGCTGGAGCCTGGAACAACGCTGGATCGGGATCGCCGCGCACCACATCCGTCACATCGGTGGCCTCTTTTCCCGACCGCGGATCTTCATGAACATGACGCACAATGATCTTCAAATCGGGAGAAATCCACAACTCGTTTATGACTTCGATCGTGCGCTTGCTGCTCTCTTCGGTCAATTGAATGGTACGGGTTATGCACGTACCCTCCGCGAAAACGCCGTTGATCTCCTGCGGCGTCAGAGCCTCTCTTTGAAAACCGGGCATCGGTGGCGTTATGCCTGGATTTGCCTGCGGCTTGCCGGCGGGTATGGGAGCCGTAACGTGCTGGGCATTCGGCCAGATATGCATCAACTTCTTGTCGGATGGATAGTCAATCATCCACTTCAAATACAATCCGGTCACCGGATCGGTAACAATGACCGACCGGTACTCGACGCCCGATGGGGTATGCTGGATGATCTCTCTGCGGGTGCGCCCCTCGGCATCCCGCCAGAGCAGCTCAACATGGGTTTCGGTCGTCGTGCTGCCGTCGGTCAGCGTCTGCGTCTTGACGGTCGTCTGCTTGCCCGAATACGGCGCGCCGGTGAAGCCCGTGCCGGAGGTCGTCTGCAGCGGACCGGACTGGCCAAAGGAAGCTGGCGCCTGGGCTAGGGAGAGCGGCATCAGCGCAAGCAGCACCGCGATCGACCATGAGGTAATTCGCATCGTTCTACCTCCTGCTCGGATCTGCTATGCGGAAGAACTCCGCATACGCACCCAGAGACCGCTCAAGTAACCGAAGGTGGAGCAGCGCCTGCCGCCCCACCCACGGGTACTATTCCCTTCTAGTTGATGGATTGCAGCTTCCACGCGCCGCCATCCAGCGCAAAGGTGGCCAAGTGCTTGCTGCTCAAACGGTTGCCGACGCCGCTCGCCATCGTCTGCAACTCGCTCGGCACCCCGTCCAGGCTCACGTTCGCGTCGTACTCGACGATCTTGGTACCGCCCACATCATCCCGCGGGTCCGTCATCACGTGCGCCTTCAGGTGGTTGGCCGCCACGGTCACCACGGCAAATGTGTAGTTCTTGTCGCCGGCGTTCTCCGGGTGCCACAGAATCACGTCCCCGCCCTTCAGCAGCGTGAGCACCTTCTTGCCAGCCGGGGTCAGCGTAAAGTCCGCCCACGCCAATTGGTTAGGATAGACCTTGGTCCGTGTCCAGTAGCCGGCCGCACCGCCCCGCGCCAGTCCCGGAAAATCCACCATGATCTGGGCGCCCACCGGAGCGGTCTGGTCATACTTGGCCTGGATCAAGGCCTGCGCCTGGGCCTGCGTCAACTCCGGCGCCGACTTGCAACCGGTCAGCAGCAGCCCCGCGCTCAGAAAACCCAACATCCCCAAAACAATCATCTTGCCCGCGTTTTTCACTTTCCCTCCATTGACCGCTTCAAACGGTTCAAATTGGCTCGCATCGTCATTTTTCTCCTACTCTCCCCCCGGTGTCAATGGGTACGTACCGGCCTCGCTCGCAATCGGCACAATTGTGCTGGAAATACTAGATGAATTCCCGAGGCGCTGCCGCAAAAAAGCTCAGCGCCGCGTCGCCTTGTTCGAGCAGGCGCGTCCGCTCCAGCGCGCCGTAGCGCTCTTCCAGCCGCTGCTTGCGCCGGTGCTCGGCAATGACCACGGCACCCTCCGCGAGCAGGCCCGCTCCCGCCCCGCCCAGCACTCCCAGCGCGGCGGCATACTCCGCAGCCGCGTCCCAGGGCGGATCAAGATAAATCAAATCGAATCGCTGCGCTTCTTTTCCCAACTCTTTCAATGCTGCCGCAACGCTGCGGGAGTCGATGCGAAATCCGCTGGTAATCCCTAGTTTCTTCAGATTCTCGCGCAGCACCTTGAGCGCCCTCGGCTCCCGCTCCACAAACTCCACCCGCGCCGCTCCCCTGCTCAGCGCCTCGATGCCCACTGCGCCCGAGCCGGCGTACAAATCCAGAAAGCGTGCGCCCGCAACGCGTGGCGTCAGCACATTGAAGAGCGTCTCGCGCAGCCGGTCGCTGGTCGGCCTGGTGGCCAAACCCGGCGGAGCCGTCAGCGTGCGGGAACGAAGCGATCCGGCAATGATGCGCACGCACTCCAGCATATCGGATGTGCGCTCAGGCTCGGCAGGGGGCCGACCTTCTACAATCTTTTTATGCGAGGCTGGTCAATTCCGCTGGGCCGTTGGATGGGCGTCGAGGTGCGCGTTCATCTCTTTTTTCCTCTTTTGATGCTTGTTTGCCTTGCGTTGAGCGGCGCGGACGGCAAGATGCGCGGCCTGGGGCTTTTTGGGGCGCTGGTAGCGGCGGTCGCGGTGCGAGAGACGGCGCGACTGATGGTAGCGGCTTGGCTTGGATTGCGACTGCGCGCGCTTCTGCTCCTGCCCATCGGCGGCCTTTTTGCCTACGCAGACCCAGAGAGCCAGGAAGGCTCCAGTCGAGGCGGCGGGCAGTTTGCGCTGGCGCTGGCCGGTCCCTTGGCCAACATTGCCACAGCTCTCGTTCTGGCGGCGGCCTTTCTTGGCGCCAGCGGAGATGTCAATCTCGTTGCACAGCCGTTGCTCTCCGCGCACTGGCTGGTGCGCAGCATGGTGTGGATGCAGGCCGGCCTGGGGCTTCTCCACCTGCTTCCCGCCTACCCTCTGGACGGCGGACGATTACTTAGAGGGAGCTTTGCCCGCGAGCACGGCTTCGCACTCGCAGGCCGCTTTTCGGCGGCTCTGGGTCAGGTGCTGGCGCTCGGCTCTATCGGCGGCGGTATGTACCTGCACGATTACTGGCTGGTTATCATCGGCTTTTTCATCATGATCGGCGCGCAGATCGAGGATCAGGGCGTCTTTTTTCAGGCGGTAGTAGACACCGTGCATATGCGCGAGGTCATGCTCACTGATTTCGCCACCCTCTCGCCTTCGGACACCCTGGCCGACGCACTGGTGCGCTGCGTCCACTCTCTGCAAGAGGATTTTCCCGTCGTCCGCGGCCCGCAACTGGTGGGCATCATCAGCCGCCAGCGCATCGTCGAGGCCCTGCGCAACGAGGGCAACGGCTATGTGCAGGCGGTTATGTCCAAGGCCTTCCAGGTGGCGCGCCCCGATGATACGCTGGGCACCACCATCCGCCACATCCAGACCGGCCGCGGACTCTCGCTGATTCCCGTCACCGACAGCGGGCGCGTCGTCGGCATCGTCAGCGTGCAGAACCTGATAGGTGCCATGTCGCTGCTCGCCGAGCAACGCCGCATGGAGCGCGAAGAAGCCCGCGAGAACGCCAGCTAGCGAGCAAAAATTCGATGGCAGCCATGAATGCGTACGTCATAACACCAGAGAATATGCCCGTGGCGAAGCGAATACCAACACCGCAGAAATTTGGTGGGGTCATATTAATGCGTTGTTGGATCCTATCGACGTCTGCGCGATTCCAATGTGGTTGCTTTTTCGACCCGTTCTTTTCGTTGTTCGATTTTTGAATAAATAAAAGTGCAGAGAACGCCGCCTAAGGCGCCGACAATAGAGGCAAATCCCTGAACATTCATCCCTTTTAGTACCAAGTAGAACCCGAATATGAGCGCAACCAGACAAATAATAAACGCGAAAATTGAGCCGCGTGTTTGATTCGCTACATTCCCTGCAACCACCCGAGCTTCCAGCGATTCGCGGTGTGCGCTCTGCCTTTCGGCCATGGCCATAATGCGATCTGCACCGTTTGGAATAACCTGATTATATTTTTCGAGTAGACCAGGGGGTGGAAGAGGTCCGGAGAACGATGCAGACATTTGGATAAGAGCCGACTGGTCTGGCTTCGGTGTTGAAGCGGGAATAATTTGCGCTTTTTTGTTTCGCCTATGGCTCACAGTGGTTTAAGCGGCTTCGCATTCTGAGTCGTGCTGTTCGACAGCTTCAAGAATATCTTGTCCGATGACAAACCAATCAGCCGCAATAGCCTTTCCGTCCGCCTCAACCGGGGTGTCGCTTCGATTGTAGTCATCAAATTGACCCCACAAATCAAGTGTACGTGCTACCCCCGAAGCAAAAGAGGGCTGTGCAAAGAGAAAGTCGGATTTTACGTTTTTGTTCATGGTTTCCTCAGCTCATCGGCTGATAGTTTCCACCCTTTAGACGCATTTGGAGGCAAGAAGGTTCTTGCCAACACACATTAGGAATCAGGAATCTCATAACCCCTGGAATCCCTAACGTAACAATTATTCCCTACAAACTTTAAGATAAGACTATCAGAATTACAAGGAATTATCTGCAAACTGTCAATAGAATAGTACTCGGAGGTCCCAAATATAGTTTGACAAACCGCTTTCCATGGTAGGAGACAAAAGTAAGGCTTTATGAATCCTGCAACAGTTGTCGTATGCAAACCACAGATAATACGCGACTTGTAGGTTTTTCCATCTCTGAGCAAGCCGGAGACCGCCATGCCCTCTGATCCCGAAGCTCCCCTCGCCCCCGGCCTCTACCTCGTCGCCACGCCCATCGGCAACCTCGGCGACATCACCCTGCGCGCCCTGAACGTGCTGCGCGGCGTGGACCGCATCGCCTGCGAAGACACCCGCCAGACCCAGAAGCTGCTCAACCACTTCGAGATCACGACGCCCACCGTAAGCTGCCACCAGCACAACGAGCACAGCCGTGCCGCGGAACTGATTGCCGCGCTCCAGGCCGGCGGTCGCATCGCCCTCGTCTCCGACGCCGGAATGCCCGGAATCAGCGATCCCGGAAGTTGGCTCGCCGCCGAGGCCATCGCCGCTGGTGTCGCAGTCATTCCCATCCCCGGAGCCAATGCGGCGCTCAGCGCGCTGGTCGCCTCCGGATTGCCCACCGGCGAGTTTCACTTCATCGGTTTCCTGCCGGAAAAAGCCGGTGCCCGCCGCACCCGGCTCGAAGCCCTCGCCGCCGAAGTGCAACGCGCCAACGCCGAGCGCACACTGGTCTTTTACGAAGCTCCGCATCGCATCCTGGAGACGCTCTCCGACCTGGAATTTGTTTGGGGTCCCGCCCTGCGCGTCGTCGTCGCCCGCGAGCTGACCAAGATGCACGAAGAGTTTCTGCGCTGCACCGTCACCGAGGCCCGTCGCGAGTTGGCCGCCCGCGACCGCATTCGCGGCGAGATCACGTTGCTCGTCGAAGCCAAACCTCTGGCCCATTCTCAAGCCGCCGCAGCTCCCGTCAGAATCGCCGACCGCGTCGCCCAACTCCAGACCGAATCCGGCCTCGACGAGAAAGAAGCCCTCAAGCGCATCGCCCGCGAGCTCGGCCAATCCAAGAGTGATGTCTACCGCGAGCTGCAACGCGAGCGAGCGCGTCGGCGCTGAGGCCCGGTTTCTACGCTGCCTCCCGCCCCTTCAGGCGGTCATATACATACAAATCGCTGGTCGTCCCCAGCGATTCGTTGTACAGGTCAATCGCGCCGGTCACTAGCTTCAACTCCTCGCTGAACAGGTGAATCGCATCCAACTTGCTAGCCGTGGCGGGCAACTCCATCTGCGCGCTCTGGAAAAACTTCTGGTAGCCGCGATCCACCAGCCGCGCCACCCGTCCCCCCATCATTGCGCCCGGTGCCACAACAAAGACAGGCGCGCCTTTCTCCGCTCCTGCCGCCAGAACCGCTCCGGCTCCGTGCTTGGTCACCAGCACACTGCCGGAAACTTCGGCCCACTCCGACACCTCGAAGGAATGCGCGCGCAGGCTCTCCACAATCTGATCAAAATTCGGTTTACGGTTTTTTCGGCTCACGATCGCCTTCCCATCTGCGAGGATAGTAGTGTGGGCTGTGGCGCAGTGATCCTGCACTGCAAGCCCGCACTTACAATCTCGCACACCCGGAGCAAGGAGACAACCGTGAAGAACGGAATCCCGCAACTCACCGTAAAGGAACTCAAGCGCCGCATCGACGCCGGCGAAAACCCCTACATCCTCGACGTGCGCGAGCCTTGGGAGTACGTGATCGCCCACATCGGCGGCAGGCTGATTCCCCAGAATGAGATTCCCCAGCGCCTCGACGAGATTGACCGCAACCAGGAGATCATCGTCCACTGCCATCACGGCGTCCGCAGCCAGCGCATCGCCGAGTTCCTCAAGCGCTCCGGCTTCCCCACGGTCGTCAATCTCGTCGGTGGCATCAACGCCTGGAGCGAAGAGATCGACCCCGCCGTGCCCAAGTACTGAGGAGAATATGTTCCACGAGATTCCAGAGGCAATTCTGGCTCGGATGCGCGAGTTGGAGCGAATCGACTCCATAGATCGCGTTGATGGGACGCCGCGTCTGAAGCGCCTTCGCCAGATTCCGCCGGAGGTGGGACGATTTATCGCGCTGCTGGCCGCCGCCGCGCCGCCCGGACGCTGCATCGAGATTGGCACCAGCGCGGGATACTCTACGCTCTGGCTGGCCTTGGCTTGCAGGGCCACGGGCCGGAAGATCACGACCTACGAGATATTGGATGAAAAGGCTGAACTCGCGCGCCAGAGCTTCGATCAGGCTGGCGTCTGGGATGTTGTCGAGTTCGTTCACGGTGACGCTTTGGATCGCCTGCCGAAGCTGAAGGAGATAGCCTTCTGCTTTCTCGACGCGGAGAAGGAAATTTACGGCCGTTGCTACGAAGCGCTGCTGCCGCGCATGGTTGCGGGCGGCATTCTGGTCGCGGATAACGCCATCAATCACCAGGCGACGCTACAGCCCATGCTCGACCGCGCGCTCGCAGATGAGAGAGTTGATGCGTTGATTGTACCCATCGGCAAGGGTGAGCTGGTTTGCAGAATCAGATGATAATGAGCCTCGTTGCTTTCTGAATCTGCCTCGCTACCTACCTGCGGGCTTTCTTGCAGGCGCTTTGGCCCCGGCCGTGTCGGCCAGTGCCTGATCAATAAGCTGATAAAGCTTGCTGCGGTCTAAAACCTCGACAAAGGGAGCGCCCTTGGAGTTGGCCGTCACCACCCAGATCGTGGGCGTGTGCTCAATCCCAATGCGCTGGCCGAGTGCGTAGTCCGCTTTGACCGCCGCGGTCAGCTTGCCCTGCGGATCAAGGGCGAAGGGCAACGCGATGCCGTGGCTCTGCGCAAACTTCTCTGTAAATCGGCGGAGTTGGTCGGGGTTGTAGATGGAGCTCTGATTGGCAAAAACCTGATCGCGGTACTCGTCGCCCAGAGCCTTGCCTCTGGCAGCATCGAACCAGCGCGCATTGACTGCGGCGTTGAAGCTCCAACTGTGCATCGGCAGCGGAAAATCGTAACGCACCCAGGGAATCTTGTAGGTGGCCGCGGCCTCTTTCAGCAGCGGGTTGGCACGGGCGCAATCCGGGCACTCCATATCCGCAAACTCGACGATAGCCACGCGCGCACCAGCCGGCGGATGCAGTGCGGACGCATCATGCACCAGAGTTCCGGGTGCCGGCGCGCCAAACTGCGCATGGGCGCTCGCGGCAAACAACAATGCGGCGGCAAGGCCCAATAATAGGCCGCTCCGCTTGCTAAGAAAGGATATGCGATCGGCAAAAACGAAATAACGAGTCATGGCGATTAGACGGCTCCCCTCAGGTTATTGTAACGGGAAAAAATGAGGAAAGCTGTGAAGCTAATTGTGATCGCGCCGCCGCGCCGACGACGGGGTCCCCGCGGACAGGTCTTCGTCCGTGGGGTGATGGATCATCCACTGCCGCCATTTGTAGTCGGCAATCAGCGATGCGCCAACGACGAGAACAGCCACTATGCCGAGAAATATCTTCATCATCTCTTCCGTACCGTCCCCGGATCACGGAAATCAAATCACTTTCCCGCGCCCGCCGTCGCCACCGGATTCACCTGCGCATTCAAAAAATCCGCCAGATCGTCGATGTCTTGCTTCGTCCCCACCATCGGCGGCATGAATTTCCGGTAGGGCGAGTCGGCCTTGTACTCATGCAGCATGGTGATAAAGCTCGTGATGTTGGCGCGGTCGCGTCCCGCCAGCAGCGTCTTCAGAGGGCGATAGCCGCCCAGCGTGTGGCAGCTTCCGCACTCGCCGCGGAAGATTGCCTCGCCGCGCGAGTAGCTCGAAGCTGAGTCATTCCACACCCACATCGTATGCGCCAGATAACCCTCCTGGTTGATGCGGTCCACATAAGGCTTGCGCACGCCATTCGAGTACATCCACTGGCCGATCACATACGGCTTGCGCAGCATCTCGCGCGCGTACTCGCCGGAGCCGGTCGCGATCAGCGCCAGCAGCAGCACCGCCAGCGCGTGCGATAGATTGAAGTCTCTCGGATTGCGATAGGCCAGAAAATAAGCGACACCGACAATCGTCGCCGAAGTCGTGATAATCAGCAGCGCGATGCGCGTGATGATGGAGAAGGTGCCGGAGCCAATGGTGTCGATGCCCAGCGTGAGCAACGCGCGCTGCGATTCCGGTACCATCCACAGATACCAGATCAGAATGAAGGGCGTCGCCACAAACGACGGCACCAGCCACTTGACGCTCCACTGCACCGTCGCCGTCTTCAACTCCGGCTGCTTCTCGCCGTCGATGCGGCTGGCGGTGATCAGCGCCCAGATGCCGGCCAGCGAACAGCAGACGCAGGAGCGCAAAAACAAACTCGGCCAGTAGGTCGGGTTGAAAAAGGCATACCAGAATTTGCTCGCCTCGTGGCCGGTTCCGGCGACGGCCAGCCATGTGCTGCCCGGGGTCAGCATAAAGGTAAGAATGCCGTTGATGATCACCAATGTGGCCACCGACGCGCCCGCATACACCCAGCCCACCTTCAAGTGCAGCTTGGCGTCGATCCTATCCCACGTGTAGTAATAAACCGCAATGGTTGTCAGCTCCACAATAAAAAAGACCCACTCCATCGCCCAGCCGAAGACAAAGTTATGAATCAGCGTGCTGGTCGCCTCCGGGTGCGTGAGTCCAATGGCGAACCAGATGCCCACGCCGCTGACCGTGCCGAAGACGCCGGTAAGAATCAAAAAGAATTTGGAATGGCTCGCCAGTTGCTTCAGCCAGTCGGTGCGCAGTTGGCCCTCCGGCATCCGCAGCGCCTTGCGCTCGGCCATCGGCAGATAGACGCCGCCACCCACGGCAAACTGCGAGATCATGACGTGGAAGATGGCGATGATGCCGATCACCCAGCCCGAGCCGAGATAGGGAATATCCCAGAATGGATAGTTCATTGTATAAGCTCCTAGCTTTCAGCTATCAGTTATCATCCCTCAGTTCTTTGTACTTTGTTCGGGTAAGCAGGACAAAGCTGAAAGCTGACGGCTGAAGTCTGATAGCTGCCCTACCGCATCGTCCAGTAGCCAATCACAGTCGTACTCAGCAGCGCAAAGATCGCCAGCAGGCCAAAGTAGTGCGCCGCGCGCGCGCGCTGCCCGGATTCCTTCTTCGTGTCATAAAACGGAATCAGAATCCACAGCACAATGCCAAGCGTAAAGAGCAGAATGCCGGCAATCTCGCCTGCCGCGCCGGGAAGCACACTGCCCAGCAGCTTGAGCATCTCAAAGGGACTCATGAAATACCACTCGGGATGAATGCCGGCCGGTGCCGGTGCCAGCGCGTCAAATTGTTTTCCAAGCGACCAAGGAAAGACCGAAGCCAGCAGCGCCAGAATATTCAGCGCGATCAGCCACATCGCCAGATCCTTGCGCACAAATGTGGGAAAGAACGGCATCGTCTTGCGCTGCTTATGCGGCAACGCTTCCACCGACGGCGGCGCGGCGTTGCCATGCTTCTGCACCAGCCACAAGTGAAAGCCCAGCAGCGGCAAAAATATCGCCGGCAGCACCACCACGTGCAAGGCAAAGAATCTCTGCACGGTAAATTCACTTACATCCGGCCCGCCGCGCAACATACCGGCGATGGCCTCTCCAATATGTGGAATCGCCGCGGGAATCTGCAATCCGACTTTGGTGGCAAAGTAACTCAGTTCATCCATCGGCAATAAGTAGCCGGAAAAACCAAAGACTGATGCGATCCCCAGTAGCGCCATGCCGCTCAGCCAGCCCAGCTCGCGCGGCTTGCGATAGGCCTTCATGAAGTAGACCGAAAACATATGCACCAGGATGGAGAAGATCATCAAACTGGCGCTCCATGCGTGCGCCGAGCGAATCAGCCAGCCGAAGTGCATCACGAACGTGATCTGGCGAACCGACTCGTATGCCTCCGCCCCCGGCCGGTAATAAACCAGCAGCAGCACACCCGTGAAACACTGCACCAGAAAGAGAAACAGCGAGATGCCGCCCCAGTAATACCAGAAGGATTGCGAGTGAACTGGGACGGTCTTATGACGCGCAAAGGCCACTAACTCGCCGAGGCCCAGCCGCTCATCGAACCAATCGTAAATCGCCTTGTAACTCATGCTTCTTGTCCTTTGTCTCGCTGCTTCTCTTTCCAGTCAGTTTCAGAAAACTAACTTACCGGCAAAGCCATCCGCCATCCACAACCAGAATGTGGCCGTTCACATAGTTACTCGCATCCGAGGCAAGAAAAACCGCCGCTCCGGCCAGGTCTGAAGGCAAGCCCCAGCGTCCCATGGGAATCCTCTTCAAGATGGCCTCGGAGCGCACCGGATCGGCACGCAGCGCCGTAGTGTTATCCGTCGCCATGTAACCCGGAGCAATCGCGTTTACATTGACGCCCTTGTCGGCCCACTCATTGGCCAGTGCCTTGGTCAGTTGCGCCACCGCGCCCTTGGCGGCGGCATAACCCGGAACCAGAATCCCGCCTTGAAAGGCCAGCAAAGACGCGGTGTTGATGATCTTGCCGTGTCCCTGCGCCAGCATCAGCCTGCCCGCGTACTGGCTAATAAACCACACCGAGTTAAGGTTGGTATTGATGACCGTGTTCCAGAACTCTTCCGAGTGCTCGGCGGCGGGCGCGCGGCGAATGGTGCCGGCATTGTTCACCAGAATATCGATGGAGCCGAATTCCTTGACCGTGTCATCGACAAGCATATGTGCTACCGATTGGTCGCAGACATCGCCCGAGCGGCAGATATACTTCACGCCGGTCTTCTCCACTTCCTCAATCGTCGAATCCAATACCTTGTCATAGTTATGCAGAGTTACATTCGCGCCCGCCTGGGCAAAGGAAATCGCCATGCCGGCTCCGAGGCCCTGTCCAGATCCGGTGACCAGTGCGTTTTTACCCTTGAGGCTGAATAGATCAAGTACTCCCATGATATTGCTCCTTTGTTTGACTTACTGAATTGTTGGTAATTGTGAAATAACTACGCGCGCGAAACCACCACGCCGCTCTCGTTGACGGCCACCTTGAATAACTTGAGCGGCTTGGGCGGCGGCCCGCTGACGTTCGCTCCGGTGTAGGAGTTATAAACTCCCCCATGGCAGGCGCAATGGATCCGGTCGGCCTCGGATTCATACTCCACCGTGCAGCCCAGATGCGTGCAAACAGCGGACATCGCGATCCAGCGGCCATCCAGATGATGAATCAGCAAGCCCGGCGCCGTGCCGAACTTGAACAGAAGCCTCGAACCAGGAGCCAGCTTCTGCGCATCCCTCAGTGTAACTTCATTGACCACCGTCGCTTCAGTTGCCATCTCCTCCGGCGAGGCCAGATAGCGATAGACAGGATAGGCCAGCGCCGCCACATACGCCGCGCCTGCCACGCCGGCCGCGGCCAGAAAAACGCGCCGCGTCTTCTTATCGCCCGGTTCCTCGACGATCTTCGACGGTACTTTCGTCTCTTCGCTCATACGTATCTCTGCGGCAAATCAGGCCGCTCCCTCCATCACTTTCCTCGCCCGCGCCACCACGCTGATCAGCCAGCCGATCACGCCCAACCCGGCGACAAACAGAACCAGAAACAGGCCCACCACCCACCAGTTCGTCTCCACGGCGCGATCCCAGACGTTATAGCCCTTGCTAAGCAGCGTCAGGTCGCGCACTCCGTCGCGATAAACCGTGAGCAGAATCTCAATCAAAACGGCAAGGTGAACCACCACCACGCTCATCCACTTCGCGGTGACTTTGCCGAATCCGGCAACCGCGGCCACCACTATCGCCAACCCCACCAGTGCCAGCCAGCCGTATCCCGCCCAGCTCGCGAACTTGTACAACACATCGGCGCGCAAGCCGGCCTTCACAATCTCCGGCTGCACACTCGCCGCCCATACTCCCGCCGCCAGATACACAAGCCCAAAAGCCGCGGCCACCTTGCCACCTAATCCGGCGATAAACTTCTTCTCCTCCGGCGTAAAGGTCTTGCGCCCCGCCAGATAGAGCAGCCACAACCCGCCGATGAATATCCCCCCGGCCATCATCAGCAGCCAGCGCGGCGTAAGCGTCGGGTCGCGCGGCGGCAGATAGGCGCCCATCGCCGAGGCCGCGTACATCTGCTGCCACACCTGCGGCTTGAGCATCAGCGTCATGTTGGTGGAGAGCAGCCGCGCAATCGAACCCGCCAGCAGCCAAGCGCTCAGCCCCACAAACCACGCGCTCCGCCCCGCAGCCGGCCCCGCCTCCAGCCGCGCCGTAAAGCGATAGAGCAGCCAGTAAGTCAGCGTCAACAAGCCGATGATCGCAATCCAGTAAATGCCGATCAGTACGCTGCTGGTGTAGAGCGCCCGCCCATAGAGCACCTGCGCAAACAGCAGCGGCGGCACCGCCAGGTTGATCACAAAGGTCATCACCACCGTCAGCCGCCGAGCCAGCGCCCGCGCCGTCACCAGCGCCACCGGTGACCGGCGGAAGAGGCTCAGCACCACCGCCAGCAGCAGGCCGCCCAGCAGCATCTCCACGGCCACAAAGTGCAGCGACAGTGTCACGATATGCAACAGCTTCAGCAGCCAAATCGGTGCCGGTAGCGGAATCGGATCAACAGCGGGATAGGATTGCATCGCGTCCTTGGAGACCCCCAAAAACCGTTATTAGAGTAACATGGTCCAATTTGCCGTATGTGACAGGAATCACTTAGCTAGGATAGCGCAGTCACCCCATGCCGCAACCCGCCACGAAACGATCCTAAACCCTCCCCCCGCCGCGCGATGCCCGGAAGATAAAATCCTTCTTTCTCTTGCTCTTGCGCCAGCGTTTGTTTCCCAAAATTGGGTCATTTTTCGCTATTGGGAATACACGTTGGACGATTTCGCGTAAGCCGTTTGTTATTCCCGTACTCGCGGCGATACACGATTAAAGTCGCATCAGCCACAGCCGATAGGGCAAACGGAAGCTATGACCAAAGTGTTTCTGGAGCGGGTATGCCCAATTCTTGGATTGCTTTGCCATGGCGTCGACCCATTGCCTTCAGGCGGGCCAGAGGAGCACATGGAATATCCCAAACAGAATTTCAGCGAAGGAGACGAACAATGAATCGAATCGCAATTGGGGCGTTAGTCTTGGCCCTGGGAGTCATCCCAGCGGCAGGGCAAAGCCTTGAAGATCTGAACATTCAGATTCACGGCTATGCGACGCAGGGCTTGCTGTACACCACAAACAACAACATTCTGACCACCAACTCCAGCGATGGAAGTCCGGCGTGGTCTGAAGTGGTTGTCAATGTAACCTCTCAGCCCAACCCGAAGTTGCGCGTAGCGGTACAGGCGCGCTACTTCATGCTGGGATTGATCGGTGACCAGATCATTCTCGACTGGGCCGCCGCCGACTACAAGTACAACGAAAAATTAGGAGTGCGCTTTGGCAAGGTGAAGACGCCATTGGGACTGCTCAATGAGACCCAGGACATTGATCCTTCCTATCAGTGGGCATTGCTGCCCCAGGGAGTTTATCCGTTGATGAGCCGCACCTCGAATCTGGCTCACTATGGCGGTGTGCTGTACGGACAATTCAAACTTGGGCCGCAGGCCGGCAAGCTGGAGTATCGCCTCTGGGGCGGTGATCGCCAATTGAACTCGCAAGACGGCGTCTTTCTTACCCGGCGCGAGATTGGAATCTACTTTCCCAATGGCCTGGGCGGAGCAACCTTTGGAGCCGCCTTGCACTGGAAGGCGACCGGCCCGCTCGACGGCCTGATGCTGGGCGTCTCGGATTACAGAAACGCCGGCAACTGGATGGCCCCCATCCTGAAGAATTTTGGAACCACGCCTGGAACCGAGACCGCCGCGCGCGTGATTTCACCCAACTACTTCGGCATCTACGAAAAGAACAAGGTGATGGTGGCTGCCGAGTACAACCGGTACCCCATTCTTGCCTTCATGAACTTTCCATCGACGCCCACACAGACTGTAGTTGGTGACCGCAGATCATGGTATGCCATGGCCACCTACAAGTTATCCGGCAAACTCGCCGTCGGTGTCTATGACAGTCAGATCGTAGACCACAAGTCCGCCTTTACTGCTGCTCAGGGCCGCTATATGAAGGATTGGACCTTTAACGGCAAGTATGACTTCAATCAGTTCATCTATGCCAAGGTGGAAGAACACATCATCAAGGGCACGGACTACGTTTACGACTCAACCATGAACCCCGGCGGATTAAAACCGGACACCAAGCTCACTGTCTTCAAAATCGGCGTCAGCTTCTAACGCGGACGAAAGGAGAGTAATTCCATGAAAAAGTTATCGTTAGTATTTCTGCTCTTGGTCGCCGCGTTGTTGGTAGCTACTCGCGCGCAGGCACAAGTCATTGTGATCGCCAACTCCAGCGTGAAGGCGACCGAAGTCTCCAAAAGCGATCTGCGCGACGTCTTTACCGGTGCCGCGACGGAACTGAAAGACGGCAGCCGCGTGGTGCCCATCCTGCTCAAAGCAGGCACGGCACACGAGGAGTTCTTGCAGGCTTACATCGGCAAAAACGACACGGCATACCGCGCCGGCTGGCGCAGTCTGGTCTTCTCTGGACAGGCCACCATGCCCAAAAGCCTCGACGGGGACGCTGCCGTTGTGGAGTTTGTTGCCCACAACGCCGGTGCCATCGGCTACATCAGCAAGGGGAGTGCTCACGAAGGCGTCAAGGTACTTGCCGTCAAGTAAGCCTTCTGTACTCGTAAATCGGTTCTGGGGCCTGGACGGTGGCACTTGGCCACCACTCAAGTCCAGGCCCAGAATGCCGGTAAAACCGATGAATTGATGAGACTTTCGGCGCATGTATTTCCACGTGCCAGTTGCAAGGTGATCCCCATGTTTGGACAAATGATGATCAAAACGCGAATTCTGGGCATCCTGGCCGTGCTGGCTGCGGGATACCTGGCGTTGTTGCTGATGGTGCAACTCTCCGCCACCGCCACGCACAACCGGATGTCGCAGATTTCCTCCTCGCTCTTCCCCGCGGCGCTCAAGATGTCGGAGGCGGAGGCTGCCTTTGAGCGGATGAAAAAGCAATACGGCGATGCGGTGGTGCTTCAGGATGCCAAATCATTGGCAAGCGGCGAAAAGACTGCCGAGGACGTGGCTACCGCGCTCGGAGAAGTGAAGGCTGATTTGGCCTCATTGCCGGAGCTAGGCAGTCAGGCGGATGCGTTGTTGGCGCAATTCACCTCTATACGCGCTCGCGACCACAGTACGTATACAGCCATCCTTGCCGCCACCGCAGGACCCAGCGACGACATGATGGCCCAGGTGGGCGCGCTGGGCAAGGACAATAAAGCGCTGACCGACGCCATGACCCAGTTTGACAAGGCCATCTCCGCCAACATTCAAACTCAATTTGACACGGTGGATGCATGGAGCCTGCGCAGCCGGCTCACGGGTCTCGTGATGCTGGTCTTCGCCGTCCTCAGTTGCGCCGCCGCCTGGTGGGTGGTGCAGTCCAAGGTGGTACTGCCGCTCAGTTCGCTGGCGCTGCGCCTGCAAGACATCGCCGAGGGCGAAGGCGACCTTACCCGCCGCATTGAGGTGGAAGGCCGCAACGAAATCGACGAGGTCGGCATCTGGTTTAATGTCTTTATCGAACGCATTCAAATGATTGTCCGCCAGGTGGCCGAACACGCCAGCACGCTCGGACAGGCCGCCACGGAGTTGGCCGCCACCGCGCGCGATACCGCCGGTCAGGCCGCGCAGCAGCAGGAGCAGGCCGCGCGCATCAGCGCCACCATGAGCGAGATTTCCACCTCTGTGCAGGAGATCAGTAAGACCACGCAGAATGCCGCCGTGGATGCACAAAAGGCCGAGCAAAGCGCGCACACCGGCGGCGAAACCGTCCAGTCGACGGTGAACACCATCCAGCTACTGCTCGAATCCAACCAGGAAACCTCCTCGAAGATCGAAGAGCTGGGCCGCTCCAGCGACGCCATCGGCAAAATTATCAACGTGATCAACGAGATCGCAGGCCAGACCAACCTGCTCGCCCTGAACGCCTCCATTGAGGCAGCGCGCGCCGGCGAGCATGGACGCGGCTTTGCGGTGGTTGCCGGCGAGGTCAGGCGCTTGGCAGAGCGCACCAGCGAAGCTACCAAGGAGATCGATCAGACGGTGCGCGCCATTCAGCAAGGCACCGGAGAGGCCGTCGAGGCCATGCGCTCCAGCATGGGACATGTGGAGAGCGGCGTTGCTTCTGCGCGTTCGGCGGGCGAGGCGCTGGACAGCATCATTCATGGCTCCGAGTCGATGCAGAAGCTGGTCACGCAGATTGCCGCAGCCGCCACCGAGCAGTCCTACTCGACGCAATCGGTCAGCACTAATGTGAACGAGATCGCCTCCATCATCGAGCAGACCGCAACCAGTTCACAGCAATCGGTCGAGGCCTGCCAGCAACTCTCCCGGCTGGCCAACGAACTCACCAGCCTCACGGGTGCCTTCAAGGTCGGCTGAGGCAAGCCGCCGCGGCGCGAAGTGCGTAGCAATTCAAACGCCCAGTTCCACGCGGATCGCGTCGGCAATGGCGTCGGCGTGGAAGCGCATCGCGTCTTCGCTCTCCGCCTCGATCATCACCCGCGCCAGCGGCTCGGTGCCGCTGTAGCGTATCACCACGCGGCCCGACTCTTTCAACTCATCTTCCGCGGCGCGAATTCGCTTGGCGACGATGGGAATGCTCTCCAGCGGCCTCCGCTCGCGCACCCGCACATTGACAATCACCTGCGGAAAGACCTTCAGGTCCGCCGTCAGTTCATCGATGCTCAGGCCCGTTCGCGCAATCAAATCCAGCACCACCAGCGCCGTCAGAAGCCCGTCGCCCGTCGTCGCCAGATGCGGCAGCAAAATGTGTCCCGACTGCTCGCCGCCCAGCGCCGCGTGGTGTTTCAGCATCTCTTCCAATACGTAACGGTCGCCCACCGGCGCTCTCAGCATACGAATTCCGCTGCGCTTCAAAGCTGCCTCCAGCCCCATATTCGACATCGTCGTCGCCACCACCAAATCGCCGGTCAGCAACCCGCGCTTTTTGAGGTCGCGCGCGACAACAAGCAAAATGGAGTCGCCATTGATAACGTTATTGTGCGCGCCTGCCAGCATACAGCGGTCGGCATCGCCATCGAAGGTCAGCCCCAGCTCCGCTCCGCGCGCCGTCACCTCGGCAGCCACCTGTTTCGGATGCAGCGCTCCGCAGCCGTCGTTGATGTTGCGCCCATCCGGCGCCACGTTCAACAGCTCGACTCCGTCGCCGCCCAGCCGCTTGAACAACTCCGGCGCAATCGCCGCCGCAGCGCCGTTCGCGCAATCGGCCACAATCCGCAATCCACGCAGCGAAAGCCCCGGCACGCAGTCGATGAGGAATTGAATGTAGTCAGCCTGTAGTTGTGCGTTATCCTCGACCGTGGGCAGCGTCCCCACGTCGGGCGCGGCGGAGTTGGCCGCATGATGCAGTATCTCCGCCTCCATCGCCATCTCCACCGCATCGGCCAGCTTGAAGCCATCCCCGCCAAAGAGCTTGATGCCGTTGTCCTGCCAGGGATTGTGTGAGGCTGAAATAACTACGCCCGCCTGGAAACCCTGCCTCCGCGCCAGAAACGCCACCGCTGGCGTCGGCACAATGCCCGCGCTCTCGACACTCACTACCGTCTCGCGCAGCCCAGCGGCCAGCGTTGCCGCAATCCGCGGTCCGGACTCGCGCGTATCGCGGCCCAGAATCACGCGCGGCTCCGCGCTCATCTTCCGCAGCGAGTGGCCCAGCGCCAAACCGGTTGCATAGATCGTGTTGGCGTCAAGCGGATAAGCTCCCGCTACGGCGCGTATGCCGTCGGTGCCAAAGAGTTTGCGCGCGTTAGTCATAGGCTCATTTCTCGGTTCGGGCCGCGGATTCCACGCGACTGATAAAAGCGCCGTCCGAGAGACGCGTAATCACCTTGTCTCCCGGTGCAATTTGCTTGGTTGACCGCACCACTGCGCCCGCCACATCCAGCACCAGCGCATAGCCGCGCTCGAGTACCGCCAGCGGCGAAAGCGAGTGCAGCCGCGCATCCAGCGCATTGAGGTGCGCCTGCGATTCATGCACCGTACGCTCCATCGCATGAACCAGATGGGTGCGGCCCGTGGTGAGCCGCTCGCGTGCCTGACTTAGCCTTTGTCGCGGATCGTGGCGCAGAATAGAAGCGCACAGCTCGGCGACATAGCGTTGCAGGCCGCGTAGCTGGCCGCTTGCTGCACTCTCCCCGCGCTGGCTCAGCTCATCCAGCCGTTGCGCCAGCCGATGCAGCAGCCCGTTCACCCGCCCCTCGGCGCGGCTCACCGGCAGGCGCGTCAGCCGCTGACGTGCTTGCAGCAGTTGGAAGCGCGCGGCCCGCTCCAGCCGGTGCGACTGCTCGGCCAAGTGCTCGGCAATCTTGTGCTGCGCCTCGGTAATCAGCTCGGCTGCGGCCGAGGGCGTGGGAGCGCGCAGGTCGGCCACAAAGTCCGCAATCGTAAAGTCCGTCTCGTGACCAATCGCCGAGACCACCGGCAGCCGCGAGGCTGCAATAGCTCGCGCCACCCGCTCGCTGTTGAAGGCCGCCAAATCCTCCAGCGACCCTCCGCCGCGCGCCACCACGATCACATCCACCAAGCCATCTGCGTTCAACTCCGCCAGCGCCGCCTCAATCTCGCCCGGCGCGGAATCCCCCTGCACGCTCACCGGGCACAGCAGCACGCTCAGGCCGGAGTGCCTGCGGCTGACAATGTTGAGAAAATCGCGAATCACCGCGCCGGTGGGCGAAGTGATGATGCCCACGGTGCGCGGAAAGGCCGGCAGCGGCTGCTTGCGCTCGGCGTCGAAGAGTCCCTCAGCCTTGAGCCGCTGCTTCAGTTGCTCAAAGGCCAGTTGCAGCGAACCCGCGCCCACCGGCTCCATCGTCTCCGCCACCAGTTGCATCTGACCGCTCTGCTCGTAGACGCTAACTCGGCCCCGCACCAGCACGTGCAGACCATCCTCGGGACGGAAGCGCAGCAGCATCGCCTGACGGCGAAACAGCACGATGCGTAGTTGCGCCTCGGCATCCTTCAGCGTGAAGTAAAGATGGCCGGAAGTCGCGGGACGGTAGTTCGAGATCTCGCCCTCCACCCACACATCGCCCCACTCCTGCTCCACCAGCTCGCGCACCTGGCCGACCAGTTCGCGCACAGGCCAGATGCGGCGCATGGGGCGCGGCTCCTCAAAGACCAGGTCGAGCACGGGCGAGAATGGGTTTTCACGCGGCATTCATTTAGTGTAATTGCGCGGCTCAGCGCGGGTTTTGCAGAAACAAACAGGGCGCCCACTACGAAGTGGGCGCCCCGCTGCAGAAAGATGTTTAGGGATGAAGGCCCGCGGCGGCTAGCATCGAGAAGAGTTGCTGCTCGGTCCGCTCATCAATGGCCTGAGCCACCAGCTTGCCCTCGCGGTTGAAGACAAATGATCTGGGAACGCCGTCTGCGCTGTCGTCCGAGGATTCAGACGGCGCGCCGCGCTTGTCGCCGTCGACATTCTGTACAGGCCGGTGGTAACCCGTTGCGATGTGAAACTGCTTGGCGACTTTGCCGCCGAAATCAATCAAAACGGGAGGGTTGTAGTTCATTGCAGTGACATAATTGTAGGCTTTGAAGGAGTTTTCACTGGTAATGGAGAGAATCACCAAGCCCTGGGATTGGTAGTGGGTGTAAATGATATCGAGGAACGGCATCTCCTCCCCGCAGGGCTGGCACGTGGTAGACCAAAAGCTGAGCAGGACTATCTTTCCCCGTAGCTCTGAGAGCGTGTACTTCTTGTTGTGCAGATCCCTGAGCGTGAAATCAGCCTTCTGAACGTCGGCATCGTTGTCGGCCAGAATCTGGCTGGCTTTGGCATACAGAGGATCGTTCAAGGTCACCGTCGCGTCCTCGTAGCGGACCAGTCTGGCCAGATCCAGGTACTGCATCGGTGGTTGGTCTTTCTTGGCCTTCACGGGTGATTGCGCCAGCGCTTGCGAAAGCGCTTCTGCGGCGGCCTGGATGGCCTCGGCACCCTGATCGCCCTGGGTTACCAGATGCGCGAGATCGTCGGCAAACTTCACTTTGTGCGGACCGGCGGGGAGAGCGCGAATGTCGTTGGCGAGCTTGATGGCAGCCGCAGGGCGCTGGGCAGCAGAGAGAGAAAGAAATTTTTCATACTGCTTGCTAACGGCGGTCTCGGCGGCCTGCGCAAAGAGCAGGGGCGCGGCAAGCAGCACAGTGGCGGCGGCAACGAGCGTACAACGGATCATCTTCATAAGATCTCGCTTGAATGTGAAATTGAAAGTGTGCAAACAATAGAGTAATTATATCTCTCTGTTTGCCCAAAGCGGCGGCTATCAGGATGCGGCGGCCAATCCCGCCAGCCGCTCGGCTATGGCCTCCACAATCTGCTCATGGACCTCTTCAATGCTCAGGTCGCCTTCGATCATTACCACGCGCTCCGGCTCGCGCTGGGCAATCTCCCGGTACTTCTGCCAGACGCGGCCGTAAAAGGCATCCTGCTCCTGCTCAAAGCGCCCTTCGTCCGGACCGCTCTCAGCCGCCGTGCGCTGGTTGCGCCGACGCGCCCGATTCAGCGAGGCCTCCAGCCCCGGCAGCAGAAGCAGCGTCAAATCCGGCTGCACATTGCCGCAGATCAGCCGGTGCAACTCCAGCACGGTCGCCGATCCCAGCTCCCGCCCGCCGCCCTGGTAGGCCTCCGTCGAATCCGTAAAGCGGTCGCACAAGACAATCGCGCCCGCCGCCAGCGCCGGCTCAATCACCTCGGCAATTGCCTGCGCGCGGTCGGCAAACATCAGCGCCATCTCCGCCATCGGAGCCAGTCCCGTCGAACGCGAGTCCAGCACCAGCGCGCGAATCCGCTCGCCGGTCGCCGTCCCCCCCGGCTGGCGCGTCACCACTACGCCGTGTCCGCGCTTTTTCAGCCACGCCCCCAAACGGTTGATTTGCGTGGTCTTCCCTGATCCATCCAAGCCTTCGAGCGAAATAAACAGACCGCGCCTCATGGGCTGAGTCTACCACCGAAAATTAGTTGAAGACAGTCCGCTTAGTTTGTGTTACAACCAGTTGAATTGCACAAATTTTCGGAGGCGGGAAACTGCCCTCCCTTTGGAGTTCAAAAACGTGAAACTTTGCGCCATGCACAAACTAGCCCTCTGCGGCCTCCTCGCGGTCAGCCTGCTTTTCTCACGGCAAATCAGCGCCCAATACCTTACGCTCGAGGGCCAAACCGGCGGCTTCCTGACGCCCACCGCCTATGTCGTCGAATCCGAGAAGGGGCACGTCTTCTCCCACCCCGCTGTCGGTATGCACTTTATCGATGCCTCCACGGTCATCGGCAATATTGAGACCTTCAGCGTCACGGAAGGCTTCGCCAACCGCGCCGAGGTCGGCTACACCCGCAGCGTTCACCAGAACGGCAATCAAATGACCACAGGCCTGGGCCTCAGCCAACTCTGGAATTACGACGGCATGAATGTCTTCCACGGCAAGGTGGTTGTTATCAAGGACGGCCAGTTCGGTCCCTGGACGCCGGGTCTGGCCGTCGGCGGCGTGGTCCGCACCGGCGACAACTTCGTCTCTGGCAGCTTGTATCTTGCAGAGCTTTCCTCGGAATTCGGAATTATAGTAGCTCCAAAGACATACACCAATGGGGACGTGTACGTTGCCGTCACCAAGACCTACGCCAAAAAGCCCGTTCCCTTCCTGGTCAACTTCGGCTGGAAGGCCACCAACGCCACCATCTTCGGCATCGGCGGCCAAAGCACACGCTTCGGCGGACGGCTCTTTGGCGGCTTGGGTATTCCACTGCCCCTCGGCAAGGGCATCGTTGCCGTTCCCTCGGCGGGATTCACACAGGAACCGAAATCATCGAAGAATCTGGGAAATGTTCTGCTGGCTCCTCCAACATTCGCAACGCACGACCACGCCCATCTGCCCACCACGCTGGACTACGCCGTCCGCGTCACCCAGCGCGAGCATCCCCACTTCTCCTTCGACCTTGGCGTCGGCCAGGTTGCCGGAAATATCGGCTCCACCTTTAATGGTGTGGGCATTGTTCCCGTCAATCTACAGGCCCGCCACGTCATCGGCATGGGACTCAGCTACCGCTACTGAGGGTTGAGTTTCGCTTGAAGCCAGAGGCCCACGCTCAACCGTGGGCCTCGCTGTATCTGGGATATTACGCACCACCGAATACGGCGCGAGCCGCCGCAAACTGTGAGGGCGGAAGCCAAATGCCATGCTCCGCCAGAGCGTAGTTGCTCATAGGAATCCGCGTGACGACGACGTGGCGAGCGCGTAAATCGATTGCAACGAGATTGATTTTCAGAGGTCTTTTGGGAGAAATGCCCCATAATCGGGGCATTTCTACGTTGGGCGGTATTTTGTAAATCATTGATTAATTGCTGGATACTAGATACGGGCCGTCACAGTTTCACAGTCAATAGGGGGGGGAGGGGGGTAGCCAGGGACCAGGGACTAGGGAATAGATAAGCCCGGAGGTTTGGTTGCTGTCCATGGATTAATTGTGCGCCGGTGTGGCGTAATTATCTGCAAGGGAAAATAGCAAGTCAGCAAGACATCATCATTCCATGTCATCTTAGCCCTTGCGGCGGTAGAGGACCTGGAAGTCGTAGCCTTGGTTGGGCGGGAAGAGAGAGGCGACGTGGCGGAGGCGCTCGGCGAGGGCGGGGGCGGCGAGGAGGGGATAGTCGCGCTCACGCAGGTCGTGGTAGTCGAAGTCAACGGCGAGCGAGAGCATATAGATGGCCAGCGCATCGGAGAAGGCAGACTCGTAGTAGAGGCTGCGGGCGCGCTCGTCTATGGTGCGCTGGGTTCCTCCGGGAGTGTCCTGTGCTCGGCGTCGGGTCTCCCATGCGTCCTGGCTGGTTTCTCCGCGGACCTGCTGGCCGGCCTGCAACCAGACCAGCGCGGCAAAGCTATCGGGGACGCCGGCGGCTTCGACGAAGTTGTGAGCGACGTTGATGAAGAACTCAAAGGCTAGTCCGAAGCGGTCTTCGACTAGGCGTGTGGAGAGAAAGACGGCCTCTGTGGCGTCGAAGGTGGCGTTGCGGTGGCAGATGGCGCGGTCGCCGAGATCGACGGAGTAGCCGGGAGCGACCATAGTCTCGTCGGTATCGGCGATGGCCAGGGGGACGAAGTAGTAGGCGTGATTTTCTAGCGCGGGCGCAAGCAGGGCGGGTACAGCGCTGACCAGCCGCTCGAGATCGGCATCGGAAACGCGGGTCTCGCCCCACATGGAGTAGTGGATGCCGTTGGGGGCCTGAGCCACGGAGGCCTGTTCTGCCACCTTCTCCACCGGCCAAAGCTCGATTTGCGCGCTGCTCGCCATGAACTTGTATTTTACGGCATGAGCAGGCAGAGGCTGGAAAAAATCGAAGCGGATGGAGGCGTTGGGCAGTCTAATGATGCAGTGAGGAGAAGCCCATGGAAGTGAACGAGAAGGTTGCCAACTTTACATTGCAAACCGATGAGGAGAAGACGGTAAGCCTCAGCGACTATGCCGGCAAGCCGTTGATTCTGTTTTTTTATCCGCGCGCGGACACGCCGGGCTGCACCATCGAGGCCTGCGGTTTTCGCGATGTTTTCAAGAAGCTACAGGCGGCGGGAGCGGTGGTGCTGGGCATCAGCCGCGACACACCGAAGGAGCAGGCGAAGTTTCGTGCCAAGTACGATTTGCCTTACACGCTGCTGGCCGATGTGGACGAGAAGGTCTGCAAACAGTTTGGCGTGCTGAAGGAAAAGAATATGTACGGCAAAACGGTGATGGGCATTGAGCGGACGACGTTTGTAATCGGCCCGGAGCAGCGGCTGGTGCACATCTTTCCCAAGGTGACGCCTGCCGGCCACGCCGAAGAGGTGCTGGCGCTGCTGAAGGAGTGGAAGAAGGCGCACAAGTAGATGCAAAAAGGCGCTCCCTTCCGGAAGCGCCATATTGCAATATTAGCTGGTTGCGGCTTACTTGCCTTTCTTGGGCTTTTGGGTTCCGACGGAGGTGCTGTGTGTCTGGGTAGCCTCGGAGAGAATGCCCTTGATGTCATTGGCATATGGTCCGGTCGGGGCTAGATCAAGGTACTTCTGATAGGCCTCTGCGCAGCCGGGAGGGAGAATCATCTTTCCGGATGCGGGGTCGATAGTGGCTTTGGGTATAAGGCCCTGACCCTTGAGGTAGTAGGGAAGAGGCTGATTGGGATCGACCTTGATAGCCTCGTCCGCGGCGGCGGCGGAGGCATCTCCGTTGCCCACCTGCATGAAGACCACTGCTTCGTTCTTCAGGTTATTCCAGGCCCCGGCTGGATAGACTTTGGCGGCGGAGTCATAGGCGGCGTTGGCTTCTGCCACCTTGCCGGACCGCGCATTGATCTCACCGATGCCGCTGTAAGCTGCGGCCTGCGTCTGGAGGTTCGGCTTCTTGGATGCAAGTTCGATCTCCAGAACTTTCTTGAAGGTTATTTGCGCATCGACATACTTGCTCTGATCGTTTTTCACATTAGCCAGACCCAGTTGCGCCAGACCTAACTGCGCCCATAGCACGGTTTCTTCCGGCTTGACGGGGGTATCCTTTAGCATCAGAGTTTCGATCTCCGTATATTTGGCGATCTTGATCTCGATTTCCTTGGCATCGATATCCGCCTTGGCTGCGGTGGCACCCAGAGTCTGAACGGCCGTGGCATGCGCGCCGCTGATGTCCTTGAAGTCCTGGGAGACGGTATTCAGATCAGCCTTGAGGGCGTTGATGACGGTGTTGGCCTTTGAGGCCTCGGCGTATTTCTTCTTGTACTCCTCAAGCGCCTTCTTCTCTTCCGTAGTCAGTTGATCGATGAACTCCTTGCGGGTCATATCGATATCCTGCTGCATATCCTGGCCGGCCACAATTTTGACTTTCTCAATTTTGTCGACCAATTTATCCGGTGCCATACCCGGTGTGCGGTAGACCAGGGTATACGTTCCTTGAGCAGCCTCGCCGGAGAAGTTGCCGCTGGCGTCGACCGTGAAGGAAAACTTAGTGTTCGGACCACCATCGGTCGAGAGGCTCACGGTGCCCGTGGTTTGGGTAATACCGGCGTCGTTGGTGATGTGGCCGTGAATCTTGCCCATGGGAGGCGGCGTTTGCGCAAGCACGGGCACAAGGGCAAATGCCAGCAGGCCCAGCCAAAGTGAAATAGAGCGTTTCATGTTCTTCTCCTTGGGAGCGGCAGGAACAAAGTTGCTCTCGCGCTCAAAAAAGTCTTATCTCTGACCACTGCCAAGCTGAGTTCTGTCAGCCGTGGCGCGTATCTCTGCCGACTGGAAGCCAGCTGTCACACTTAACAATATATGATAGAGCGTCCGAAGAGGGGCCGTGTGTGGTGCTTATCACACATTAGGGCGGTCCTTGATTCTCCATGTGCAGCGAACGGAGAAATGCTGACAGACCCTAAAATGAGATTATGGCCATAACGATTCGACCTGCAAGCCGTGCGGATGTGCCGCGCATTTTGTCCTTCATTCATGCCCTTGCCGCTTTTGAGCGCTCGCCGGATGCTGTCACAGCAACTGAAGCCAGCCTGGAGCGAGATGGATTTGGCTCCAAACCCTTTTATTTCTGCCTGATCGCCGAGCATGACGGGCAGGCGGCGGGTTATGCCATCTATTTCTTCAACTATTCGACGTGGGTGGGGCCGGGGATTTATCTGGAGGACATCTTTGTTGAGCCGGAGTTGCGCGGGCTGGGGATCGGCAAGGCTCTGCTGGAGCGGGTAGCGGCGATTGCGGTGGAAAATGGCTGCCAGCGGCTGCAGTGGGAGGTGCTGGACTGGAATTCGCCAGCGATCGAGTTCTACAAGGCGATGGGAGCGGAGTTTCTGGACGAGTGGCGGAATGTGCGGATGAGCGGCGCGGCGCTGAGGAAGCTGGCTGGGACAATCAACGCAGTTTCTTCGACTCCGCTTGACGCAAGGAACGCGCCAAGCTCAGCTCAGGATGACAAAGTATGAATCGGATACGCATTATCGGCGGCGGATTGGCAGGGCCGGAGGCGGCGTTGACGGCAGCGCGGCTGGGCTGCGCGGTGGAGTTGTACGAGATGCGGGCTGTGGTGGACGGCAAGCCTCGGCTGACACCGGCCCACCAGACGACCGAGTTTGGCGAGCTGGTATGCTCGAATTCGTTGAAGAGCGAGTCGCCCAACACCGCGCCGTGGCTGCTAAAGCAGGAGATGCGGCGGGCGGGTTCCGCGTTAATGCGCATTGCCGACGCGACGGCTGTGCCGGCTGGACACGCGCTGGCCGTGGATCGCGTGGAGTTTTCGCGGCGGATAGCCGAGGCGATTGCCGCCGAGCCGCGCATTCGAGTGGTGCGCGAAGAGGTGACACGGTTGGAGCTTGCGCAAGACGCGCTGACGATTTTAGCGACGGGACCGCTGACCTCGGATGCGCTTTGCGCGGAGATTGAGCGTATCACCGGCGCGGGACAACTGGCGTTTTATGACTCGATTTCGCCGATTGTCGAGGCTGATTCGATTGACATGGAACGGGTGTACTTTGCCGCGCGCTGGGAGAAGGGGACGGCGGATTACATCAATTGTCCGATGGATCGCGCGGAGTTTGACCGCTTTCTGGATGCGCTGCTAGCGGCTGAGGCGGCAGAGACGAAGGCGTGGGAGACGGTTGATTATTTTGAGGGCTGTCTGCCGATTGAGGTGCTGGCGCGGCGGGGGCGCGACACGTTGAGATACGGCCCAATGAAGCCCGTGGGATTGCGCGACCCGCGCAACGGGCGGACGCCGTGGGCTGTGGTGCAACTGCGCAAGGAGAATCTCCGCGCCGACAGTTATAACCTGGTGGGCTTTCAGAATCATTTGAAATTCGGCGAGCAGGCGCGGGTGTTGAGGCTGATTCCGGGGCTGGAGAATGCGCGTTTTTTGCGCTATGGGCAGATTCATCGCAACACATACATCTGCGCGCCGACGCTGCTGGATGAGAGGCAGCGGCTGAAGTGCGCGCCGGGGATTCTTGTTGCGGGGCAGTTATCTGGAGTGGAGGGTTACACGGAGTCGATTGCCACCGGGTTGCTGGCGGGTATTTATGCGGCGGCGATGGTGCGCGGTGAAGAGCCGATGCCCGCGCCGCGCAGTTGCGCCCTTGGCTCATTGGTGCATTACATCACGCACGCAGAGGCGAAGAACTTTCAGCCAGTGAATATGACCTTTGACCTGCTGGAGCCGCTGGAAGAAGAACTGCGCAAGAAGGTGCGCGACAAGAAGGAACGGCACCGGCTGCAGTGTGAACGATCGCTGGAAGCGTTTGATGTGTGGCGGGCGGCAATACCCACATGAATCGAGAAAGTGGCCTCGGGAACCTTTTCTTCCTCGTCAGTGTCCAAGTATAGAGGGGATGCGGCCGACAACGGGCAGGCGCGGTTGCGTGTACCCTTGAGCTTGGAGTGTGTGGATGCGTTGGATTGCAGGATTGGTTTTTCCGGTGGTGATGACGGCGGGCGTGGCGGGCGGATGGGCGCAGGGCGCGGCTCCGCAGAACGCGACGCATTTGGTGCCTCCGCCAGCGACGAGGGCGATGCTGCCGGAGGAGTTTTCCGGATGGGCGGCGGTGGGTGCGGCGAAGAAGGTGACCGACACGGCACAGGCGGATGCAACCAATGCGGCAGCTCTTAAGGAGTATGAATTTACCGACGCTTCGCTGGGCGAGTACAAACGCGGCAGCGAAAATCTGAGTGTGAGAGCGCTGCGCTTCCACGACGCGAGTGGTGCGTTTGGAGCTTATTCGTTCTATCGGCAGAATGGCTGGCCGAAGGAGCAGATCGGCACGGGCGCAACGTCGAACCACAACCGCGTACTTTTCTGGGCGGGCAACACCGTGGTGGATGCGACGTTCTCGCGCATCGGGCCGATGAGCGGCTCGGAGTTACGCGCACTTGCCGACGAGCTGCCGATGCCGGAGGGGGGCAAGTCGCTGACGCCGCCAATTCTGGCCAATTTACCGCAGACCAAGCTGGACGGACAAACGACGCACTATGCAGTTGGCACGGCGAGCTATGCGGGCGCGGGCGGCGTGCTGCCGGTGGAGCTGATGGGCTTTGATCGCGGGGCGGAGGCGGTGACCGCAAACTACACACTGCGTTCGGGTGTGGCCACGCTGACGCTCATCGACTATCCGACGCCGCAGTTGGCGGCGGCGCAAGAGACAAAGATTCGCGCGTTTATCGACGGCTGCAAAAAGTCGGACAAGCAAACGCAGGCGGTCTGGCCAAAGGCGTTGCAGGCGTCGGACTTGGCCTCGCTGGAGGTGAGGCGTAGCGGGCCGCTAGTTGCGGTAATGGCCGGCGACGCGATCCCCGAAGAGAGCCACAAGCTGCTGGCCGCGGTGCACTATAACGCGGATTTAATGTCGATGCCGAAGCCGACGGATTCTGAGGTGGCGAAGACAGGAAAGCTACTGCTGGAGATCACGCTTCTGGTGTTGATCTGTTGCAGCGTATCGATATTGCTGGCGATTTTTCTGGGCGGCTTCCGGGCGCTATATCGCATGGCGCGGGGCAAACCGGCCTCGTCAGTCTTCGATGCGGAGTTTATCCGGCTGAATCTGAGGGATTGATTTGAGGGCAGGATTTTCCGGAGAATTTGTGATGGGTTGACATGGGGATAAAACCCGAAGAAACAGGGTATAAACCCTAGGATATACCCTAAAAATAGGTTGAATACTGTGGATAAAAAGGCGAAGAGGGGTCGAAGACTTCCCCTGTGCATTTCTGAAATGAGATTTATTAAGCTATTGACTTAAAAGTACTTATTTCGGCTGCGATTTCTTCTTGACACTCCCATCCACCGCTCCTACTATGCAGCCAGAAAGTTCTGATGGTTTTGCCTCCGTTGGAACTATTCTCCCTGAGGAAGGAGCTGCCCTGTTGCCGGGCGGCTCTTTCCGTTTTTATGGCCACCTGCCGCCTGCGGTGGGGGACTGGCACTTTGTCAGGCTCCGGGAAGGCTGTCAGGAGGGAGGCGCTCGCGTTATGCGGTTTGTTGTTTCTCTGGTTCAAGGATCTCAGAGTCAGCCGCTGCGGAATGGGAAAACGCAGGGGCTAAAGCCCGGTTCATTATTTAAGGCTTCTTCGGCACGACCGAAGCCGTGTCCTGATACAACCACCTGCGGTGGGGCAGACGGCGCTTGCGCGCCACGAGATTCATCGATTCCCAGGTCCGCAAATCAGGACCTGGGGCACCCTACATTCTTGACCTGACCTGCGCCACCCGCCTCGCTTAGTACAGACTTTGTCTCGTAGAATGCCATATTCATTCAAAGTACCCAGGTCCGATTACTCGGACCTGGAATTCACAGATTATCCTTTGCGGCTGCGGACGGCTTCTTTGGCTTCGGCGGGGCCGGAGGCGGGGACTTCGGGGACGTCAACCTTGGCACCGCCGATGCCCAGCTTCTTGCGCAGTTCGGCGTCGAGCTTGGCGAAGATCTCCTTGTTCTCCTTGAGGAAGGTGCGGGTGTTTTCGCGGCCCTGGCCGATGCGCTCGCCGGCGTAGGCGTACCATGCGCCGGACTTTTCGACGATATTGTTGGCGACGGCAAGATCGAGGACGTCGCCCTCGCGGCTGATGCCCTCGCCGTAGATGATGTCGAACTCGGCCTCGCGGAAGGGCGCGGCGACCTTGTTTTTGACGATCTTGATCTTGGTGCGGTTTCCGGTGACGGCGTCGCCGTCCTTGATGGCGGCGATGCGACGGATGTCGACGCGGACCGAGGAATAAAACTTGAGGGCGCGGCCGCCGGTGGTGGTCTCCGGGTTGCCGAACATGACGCCGATCTTCTCGCGGATTTGGTTGATGAAGATGAGCGCGGTGCGGGACTTGGAGACGGTGCCGGTGAGCTTGCGCAGGGCCTGCGACATGAGGCGGGCTTGCAGGCCCATGTGAGAGTCGCCCATCTCGCCGTCCAGCTCGGCCTTGGGGACGAGGGCGGCGACGGAATCGACGACGAGGACGTCTATGGCGCCGGAGCGGACGAGGGTTTCAGTGATTTCGAGGGCCTGCTCGCCGCTGTCGGGCTGCGAGACGAGAAGGTTGTCGATGTCCACGCCGAGCTTTTTGGCGTAGCTGGGATCGAGAGCGTGCTCGACATCGACAAAGGCGGCCAGACCTCCGGCCTTCTGCGCTTCGGCGATAATTTGCAGCGTGATGGTGGTTTTGCCGGAGGACTCCGGTCCGAAGATCTCGGTGACGCGGCCACGGGGGATGCCGCCGACGCCAAGGGCGGCGTCGAAGCTGATGGAGCCGGTGGAGACGACGGCGATGGGCACCAGCGCCTCTTTGGAGCCGAGGCGGACAATCGACCCTTTGCCAAATTGTTTTTCGATCTGCGCGAGTGCAAGTTCAACGGCTTTGCTGCGGTCGTCGGCGATTGCCATGGGGAGGGCTCCTGAAAAAGTGCTCGCCGAGCACGGATTGGAAACGGCGCGGCGGCCTGGATTAGAATTCGATGGAATTGTAGCAGGGCTGGAGAGACAAAGATAGGAAAAAATAGCGAAGAAATAGAGAAGATTAGAAATTGCCTAATCTGGCGCGAATGAACCGCAGGTCCTACGGCTCCCCACCCCAGCGACGAAGACCTGTCGCTGGGGACCCCGATTCGCTGCGCTCGCTCAGGATAGCTGGGGTGAGTGGAGGTTTGTGGATTCCCACCCATTCGCAGAGAACGCGAATGGATGGGGCACGAAGTGAGAGTCCTCGCGATTACTGAATCGTCAAGGTGAAGCTGGTTGAGGCGGTGATGGAGGTAGTGACCGAGTCGTGCGCGTTGATGGTGATGGTGTAGGTGCCGGCGGCGGGATTGGTGATGGTGTTGTTGTTGCCGCCGGGTGTGCTGCTGCCGCAGGAGGTAACGGCCAGAGCCGCGCCGAAGAGGAGTACGATTCCGGCGAGGTTGCGGAGGCTGCGCGCGCGACGACTCAGAAAGCCGATCAGCAGCACTCCGGCAAAGGCCACGCCCAGCGGCGCGGGATTCGGTGCGTTGTTCTTGGAGGTTGTCGTCCTGCTCAGGATGCGCAGCGGCGTACTGCCGACGGGCGCTGCCGCATAGCAGTCGGTGGCTTTGGTGTCGAAGGTGAGCGTGGTTGCCACGTTAGTGACGCCGGAAGGAACCTGCAAGGAGGCATAGCTGTTGGTCACATAAGTGGCGAAGACGCAAAGATTGGCGAGCGCAGTGTTGTTAGAGGTGTTGTAGCCCATCAGCACCGTGCCGGTGTAGCCGCCCGCCGGGGTGATGGTGATGGTCTCATTCCCCGAAGTGCCCGACGTGACAGTCAGGGTGGGCGAGCCGGCTGAAGTATTGCTCGGCGCAATCGTGAAGGTTCCCACGCCGGAGCTGGTGCCTCCCACCGTCAACTGAATGGCGGCCGTGGAAAGCGCGAAGGTGCCGCTGCCGGGGAACTGCGCGATGATCTGGTGGCTTCCGGTGGTGGCGAAGGAGGCGGAGTAGGTGGCCGTGGCCGTGCCGGGGGTGCTGGTGGCGGCCAGGGCAGCGGTAGTGGTAAAGCCGCTATTGCTATAGGCCGTTCCGCCTCCATCGATGGAGAGTTTGACGTTGCCGGTGGGCGTTACGCCGTTGGCGGAGACCACGGTGATGGTGATGGTGTCACTGGTGCTGGCCGCCGGCGAGAGGGTTGCCGCGGAGATGGATGTGTTGGTGCCGACCAGGGTGGGGATCACGGGAGTGGGAGGCGGTGTCCATGCGCCGATGAGGTTGGTCAGATTCACCGAACCCAGCCCGGTCACCTGGTCGTAGCCGGTGCCCGCGGCGAAGCCTCCTGTAGCCGGAGAGCCGCAGAGCGATGAGCTTCCAGTGCAGTTGTTGTTGCCGCTGGTGATGTCGTGGAAGGCGGTGGAATAGTTTGCGCTGGCGGCCAGCGTGTAGAGGGTGGGATTTACCAGCCCTTGCCCGCTGGTATAGCCCTTAGCCTGATTGATAAGCGCGACCATACCGGCAAAGATGGGAGCGGCAAAGCTGGTGCCGCCGGCGACGGTCAAGTATTTGCTATTGCTGTCGCGAAATCCGTTGGAGCAACTGCCCGAGACTTCGGAGGGGTCGCTGGAGCAGAAGAGGTAGCCGGGGTAATTGGGCGAGGAATAGAGGGCAATATCCGGCACCAGGCGCTTCGTGCCAGCGGGAATGGGCTGGCCGGCGATGGTTCCGGCCTGCCAGCTCGGCCGTGGGACCAGCGTACTGACGCCGCCGCCGCTGGAACTGAGGCCGTTACCCAGAGCATCGTCATTCCAAGCCACCTCGGGAATCCATTGGATGGCGGAGGTCAGCACATCGGCGGTGGTGGCGGCCGTCCAGTATCCCGGCGGAGTGCCTGCAACATCATTCGCTGCGGTGATCTCCGTGCCGCCTGCTGCGGTGACGTAGGCGCTGCTGGCTGGGTAGCTGACGGCCAGAGCCTCGTGCTGGGCGGCGGAAAGGCCGGTGAAGCCGGAGCATCCGGTGGAACCGGAATCGCCTGACGAGGCGACGATGGTTTGGCCCTGCGTCGCTGCCTGCGAGCCGATGAGTTCCATGGCGTTGTAAAAGGTGTTCGATACCTGGGTTTCGCAGTAGCCGTAGCTGACGCTGATGATGGGAGCTATATCCTGATCCACGGCATATTGTATGGAGTCGGAGACGTCATAGTTGAAGCTGCTGCCAACGTAGACGAAGACGATGTTGGCGCCGGTGGCAATCGCGCCCGACCACTCCAGGTCAATGTCCGACTCGGACTCATCTCCCTTATATATGGCCGAAGAACCTGTTCCCGGCACCAGCACCATCGTAGGAGCTTTGTTGGCAAGGCCGGAGGCGCTTTGGAAGTTAGTAATGTCGCTGGTCAGAATCGCCGACTGTCCCATGATGGCAATCGACTGGCCCAGGCCGGTGTAGGCGGATGGGATGTCATAGGCGATCTTGATGTCACTCGGAGCAAAGTGGACGGCCCCAGATTGGCTGGAGGTAAATTCGGGCTGCGCCGGGTGCAGAAGCATCGGGTGGGGGCGGAAGTCGCTGAGGTTGCCTACGGAAAGAACGATGGACGAGAGAGCCGCGGGGATGCTCAACTCCGTGGAGGGAGCGATGTGCTGCTCACCGCGCAGATTATAAGTGTGCATCTCAGTGGCAAAGGCCTGTTCCACCTGGCCGGAGCTGCCGGAGAAGCGAACCATGTTGCGGCTGCGGGCCACTGAATCGATGGAAAAGCCCTGCTGCTGGAGCCAGCTTGTTACCTTGGCCAGATCGGCGTCGGCGACGCCAAAGCGGGCGGCGAACTGATCGGGCGTGAGCCATTGGTGATAAAGCGGCGAGGCGGGATCCTGTTGCTCGGTGATCAGCGCTTGCAGGTCGGCCTCCTGCTCAGGCGTGCGACTGAAGACGATGCTGACGCCGTTGAGCCGGGTGTCGGCGGGCATCCGACCGGTGTCGAACTGGGGCTGTGCCAGCGGATGCAGCGAACCATGCAAGGTAGTCAGTTCAGAGTTGGCGATCTCAGAGGTAATGCGGGGAGCCACCGATTGCGCGCCAAGTTGGGAAGCAACCATTGAGCTGGCGGCGATCCAGCCGCAGAGCCAAAGCCGTCTTTGCCGTGCGAGTGCAAGCAGTGTTTTCATTGTCATCCTCTTATGTGTGGAACTGAAAGTACCAGCATACACGTACCCATGCATTCTGGTTTCATGATCACGCTTCGAGCGATGCTCCGCGTCCCGCTTCCGTCTTCCGGACAACGGGGAGTTCCAGGCGAGTCAGAGCGGGAAAGTGCCAGCCGCTCCCGTCTTCATTCCAGCCGGATTCACTTCGGGGAGCACGACCGCCGTACCGCTTGGTTAGACACCAGGGCGGACTTAAAGTTGCGAAAGAAAGGGAAGATTCTTGGCGGGCAGTTCAGTCGTTCACCAGTTCCAAAGCCGCCATGCCCTTGCGCGGGGGCATAAAGCAATGCGCGCGCCATGCGATGGTGAGCTTTTCGCGGTCCAGCAGCTTGCGAATCTGCCCGCGCGCGTGGTCGGCCCAGGGTCCGCCTTTATCCAGCCGCGCGTATGCCTGCCAGTGGCTCAGCGCCGCACGCGCCTCGCCGCGACGCTCATAGGCCAGCGCCAGGTTGTAGTGGGCGTCGGCGTATCCCGGAGCCAGCTCCACCGCGCGCCGGTATGCGCCAATCGACTCCGCGGGGCGCTGCAACTCATCCAGCACGTTGCCCAGGTCGAAGAAGGCCAGCACGTAGGTGGGGTCAATCTCCGTGGCATGGCGGTACAGCTCCTCAGCCCAGCCATACTCGCGCAGATGAAAGTGGATGGTTCCCAGGTTGATCCATGCGGGGGCAAAGTTGGGATCGCGCTCCATAATCTGCTGATAGGTCTGGATGGCGCGAATCTTCTCGCCCGCCTCCTCGGCCTGCACGGCAGCCAGAAACAGCTCTTGAACCCCTTGCTGTATCTGTGTGTGCGGCGCACGCAGCAGCAGCGGTTCGGAGCTGACCGAAAGCCCGCAACCTTCTTCCAGCCGCTCGAAGTCAAAGAGCAGTTGGCGGCGGATGGGGTCCACCATCGCCCCGCTGTGGCGGAAGGCCAGACGCGTCCCGGTCCGTACCAGCGAGGCCTCCAGCAGCGGATTTTTCATGCCCGCTACCGCCTTCATGGCCACGATGGAGTGGCGGATGGAGGCCAGCGGCACCGACTCCTCACGCAGCACACGCAGGATGCGCAACTGCCCGAGGTCCTGAAAGCTGTAGATTTTTTGCTGGGGAATGACTCCTGCCCGCTCCCAGCGCAGCAACTGGCGGGAGTCGATCTGCAGGATGCGCAATACGTCCTGGCGGCAATAGCTGGTCACTCTTCAGTGCTCCCGTGGATGCCCCGGCCAGCCCAACTCGGCTCTGAACCCGGGCGCCCTCCCTGGACTCGACTCTTGGAACAGTTACTGAGAAACCGCTCTAGCAGTGATTATGCCAAGAGTGAGCGTGGATAAGCAGAGCGGAAACTCCGCCGCAAGAAAAAATCCGTGGATAATTGGTATCTAACTTGGTACATTTTTCCTAGCAGTGGCGCGTCCTGTGGATAACTGAGGAGAAATGCATCCATTCCGGAGAAAACCGGAAGAAAACCGAAGATTCGCGGAAGCGGGTTGGCCTACTCCACCGTCAGGTTCTCCAGGAAGAAGTCGAAGTCCTTCATCGCAGGCTCTTCGATGGAGGCCGCCGTGTCCAGCAGGAGCAAGTAATAGAGCTTGCCGGGAATGCGCTGCTGCGTCTGGTCGGGCCATCGCCAAGCGGCTCATCGGCTCAAAGGTCAACTGATTCGTCTTGCGGTCGACACCGATGCGGACGTGAGCGCCGTGGAGGACTTCGCCCGAGAGAATCTTGATGGCCAGCGGATCCTGAATCATGCGCTGCAAGGCGCGCTTCAGCGGACGCGCTCCGTATGCCGCGTCGGAGCCGGCGGCGAGAATCAGTTGCCGCGCAGGCTCGGTGAGTTCGAGGGAGATCTGGCGGTCAACCAGCATCTTGCTCAACTCCGCAAGCCGCAGGTCGAGAATCTGCGCCATCTGCGCCGCGCCCAGCGGACGGAAGACAACGCAATCGTCGACGCGATTGAGAAACTCCGGACGGAAGTGCTCGCGCAGGACGCGCATCACGGACTCGCGGGCCATCTCGAAGTCATGCTCGGTTTTGAGCGCGTCTCCGATGAGCAGTTGGGCGCCGAGATTCGAAGTCATGATGAGCACGGTATTTTTGAAATCGACGGTGCGACCTTTGGCGTCGGTGAGGCGGCCATCGTCCATCACCTGCAAGAGAATGTTGAAGACGTCGGGATGCGCCTTTTCGATCTCATCGAAGAGGATGACGGCGTAAGGGCGGCGACGGACGGCCTCGGTGAGCTGGCCGCCCTCATCGTAGCCGATGTAACCGGGAGGCGCGCCGATCAGCCGCGCCACGGCGTGCTTTTCCATGTACTCGCTCATGTCGATGCGCACCATGGCCTGCTCGTCGTCGAACATGAACTCGGCGAGGGCGCGGGCGGTTTCGGTTTTGCCGACGCCGGTGGGGCCGAGAAAGATGAAGCTGCCGATGGGGCGGCGCGGATCGGAGAGCCCCGCGCGCGAACGGCGAATGGCGTTGGCGACGATGGTCAGCGCCGCGTCCTGGCCGATGACGCGCTCGCGGAGTCGCTGCTCCATTTCGACGAGCTTTTTGACCTCGCCCTCAAGCATGCGCGAGACGGGAATGCCGGTCCACTTGCTGACGATGCCGGCGATGTCCTCCTCATCGACCTCGTCCTTCAACATACGGGCGACACCGGAGTTGCCGTCCTGCTGGGCGCTGAGTTGCTTCAGCTCTGCCTCCAGCTTGGGCAACTCGCCGTACTGAATCTGCGCGGCGCGTTCGAGCTGTCCTTTGCGCGTCTGCTCCTCGGCTTCAAAGCGCAGGGCTTCGATGCGTTTTTTCACATCGCTGATGCGGCTGCTGGCCTCACTCTCGCGCGTCCAGCGCGCGCGCAGCGCCGTGATCTGTTCATGCAGCGAAGCAATCTCGTGCTCCACTTCCTTGCGACGCTCCACACTGTTGGCATCGGTCTCGCGCTTGAGGGCGGCGCGTTCAATCTCCAGCGAAGTCTTGGCGCGCTCGCGCTGATCGATCTCCGTGGGGACCGAGCCTTTCTGAATCGCCAGTGAAGCCGCGGCTTCATCGACCAGATCGATGGCCTTGTCGGGCAGAAAGCGGTCACTGATGTAGCGATGCGAGAGTTGGGCGGCGGCGACGATGGCTGCGTCCTTGATGCGGACATTGTGATGCGCCTCGTAACGCTCCTTCAGTCCGCGCAAAATCGCAATCGTGTCCTCGACATTCGGCTCGCCGACGTAGACAATCTGAAAGCGCCGCTCCAGCGCCGCATCCTTCTCGATGTACTTGCGATATTCGTTGAGCGTCGTCGCGCCGATGGCGCGCAGCTCGCCGCGCGCCAAGGCCGGCTTGAGCATATTGCTGGCGTCGATGGCACCCTCCGCCGCGCCCGCGCCGACGAGCGTATGCAGCTCGTCGATGAAGAGGACGATTTCACCATTCGATTCTTCTATCTCTTTGAGCACGGCCTTGAGGCGGTCCTCGAACTCGCCGCGATACTTGGCCCCGGCGAGCATGGAGCCGAGATCGAGCGAGATCACACGCTTGTCCTTGAGGCTCTCCGGAACGTCGCCGGAGACGATGCGGCGCGCGAGGCCCTCGACGATAGCGGTTTTGCCCACGCCGGGTTCGCCGATGAGGACAGGATTGTTTTTGGTGCGGCGGCTGAGAACCTGGATGACGCGGCGAATTTCCTCGTCGCGGCCAATGACCGGATCGAGCTTGCCGCGGCGCGCAAGATCGGTGAGGTCTTTGGCGTACTTTTCCAGGGCCTGGAACTTGCCCTCGGGATTTTGGTCGGTGACGCGCTGCGAGCCGCGCACCGCGGTGAGCGCCTTGAGAATCGCCTCGTGCGTGGCGCCTAGAGCCACCAGCGCCTCACGCGCGGCGTCGCTCTTCTGGTGGGCCGCGCCGAGCAGCAGATGCTCGGTCGATACAAATTCGTCTTTGAAGTTGGCAGCCTCGCGGAAGGCCTGGTCGAGGACTTTATTCAGCGCCGCGCTCACCCCCGGCTGGCTCGACGCACCCGCCACACGAGGCAGTTTCTCCTCAATCTGGTGCAGCTCATGCTCCAGCCGCTCGGTGGGCACACCGATCTTCTCCAGCACCGAAGGAATCACGCCCTCGCGGTCCTCGACGAGCGCCAGCAGCAGATGCACCGGCTGCAACTCAGGGTTGCCAAGTTCGGTTGCCCTCGCCTGCGCCTGCTCCATCGCCTGCTGCGACTTGACGGTCAACTTTTCCCAACGAATAGCCATTGTTTTTCTCCAGTTAGCTGGTTGCAGACTTGTACTGTGTTTCTACAGGGAATTGGAATCTCCTATCATATGGAACGAACGAATACCAAACAGACTTCTCTTTCAACACATTACCGACAATCATCTGTTCTCTGTTCGATACAAAAACGACGATATAGTCAACTTCCTCTAATCCAGGGTCACAGTCTCTCAGTGTATTGCCGTACAGAGTACCTGCAACGTCTTCAAGCAGGAGCGCGGTTTTGAACCCCTGCTCCTTGTACTTCGTCAGTTTAGGAATCTTCTCTCTAACTGCCCGCCCAAGCCTTTCTTGTTGAAGTACCTTCTGGTTCTCTGGTTGTTGAGGTATGCGGCCGACATTTCCATTCATCTGCCTTCCATCCCCACCACACATAAGTGTTATATTGTGCCCTTCATATTCAGTCTGTATCCAATTGTCCACCAATAACAGCTTCGGGGCGGTCTCCACTACCCAACTAGAGAGATCGCTGACAAACTGCTCCCTATTACGCTTCGTCACTAAGGTATCCACTATTATTGGAGGTATAGTGAGAATAAAAAAACGATCATGCGGAAGACGCTTTCTACAGCCAGCATTGATGGAATCAACGATATCGTACGATCTGTTTACATACCCAATCTGACCTTCGAAAGATTCAACCTTGGTATGCTCTACCGCAATTTTGTCATTTTCGTAGCTACTGGGGTACAGAAGGAAGTCAACATCACGAGTGCTTCGATTTATCTCATCAGGCGATTCAGAATCCCAGTCTTCTATGCCCGTGAGAGACTTCAGAATAGTAATAAATGCGTCTCGTGCGTTAAGTTCGTTCGGTTTTTTCTCGTTCGCTTTCTTCATATTTTTGACCAGAATTCCAATTTTGCATTCCTAGTGACGCTCCCGCTGAAAGATTTCATACTGCTTCAGCTAGGCCTCCGAACTTCACACACCCACAACCCGCAAACCCGGCAGCCCTTCAAAATCCTTGAGATTCGTCGTCAAAAGAGCAAAATCATTTTCAATTGCCTGCGCGGCGATCCAGAGATCGTTGACGCGCGTTCTCGGCGACCGGCCCGTCTGCTTCAGGAAAGCAGCCAGCATGCCGAAAGCGCTGGCCGTTTGCGCGGTCACATCGAGAACGGGCATCTCTTCAAATGTGCGCAAAGCTCTCCTTCGATGCATCCGGATCGCAAGGTCGCCTGCCGACTCGACGCCAAAGCTCAGTTCTCCCAGAGTAATCACCGAGAGGAAGACCTGTTGTTCCCCAGCGGCCTCAGACGCGTCCTCTTCGGCTATCTGCTCTTCAGACAACCCAATCCATATGGAGGTGTCGAAGATCATTCCCATGGATCGTGAACCTCTTGGTCGAAATCTCCACGGCTGTCTCTGAGCCAGGATTCACCCTGGGCTGGCGTCAGCAATCCTTTGATCCGGGCGATGGCCTGCGCGGCGGTCATCGTTCGCTTGGCGGGCACAATATGGGCAATCTCGGTGCGATTCCGCATCACGCTGACCGATTCGCCCATGAGAATTCGTTCCAAGATCGCGCTCGTGCTGCGCGCCAGATCGGAAGCACTGATCGTCTGCATCTTCATCCTCATCGCAAAAGATACGTATCGTTAGTTACCAATACATACTATACGTATTCTTGGTAAAAAGAAAGTGCAGACCGGCCACTCATGATGAAATCCGTCATCAGTTCCCAGCTCTCAGGTTGGGTAGCTGAGAGCTGAGAACTGACCACGGATCCCTGTCGTTATGCGGCCACTTTGATCTCGATCTGCTTGGGCTGGGCCTCGGGCTTCTTCTTCAACTCCAGCTTGAGCACACCCGCATTGTAGCTGGCCGAGACGTTCTCCGTATCGACAGTCGAGGGCAACGTGAAGGCGCGATAGAAGCTGCCGTAGCGCCGCTCGATGCGATGGAAGTTCTCTTCCTTTTCCTCCGCCTCGAACTTGCGCTCGCCCTTGACGGTGAGGGTGTGGTTCTCGACGCGGACGTCCAGGTCCTTCTGGTCGATGCCGGGCACCTCCAGCTTGAGGACGACCTTATGAGGGTCCTCGTAGATGTCGACCGCGGGCACAAAGCTGGCCGCGGCCACAGGGTCATTGTCGCCGCTCATGTCGCGAAAGAGGGCGTTGACGCGATTCTGCAGTGCAGTAACTTCCCGATAAGGGTCCCAACGAGTGATTGCCATTTGAGTCTACCTCCAGATGATGTTGGCTGTGGGGCTTGAGTGGGAGCCGCTCACATAACCTGATACAACTATATCATAAGACTAAGAAAATGTGCGCGAGTTGCGCTCATATTTTTTTGAGAACAATATCTCTATATTTTTCAATAGATTAGGGGGTGAAGATGGATCGAAATATAGCAACTAGCGCTTTTTTCCGCTCCACTCCAGATAGCTGGTGAACTGCGTTTGGCCGGGGATTTGCAGCTCGAAGAGGCCGCTCATGACGCCCTCCAGCAGCGAGTAGGTGAGCCGGTACTGCGGACCAAGTTGCGAGGGATCGGAGAGAAAGACGACGGTTGCGGGCTTGGGCACGCTGACGGTGTAGTGAATGACGTGGCCCTCGTTGTCGAGGTAGATGGCCTGGAAGCCTTGGCCTTCGGCCGCGGGATAGATGTAGAGGAGATCGTTGTGCTGGCAATCGAAGTCATCGGTGGCGACGCAGGCACCGCTGCGGGAGTGGCGCGCCAGAACGTGATCGCTCAGCTCCAGTTGGAAGGTGTACGAGGCCGCGGCCTGCGCCTGCGCCACGCCGCCGGTGGTCTTGGACTGCCACGAACCGATGAGAAAGCGCAGCGCCAGCCAGGGGTCGGGCTTAGGAGGGACGGGTGCGGGAGCCTGCGCGGGAGGCTGCGCTGCGAGCGCGCCAGCAGTCAGCAGGAGGATGGCGGCCAACAGGGCAATGCGTTTCATCATGGGCCGAGTCTACTCCGGCGTAGCGGCTTGACGCCGTCTGAGAGCAAGATTCTTGCGGCGGCTCTTCCCGATTTCAGACACACTCTACAATAAGGACAGATGCTGCATCTCACATGGATCGATTGGCACTGGCTGTGGCTGGTGGTGGCGGCCTTTCTGGCCGGAGTGTTGAATGCCGTGGCCGGGGGCGGCTCATTTCTGTCGTTTCCGGCGATGCTGGGGATGAAGATGCTGCCCATCCAGGCCAACGCCACCAACTCGGTAGCGGTGTGGCCGGGGCAACTCACCTCGGTGGCGGGCTACAACCACGACATTCGCAGAAATCCACGCATGGCGATGCTGATGGCAGGTTCCGGATTGCTGGGCGGATCGGCGGGCGCGCTGGTGCTGCTACACACGCCGCAGCGCACCTTCATGCACCTGGTGCCGTGGCTGCTGCTGGTAGCGGCGTCGATCTTCGCCGTCAGCGGCCCGGTCTCGCGCTGGCTGGAGGCGCGGAAAGTGGCGGGCGCGGTGCGCGGCAAGCCCTTGCCCGGAGTGCCGGTCTTTGCGGCGATCACGGTAATCTGCTTTTACATCGGCTACTTCGGCGCGGGCGCGGGCTTTCTGCTGATCACCGCGCTCTCGCTCTTCGGCTGGCAGGATTTGCACGAGATCAACGCAATGAAGGTCTCGGCAACCACGCCGGCCAACGGCATTGCGTGCATTCTCTTTGCCGTGAATGGGCAGATTGTGTGGCGCTGCTGCCTGCTGGCGATGGTGGCCTGCGCCATCGGCGGCTACTACGCGGCTGTGCTGGCGCGGCGCGTTCCGCAACCGCTGCTGCGCGGGATTGTGGTTGCGATTGGATTGACAATGGCGGCATGGTTCTTCTGGAGGCAGTGAACGGTGAGCGGATCCCTGTAAACTGGTCTCATGAGCCATGAAGGCATACGCATTGCGCCCAAGGAGCACGAGGAGAGTGAGCAGGCCGCGCCGCTGCCGCGCATTAGCGTGACGCCGCAGAAGGTGCGTGTGTTGGTCACCGAGGGCAAGGGCATGGAGATTGACTGGGTGGACGGACACCGCAGCGCTTGGAGCTTTGCATGGCTGCGCGCGGCCTGCCCCTGCGCCACCTGCGTCGAGGAGCGCCAGCAGGAGGGCCGCAAAGCCGGCCAGCCCAAAGCCAAGCCGTCGGCGGTGCTGCCGATGTACACGCCGCCCGCCAAGCCCGCCAGCGCGCAGGCCGTGGGCCGCTACGCGATTCAGTTCAACTGGCAGGACGGCCACTCCGGCGGCATCTACTCGTGGGAATACCTGCGCCGCTCGTGCCAGTGCGGGGAGTGCACTTTCTCAGAGGCAGAGACCATAGGCGCGCCGAACTAAGCGCCAGACTCGGCAAACACAATCCAAATCTACTGGCGCAGCTCGACGAGCGTAGCGCCTTGGCCGCCTTCGTTTTGCGGGGCTTCGGTGATGGTGGCGACGTGGGGGTGGGATTTGAGGAACTCGCGGACGGCGCGGCGGAGGATGCCGGCGCCGTGGCCGTGAATGATGCGCACGCGGGGCAGGCCGGCGAGGAAGGCGCGGTCGAGATATTTTTCCAGCTCCTGCTCGGCTTCATCCACGGTATGGCCGATGAGGTTGATCTCCATGCGCAGGTCGTCCGAGTTGGCGCTGGTGTAGGTGACATGCACGCCCTTCTGCTTGCGTGCGGCGGCCAGCGGATCGGGGCGCTGCGCGGGCGCAGTCTCTCCGCCAGACGGTGAAGGCGCGCAGCACTCGTCGCGTTTGACGCGCATCTTCAGTGTGCCGAGAGCGACTTCAAAAACGTCTTTCTCCACCTCGCGCACCACCGTGGCGATCTTGTTCATCGACTTGAGGCGGACCTGGTCGCCGGCGGCGATGTGCTTGAGCAGATGCGGCTGGGCGTTCTGGTCGCCGACGTCCGCGCCGTTGCGATGGGCGACGACGGTCTGGTTGAAGCTCTCCTGAAACTCGCGGCGCAGGCGCGTGATGCGGCGCTCGGCTTCCTTGGATAACTTTTGCTGCCCGACGCGATCCTCGATGGCGCGGACGGTCTCGCGCATCTGAAACTCAAAGTCCTTGAGCAGCGATGCCAGCTTGGTTTCCAGTTCGCGGGTGCGGTTGCGCAGCTCGACGTCGCCTTCGCGGGCGAGCTTGGCGCGTTCTTGATTGAGCGCGTACTGCTCGGCGCGCGCGGCCTTGCGATCGTCTTCGAGCTGCGTCAGCTCGTTGTGCAGCTTGTCGAGAAAGCGACTGATGTCCACCTGCTGCGAACCGAGGCGCGCTCGGGCGGCGGCGATGATCTCTGCGTTGAGGCCGAGGCGCTCTGCGGTTTGGATACCTGCAGAGGCACCCGGGATGCCAAGCCGCAGTTGGTAGTTGGGCGCGAGCGTCAGCTCATCCACGCCGGCCGCGGCATTCAGTACGCCAGCGGTGTTGGCGGCGTAAACCTTAAGCGAGGTGTGATGCGTGGAGATGAGCGACCATGCGCCCGCGGCAAGAAAAAAATGAGCGATGGCAACGGCCAGAGCCGAGCCTTCTTCGGGATCGGTTGCGGAGCCAAGCTCGTCCAGCAGGACCAACGCACGCGCGCCCGCCAGACGCGAGAGCCGGTCGAGGTTGGTGATGTGCGCGGAGAAGGTGGAGAGCGCAGCCTCGATGGATTGCGCGTCGCCGATGTCGGCGAGAAATGCGGTGAAGACGGGAAAGCTGGCCGAGGCGGCGGGGATGGGAAGGCCGGCTTGCGCCATCATCGCCAGCAGCGCGACGGTTTTGAGGGTAACGGTTTTGCCGCCGGTGTTGGGACCGCTGATGATGAGCTGGCGGGCTTCGGCGGTGAGTTCGAGGGTGAGTGGGACAACCTGACCGCCGGTCGCGCGCAGGCGCTTTTCCAGCAGCGGATGGCGGGCGGCTTCGAGACGCAGCAGCTCAGGCGTGAGGGTTGGCGCTATGCAGTCGTAGGCGCGGGCAAAGCGGGCGCGGGCTTGCAGGCTGTCCACCAACGCCAACACGCGCGCTCCCGCGACGAGCGCATCGGAATAGCCGCCGACCTGGCGGGTAAGTGCCATGAATATGCGGTGAATCTCGGCCTGCTCTTCTTCGAGGAGCCGTACCAGCTCGTTGTTCTGCTCAATGGTTTCGAGAGGCTCAATGTAGACTGTCTGTCCTGAAGAGCTGACGCCGTGAACGACGCCCGAGACGCGCCGCTTGAGTTCGCTGCGCACGGGAATGACGAAGCGGTCGCCGCGAATGGTGATGAGTTCGTCCTGGGTTGCGCCGTCTGCCGCGAGCTTGCGCAGCGCGGCGCGTAGGCTCTCTTCGATAAGGCGCTGCTGGCGCTCCTGCTCGCGGCGGATGCGGCTCAACTCAGGCGAGGCGTTGTCGGCGAGCGAGCCATCGGGCTGGATGGTGCGTTCGATGGACTCGGCAAGCGGACGCAGGCTAGTGGTGAGCGCCGACGAAATTGTCGAAAGGCCAAGCAGCTTGCCTATTAGACGAGCCGGCGGCGACTGCAAGAGAGCCTGCCAGGAGGCGATGTCATTGGCGAGGCGCGCGATGGCTTGCAGCTCCGCGGCTTCAAGCGCCGCGCCGGAAATCTGAGCTTTTGCGGCGTGCTGCGTGGGATCGAAGAGGCCGCCGACGGGGATAGAGGTCTGCTCTTCCAGCAGCAGACGCAGCTCGCCGGTGAGCTGATGCTGGCGGGCGATCCACTCTTCGTCGGTGGAGGGTTTCAGATCGAGGATGGCGTTGCGGCCCACGGGCGAGGCGGCATAACCGGCGACGAGCGCCAGCAGCGACTCCCACTCCAGAGCGGCACAGTCGGCAAATTCCACCGGCGAGGGAATGGGATCAAGCAGAGGCATCGTACCTCTATCTTAGCGAACCATGAGAGCTGCTTGGCAATGAACTTCAGGAGGCAGCCGTAGAGGCCTTCGAGTCAGAGGCTGCCGCGGCCGCAACAGCAGGGCAAGCTGCGCCGCAGCTTCCGCCGCATGGGGTTTTGGGTGCGGAAGAGGCATTCCCGGCTGCGGGTGTTGACTTGGCAGCAGGCGCGCCGGACTTTCCGGCGTAGTCGTTTACATAGAAGCCAGCGCCCTTGAAGCTGAGGGCCGGCGCGGTGAGCGGGCGCTCCAGCAGCCCCTGGCACTTGGGGCAGACCAGCTCCTGTTTGGAGTTGAAGTGCTGAATTTTTTCAAAGTGATGGTCACATTGGGTACAACGATAGGCATATAACGGCACTGTTTTCAACCTCTGGAGGACAAAATCATCCACTCTTTCTATTGTATCGGCAGAGCGATAATTCTATGCAAAACACAGCATGGATTCCCATCCTTTCGCAGAGAAGCCGAATGGATGGGAATCTTAGATGGACAGAGCCGACTTCGGAAGGTCGCGGTGTTTACTTCACCGTGATCGGAACCGAGCCGCAGAGGTTCTCCCAGGCCAGCGAGAGCTTGCCTTTGTGCTTGCCCATAACCTTGATGGTGTAGGTCAAATTCTCGACGAGCGCCGGGGGCTTGCTCATGGTCATCTTTACCCGGCCCAGGTCCTGCGTCTTGTCGTACTTGAGTCCCCACTTGCCGGTCAGCTTGCTGACAATCAGCACCCAGTTGCCGGTGTCGGAGAGGTCGATGAAGAGCGAGTAGTCGCCCTTGGGCACGGCCAGGTCGCCGAGGTCGAGGTCGGCGTCGGTATGCAGCGCGGTGGCCTCATTGGCTCCGGCGCGCCAGACGGGATAGGTGGGATCGTGGCTGATGAGGCCGTCTTTGCTGAAGATCTTGCCCTCGCGGCCCCGGACGCGTGGCGCGCTGTAGTGGATGGTGATGGCCTTGCCGGCGAAGGTTGCCGACTCGGTGGCCTGTGGGCTGAGCGGCGGAGCCTTGGGCGGAGCTTTCTGCGGGGCCGGCTGAGCGGACAATGTGGCGGCGACGAACAAGAGGCTTGTACAGACCAATAGACGCTTCATGTGGTTTTCTCCGTGGGGACAAATCCGTGCGGGCAGCGTTTGCTCCCGCCGCAACGATTGTCGCACCAGAAGGCTACTGTTGGGAAACCGTGGCGGGAACCTCGGCTCGGGATCATTCTCGCCCACACCTTCCGGGAGGGCCGGGAGGCTCCAGCGGGAGGATTGCGGTTGAGGGTTATGGGTTCCCCAGACCGAGTATCCACAACTAGAGCAGCCTCGTTGTATGTCCGGTATAGATTGTCGGAGATGGACTCCTCGCCATTATCTTGAACGCTTCTTTTTGCTTATTGATTCGAGGCGTGCTTTGATAACAGCTTTGACCTTTCCCTTCCATCCCTTCCCATGCATTACCCTTTCGAAATTGCGCCCAAATCGACCCGATAGCAATTCAGTCCGTGTCTTTTGGCTTAACTCTCTCCAATTTTCAAACATTATATAAATCGCATTTCCATATTCGATGTTCTCAAACACCACGAGATCATCCTTAATGAGTCCCCCAAAGTACCTTTCTAATCCACTCAATCCATAGACGAGTTTTGCAGGTTTGAGGCTCATCACAAAATCATAGCGTTCTGCCACTGCTGCCTTTTCTTGAGTAGACGGAACCTTCCCCCGGAATAGACGCGTTATCGCCTCTTCCCGCGTACCAGGGGGAAGCACATCCCATGAGACTTTCAAAGTTTGTATGTAATCCGCAATTGTTGCATCACTCGGTTGAACCCCAAAAGAACCAACATTTTCCAGAAGAAGATTTAGGCATTCCAAGAGGTCGTCTTTGAATCGTTTGGCTTTTTTGTCAAGAACACGATCTACTTCGAATACGATCATGTAGCTATTCTGTCCGGCATCAGAATGGGGAACGATTATCTTCAGCCGAGTATGACGCGGGCCGATGAAATCACGAGGATACTTTTTATAAGGTAGATAGACGGTATGTGTACCGTTGTATGAATCTCCCCAATTCGGCGATTCAATCGCATTGTAATGCGTTTCTTTTTCGAGATCATTCCTTATGATTTCCTCGCCATTTATGTTTCTCTTGCTGTACTTCCCACTTCCTTCGGGCGGCAGGACCGACGGGGAGAAATGCAACTTACCACTAGTCAACGTAATGCCAAGATGGCTCAATTTACCAGTGCGAAGCTCTTGTTCTGAGAAAACTCTTGAACATGCTGCGATCACACTAGGTTCTTTGAGTTGTTTGAGACGTAGTTGTATTGACGTTGGGATCGTACGAAGATTCTGTCTTGCCATATTCATGCCTCACAGAAAAGCATTCGAAGAGAACATAAAGTGATTTTAATGATACGCGTTAACGACCTAAAGTCAAGTATATGTCGGAATCCAAGGCCTGAACTTACAGACCGGGATTCCGACGATGAATAATCAATTCATTACGCCTTGGCCGGGATGACGGCGGCTAGCCGCTCCTTGAGCAGTTCGTGGGCGCGGGTGAGGAAGTCTTCCAGCGGCAGCTTGCCGGAGTCTACTTCGGCGAGGAGGTCGCGCTGAGCGGCGTACTCCTTGTTGACGATGCCGGCTTTGGATTGCAGCATACGCCATGCCTTGCGGCGCTCCACGCAGAAGATGACCAGCTGGCGACTAAGCGCGTAGTAAGTTGTTTTGCCGGCTTCTTCGATGGTGATGTAGGCACCGAAGTCGGGGACGAAGGCGCGGTGGCCGGGAGTGAGATAGCGACGGTAGACGACATCCTGCTGCGTGATGCGGACCAGCATATTGTCGAGCGGAATCAGCTTGGCCGCGGCCTCGGGCTTGATCTTCTTGAGGTGGTTGCGGAAGCGGGCTTCGGTGGTGCACCAGTGGGCGACGGTGTAACGGCGCGTCTCGCCGGTGAGCTTGTCCTTGGTCTCGTACCAATCCAAATCTATCGACGGATTGCCTTTGAGGTCGAGGGCCTCCTGATAGGTTTCGCCGAGGCGGGGGTTGAAGACGAACTCCGGCACACCGCGCGAGTCGCGCACGCGCTGCGCCTGAATGAGCGCCATGTCGTCGGCGACGCCGTGCTCCGGCTGGCAGGTGGTGAAGGCTTGAATAAACAGAGTCCCGCGATACTCCAGGCCGTCTAAGATGGCGCGGTAGAGCTTGGGCGCGTTGGCCATCGAGACCTGCGCGACGAAGGGCGAGCCGTGGCCGGCGAGGAAGGTTTCGGCGACGGTCTTCTTCTCGGTGCTTTTGCCCTGCGTGGCCGCACCAAAGACGTTCATGTCGTTGCCGCCGAGCATGGGAGTGGAGTCGCTGTTTTGGCCGCCGGTGTTGGAGTAGACCTGTGTGTCCAGCATCAGGACCTTGACGTTGGGGCGGTTTTGGAGCATCACCTTGCTCATGTTCTGGTAGCCGATGTCGCCCATGCCGCCGTCGCCGCCGACGGCCCAGACCTTGGGCAGCTCGACGATCTCCTGGTCGGTCATCAGCGCGTCGGTAAAGTGCGAGAGGTGGTAGTACTGCTCGGCATTGATGACGTTTTCATCGCGGGTGAGCAGCGCGTCGGCGAGGCGCTCAGGGATGACTGAGCGGCGGGCGTGATCTACGATGAAGGACTCGCCCATGAGCCAGCCGACGGTGACGCCGTCCTGAAAGAGCGAGTTCATCCAGGGATAGGGATGGGGATTATTGGGCGCGCTGGAGCCGTAAACGGTGTTGCAGCCGGTGTGAGCGGCCATGGCCATCACGCTCATGCCGTTGGCGAGGCGGCCATCGACGGCTTGCAGATTCTTGTGATTGAAGGCCTCGGTCAAAAGCACAGCCGCAATGGCTTCGATCAACTCGGCGTCGCTGACCGGACCGTGCTGGGCTTCATAGGCAGCAATGCGGGCCTTGGTGTCCTTTTCATCTTCGCCGCCGAGGCCGAGGATAAGATGCAAAATGGCCTGACGGAGTAGATCGTACTCAGCCTGACTGCGCGATTTGAGGACGGCGAGGCGCGCGACACCGCGCTTTTCCAGGTCGCCGGCCTTGGCCAGGAAGCGGTCGCTTTTGGCGTGGAAGACGGGGCGCATATAGGCCTCGGTGACGGCGGCGATGGAGCGCAGCACGCTCTTTTCTCCGCAGCCGGCGCAGGCGCCGTCGCCGGCAACGAGCGCGTCATAGGTGGAGCGCACCATGAGCATATTGCGCAGCGTGGCGGTCTTGGAGTCGGCGGGGTTGGCGGCGTTGTAGAGGCCGAGGTACTTCTGCGCGGTGTCCGGAAGCAGGTCGAGGAAGTTGGTGCCGGTGGTGTGCTCGGCGTTGATCTCCTCGGTCTCCGCGACCATTTTGAGGGCATTGTGATCTCCGCAAGCCGTGACGCAGGCGGCGCAGCCTTTGCAGAGGTCGCTGACAAAAATGGAAAAGATTCCTCCGGAGCCGGGGGATTTGCGCTCGGGCGAGCTGAAGATCGCCGTGACCTTTTGATAGGCCATGGGGACTTTTTCGATAATTGCGAAGAACTGCTCTTTGGCCGACGCGGAGAATCCGTCCACTGACTCCGTGACCTCGCGCAGAATCGTGGGCAGCGGCGTTCCGGTCTTAGCTTCCGCGAGCATGCGCTTGCGGGTTTGGCGCTCAATCTCCGGCAGTTGGGCGATCAGCTGGGCGCGGTCGGCGGGGCTGGCGACGTAGTACGAGATGGCGGTGCGCAGCAGCGTGGTCAAATCCTGCGAGGTGTTGGGCAGCGCAGTGTCCGGGCAGACGGAGATGCACTCCATGCACTGGGTGCAGTTTTCCGGGATGTAGTGCGGCGTCTCGCGGCGGGCCACGTACTTGGAGGCGGTGTCGCCGGTGGCGGCGGCAATGATGCCCATGGCGGCGAGCGGCGTGGCGGGCTGGTTGTAGCCGAAGTGGGCGCGGAACTCTGCGTCGAAGCCGGTGATGCTGGCCAGCGGCGTGCGCACAGCCTGACCGGCAGGCAGCGCATGCGAGCGGCAGCCGGAGCCGCAGGAGCCGCCGGCAGTGGCGAGTTCGAGAATGGGCAGCAGCGCATGGCCGCGCAGGCTGGAGTGGTCGGCAGCGGCCAGCGCGCCAACCTGAATCTCATGCACCTGCTCGAAGCCCTGCATCATCACTTCCATGTTGGATTCGACGACGGCTTCGCCCAGCTTGCCGAATTTTTTGACGTACTGCTCGCGGACGACGGCGCGATACTGCTCCTGGGTGATGGCGAACTCATTGAGCAGCGTGCTGACGCGGAAGAATGCGCCGAGGAAGGCGTTGCCCTGCATGCGCAGTTGCAGATCGGCGCGGTCGGTGGCTTTTTTGGCGATCTCGAATCCGGGCAGCGTGAAGACACGAATCTTTTTCTCGATGATCTGCTTGCGCGCCCAGATGGGGAGCTGCTCCCAGGCCTGCTCGCCCTTCTGATCGGACTCCCAGACCAGCGAGCCGCCCTCGGCCATGCCGTCCAGAGGATTGCAATGGGTGAAGGCCTTGGGGTCGCAGCAGAGCACCACCGTCACGTGGCGCAGATCGCAGTTGACGCGGATGCGTTCCTTGGCGGCAACCATGAAGTAGCTGGTCGGCGCGCCCTTCTTTTCTGAACCGTACTTGGGATTGGCGCTGACGTGAATGACTTCCTTGGGATTGCCCAGCTCATCCTTCTGGCCGTCGCGCTGATAGATCAGGTCGTTGAGGTCGCCGAGGATGGCGCCGAGATTCTTGCCGGTGGTGATGGCTCCCCAGCCGCCGATGGAGTGGAAGCGCACGGCGACCGCGCCTTCGGGCAGCAGCGAGGGCGTCTCGTCGGCGATAACCGCGTAAGGGTGGTCGATGCCGAGGACGAAGAAGTTTGCGCCGTCGGCAGCGCACTGGCCGTCTTTGCGGGCACGGCCTGCGGTGGCAAATTCATAGGCTCCGATGATGTGCTCGGGGCGGAAGTCGCGGGAGCCAAGGCCGTAGCTGCCGCCGTAGATCTTGGGAACCTCGGCCGGCGTAATCGCGGGCAACCCTGCGACGGATTGCACGGCTTTGGAAAACGCGGTGCGGATGTCGCGGCCCAGTGGATTGTCGCCGGAGAGCGCTTCATCGGTGCGTTCGAGAATAATGACGTTCTTCTTGCCCCGCAGCGCTGCGACAATCGCGGCCTCGGGGAAGGGACGAATCACGTTGACGTGAATGGAGCCGACGCTGGATCCACGCGTCTGGCGCAGATAATCCACCGCGGCTTCAATATTCTCCGCGGCGGAGCCAAGGGAGACAAAGACCGTCTCCGCGTCTTCGGTTTTGTATTGGCTGATGAGTCCGTAGCGGCGGCCGGTCAGCTCGGCAAATTTTTCGTAAGAGGCTTCCAGGAATTGCAATATCGGCTCGGCGAAGTTGTTTCTCCGCGCAATCACGCCGTTCATGTAGTGTTCCTGATTCTGCACCGGGCCGAGCAGGATGGGATTCGTCAGGTCCACCATCTTGGGAACGCGGCGGCGCGTAGCCCCGAAGAGCGCGCGCTGCGTCTCGGTGGGGCAGTCGATGATGTCGGCCGGAGAGCCGAGAAACTCGCGGATCAAACCGGATTCGTGCTTGTAGAAGGTGCGCTCCAGATGGGTGGTGAGGAAGCCGTCCATAATGTTCATGCCGGGGGTGAGCGCGAGTTCGGTGACGCGGCGCAGAATCAGCGCCTGGTCGGCGGCCTGCTGCGCGTCCTTGCCGAAGAGCATGATCCATCCGGTGTCCAGCGCGGCATAGATGTCGTCGTGGCCGCAGTGGACGTTGAGCGCGTGCTTGGTCAGCGCGCGCGCTCCCACTTCGAGAACCATCGTCGAAGCCTTGCCGGGGGCGTGATAGTACTGCTCCACACCATAGACCACGCCCTGGCCACTGGTGAAGTTGACCACGCGCTTGCCGCAGACCGAGTGAGCGATGGCTCCGCCCTGGGCCGCGTGCTCGCCCTCGGTCTCAATGGCGATGGTGTTCTGGCCGAAGACATTCAGATGACCTTCGGCATAGGCCTGCTGGAAGAGCTCGCCGCCCTCCGTGGAAGGGGTAATCGGATAAAAAACGCCGGCGTCGGCAATGCGCGTCTCGGTGTGATAAGAGACGAGCTGATTTCCATTTGCGGTGACCCGAATGCCGGGATAGCGAGCAGCAACCTTCATGAATTCCTTTCTATCGGTCCGTCTTCCATTTCGATATTGCCACAAGCTCTCTTGCATTGGAGAGCGCGCTCTTATCGTGGGATCGCGGCAACATGGTTATTGGATTCAACGGGCGGCGCAATGGTGCGGATAATCGTCCTTCATGGAGGGATGAAATCCCATATTGCGGAATGCGCCTAGACAACGGCGACCAGATTCTCCACGCTCCGCTCCTTCATCTTCTGATAAAGCCCGCAGACGGCATGGATTTTGAAGTGCTCCGATGCGCGATGCGCCTCCAGTGCCTTGGCGTCCCGGTACTGCTCGTAGATGACGATGGTGTCGGGGTCGTCCTCCAGATGGTGGGGAATGTAGCTGACGCATCCCGGCTCCTGGCGCGAGGCCGCAGCCAGCACGCGCAGGGTTTCGGCAACTTCGGCGCGATCTTCCGGGGCGAACTTCAGCCGTACGGCAAAGCTGATCATAGGGGAATTGTACAGTGAAGCCATTGGCGCGGTCTGGAAGAGCGGGTCAGGAGGGCAGTGCGGTTTTATTGTGGGATACCATGAAGAAAACCGGAATAGGAGTTACGAAGGATGAATGGAAGCAGAATGCGAATACATTCTGTTCACAACGCGGCTCTGGAATGGCCATGCATTCCCTTAGGGGCTAAAGCCCCATGCTGTAAAGGAAGAACTTATCGTACGGGCTGAAGCCCGTACCCTCCAAAGGCAGAGGCTCAAAGAGCATTTCAACAAGTTGCTAGAACCAACAACGTACAGTGTGATTGTCGAAAATATGCAATCCGACAATGATCCAACCACAATTCCTTAAGGTCGCCTGGGTAAGATAGATACACATTTACACAACTATCAATGCTGTCCTGCTATTTTTCCATGAAACAATGTAACTCGTTGCGCATTATCATGATGCAGGCACTCACAGTTCGTCGGGCTGCTCAACTCAAAACCCCTTAATTCGCTGGGATAAATATGCCCCGCCGAACTGTTTATACTCTACTTTGACTTCGCGGCAAACTACTCTCAGTTCGTTGCACGTCGAAGTTGTAATCAGCGAGTCTTCAGGTTTTCTACAATAGCAATATCATCTCTAGGCAACCCTATGGCATCATCCGGAGTTGTCTTACTTATTCGATTACGATGTTGTCAATTAATCGTGTTGCACCAATCCAGGTAGCGACGGCAAAGATGCTTCCCGGAGCGGCTATTTCCACCGGCTCCAGCGTTGCCCAGCTCACCAGCTCGATATAGTCTACGCGCGCACCAATCTCGGTGGCTATTATTTGCCGCGCCGCTTCGATCAGAGCGTTTGCGCGCCGTTCGCCTGAGGAGACAAGCGCCTCCACCTGCCGAATAGCCCTGCTGAGTGCAAGCGCCTGCAAACGCTCTGTCGGGCTGAGATACACGTTGCGAGAGCTAAGCGCCAGTCCGTCTGGCTCGCGGACAATGGGGCAGACCACAATCTCCGTGGACAGTCGCAGGTCAGCCACCATGCGCCGCAACACAGCGACTTGCGCGGCGTCCTTTTGCCCGAAGAAGGCGCGATCAGCCTCCGTCGCATTCAGCAGCGTGGCCACCACCGTAGCCACGCCGCGAAAGTGGCCGGGGCGCGAAGCCCCATCCAGTCGGCCGCTCAGCCCCTCGACCTCGATATATGTCGCCGCTCCTACTGGATAAATTTCTTCCACCGCAGGCGCGAAGACAACATCAGCCCCCTCCGACTCGGCCAGCACGCAATCTGCCTCAAAGCTGCGAGGATAGCGCTCGTAATCCTCATTGGGTCCGAACTGCGTGGGGTTGACGAAGATGCTTACGGCAACAAGCCCGCACGACTCCCGCGCCGCGCGAATTAGGGATGCGTGTCCCGCATGCAGCGCGCCCATCGTCGGCGTCAGGCCAATGACGCGGCCCTTGCAGCGGCCCGCGCGCGACCACTGGCGAATCTCAGCAACTGAGCGCAGTATCTCCATCACAGCGTCCCTGTTTTTTCCGCAGCTTCCATGGACCGTCGCGCATCTTCCGGCAGATGGTAGCTCTCCGCATCGCTGGGAAAGGCTCTCCGCTCCACGTCCTCGCGATAGTCTGCGATGGCCGCGCGCATCAGAGCTCCGGAATCCGCATAGCGACGCACGAACTTGGCCGTCGGCGCAAAGCTGAGGCCCACCAGATCATGAAAGACCAGAATTTGCCCGTCGCACTCCGGCCCAGCGCCAATACCTATTGTGGGAATCGGCAGTTCGGCGGTAATCTCCGCGGCCACCTCGCGCGGTACGCCTTCCAGAACCAGCGCTCCTGCTCCGGCCTCGGCCAGCGCAAGAGCATCGGCCTTGAGTTGACGAGCCGACTCAACATTCCGGCCCTGCACGCGGTAGCCGCCCATGCGGTGAATGCTCTGCGGCGTCAGTCCCAGATGGCCCACCACGGGAATCTCCGCCGCAACCAGCGCGCGCACCAGCTCTGTGCGCGGCCCTTCAATCTTCACTGCCTCGGCACCCGCCTCCTTCACAAAACGAATTGCGTTGGCGACGCCCTCCTGCACCGCGCCGTGATAGCTGCCGAACGGCATATCGGCCACCAGAAGCGCCCGTCGCACGCCCCGCCGCGCCGCGCGCGTATGATGCAGCATCTCGTCCACGGTTACTGCAAGCGTATTTTCGTGGCCCAGCACCACCATCGCCAGCGAGTCGCCCACCAGGATCAGATCGATCCCGGCCTCGTCCGCCAGCCGCGCGGTCACATAGTCATAAGCCGTCAGCGCGCTGATCGCCCTCGCCTGCCGCTTCATCTCGGCAAGCATAGGCATGGTAATTTTTGTCTTGGATTTTCCCGTCGTGGCGGAGCATATTGTGGGGGAATCTGTGGCAGCGGAAGAGTCTCCGCCGGGAAAGCTGGTAACGCTCATCATCGCCTCCAGTGCCGCTCCGTCTCTTCAAGATGCAGCCCGAACAGACATAGTATACGCCCTAGAGCGTATCGATTTGTCCTCGCCATTTTTCCTGTTTATTGCTGGCAAGATTGTCCTTCCGCACACACGCCATGTAGCATCCGGAGTGTGGCTGACCTCGACACTCCGGTGATGTATGTGAAGGGCGTGGGTCCGCGCGTGGCGGAGATGCTCGCCGCCAAAGGCATCCAGACCGCCGAGGACCTGCTCTACCACCTGCCCTTCCGCTACGAAGACCGCCAGAATCCGCGCTCGCTGGACGAGTTGCAGCCCGGCGAGACGGCTTCTGTCATCGCCGAGGTGCGGGGCTCCGCGCTGCTGCGCACCCGCAAAGCTCCCATCTTTGAGCTGACCGTGGGACAGGGGCGGCTGGCGCTCAAGTGCGTCTGGTTCAACGGCGGCTATCTGGAAGGCAAATTCCATGCCGGTCAAACCGTGGCCGTCTACGGCAAGGTCGAGCCGTCGCGCTCCAGCAGTAACCTCAAAATGATCCAGCCGCAGTACGAGCTGCTGCCCGACGCCACGGACGACGCCGAGACGCGCCTGCTGGAAGTGGGCCGCATCACGCCGGTCTATGAGTCGCTGGGCGGTGCGCGGCTGGCCTCGCGCTGGCAGCGCAAGACGATCTTTCACCTGCTCGAAGGCTTGCACGGTGCCGTGCCGGAGTGCCTGCCGCGAAGGATGCTGGAGCGGCTCTCGCTTCCCGACCGCGAGACCGCGCTGCGCTGGGCGCATTTTCCGCCTGAAGGCACGCCCTTTGCCCAGTTGCAGGCCGCGGCGACGCCCGCCCATCGCCGTCTCATCTTCGAGGAGCTTTTTTTTCTGGAGCTGGGCCTGGAGTTGAAGCGCCGCCGTATGCGGGAGCGCACCGGCATCAGCTTTGCCACCAACGATAAGGTGCGCTCGGCGATTCGCGAGGTGCTGCCCTTTCATCCCACCACGGCGCAGAAGCGGGCGCTGGGTGAGATCGTCGCCGATATGCGCGCGCCCAGCCCCATGCGTCGGCTGCTGCAGGGCGACGTCGGCTCCGGCAAGACCATCGTCGCCTTGCAGGCGATGCTGGTGGCGCTGGAGAACGGCTACCAGGCGGCGCTGATGGCCCCCACCGAGATTCTCGCCACGCAGCATTTTCTCGCCATTCGCAAGCTGCTGGAGCGCTCCAGCCGCAAGCCGCGCATTGTACTTCTTACCGGCTCGCTGGCCGAAGACCGCAAGCGCACCACCCGCGGCCAAATCAACCGCGGCGAGGCGCAATTGGTCATCGGCACCCACGCGCTGATTGAGGAGAAGGTCGAATTTGACAATCTAGGACTTGTCATCGTCGACGAGCAGCATCGCTTCGGCGTCTTGCAGCGCTTCCGCCTGATGAAGAAGCCCAATCAGGCCGAGCCGGATGTGCTGGTGATGACCGCCACGCCCATTCCGCGCACCCTGGCGCTCTCGCTCTACGGCGACCTCGATGTCAGCGTTCTCGACGAGCTGCCGCCCGGTCGCACCCCCATCGTCACCCGCCGCGTCCCCGGAGAGATGGCCGAAGAGGTCTGGGATTTTCTCCGCAAGCAGGTGGCCAAGGGCCGTCAGGCTTACATCGTTTACCCGGTCATCGAGGGCAGCAAGGAGGACCAGCCGGAGCTGGACTTCTCGCAGGATGATCCGGAGGCCGGAATTGAAGAGCAGCTCGTTTCCCAGGTTGCAAAATCAAAGGCCGCGTTACCCAGGAAAAAAGGCAAGACAGCGGAGCTGTTTGCGAAATCCGCGCAAGAGGCCAATCCCGGCGCAAAATCCGGCCTCAAATCCGCCGTCGAGATGCATGAGAAGCTGCGCACCGGGCCGCTCGCCGGCCTGCGTGTCGGCCTGCTGCACGGCCGCCTGGACGCTGACGAAAAGGAGATCATCATGCGCCGCTTCCAGCGCGGCGAGATCGACGTGCTGGTGGCCACCACGGTCATCGAGGTGGGCGTCGATGTGCCCAACGCGTCGGTGATGGTCGTCGAGCACGCCGAGCGCTTCGGCCTTGCCCAGTTGCACCAGTTGCGCGGGCGCGTGGGCCGGGGCACCGCCAAAAGCTACTGCGTTCTGATCACCGGCCCGCGCATCTCGCCGCTGGGCGAGGAGCGGCTCAACGCCATGGTCCGCACCCAGGACGGCTTCGAGCTGGCCGAGGTGGATCTTGCGCAGCGCGGCCCCGGCGAGTTCTTCGGCACCCGTCAGGCCGGCCTGCCCGACTTTCGCGTCGCCAATCTGCTGCGCGACCGCAAGCTGCTCGAACTGGCCAAGATCGAAGCGGCGCACTTTGCCAATCCGCCCGCTTCCCAAAATGGCCCCGGCCATGAAGCTACCGAAATTGAGCGCGCGCGCGTCTGGGCGCGGCTCAAAGAGGCATGGCAGCGCCGCTACGGTTTGGTCGAGGCCGGTTGACCCCGCAATTCGCGCTTTGATAACATAAATGCAGCGAATACCCATCCATGACAGGCGAATCCACATATCCAGGGGATCGATTGATGAGATTGTCCTTCGGAAAGAGATTATTGCGCGGCAGGATCGGCAGACTCGTTCAAAGGACAAATATCTCACATGAAAATTAAGGCGCTTTTTCTTCTATCTCTCGTATTTGCCGTTATCTCCCTCTCCGGCTGCAAGCCCGATTCGGCAACCTTCATGACGGCCATCAAGGCCGACAACACCGCCGATGCCATCAAACTGATCGGCAAGGGTGCCGATGCCAACAGTCGCACCTCGCCCAACGGCTGGAGCGCACTGCACTACGCGGCCCGCAACGGCAATGCGGAGATTGTCCAGGCGCTGCTTAAGGCCGGTGCAGATGCCAACTACGCGGGCAGTCTGGATGGCAAGGCAAACTCCTCCGTCGCCCTCAAGCCGCTGCCGCTGGCCCAGGGAATGCTGGAGGTCGTCAACGTCATTCAGCCCTCGGAGATGGAAGCCAAGCTGCGTGAGAATGGTTTGGACGATCCCGCGCTGCTGAAGAGCACCAAAGACCCCAATGCCGTGGTGCGCTACCGCAAGGTTGTCGAACTATTAGTTAAAGTTACGAAGTAATCGTAACTGGTTGAGCGGGCCGATTTTTTGTCCGGTTTTGCTGAAAGGCGGATGAACGCCATGCTGCGAGCGGTTTTATTTTTCGCTGCATCCGCTGCAATTCTGCCGCTGTCATGGCGGTCGCTCAGGGACTTTCGCACCCATGGCTTCTATCGCTTCTTTGCCTTCGAGTCCCTGCTGGCCCTCGTTCTGCTGAATGCCCCACTGTGGTTTCTCGACCCACTCTCGCTGCGTCAATTGACGGCATGGTTTCTTGGAGCCGTCTCCATCGGGCTGGCGATTGAAGGCTTCCGGCTGCTCAAGGTGATTGGCCGGCCCGCGCCAGCCAACGTCGAGAGCGCCAATCATGCCTTCGAGAACACGACGATGCTGGTCACGGTAGACGCATATCGCTGGATTCGGCATCCCTTATATGCATCGTTGCTGGCGCTGGCCGGCAGCGCGTGGCTGAAGAACACGCTCGGAATCGGCTCTATGGCTCTGACCCTGTGCGCGAGCGTGTTTTTGCTGGCCACAGCAGTTGCCGAGGAACAGGAGAACCTCAAGCGCTTCGGCGCGGCTTATGAAGATTACTGCAAGCGCACCCAGCGATTCATTCCGTTTGTGTTTTAGTTTCCGTTAAGCAATCCCGCCGGCTTGGGCGCCGTGCATCATCTCCACGGGAAAGGTCTGAATCTCCAGATCGATGCTGGCGATCTCGGTCTCGCAATCCTGCGGGTGGCTGCGCGTACACTGGCACAGCTCCGTAAAGCGAATGTGCCCGCTCTGGCTCAACTCCAGTCCGGCGGCAATCATCACGCTGTAAATATCCACGCAGGCCTGACGCTCGAACTCAAAGAGCATGCTGATGGTGCCGCTGTCGTTGGCACCCCGGCTCAACACCCAGCCGCCACAGCCCAGGATGGCTCCCGTGAGGGTCTGGACCAGACGCGAAGGCTCTTCGATTGAGATCGCCTTCATCTGCATCGCCCAGGGGATGCTGATCTTCTGCTCTGCGTTTTGGATCTGCACCGTTGGCCTCACATCCGCCTTATCGGTGCCTTCGCGCACAGCATAACCTTTGTGCCGGAGTCGAACGAAGCATGACCAGCTTTCATACACCCTTGCTTGCTGCAAGCTCTGACTGCTCTGCGCTGGTAATTGGAGTTGGGATCTCGCGCCTGGTTGGGCCGCAATGAAGCGCATCATGCACATTCACTCACACGACAAGCGGAAAATGATGTAGCTTCATAGACAGCATGATTGTCGGCTCCGGTATTGACGTGGTAGAGATCGAGCGCATCCAGCGCACTATGGACCGCTATGGGCAGCGCTTCCTTGACCGCGTCTACACTGCCCCTGAGCAAGCCTATTGCCTGCGCAAGCGCAAATCCGCCGAGAGCCTCGCCGCTCGCTTTGCCGCCAAGGAGGCAGGAGCCAAGGCCCTGGGAACCGGCATCAGCCACGGGGTAAACTGGCTGGAGATTGAGGTAGTGCGCGAGCCGAGCGGCAGGCCCACCCTCCGCTTTCTGGGCCGTGCCGCCGAGTTTGCCGCCCGCCTCGGTGCCTCCCGCGCGGCGCTTTCCATCACCCACACCACCACCCTTGCCGTCGCCAGCGTAGTGATTGAAGACGGGCATTGACAACGCCGTTTCTGCTATTCTCTAGGCGTTACAGCAATTGGAGAACCGCTGGACCCGCGCAATTTTCGGGAGAGTGCCGTGCCAAGCCGTCAAGAAATTCAGTGGTCGCAACTGAGAGTGGGGGCTTTGGTCCTGACGGCCATGGCCGTGCTGATTGGACTGATTCTTCTCATGTCCGGCTCCAGCGGCGGACTCTTTGCACGCAAGCTGGTGCTCCGCGCCTACTTTGAGAATGCTGCAGGCCTCAAGGATGGCGCGCCGGTCACGCTGGAGGGCATCACTATCGGCAACGTGATCCACGTCCGCGTGGTCCCCGCCCGCAACCCCGCGCCCGTCGAGGTCGCCATGCGCGTGGGCCGCGAATACCGGAACTTCCTGCATACCGATTCCACCGCCACCATTGACCAGGCTGGCGTACTCGGCGACAGCTACGTCGATCTCTCCTCCACCCACGCCAACGGTCCCCCGCCGGCCAACGACGCCGAGCTGAAGGCCGCCGGCTCGCCCAGCATTCAGGATGTGGTACGCAATAGCAACGAATCCATCGTCGAGGTCAACAATCTGCTGCACAAGGTGGAGGTTACCGTCGATGCGCTCAATTCGGGGCGCGGCACTGCGGGCAAGCTGCTCAATGACCCCGATCTCGCCAAAAAGTTCACCACCATCGCCGCCGATTTGGAGACTATTACCGGAGCCATCGCCAGCGGCAAGGGATCGCTGGGCAAGCTGGTCAACGATGATTCCCTATACAACCGCGCCAACGCCGCCGTCGAGCGGCTGGACAAGATCACCCTCGCCCTGGACCAAGGCAAAGGCAGCGCCGGCAAGTTTCTCAAAGACGATAAGCTCTACGACAACCTGAACGCCGCCGTCGCCAACGCCAATCAGCTGGTGGCCGGGATCAACTCCGGCAAGGGAACCCTGGGGATGCTCGCCAAAGACCCCGCCTTCGCCGCCAAATTCGACGACACCATCAGCCGCCTCGACACAATTTTGCAGGGTCTCAATGAGGGCAAGGGCACAATCGGCCAACTGGTGCAGAACCGCTCGCTCTACGACCACGCCGACCAGACCATGGATCAGGCCCAGCAATTAGTGAAGAGCATCCGCGAAAACCCCAAAAAATACCTCGTCATCCACATGAAGATTTTTTAGGAATATTGAGTCCCTTGCAAAATTCAAAGAGGAGTGCATGAAGTGTCATGGATTGCAAGAGGCACAGCTTTTTTTGCAGATAATTACCGCTTCCCGGCGCACAATCATTCCAGTAGACATCCTTCAGAGATCGTCCGGCACCTCCTCTGCGCGCCGCAAGCCGCCAACA
>Ga0181529_10000387_pt1 | contig 65023 bp, 57 predicted proteins | sample PEATcosm2014_Bin_36_FD_119763 | JGI IMG/M metagenome (GOLD analysis project Ga0181529, IMG submission 119763) | Peatland microbial communities from MTU Mesocosm Facility, Houghton, MI, USA - PEATcosm2014_Bin10_30_metaG | ecosystem: Environmental > Terrestrial > Soil > Wetlands > Peat | place...
CGAGGAGGGTGGAGCCGCAGTGGCGCAAACGCTCTCTGGCAAGAACAACCCCGCCGGACGCCTGCCGGTGACGTTCTACAAGGACGTGAGCCAGTTGCCGCCCTTCGAGGACTACGCCATGAAGGGGCGCACCTACCGGTACTTCACGGGGACGCCGCTCTATCCCTTCGGCTATGGTCTTAGCTACACGAAGTTCTCCTACAGCAAATTGACGGTTCCCACTGCCGCAGTGGAGGCAGGTCAGCGGGTGGTTGTGGAAACTACCGTTACCAACACCGGCACTCGCGCAGGCGACGAAGTGGCGCAGCTTTACCTCGAATTTCCCGCCGTTCCCGGTGCGCCGCTGCGCGCGCTACGCGGATTCGAACGCGTGCACCTGGGGCCGGGCGCATCGCAAACCGTGCGGTTTGAACTGCAGCCACGCGACCTGAGCATGGTGACGGACGCGGGCGAGCCGGTGGTGGCGGAAGGCGCGTACACGGCGACAGTGGGCGGTGGCCAGCCAGGTACGGGAGCACCGGCCGTGGCGGGGAACTTCAAAATCAAGGGCACGCTCACGCTGCCGGAATAAGTGACTCGAAAAGAGCAAGATGGGGGGCTTTCGTAACGGGAAGCGCCCCTCATCGCCTAAAAAACGTGTCAAGGCCCTTCTCGGCGACGGTCCCAAAAGCCATGAAAGACGGCCCCTCTGTTTATAAATTGTTAAAAATAAACAAGTTAATAAAGACTTTTCCCCACCCGCCCCTCTTCCAGCCTGGGCAGAAAGGATGCTTTCTTCCACATCCCCCGGGTTGCCGGGCTTAAACTTGTCTGTAACCCGGCTGCAATCTCCTCATTGCCGGGTAAACAATCGTGAAGGACTGCGGTTGTTGAGGTTTTATGAACGCCATTTTCTCCGGCTCGTTCTTCTCCCGCAACAATCCATCTCTATTTCATTTGAAAAACCAGCCTGTTGATGCGGTTCCGTCGCGGAGGCCCAGGCGCGCCCGAAGTTTCTCCGGCCGCCGTGGAGATTTCTAATGGCCGATCTCGCCACGGCAGTGCATGCCATTCCCGGGTCCCCGCCTCTGTTGCAGCGGAGAATCAAAAGCCACCCGAGCCGCGCAGGCGTCTGGATTTTTGTGCTGGCCTTGGTGGCCGGCCTCAGCTATATCGGGATTCATCTCACCAAAGACCTGGACAACGCGACCGTGAATGGCATCTGGCCGCTTGTGCTGCTGGGCCTGGCGCTGCTGATCGCACTTGGATTTGAATTTGTGAACGGTTTCCACGACACCGCCAATGCCGTGGCCACGGTCATCTATACCAACTCGCTGCCGCCGCAAATTGCCGTGGTGTGGTCGGGGATCTGCAACCTGACCGGAGTTCTGCTGTCCTCCGGCACGGTGGCCTTTGCCGTCATCACGCTTTTACCGGTGGAACTGATCCTCAAGGTAAGCTCGGGCACCGGCTTCGCGATGGTTTTCGCGCTGCTCATCGCCGCGATTCTGTGGAACCTGGGCACATGGTGGTTCGGCCTTCCCGCATCCAGCTCGCACACCATGGTGGGTTCCATCATCGGCGTGGGGCTGGCCAGCCAGCTCGTGAACCTGCACAGCAGAACCTCCGGCCTCGATTGGAGCCAGGTGACCAAGGTTCTTGAGGCTCTCCTGATCTCGCCGCTGCTGGGATTTGCGCTGGCCGGCATCCTGCTTCTCGTGTCCCGGCGCCTCCTCCGTTTCCCGGCGCTCTACGAAGCGCCCAAGGGCAACGAGCCGCCGCCGTGGCCGATTCGCGCGCTCATGGTGGGCACCTGTACCGGCGTCAGCTTCTTCCATGGTTCAAACGACGGGCAAAAGGGCATGGGCCTCATCATGTTGATCCTCATCGGCACTGTGCCCACGGCCTACGCGTTGAATCACAACGCAAGCCCGGCAGAGGTGCAGAGTTTCATTGCCTCTTCCGTCGAGGCGGGGCAGATTCTGGACCGGCATGTGCCGCCCGGCACGGCCGATCCCGATGCGCGCACCGAAGTCACCGACTACATTCACACCAAACAGATGCAGCCGGGCACTCTTCTGGCCTTGAGTCAGCTGGTGGACGAACTGAACCGCGAAGTCTCCGCGTACAATTCCCTCCGCGCCATTCCGGCACAACAGCAGACGGAAATCCGCAACGACATGTACCTGACCGGGCGGGCGTTGAAGATCATGGACCCGGCCCACAATCCCGCCTTCACCGCCGAAGAGAGCGCCGCACTCAAGATTTATCAGGGCAAGCTCGACAAGGCAACCAAGTTCATCCCCGATTGGGTCAAAGTGGCTGTGGCGCTGGCTCTCGGCCTGGGCACCATGGTGGGCTGGAAGCGCATTGTGGTCACGGTGGGCGAGAAGATTGGCAAGGAGCGCATGACCTACGCGCAGGGCGCCAGCGCGGGACTTGTAACCATGGTGACCATCTTCGCCGCCGATACCTGGAGCCTGCCGGTTTCCACCACGCACATCCTCAGTTCCGGCGTCGCGGGCACGATGGCCGCCAACGGAAGCGGCCTGCGGTGGTCAACGGTGCGCGCCATCGCAGCGGGGTGGGTGTTCACGCTGCCCGCCGCAGCCGTGCTCTCCGGCCTCCTATACCTGCTTTTCCACGCTATTTTTTAGGCGGCAGTCGATCCTTGCAAAAGGGGCGTCCGGCTTCGGCGGGGCGCTTTTTTGTATGGAAAACGGCGGGACTACCGCGAACGCGCGAAAGAATAGCCGCTTCCGGTAACATACAGAATGGTGCTTAAGGAAGAATGAGTCTCAAAGCCAAACTGGAAGCTGTCATTTACGCCGCCGAAGAGCCGGTAACGCTGGCGCAACTAGCCGGTCTGTTTGCCGACGACGCCCTGGAGTGGAAGGCGGAGCAGGAGGCGGCTGCGCAAGCGCACGCCGAAGAGCCGGCTGCATCCGAAGATGCGTCTTTACCGTTTCAGAGTGATTCCCTTCCCGATCTGGCAGTTGCGCCGGACGCGGCCGAAGAGACGGTCGAGAACGGACCAGAAGAGGGCGCGGGCGTAGACGCCCGCACTACGGCCGGTCTGGAGACCGGCGGTACAACGCCTGGAGGCGATGCGCCGGATGATGCCGACGCAGAGGCAAGGCGCGCGGCTCGGTTGCGCGACCGCGAGGTCCGAGGCGTCATCAAGATACTGCTCGACGAGCTGATTGCCGACTATGCCGTGGATGGCCGCGGCGTCGAAATCCGCGAGATCGCCGGCGGCTACCGCATGGCGACCAAGCCGGAGTGTCACGACGCGGTGCGTTTGTTCATCAAGGGGCTCAAGCCGCCGCTCAAGCTTTCGCTGCCCGCGCTGGAAACTCTGGCGGTGGTCGCCTACAAGCAGCCGGTGACCGCGCCGGAGGTCAACGAGATACGCGGTGTGGATACGTCGGCGGTCTTCGGATCGCTGCTGGCGCGCAAGCTGATTGCCACCGCAGGGCGCAAGCCGGTGGTGGGCCGGCCTATTCTCTACAAAACCACGCGCGAATTCCTGTTGCGCTTTGGGCTGAAAGATGTTTCCGAGCTGCCGTCGATGGAAGAGTTCGAGAAGATGGCGGCAAGCGAGCTGGAAGAATCGGAAATTGCCGAGATGGAAGTCGCCGGGACGGGGCCGGCGGGCGGTGAAGCGGCCGACGCCGCGGCCGAGTTCAACCCGGATTTGAGCACCGAAACGAATATCGAAACGAACGGAAACGGCGCGAACCATCAGGCCGAAGCCGCGGCGCAATCCCCACAAGCCGCTTCCGATGCGTCAGCCAGCGACGCGGAGTGAGCAGAAGGTCACAGGTTTCCCCATGACAGTCAAGAAGAAAACGAAATCGGCCGCACCCGCGGCCAAGTCCGCGTCCAAAACCAGGAAAGCGGAAACCGCGAGTAAGAAACCCGCGGCCACGAGCAAGACGGCCGGCGCGAAAGCTGCAAAATCGGCGGCTAAGACGGCCGTGCCCGCGGCGAAGAGCGCAACGCCGGCAAAGAAAGCTCCCGCGAAAGCGCCCGCTGCGAAAAGGATCAAGCGTACTGCGAAGGTGGAGAAGGAAGCCGCGATTCGCCTTCATGTGCCGGTGCTCGATCCCATTGGCGACGTGACCAGCGGCGAGGCCCATAAGTATCTGGGCGACGTTAAGGATTTAGCGCACCCTGAAGCTGAAGTTGCGGACGTTAAAACCGCGGCTCTCGAAGCTGGACCGGGTATGACTGCGGCTGCCCAGGCATCGCGGGCAGAAGACGCCGAGGCCGCAAGCGACGCAACCGAAGACGATGCGAAAGAAGAGGAACCTGGGACGACGAAGAAGCCGCGTCCCGCCGCAAATCCTGAGCGGCTGCAAAAGATTCTTTCGCGGGCGGGGATTGCCAGCCGGCGTCACGCCGAGGAGATGATTGTCGCCGGGCGCGTGATGGTGAACGGCAAGGTGGTGACGGAGCTTGGCAGCAAGGCCGATCTAGGGCGCGATCACATTCGCGTCGACGGCAAGTTGCTACAGGGCGCCGAGCGGCATCGCTACTTTCTGCTCAATAAGCCGCGGGGCTACGTGACCACGGTGAGCGATCCCGAACACCGGCCCACGGTGATGGAGTTCTTTGCGAACGCGAAAGAACGCGTGTATCCGGTTGGCCGGCTCGATTACCTGAGTGAAGGCCTGCTGTTGATGACCAATGACGGCGAGTTGGCCAATCTGCTGAGCAAAGCCGGCTCGGGCGTGGAGAAGACGTACCTGGTGAAGGTGGCCGGGCAGCCGAGCGCAGAAGAACTCGAACGCTTGCGCGGCGGCGTGACGATTGAGAAAGGCGAGCCGGGTTCGGCGCGAGTGCGTACAGCCCCGGCGCGCGTCCGCGAGTTCCGCGAAGGCGACAATCCCTGGTTTGAGGTGGTTTTGACCGAGGGGCGCAACCGCGAATTGAGAAAGATGTTCGCGGCCATCGGACACTTTGCCGAGAAGATTCGCCGTGTGGGCTATGGGCCCCTGGTGCTCGACGTCGAGCCGGGAAACATGCGTGAGCTTAGCGAAGATGAGGTTGTTGCACTGCGGCTAACCGCCGTGGGCAAGATGAAGCCGCGACCCATCAAAGTCGCGAAGATGCTGCCCAAAGAAGCTGGCGTCGCGGCGGAGAAACGCGACCGGCCAAGGAACAAGAAGTTCGACCGGCGGCCTGGTCCGGGTTTCGATCGGCGGCCCAATGCGCGCCCGGAACGCGGCGAAAGACCTTTCGGCAGTGGACCACGGCCGCCATTCAAGCCGCGCGGCGACCGACCGGAATTCCGTCCCGCTCCGCGACAGGATCGCGGTGAGAATCGCTTCGGCAGTGCACCACGCGCACCTTTTAAGCCTCGTGGTGATCGACCGGAGTTCCGCCCTGCTCCGCGACAGGATCGCGGTGAGAATCGCTTCGGCAGTGGACCACGCGCACCTTTCAAGCCTCGCGGCGACCGGCCGGAATTCCGCCCTGCTCCGCGACAGGATCGCGGTGAGAATCGCTTCGGCAGTGGACCACGCGCACCTTTCAAGCCTCGCGGCGATCGGCCGGAATTTCGCGGCGCTCCGCGACAGGATCGTGGAGAGAATCGCTTTGGCAGCGGGCCACGCCCGCCCTTCAAGCCGCGTGCCGATCGGCCGGAATGGAAGCGGGACAGCGAAGCCAAGCCGCGCATCGAGATCGAGCGAATCGCGGAACCTCAAAAGAGCTCCAGCTTTGGCAGCAAGCCGAAGCCGTCGTTCGGCGGCAAGCCGGCTTTCCGCGGTAAGCCCAGCTCCGGCAGCAAGCCACGTTGGGCAAGCAAATCCCGCGGCCCGGGTAGTGGCGGCGCAAAGCGGGGCGGTTCGCGGCCCGGCGCACCGCGCGGGGGACGTAAGCGCGGTTAACTAGCTGCGCGCTTACGTTGCAATCATGCGCAGAAGAGAAAAAAGCAGCCGCAGGTCCTTCGACTCGCTTTGGCGCATGAAATGCGCCAAAGCTCGCTCAGGATGACAGGTCATCGGGTCACATTGAGGAGGATCGATGGCAAATACCTTTGGCACGGACATTCTGATTCAGACGCCCGACCCGAAGGCCGCAGCGGGGTTCTACGTGAAGCAGCTCGGCTTCGCGATTACCGGCGAACATGGCAAGTGAATCGATCTCCACGGAAACCACATTCACCTCTTCATCGAGGAAGGACCGGCGCTGGGGCCTGTTCTGGAAGTGACGGTGAGCAACCTGGCAGATGCGAAGCGGCGGCTCGTCCAAAATGGCTGCGAGATTGTGAAAGATGCGCCGGAATTTCCGCGGTGCTACGTGAAGGATTCGTTTGGCCTGATTTATAACCTGACGACGTAGATTCTGCGCCGAGCTGATGGCAAGCTACCGCAACCAAGCCTCGATGATGCGGTGACCGACAGCATAGGCGGCTTCGAGTGCGGGCAGATAACCCGTGTACGCGCCGTGACGTTCGCCGGCCAGGTTTTCGGCGGCGGTGACGCCCGCGGGAGGCATGTCGAAGTTGCTCGCGGTGCGCAGCACGAGCGCCTTGTTCCAATCTGCTTTGCCCCCCAGCGTGAGCGAGCGCAGGGCCAGAAGCGCGCCGGTATCGTTCATCGCAGTGGTGCCCAAGCGGGCAACGCGGTCCGATTCGAACTGCACCCAGCGATGCGCCCACGCGTCCATGAGAGCGCCGTGCCAGAAAGTCTCCGTGGCGAGGTTGGCGCCGATCTGGACGCGAGGGCCACTGGCGGTTCCGGCAAATCCGGCGTAGCGGAGGCGCAGCGCGCGTTCGGGCTCGCTTTCCGGGAGTGCGATGTTCCTGGTCAATCCATAAGCCCACTGCAGGAGATCGGCATTGAGGCGGATGACGTTGCCGCGCCGGTTGGCATGCGCATCGGTTCCGCTCCACTGGCGCACATTGTCCTCCCATGCGGCGCTTTTGGGGTCGGAAGGCGTGACGCCGTCGAGTGACAGGAAGCCGTCGGGCCACGACGAGGGTTTTTCCCTGGGATCGATCTCCTTGGCCAGATCGCCGTCGATGACGTAGTCCGTCCAGACTGCGGAGCCCACGGTTCCGTCTTGAGGAGAGATGCCGGCGATGCCGTTGATGAGCCAGTGGCTTTCGCGCAGATCGAAGCGGGAGTCCGCGCCGAGAGCCATGAGATTGACGGCTGGGTTGATGTTGCCGGGACCGATGGCGACCGCAATCTCAGAGCCTGCGGCATTGGCGCGTACGGTGCGCGACATGCCGGGAACCTGAATGACGCGATCGAGATGATCGCGCTCGACCCAGAACTGCAACTCGCCGGGTTGATCACCGGTGTCGGCGCCGACCTCAAAGTACACGACGACGACGACACGCGGGCGGAGCACAACGGTCTGGGCGGCGATGAAAGCGGACACGGCGAGGTAGGCGACGGCGAAGGCGCGGCCCATGCGGCTGAGAGGCATGCGCCTATTAGAGCACGGAGCGCGGCGGAGCTTTCTCCCATCCTAGCGAAGCCGGGATGGGGCTCCCGGAATTCACGCTGCGGCAAAGCAAATGCGACCGCGGATCCCTTCGGCTTGGTCGCCGAGGCGACCTCACATGGGAGGACAAATCAATCTCTATGCGGATTTTTGGGGCCGGAAGCGCCGCATGCGTCCCACCAGCGACGCCGGCCCGCTCACGCTGAGGCGAACCACGTTGCCCTCGTATTCGCGCGTGTGTACGACCATTTCCGCTTCAATCGCAGCCAGAACCGCGCCCTCGTGCTGGGGAACGCGCAGCTCCGCTTCCACGATGGGATCGGAGTGGAGCGCCGCGTCGATGGCGGCGAGTAAATCATCCACGCCTTCACCGGTGAGCGCGGAAAGCGCGACCGTCGCGGCGCCGGGGGCGCTTTTACTTTTTGGACCGGAGCTCGTTCGGGAAAGCAGCGCCGCGCGCTCCGCTTCAGGAAGCAGATCGATTTTGTTCAGCACTTCAATGCGCGGCTTCGACAGGCATTCGAGTTCGTCGAGCACCTTTTCGACTTGCGCCTTCTGCTCGTCGCCGTAACTCGACGACGCGTCGCGGACATGAATCAGCACCTCGGCCTGTTCCACCTCTTCGAGCGTGGCGCGGAAGCTGGTGACAAGCGTGTGAGGCAGGTTGCGGATGAAGCCGACCGTGTCCGACAGGAGAACCCGGCGGCGGCTGGGCAGCTCGATGGCGCGCAGTTTGGGATCGAGTGTGGCAAACATGCGCGCCGACTCGAGCACCTGCGCGCCGGTGACGGTGTTGAAGAGCGTGCTTTTGCCCGCGTTGGTGTAGCCCACCAGGGCTACCGTGGGCACGGGAACGGCCTCGCGGCGCTGGCGCTGCTGGCGGCGCACGCGGCGCACGCCTTCCAGATCGCGCTTGAGTTGATCGATGCGCCGCTGGATGCGACGGCGGTCGGTTTCGAGCTGCGTCTCGCCGGGTCCGCGGGTGCCTATGCCGCCGCCCAGTTGCGACATAGCTTTGCCGCGCCCCGTGAGGCGCGGGAGCATATATTCGAGCTGCGCCAGCTCCACCTGCAACTGCCCCTCGCGGGTGCGCGCGTGGCGGGCAAAGATGTCCAGGATCAGCTGCGTCCGGTCGAGCACGCGGCACGGCAACGCGGCCTCAAGGTTGCGCAGTTGCGTGGCTGTAAGATCGTGATCGAAGAGAACCAGGTCGGCGTTTGTGGATGCGGCAATCGCGGCAATCTCTTCCACCTTTCCGGAGCCGATCAGCGTTGCAGGATCGGGGCGCGGACGGCGCTGCAGCACCTCGGCCACGACTTCCCCGCCGGCGCTTAGCAGCAGCTCGCGAAATTCGGCGAGCGATGCTTCGGCATCGAGACCTTGCGCCTCATGCGCGGCTGCCAGCGAAGGCTGCGGGTGCGTGGATTGTCGAGAAGTGGGGGATTGCGGAGCGATCTCCTCCGCCGTCGCAGAGTCAAGGCACACACTCTGCGCACGCGCCGCCATCGCGGCTGCGCGGATGTCACGCGAACGGACTCCAAGGTCCACCCCGACGAGGACGGCGCGCTCAGACGGGCCGCTGCCGCGGGTTGCGGCGCTGCCGATCTTGTACGTCAATCGAGGACGCTCCGGCGCTATCTCTGTTCCGCAGTCGCCTGAGGCGCCAACGGTGCCGGCACGGCTGACGGACCGATACCCGACGACACAGCAGCCGGACGGTGTTCGCTATGAATCACGCTCCGGTTGCTGACCACAGTTGAAATCGCGTGTTTGAAAATCAATTGTTCCTGGCTGTTGTTTTCCAGGAGCACGGAATACTTGTCGAAGGACCGAATTTTCCCTGTCAGCTTGACGCCACTGACCAGATAAATCGTAATCGGGGATTTGTCCTTTCGAACCGTGTTCAGAAAGGTGTCCTGAATGTTTTGTGCCGGCTTGTTCTCCATGTGCCGATCTCCTGCTTTCTTGATGAAGGTTGGTGGTGCAACTTGCCTTACTGCATACATCAGATGCACGGGACGGCTCCGGAACCCCCGGAGTCGGGTAACCCCGCAATGTGTCAAGATTATAGAGGTTTTACGCCCTTTTCAACACCGGAGGCGCCGGTTCCCCGGTAAAACGGTTACCGTAGGCACCGGCCAGCCAAGCTGCGGGACGCGCAACTTCCATGACTGATAGCATCTAGGTGTGCCAGACACCGCGATTTCATCTCGCGTTTCGGCCCCGGCGGCCCCCGCAACATCAACGCCTGGGCCTACGCCCGTCCCCATGCTGGACCTGAAGCGCCAATATGCCCCCATCCATGAGGAACTGCTGGATGCGCTCGGCCGGGTGCTCGAAACGCAGCAGTTCATCCTTGGCGGCGAGGTGGCCGCATTCGAAAAGGCCGCCGCGGAGCAGTTGGGCGTGTCCCATGCTCTGGGATGTTCGTCGGGCACGGACGCGTTGTGGCTGGCGCTGGCCGCCGCGGGCTTGGGCCCCGGTCAGGCTGTGGTCACCACCCCGTTCAGCTTTTTTGCTTCTGTCAGCGCGATCCTCCGCGCCGGCGCAACTCCGGTTCTGGCAGACATTGACCCCGTCGGCTTCAACCTGGACCCGGCCGCAGTCGAAACCGTACTGAATGGTCCGCGAGGCGATGCGATCAGAGCGATCCTCCCCGTGCATCTCTATGGACAGTGCTGCGATTTTTCTTCTGGCTTTGGACGAGAGCGCGGGCTGACCATCATTGAAGACGCCGCACAGGCCTGGGGCGCCGAGTGGAATGGCGTGAAGGCAGGCGGTCTGGGCGATGTGGCCGCATTCAGCTTCTATCCCACCAAGAACCTGAGCGCCGCGGGCGACGCCGGCATGGTCACTACGAATTCAGATGACCTGGCCGAACGGGTGAAGATGCTGCGCCAGCACGGCATGCGCCGGCGCTACTATCACGATGAGCTGGGCTGGAACGCGCGCATGGATGGCTTCCAAGGCGCTGTGCTCGCGGTGAAGCTCAAATACATTGGGGCATGGACCGATGCGCGCCGTACCCTGGCCGCTCGCTACCACGCCTTATTTGCCCAGGCGGGCTTGGCAGAGGCTGGGCCCTATCCAGTACGTGGCGTCGTTCTGCCGCGCGAGCTGCCGGGCGCACGACACGTCTGGCACCAGTATGTGATTCGCGCTCCGCGCCGCGACGCGTTGCGCGAGTTTCTCTCCGAGCGGGGCATCGGATCGGAGATCTACTATCCTCTGCCGCTCCACCAGCAGGAGGCGCTGAAGGGCCTGGGCTACGCCGCGAGCGATTTCCCCGAGGCCGAGCGCGCCGCGCGCGAAGTGCTGGCCCTGCCCATCTTCCCGGAACTGCGCGAGGACGAGCAGCAGACCGTGGTCGCGGCCATTGCCGAGTTTCTGGGCTAAGGTACTCTTACTTCCACGTGGGACGCCTCTTCGACAAACGTCGCGATCGCCGAGTGATCGCAGTCGCCCTTGCCATCGGCGATCAGCGAGGAAATCATCTGCTGAACTTGCGCGGTTAAAGGCAGGCAAACACTGTTGGCCTCGGCCGTCTTGAGCGCATTGCGCAGGTCTTTCTGATGGAGGCTGATTCGGAAGCCAGGTTTAAAATTGCGCGCGATCAGCATGGGCCCCTTGGCATTAAGCACGGCGCTGCCTGCCAGGCCGCCTTTGACCGCGTTCAAGACCACCTCAGGATTGAGCCCGCACCGCGTGGCCAGCGTGAGCGCCTCGCCCATGGCGGCTATGTTGCACGCCACCATGATTTGATTGGCGAGCTTGGTGGTGTTGCCCGCGCCCACCGGCCCGGTGAGCGTCACGCTCGAACCCATGCACTTCAAAATCGGCTCAGCCTTCCGGAAGGCCGCGTCGCTCGCGCCCACCATGATGGCGAGCGTGCCGTCGATGGCTTTGGGCTCGCCGCCGCTCACCGGCGCGTCAACAAAATCCACGCCTTTTTGCGCGCAGGCCGCGGCAATCTTCTGCGAAACCAATGGACTAATGGAACTCATGTCGATAAGGAGCGAGCCCGCCTTTGCGCCGGAGAGAATGCCGTTGGGGCCGAGCACCACTTCTTCGACTTCGGGCCCGTCGGGCAGCATGGTGACGACAATGGGGGCGCGGGCACCGACGTCGGCATTCGAAGTGCCGCGCTGTGCGCCGTCGGCCACGGCAGCGTCGAGTTTTGCCCCGGTCCGGCCGTACGCAACCACCGTGTGGCCGGCTTTCAGGAGATTCCTGAGCATGGGACGGCCCATGATGCCGAGCCCGACAAATCCTACCGTTGCCATCGTTGTTCTCCATCCCCGGAATTTAAGATTGAAGAGGTGCGTAACTACTTTAATTATTTTACCGAGATCGAGGAACGCTTCCAGCAGCGGCGCGGGGCGCTTTTGCTGCTATCCACGCTCGATTGGGCGCTGATCGAGACCTGGCGCGAGGCCGGGATTCCCCTGGAGGCGGCGTTGCGTGGCATCGATGCGGCCTTTGATAAATATGAGGCACGGCAGAAGCGGGCTCGCATGCAGCGCATCAACGGCCTGGCGTGGTGCGCACAGGCCGTGATGCAGGCCGCCTTAGAAATGAGCGAAGCGTCAACTGGGTCGGCTTCAACTTCGGTCGCATCCGCCGAATCCGGCTTCGAACACGCGCGCGTCGCAGCCCATTTAGCCGCAGCAGCGGAAGCTCTGGATGCTGCACAAGTCGCTTCCGAAGCCTGCCACGCAACCGCCGCGCGGCTGCGCGAGATGGCGGCTGAGGTCACTGCAACGGGTGGGGGAAAAAGCGCGGCTGTGGACCTGGAAGTGTTGGAACGCTCACTTACGGTGCTTGAGGAGAAGCTGTTTGCCGCGCTGACCGCGGCCGCTCCCGAGGATTTGCTCGTGGGCCTGAAGGCGCATGCGGCCCGCGAGCTTGCGCCCTACCGGAGCCGCATGGGCGCAGTGCAAATGCGCCAGGTGGAACGCCAATTTGTGCAGAAACAACTGCTCGCTTCTTACAATTTGCCGCGGTTGAGCCTGTTCTATATGAGCCAGCAATGAAGAAGTGCGGCGCACACATCGACAGGAAACATCTGGCAGGGGCTAAAGCCCTCAGTCATTCTGCGGCTGATTCGGCGCGGCTGAAGCCGTGCCCTGATACAAAGCGGGTGGGCAATCGAGGCCGCGCGACGGGACCAGCCGATGGGCGAAACCCCGCTGTGGAGCAGATCGTATCCATCGAGAAGCCGATTTACGGCGGCGCGTTTCTGGCGCACAACGAAGGCAAAGCGATGTTTGTGCCCTTGGCTCTGCCGGGCGAGCAGGCGCGGGTGCGCATCGTGGACGGCAAGCGTGGGTACGCGACCGCCGAGGTGGAAGAGGTTGTTACGGCGTCCGAGCAGCGGATTACGCCCGCATGTCCCTACTTTGGCGCGTGCGGGGGCTGCCAGTATCAGCATGCAAACTATGCTGCGCAGCTCGTTTATAAACAGGAAATCCTGCGCGAGACGCTGGAGCGCGGCGGCGTGCGCGCGCCGGAGGAGATCGAGCTACTGGCCGCAGAGCCGTGGGCGTATCGCAATCGCATCCGGCTGGCCTTCGACGCCAATGAAGATGCGGGTTACCGCGGGCGGCGTTCGCACGCGGTCATTTCCATTGCCGAATGCCCCATCGCTGCGCCGCTGCTGGTGCGCGCCGGGCTTGCGGCCAGCAGGATCTTGCGGGAGTTGCCGGCCAAATTGCGCGTGAGCGAGATTTCCCTCTTTTGCGATGCCGCGGAGACGGCGCTGCTGGCTAGCGTCACGCTTGCGGGGACCGGAAAACGCGGGCTGGACGATTTTGCGCGAGCCGTTGCAGGCCATGTCCCGGAGCTGAAAGGCGTGGAGTTTCTGACCGAAGGCTCGAAGGGCCGGCCGCCGCATGGAGTGGCGCAATGGGGCGCGCATTCCCTCGTCTATCGTGCCGCGGGCGTCGATTATCGCGTAGATCAGGGCGCGTTTTTTCAGGTGAATCGTTGGCTTGTCGACGCACTGGTCGAGCGTGTCGCGACGCATACGCGCGGCGCGCTGGCTCGCCACGGCGGGCTGGCATGGGATCTCTTTGCCGGCGTGGGTTTGTTTGCGCGGCAACTTGCAGATCGCTTCACGCGCGTGATTGCGGTCGAATCCGCTCCCGCATCGATTGCGGCTTTGACGCACAACCTGCGCGGAACCAACGGATCCGCGGTGAAAGCGGCCACGCTCGAGTTTTTGCGGAGAGCGCGCTCAGGCGAGCGGCCTGATCTGATTGTTGTCGACCCGCCCCGCATCGGTCTGGGCCCCGAAACCACGGCGATGCTCGTGGAAATTGCTGCACCTGAACTCGTCTACGTCTCGTGCGACCCCGCAACCCTGGCGCGTGATCTGCGCGCGCTCGTCGATTCTCGTTCCGGGGCCGGCTACGCCATCGAACACATCACGCTTGCTGACCTCTTTCCGCAAACCTTCCATCTTGAAACTGTGGTGCGCCTGCGCCGTTAACCGTCCGCACACCCGATTCGGTGCAGGAAGTCCCGGTTCCTGATACGCTTGAAGCCAAATTCACTTCGCCAGTTCGGGCCCCATGCGAATCGCCCCCCCCACCTCCGCGCTACCCGCGGCCGGTCTGACGACCGTTCCGCTTTTTCATGCGGCGTGGCTGTTTGCGGCGGGAATCGCTCTGGCAGGCCGCCTCTGGTTGCAACCCAGTATTGTGCTCATCGCGTTGGCGCTCACCGCTGCCGTATGCGGGTTGGCGGCGCTGCGCGGGCAACGCATGGTCTGGCTACCGCTGGCCGCGTTGTGGCTGCTGCTGGGCGCCTGGTGCGGAGAAATGGAGCCCCACCCTGCTGCTGCGCCGGCGCTGACCACGCTTTCCGACGGGCTGTTGCGCACTGTCGAGGGGACCGTGGTCGGCACAGGGCCCGTGCGCTCCGAATTGGAACAGAATGTCGACGAGCCTTCGGCCGCATCCCCTACAGAGCGCGTGGATCTGCGCGTGGAAAGCGTCGAGGTGGTCAGCGACGAGAGCGATGCGCAAGCGCTGGTGGGCGGCGGCGTGCGGCTGACCGTCCGCTGGCCGGCCGGTCAAGCCGTGCAGGCATTTGCGTGTGGAGATCGCGTGCGCGCGGTAGTGCGTTTGCTGCCACCAGAAACCTATCACGATCCCGGAGTTTGGAGCCGCGCGGATTTCCTGCTGGACGAGGGGATCACCTCGACGGCGACGGTATCCGCCGAGCGCATCGACCGGCTGGGGCATTCGCCCGGGGCTTTCGTTTCGTGCCGCGTGAGCGGATGGCAACACGCCTCCACCGAACGGCTGCTGGCGTTGCCTGCCGCGATGCGGAACCTTCCCGCGCCCCTGCGCCTCTCTGAAGACGATGCCGTGATGCTTTCCGCGATGGTGGCCGGCGATCGCACCTACTTGACCCACGCGCTGCGCGTGGGCTTTGAGCGCACCGGTTCCTTCCACATGCTGGTGGTTTCAGGCCTGCATCTCGCTATCGTGGCCGCCTGTCTCTTCTGGATCTTCAAGCGGCTCAGGTTGCCGCGCGTTCCCGCCACACTGCTCACCATCGCCGCTTCGTTTGCCTATGCGCTCTTTACCGGTTTTGCCACGCCGGTGCAGCGGTCGCTCTGGATGGTGACGCTCTATCTGCTGGGACGGCTGCTGTACCGCGAGCGCAGCCCGCTGAACACCATCGGGTTTGCCGCGCTTTGCCTGCTGGTGGTGAGTCCGCGCAGCCTCTTCGACTCCAGCCTGCAGATGACGCTGCTGGCGGTGGTCGCAATTGCCGGCGTGGCTGCGCCGCTGCTGCAGGGCACCATTCACCCCTACGCGACTGCCACGCGCGACCTGAAACTCGTTGCCGTCGACATCAAGCTCGCGCCGCCGCTGGCCGAGTTCCGCGTGCTGATGCGGATGGTCGCCGAGCGCCTGCAACGGGCAGCCAGCAGCACCGTCGCATGGCGCGTCCTTCCGTGGTGTGTGCGCTTCACCATTCGTTTGGTAGAGCTGGTCGTGATTTCCTGCGTCGTCGAGCTGGCCATGACGCTGCCCATGGCGATCTACTTCCATCGCATCACCATCTTTGCTTTGCCGGTGAATCTGCTGATCGTACCGCTGCTGATCTTGCTGATGCCGACGGCGCTGGTGACGCTGATTGTGTCAGCGGTGTGGCCGGCGGCGGGATTTGTTCCGGCGATGGCGGCTGCGCTGGTGATGCACGCGGGCGTCGGGCTGGTGCATTGGTTCGGCTCCATGGCGATGGGGGACTTCCGCATTCCTGGGCCGCTGACGTGGCAGGTAGCGGCGTTTTGCGCGCTTGGCGCAGCGGCGATTGCGATGGCGCAACAAGGCCTGCGATGGCCGAGCTTTGGCCGATTCAATCCGGTTGAGGCAATTGCAAAGCACTCTGGGGGGATCAAAGCCTTTCTTTGCCGGCACATTTTGAGAGTTCGTTTTGGCACGCCATTTGAGTCGTCCGATAGCGAAAAAGGCTTGGGACGGTGGCTGCGGCGCGGAGCGTGTGCGGCTCTGGTGCTGGCGGCGCTTGTTGGCGTGCTGCCGCGGCCGGTCGATCGGCCCCATGGCGCACTACTCATGGAGGCCATCGACGTGGGCCAGGGCGACTCGCTGCTCGTGATCACGCCCGATGGAAAGACGCTGCTGATCGACGGCGGCGGCTTTGGCGGCGGTCCGCGCCAGGCGCCCCAGGATTTCGACATCGGCGAAGAGGTGGTCTCGCCGGCGCTGTGGGCGCGCGGCATCCGGCATCTCGACGCGGTGGCGCTCACCCACGCGCACTCCGACCACATCGGCGGATTGCCGGCAGTGCTGCGCAATTTCCATCCCGACGAACTCTGGGTGGGCAACAATCCCCACGTTGCCGTTTACAACGCGCTGCTCGCCGAGGCCTCCACGCTGCATGTGCGCGTGCGCAGCTTTCGCGCCGGCGACGCCTTCACATTTGGCAACACGCAGATCAACGTGCTGGCGCCGTTTCGCGATTATCAACCGGAAGCGGAGCCCACCAACAACGATTCGCTGGTGCTGCATATGGCCTACGGCGCAACCTCCGTCATGCTCGAGGGGGATGCGGAAGCGCCCATCGAACAGGCCATGCTTGCCGAGCCGGGACTCCAAAGCACGCTGCTCAAAGTCGGGCATCACGGCAGCATCACCTCTACGCGGCCGGAGTTTCTGGCGCGTGTGGCTCCGCAATGGGCGGTGATCTCGTGCGGGCTGCACAATCGCTACGGTCATCCGCGCGAGGAAGTGCTGGAGGCGTTGCAACAGGCGCACGTCCGCACCTATCAGACCGACACTGACGGGATCACGTGCTTTCGCCTCGACGGAAAGACGGTTGCGGCCGATGTGGGGTGCGGCGGCCCGTGAGGCAGCTTTTCTAACGAAGGATCAAAATGTCTTGAGCACCTAAAGCGTCACTAGATGGTGATATAATCGGTGAAAGGGATGCAATGAGAGCAACGGTGGCGTTAGACGACGAATTGATTCGCAAGGCCCAGGAGTTTTCCGGGGTGACGGAGAGGACTGCCCTGCTTCGGGAGGCGTTGAAGGCGTTGATTCACCTGGAGGCTTCGCGCAGGCTGGCGGCTGTCGGAGGCACGGAGCCGAATCTCGAGGACATCAAGCGCGTGAAGGCTGACGCTCTATGATCCTTGCTGACACTTCGATCTGGGTTGACCATTTTCGCCGGGCCAACACGGAGATGGAGAAGCGCCTGACCCAGGGACAGATCGTAATGCACCCTTTTATCGTCGCGGAGCTTGCGCTGGGCTCACTGCACGATAGACGGAAGAAGCTGGACGACATGGAGGCGCTGCTCGAAGTCAAAGTAGCGCAATTGAATGAAGTGCGGCACATGATTGAGGCTCACGCGCTTTATTCGAGAGGCATCGGCCTCACAGATGCGCACCTGATCGCGTCCTGCCTGATCACACCGGGAACGCAGTTATGGACGCGCGACGGCGCTTTGGAAAAAACGGCGAAGGCTCTCGGAATCGCCGTCCATCTGCCTTGAGTTCCGGAGTCGATACGATGGCTATTTTCCAACCGCGGCCTGGATCGCCAGCAGCGTTTCCAGCAGCGGCTTGAGCAGCTTGAGATCGAGGGCGTTGGCTCCGTCCGACTTCGCGTTCGGCGGATCGTTGTGGACTTCGAGGAAAATCCCGTCGACGCCGGCCGCGACCGCCGCGCGCGCCAGCACGGGAATGAACTCCGGCTGGCCGCCGCTTACGCCGTTGGCCGCCGAGGGCTGTTGCACGGAGTGCGTGGCGTCAAACACCACCGGCGCGAGATTGCGCATGATGGCCAGCGAGCGAAAATCCACCACCAGATTGTTGTAGCCGAAGCTCGAGCCGCGCTCCGTGAGAAAAGCGCGCTCGTTGCCCGCGGAGCGGACCTTCTCGAGGCCGTGGCTCATGTCCCACGGCGCCACAAACTGGCCTTTCTTGATGTTCACCGCGCGTCCGGTGCGGCCGGCGGCTACCAGCAGGTCGGTCTGCCGGCATAGAAACGCGGGGATCTGCAGCACGTCGACGGCTTCGGCGGCAACTTTGCAGTGCGCAGGCTCATGCACGTCCGTAAGCACCGGCAGGCCCGTGTCCTTCGCAATGCGGCCCAAGATGCGCGTGCCCTCCACAAGGCCGGGGCCGCGAAAGCTCTTCACGCTGGTGCGATTGGCCTTGTCGTAGCTGGCTTTGAAGATATAGGGAATCCCGAGATCGGCCGCGATGCGCTGGATGGCCTCGGCCATGCTGCGCGCATGGTGCTCGGACTCGATTACGCAGGGACCGGCGACGAGGAAGAGCCGGCCCGCGCCGACTTCAACCGGGCCGATTTCGAACGAAGCACTCACGCAGGTGATTTTATCGTGAACCGCTAGTCCTTAGGCGTGGGCTGTGAATCGTGAACCGCGATCGGAGCCAGGGACCGCCGGCAGCCTGCTTGCACGCGTGCTCCCCTCAACCGTGATTTCGAGACGGAGAGCACGCGGCAGGCGAGTTGATGCAACCCGGACCGGCAATCATCCCGTGTGGCTGCGGGTCCACTCAAACAGTGCGCGATCCAACGCGCGCAACGGCGTGGGTGCCGGCAGATCGCTCTGCGGGCTCACGATGTTGCTATCGGCCAGGCGCTTGCAAAAGGCCAGATACTCCTCGTAAAAGCGCACGTCGTGGCGGGCATGCCCCAGCGCTTCCAGGGCGCGGTAATCCAGCACCGTGTAGCGCTCGGGATAAATCGCCGCCAGAATCGCTGACGCTACGGGCAGATCCACGCCATGCAGCTCGATCAGGGCCTTCACGGCGGTTTCTGTCGTGGCTTCGGGCGCGGCCGCTGTGGCCAGCACGCGCCGAATCTTATCGTCGCTGTTTCCGATCAGGTATTGCACCGCGCGCTCCGACTTCCAGCGCACGATCGCTTCCAGGTTCGCTAACGTGGTTTCGCCGTTGCGGATCGCTTCGCCGGCTTCGAAGGCTGCTTTTTCAAGCTCGTGTTCCTTTTCGCCGGTCGTCTGCCAGTACTGCTCTGCCAACTGCTGCAACTCCGCTTCAGCGGGCTGAAGCTGAAAGTAGGCAACCATGTTTCCAAGTCCTTTCTATCTTTTGTTACCCCAAAAACTTAGTCACAATAGGCCCGCCACGAAATCATTGTCAATAACCCGGAGCGGGATTTTGCTGCATTTGTACCGGACTGGTCCAAAAGATAGATGCAAAGAGGCAGCCGCGCGTTTCCGGACGAGTCGAAAGGACTCCTGGGGCAGTTGCGGCAAGGGGGAAGCCTCTCCAAGCTAAGTAGACGAGATTGTGGGAGACTCCGCTTGAACAGGAGGGTGCCGGGAGAAGAATCTTCGGTGAAAATACCTCTACGCGGGACGGGGATTATCGATCTTGGGCCTTTTTGCTGCAAACAAATGAGTTACTGTAGAGACGCATAAATACATAAATATGCTAATATGGAAATATGCGCACCACGATCGACATACCCGATGAGGTCTACCGCGATCTGAAGATCAAGGCCGCTCAGGAAGCAACGCCCGTTCGCCAGATCGTCTTGCGCGGGATTCAACGGGAGCTGGAAGGCACCGTCGAGAAGCCGGTTCGAAAGCTGCAACTCCCTCTGATTCGCTCCTCGCGTCCCGGTACGCTGCACCTGACCAACGAGCAGATCGATGAACTCACCGCTTTTACCTGATGTGAATGTATGGGTCGCGCTGAACTTTGACCAGCACGCGCATCACGTGGCGGCAAAGCAATGGTATGAAGCGCTTCCAGACAGCGCGAGGCTGGTCTTTTGTAGGCAGACGCAGCTCGGACTCTTCCGCATTCTGACAACGACCGCAGTGATGGGATCAGAAGTTCTCACCCAGGCGGAATGCTGGCAGATCTTCGACCGTTGGGCTTCAACGAGCCAGGTGGTGTGGGCGGACGAACCGCGGGACCTGGAAATCCCGCTACGGGAACTGACCAACGGGTCCGCTTCATCACCGAAAGCCTGGATGGACGCTTATCTGACGGCGTTTGCCGAATGCGCCGAGTTGACGCTGGTCACATTCGATCGCGCGCTGGCGGCAAAGGTGAAAGCGGCGGTGCTGCTTCAGTAGCAGTCGCAGCGACTGAAAAGCAACCGCAGGTCCTTCGACTCGTCCGCCTGCGGCGAACTCCCTCAGGATGACAAGCCTAAGCAAATTTCAGGACGACAGCGCGTTAGTGAGGGCTGGCGTCGCGCTCGCTCCGACGCCGACGCGCTTCACCCGGTTCTTATAGCTCGCCTCGATAAATGCGTGGAACAGCGGGTGCGGTTCCAGCGGCTTGGATTTGAACTCAGGATGGAACTGGCAGCCGAGAAAATACGGATGGCCAGGAATCTCCACAATCTCGACGTAGGTCTGGTCGGGCGTGGAGCCCGAGATGCGCAGGCCCGCGCCGGTGAGCAGCGCCTCGTACTCGCGGTTGAACTCGTAGCGATGGCGGTGGCGCTCGCTGATCTCTTTGGCTCCGCCGTAGGCGCGGCTGGCCAGTGAATCCTCCTGCAGCACGCAGGTCCAGGCGCCCAATCGCATCGTCCCACCCATCTCTTCCACGCCCAGCAGTTCGCGCAGCTTGTAGATGATGCGATGCTCGGTCGCCGGGTCGAACTCGCTCGAGTTCGCGTCCTTCAGTCCGCACACGTTGCGCGCGAACTCGATGCACGCGGTTTGCATGCCCAGGCAAATTCCGAAATAGGGCACGCTTTTCTCGCGTGCGTAGCGGATGGCGTTCAGCATGCCCTCGATGCCGCGCTTGCCGAATCCTCCGGGAACCAGAATGCCGTCAAACCCCTCGAGTTGTGCCTCGTAGCCGCGGTCCTCGGGGCCCGTCGACTCCAGGCCTCCCGCTTCAAGCCACGTAACTTTGAGCTTGAGATTCTGCGCCACCGCGCCGTGGGTCAGCGCTTCCTTGAGCGATTTGTAGCTGTCCTCGTACTCCACATACTTGCCCACAATGGCGATCGAGACTTCATCTTTGGGGTGGTAGCAGCGCTCCACCAGGTCGCGCCACCGGCTCAGGTCGGCTTCGGGCGCGTCTTTGTGCAGGTACTTGAGGATGAGCTCGTCCACACCCTCATGCGCAAAATTCAGCGGCACCTCGTAGATGGAGGGCACGGTCTTCGCGCCGATTACGGCCTTCTCTTCCACGTTGCAGAAGGCGGCGATCTTCTGCTTGATCTCGCGGCTCAGGGGCCGCTCTGAGCGGCACAGCAGCACATCGGCCTGGATGCCGATCGAAAGCAGTTCTTTTACCGAATGCTGCGTGGGCTTGGTCTTCAGCTCCTGCGCGGCGGCAATCCACGGAACCAGCGTCACGTGCACAAACACCGTGCTCTCGCGTCCCAGCTCCTGGCGCATCTGGCGGATGGCCTCAAGAAATGGCAGAGACTCGATGTCACCCACCGTGCCGCCAATCTCAACGATCGTCACATCGGCGCCGTTCGCGGCCACCTTGCGCATGGCGTTCTTGATCTCGTTGGTGACGTGGGGAATCACCTGGACGGTTTTGCCCAGGTAGTCGCCGCGGCGCTCCTTGAGGATGATTTGCTCGTAGATGCGGCCGGTGGTGTAGTTGTTGTCGCGCGAGAGCGGCGCGTGCGTGAAGCGCTCGTAATGGCCCAGGTCGAGGTCGGTTTCGGCGCCGTCGTCGGTGACAAACACCTCGCCATGCTGGAAGGGCGACATGGTGCCGGGATCGACGTTGAGGTAGGGGTCGAACTTCATCAGGTTCACGCGCAGGCCGCGGCTTTCGAGCAGGCAGCCGATGGAAGCAGCCGCGAGACCCTTGCCGAGACTGGACACAACTCCGCCCGTCACAAAGACGTACTTTGCCGACATCGATGCAACCTCAATATTGGATTGTTGGGATTGGCCGTACCTGGTGGGCACATTCAAGTATGGCATTGATGCAGGCGCGGCGAAAGGGGAAAATTGCTGCGATCTGCGGCAAGTGGGGCGTCGCCTCATATAACGGTACTAAAATGAGCGCCTTGCGAGGAACGATGACGGCGCGGCGGTTACGGCGCTAGGATGGCTTCGGGAGCGGGCTGCCATGACGAGCAAGATTGAAGTCTTGAAGGTGGATATCACCACCCTGGCTGTCGATGCGATTGTGAACGCGGCCAACACTTCCCTGCTGGGCGGCGGCGGCGTGGATGGGGCGATTCATCGCGCGGCCGGGCCGGAGCTGTTTGACGAGTGCTACCAGATTGGCGGCTGCCCGACCGGCGAAGCGCGGCTGACCAAGGCCTACCGGCTGCCCGCGAAGCACGTGATTCATACCGTGGGCCCGGTGTGGAGCGGGGGCGAGCGCGGCGAGCCGGAACTGCTGGCTAGCTGCTATCGCTCGGTCTTCGGGATTGCGCGCGAAAAGGGGATCCGCTCGCTGGCCTTTCCCGCCATCAGTTGCGGAGTCTACCGCTTCCCTGTCGATCATGCTGTGAAGATCGCCGTGGGCGAGACCGTGGCGGAGCTGGTCTCGAGCGATGCGGTGCAGAAAGTGATTTTTGCGTGTTTCGGAGACGAAATTTACCGGGCGTACCGGCGCGAGGTGGATAAGCTTTCTTAGATCTCTGACCCCTTGAACTTGTATGGGAGGGGTTCGTGCTATCCCACCCTTTCGCAAAGTGCGCGAAAGGATGGGGCACGGCGATTTCGTGCTGGCTTGAATGCGCAAAGAGCAACCGCAGGGATTCTTGGCTTGCCCGATTTGCGACGCCAGAATTTACGTGCGGGCCGGGAGGCCCGCACTACAGCCCGTTTGGAGATCGGCGCTACATTCCTGCTTTTAGAAGTTCAGCGTAATCTTCGCCGTCAACGCCCGCGGCGTCACGTAGTGCGTGCCGCTGAACGTCGAGAGGAAGTTGTAGAGCGCGTACTTGTTGGTGACGTTGATCGCCGTAAAGTCGAGGTCCGTCTTGTACTTGTCGGCGTGGAAGAGGTTGTTCTTGCCCAGGGTCGCATCGAACAGGTTGCGCGGCGCAATGCGCTGCGGATTGTGGTCGTCGTCTTCCTGGTTGGCGCCGGGAATCTGAAGTAGCTGCGACTTGTACTGCGACGCGAGGCAAGAGGTGAAGCCGCCGTTCGCCAAGGTTGCGGCTACGCCATTGCAGGTGATGCCCGCCTCAAACTGCTGATCAGCCGTGAGCCCGCTCAGGTCCACACCCGGCAGGCCGCCGATCAGGATCGAGGTGCCCGCGCAGATGCTGTTGGGATCGACCACGTTGTAGCACGGCGTCGATCCGGCGACCAGACCGCTGTCGTACCGCCAGTTAAAGCCGCCCCAGAGTCCCTTCAAGAACCCTCCGCCGGGAATCTCATATTGCAGGTGAGTGGTCTGGTTGAACTTCTCGTCATGATCGATGCGGAATGGGTATTGTGTTCCGACAGCGACTCCACTGGTGGCGCCGGCTCCAGCCACCTGGGGTCCGAAAAAGCGTGCAGCCACCGATGAGGTGACAACATAGGCGCTGAAGCCATGGACGGTCGGAACCTCCAGATTCAACGCATAACCCGGAATCTTCGAGTTATGCCAGTCGATGGGGAAGGTGATGGGTGTATTGCCCAGCACGCTGAAGTCGAAGGCGTTGTGCGTGTACTTCCAGATGTACTCGCCGTTGAACACCGCATACTTGCCGAGGGCCTGCTGGAGACCGGCGTGGAACTCATTGCGATAGCCAGGGTGCATGGTTCCCGAGGCGCCCACGTTGCAAAGTAGCAGCGGACTCAACACCTGATCTGAGCAGCCGCTGCTGGAAAGAACAAGGTTCTCGTTGAATGGCGTTTCAAGAGTGCGCGCATAGGAGATGCGCAGCACGGTAGAGGACGGCTTGACGTTGTACGCAATGCCAACGCGTGGCTGTATCTGGTTGGCGTCGGTAAGGCCGTTGTACAGGTCTTCGCGGAGACCCAGGTTGAAGTCCCAGTTCCCGGCCTTAATCTCGTCCTCAGCGTAAACCCCTAGCTGCTTCACGTCGGTGTGACCGAAGTAGAGATAGTCTTTGCCGCCGCGCGTAAGATCGTAGGGCGCAAGAACGGAGTAATAGCTGCCTCCAGCGGACGGAGCATTGGAAAACTCGCCGGCGCCGGCGCACTGCGATGGGTTGGTAAATCCCGGTAACAGGTTCCCGCTGGCGTCGACGCAGGGAGCCGTGCTAACCATCGTGCCATCCGGAAGAGTGACTGAATAGGTCGAGTCCACAACGCCCAGGCTGTCGTGCTCGCGCAGGAATGTTTGCTCATACTGCGCGCCGATCTTGATGTTGTTCACTCCCTTGACGTAGGAATAATCCGCGTGAAGACCTCCGTTGGTCAGCGTGCGGTACTGGGAGATGGATGAGGTTTGCAAGTTGGACGGTCCCAGGTCGGCCAGGGGATTGGCGCTTGGATAGTAGCCGTAGCTGTCCCTGCGGAGAAATGCGCCGACATTCAAAACCGAGTCGTTGCTGATGATGTGCGTGTAGGTCGGCGAGATGTTGAAGGTGTTGATCTTTGAACCCTGATCGGCATTGCCGACGTTGACGAACACCGGGGCGGCGCTGGAGCCGCTGTGCGCGCCGGTAGTCATCACGTTCTGCACGTTCAGGTTGTCATACGAGTTGGGAGTCTGGAACCACGACCGGCTGTAATTGAGATCGAGATGGATCGAGTCGGCCTGGTCGAAGCTGTAGTCGATGCGGTCGAAGAAATTCTCCTCATTGCCTTTGTCGTGGAAGACGGTAAACTCAGGCGGATCGAGGAAGCGGCCGGTGTTGAGACCGTCGACCTCGATGAAGTTGCCCCAGCTCTTGCCGCCATAGGAGAGATCGAAACCGCCATTCGCGGAACCGAACGACCCATAATCGGCATAAATGGCGCCGGTTGGCTTGGTAACTCCCTGCCCGGAGCGTGTGGTAGCCACGATCACGAGGCTGGTTTTGCCGCCAAATTCGGCCGGCGGCGCGCCGCTGATGACCTCGATGGATTGAATCGAGTTCGCTGGAAGCTGGTTCGAGAACACTTTGCTCTGCTGGTCGGTGATGGACTGGCCATCGATGTTAAAAGAGTTGGAGGCGTGATCGCCGAGGCCGTGAAACAGGCCGTTGGAGTCGGCCGCCACGCCCGGTGTGGAAAGCGTCACCAGCGAACTCAGCGTGGAGGACGCGCTCTCCAGCGGCACCTTGGTAAACAGGTCGCGGTCCACGTCGACATGGAAAGTGGGATCGTTCTCGATCAAGTCGCCTGTAGCCTCAACCGTAACCGTTTGGCTCGCTCCGGAAATTTGCATCACCAGCTTGACGCTGATTCCCACCGATGAGCGAAGCTCCACACTCTGGCTCAGGTTGGCAAAGCCATTGGCTGAAACCGCGATTCGGTACGGATTGAAAGGCACGTTGGAAAAACTGAACTGGCCAGTTGCGTCGGTGGTAGTGGTCCGCGCGAATTGGCTGACCTCGTTGCCGAGATGAACGCTTGCGTTGGGAATCACAGCGCCCGACGGATCGGTGACCGTGCCGTGAACGGTGCCTGCGTTGCCGCTTTGAGCGCGCGACGAAACCGTCATCAAGGCGAGGGCGAGAAGGGGAAGTATTCGTAGCAGTGCGCCACGTTGTAACGTCATGGGAAAGTCTCCTGAAAAATGGCTGAAAAGTGCGGGGAAATAAGCCGCGACGTGTCGCCGCGGCGTCCTCAGTGCATTTGAGGAGCATCGGTCCGCTTCAAGAAAAGTTTGTGAGAATGCGCCGAAGCATCGCCGCGGAAAGACTGCGGCGAACGGTGCGACGAACTCAAATGAACGCGGAAGGATGCCCTACCAGGAGACGGGAGGAGGGCGAATGAAGAGGCGGATTTGCCGCTTGTGGGCAATGACGATGGGATCGGCCTGGAGCACAGAGGCTCCCAATTGCACAATCACTATGACGGCCGCAGCGGCGGCCACGGGCACCACCGTGTGCATGACGATGCACAACTGGCAGTGATCGGCGTCGGACTGGTCGGGATGGACGTGGGCAACCTGGGCTACGGCCAGCATCGCCAGCAGAGCCAGACAAAGCACCGCCACCGCCGGCACAATGCCGGACCATACGCCGCGCATCCTGAAGCCCTGTGACCTGAATCCCTGCAAACGATTGCCCTTCCTCCTCCATTTTACAGAAGAGTACGTAAAATTGGACGCTTTGAGCTGGAAGGGGTTGCACGCAATGCGGTTTTTCGGCCAATCGAGCCGCCAACCGGTGCTTCATGCGTCTAAACTGTGTTGCCATGGGGATCTTTCTGGAAATGCGCCGTTTGGGGGCGATGGGCCTCGCGGCCCTCGTGTTGGTGGCGACGGCTGCGCTGGCGCAAAGCGGCGGCAGCCAAACTGCGCCGCAGGCCCCGAAACCGTCGAGTCAGAGCTCGTCTGACCAGAACTCCCAGCCCGTGCCCCTGAAGCCGAGCGTTCCCGGCATGGGAAGGAATCATCGCCTGATCCTGAAAGACGGCTCCTACCAAATGGTCCGCGATTATCAGATCGTGGGCGACCGCGTGCGTTACCTCTCGCAGGAGCGCGGCGAATGGGAGGAGTTGCCCGCAGCCCTGATCGATTGGGATGCCACGCACAGGTGGGAAAAGGAGCACGCCGATCTGGTCGAAGAGGATACCTCGCCCGCGATGAAGGAGGCTGAGGATCTCGACAAAGAGGAATCCCAGGAGCGCAACGAGCAAAGCGCGCGCATGCCCCAGGTAGCCGAGGGTCTCGAGCTCCCCGACCAGGATGGCGCGTTCATCCTCGATACGTTCCAGGGCACGCCGGAGCTGGTGGAGCTGGTCTCGAGCGATCTTTCGATGAACTCGAAGAGCCGCAAGGGCATCGAGGTGCTGAATCCGCTGGCCACGCAGAGAGCCAGCCTCGAGTTGCAAGGTGCGCACGCCAAGGTCCATCTCCACGTGAATGATCCGGTGATCTACATGTCCCTCGGCGTCGAAGACACAACGGAACCTGTGCTCACCCACCCCATCACCGTGGACACCAGCGGGGCCAAGGCCGTGAACGGCAAGCATGGCGCGCATTCCCCGCAGTCGGGATTCGTGATTGTGCGCGTGGACGAGCGCCAGGCGGTGCGCGTCGTCGGCGCCATCAAAGTCGGACCCACCGGAAACGTTTCGCAGGACGAGGACACCATCCCGACAAAAGTGGAAGTAATGCCCGGCAAACGCTGGCTGCGCGTCACGCCACAGCAGAAACTCACCATCGGCGAATACGCGCTGGTGGAGATCATTTCCCCGTCGGACATCAACGAGTCGGTGTGGGATTTCCGCGTCGATCCGCGCACCGGCGACAATCCGAACTCGATTGGGCCGATTCTGAAGCAGCCGCGGGAATAACGAGGCGCCAAGATCCTCGCGGCTCCACAGGTGGGCGATTTCTATGGCCTGCTAACGTGACTTCGCGGGCTGAAGACGAAATGCCCAAGCAGGATCAATGCGATTACGGCGCTCACCAGGGCATCGATGCCGGGCATGCCGCGCGGACCCCAAAGCGTGTAGCCGCGGCCGTCGAGCCACGTCATGTACACCACCGGAACATTGCCAAGGGAGTTGATGATGGTATAGCGCGCGCTGCCGCTCTTGCCGGAGCCGCCGAGGAATTCGAGAGAGACCGCCGTGAACAACGCGTAACCCGCGCCAACGGTGAAAAGAAAAAGCACGGTACTCGCGAAGTAAATAAAAGGCCGCTGCGGCCCGAGGCTGAGCAACGCCAGTGTGGCCGCATTGGCCAGCCCCACCAGCAAATACGCAATCGGCGCGCGCACGCGAACGGGGATCAACGACGCCGAGAGTGCGCCGGCCGTGGTCAGCAATGCGCCGCCAACGCCGTTGATCCACGCGACCTGCGATCCACTGACTCCGTAGTCGCGCGCCAGCTCCGGCAGCAGGCCGATCATAGCTCCGCTGGCGCCGGGCGCAACGATCAAAAACGCATAAGGAATGGCCTGCCAGCGCAGAAATGTGGATTTGAATTCGCGACCGATGCGCACGACGGTCTGCCATGCGCCGTGTTCGCGGACCATGGATTGCGGAGGCGCGGCCAACGCGAACAACGCGGGCACCACGATCAGGGCCGCTGTAATCCAGCCCAGTGCGCCCAGGCTGAATCGTTCGGCGGACGACAGCAGCAGGAACACCGCAACCGCGCCCACAGCCAGCGATCCAGCCTGATAAAAGCTGCTGGCGCGGCGCTTGTTGGTCTCGCTCGTGAGCGCTCCCATCATGCCGCCGCAGGCAGCCGCCACAACCACGCCGAAGCACGCGCCAAGAAACAGCAATCGCACCGCCCAACCGGTGGCAAGCGTGGGCTGGTGAAATGCAGTCAGCACCGCCGCAGCAGCGGCAGCGGCCGCCAGCATCAACCAGGTACGGCGTCGCATCCAGAAGTCCGTGATCGGGCCCCAGAGAAAATAGATGGCGTGGGGCAGCGCGATCAACGCCGCGATGCTGGCCGCGCGTCCTGGCGCCACGCCCTCATTGCGCAGCAGATAGGTCAGCGCTCCGCTGGCAAGGCCCAGCGAAATCACAGCATCGGGTGCGATGAGAAAACTGAAGAGCCAGGGGCGCTCGCGGGGAATCGATGGAGATTCAGTTTCGATCTCTGGACCTCCGGTGCGCGGCTTGGGGTTCAAGCTTGGGGCTTAGCTTGAAGCTTAGATTAGCATGGGTCCGCTGCGCCGCCGCGTGTCGCTCGCGCTATTCGCGCACCGCGATGCCCAGCGCCTTCATCTTCCGGTAGAGATGGCTGCGCTCCAGGCCCAGCAGTTCCGCCGCATGGCTAATGTTATTGCGGGCCTCATCAATCTTCTTCTGGATATATTCGCGCTCGTAGGCGTCGCGGGCCTGTTGCAGGCTTGAAAATTCTTCCGTAGCCCGGGCGCCAGTCTTGTGCGTCAACGGCGGCAGGTGCTTGCGCTCGATGCGCAACACGCGGGGATTGAGGATGAGCACGCGCTCGATCACGTTCTTCAGCTCGCGCACGTTACCGGGCCAGTGGTACCGGGCGAGTATCTCCAGCGCGTCTTCGGCAATCTCGATGCGCGGGCGTCCGTATTGGCGTCCAAACTCTGCCAGAAACTCACGAACCAGCGGCGGAATGTCCTGCTTGCGCTCGCGCAGCGGCGGAACGAAGAACGGCACCACGTTGAGCCGGTAGAAAAGATCTTCGCGGAAGTTGCCCTTGGCAATCTCTTCTTCAAGGTCCTTGTTGGTCGACGCGATCAGGCGCACGTCCACGCGCAGCGGTTGCGTGCCACCCACGGGCGTAAACATCTGGTCGTCGAGAGCACTCAGCACTTTGGCCTGCGTCTTCAGGCTCATGTCGCCGACTTCGTCGAGAAAGAGCGTGCCGCCATCGGCGCGCTCCAGCGTGCCGCGCTGGTCAATACCCGCGCCCAGCATCGCGCCGGGCGGCGCTCCCGGCTGCGTGCCGTGACGAACCCCAAAAAGTTCCGCTTCAATGTGCGCTTCGGGAATCGCCGCGCAGTTCAGCTCCACGAAAAGACCGTCGCGGCGCAAACTTTCCGCGTGAATGGAGCGCGCAATCAGCTCTTTTCCGGTGCCCGACTCGCCGTAGATGAGCACGCGCCCATTGGTCGGCGCCATCAGGCGGATCTGTTGGCGCAGAGCCTTCGCCGGCACGCTCTCGCCGGTGAGCACTGAAGCTGCGCTGAACTGGCGCTTGAATTCCACGTTCTCCGCGCGCAGCCGCCGCGCCTCCACGGCATTCTTCACCACGATGAGCGTGCGCTCGAGCGAAAGCGGCTTCTCGAGAAAGTCGTAGGCGCCCAGTTTGGTGGCCTTTACCGCGGTCTCGATGGTGCCGTGGCCGCTGATCATCACCACTTCCGGCCGCGTCTCCGCCGGCCATGTGCGGATCTCCGCCAGCAGCTCGAGTCCATCGCGCCCGGGCAGCCAAATATCCAGCAGCACCACGTCGTAGGGCACGTCGCGCAGCAGCGTCATGGTTTCTGCGCCATCGGACGCGCCGGCCACGCCGTAGCCTTCCTCTCGCAAAATCTCCTCGAGGGAGCTGCGAATCTCGGCTTCGTCGTCTACCACCAGGATGTGGTTCATGAGACGAGCCTCCCGGCTGCTTGCGCGCCGCTGGCTGCCGATGCAGGCTCGACGCCGGACTCCACAACCGGCAAACGCAGCATGAAGCGCGCGCCCTTGGGAGCATTGGCCTCGGCGCTGATGGTGCCGCCGTGCTCCTGCACGATCTTGGCCGCGATCGACAACCCCAGACCCGTACCGCGATGCTTGGTCGAATAGTAAGGCAGGAAAAGGCGCTCGCGAATTTCTTCGGTCAAGCCGTGGCCGGTGTCGGAGACGGTCACCTCGACGGCGGTGCCGTCTTCCACCAGCGCGGTGCGCACGCCGAGCACGCGCAGCAAACTGCCCCGCATGGCTTCCGCTGCGTTGTCGATCAGGTTGGCCAGCGCCCGGCGGATGGCCTCAGGATCGGCCATCACCGCAGGCAGGCCGGGCTCCAGATCCCGCTGCACTGTGATGCCCTCAAGCCTGCCGCCGAAAAGCGCCAGCGCCTCTTCGATAATCTGATTCATGCAGCAGGCGCGCGGCTGCGGCGCCGGGAACTGCGCCAGCGATGAAAACTGATCGACCAATGTGCGCAACGTTCCCACGCAGCCCAGAATCACCTCGCTGCACTTGCGGATAATGTTCGGCGAGTCCGGCTGGCCGCGCTCCAGATGCCTGCCGATGCGCTCGGCACTCAGGGCGATGGGCGTCAGCGGATTCTTGATTTCGTGCGCAACCTGCTGCGCCACTTCCTTCCACGCCAGTTGCCGTTGCGCGCGCAACAACTCCGTCGTGTCTTCCATCACCAGCACCGATCCGCTGGGCCCAGGCGCGAGTTCCAGCCGCGCGCTGGTGATGGCCAGATGCACGATACGTCCGCGGGCATGAAACTCTAATTCGGTTGATGCGGCGCCCATGCGATGCCCGCGCCGGATCACGCCGGCCAGGTCTTCGGCACATTCGGCGGGCATCAGATCTTCAATTTTCTCTCCGGCCAGCACCGCATCTTCCTTCAGCCCTATCAGTGCGGCAAAGGCGCGGTTGGCTTGCAGCACCACTCCCGCACCATCCAGCGTGACCACCCCCGAAGGAATGGTCTCGAGGATGGTCTCCAGCTCGCGGCGGCGCTCCTCCACGGCAAGGTTGGCCGCGGTCAGTTGCGCCTGTGCGCTGTCCGCCATTTGGCGGCTGGCTTCCAGGTCGGCGGCCATGTGATTGAACGAGCGCACCAGGTCGGCCATTTCACCGGTGGCAAGCGCAGGCACGCGTTGCTCGTACTTGCCCGCAGCGATCTCGTCCATGGCATCGGCCAGTGCTTCCACGGGGCGCGTGATCTGCTTGGAAAGAAACAAGGCCAGCCACACGCTCGAGAAGAAGACAAAAACCGTGATGAGCAACAGCATCAGGATGAACGTAGTGCGAATGCGGCTCCGAGAACGGTACAGTTGCCGGTATTCGGTCGCACCCGACCGGATATGCGCCGTGGTTTGACTCAAACCCTGCGGCAAAGGCAGGGCGACAACCACGATCTTGCCCGACGCGCTGGCGGCCATGCCCAGCGCGTATTCCTCGCCGGCGACGCGCAGCAGCGTCTCATTCCCCCGCTGCGCCGAGGTCAGCAGAATCTGCGAGAGCGGCCCGTGGAGCAGAGCGCCGCCCGATTGCACGTCGTCCAGCCACGATTCCAGGCTTGCGGTGCTCGACCCCACAGGCTCCTGGAAACTCGCCAGGATCCTCTGGTCCTTGTCATAGACCGCCGCGAATCCGCCTTCCAGCGTGATGCGGTGCAAACCCAACTCCGCCTCGAGATCGGCAAGTGGCTTGTCCGCCGCGCCTGAAGCCGCAATCGATTCCGCTTCAACCCGCGCGTTGGCTGTGGCATACTGCGCCAGCTCCAGCACTACCCGCGTCGAATCCTCGCGCAGGTCCGATGTCGGCTGCGAAAACCACCGATCGAGCGACCGGTTCAGCAGCAGAAAACTGAACAGGAACATGCACACCGCGGGAATCAGCGCGATGAGGGCTGCTCCCACTACCATGCGTGTCCGCAGCCGTGCTCCCAGCGCGCTTCCGCTTTGATCGGCGTAGAGCTTCAGGATGTTCCTGAACAGCAACGTCAACAGCAGCATCAGCAGCAGGAACACCAGCACGATGAGGCCGACAAAGGCCAGCGTCTCTCCTGACGTGACCGGGTTGAGGAAGCGCACGTCGGACATGTTGAAGGCCTGCAATGCGCCCAGAAAGGCGAACAGCAGCAGGACCCCGCCCAGGAGCAGGAACATCGAGCGCCGCCGTGGATCGCCAAGAAAAGGCATGCGGCGATTATAGAGCGGAGCCGTGACGACGAACAGGTACCGCCGGTCTCCCGACCGGGTGCGGTGCGGGAATCATTGCCAAACTAAGAGGTGAAAACGCTACTTGAAGACGACAAACTTCAGCCAGCCTTCCCACACATCCGCCCAGGCGTGCGCAACCATATTAGCGCGCAGGTTTTTGCGCCACGCGGCGAGAGCGCCATAAAGAACGCCAAGAACGCCGATCACTACGACGTTTCGCCAACCCTGATACCCGTGTGCAATGCCGAAGACCAGAGCTTGCAGAAGGATAGCCCATGCGATGTTGCCGGTGAGCGCGTGAAATTGACGCTGCAAATAACCGCGAAAGGCCATCTCTTCGCAGATGCCTGCAGTGATGCACGTGGTGATCCAGACCAGAACTTCGACAAGGCTGTGCGGCAGGAGACTGTCCACAGTCTTTGCGTTTCCTGACCCGAGCAGCACGTGAACGCCGTAGGCAGCCCCCTCCCAGATCGCCCAGAACGGCAGCATGACGGCGAGGTCGGAAAACACATCGCGCCAGCTCTTCCAGCGCCCGCCCGCGAGGTCCCACAGGTTGCCACCATGCGCGCGCACGCCCGCCCAGCAGAAATACAGGAGCAACCAGTCCATCACGAGAGCCGTGAGATAGATCGGGATAGCGTATGTGTGGCTGGCAAGCTGCCCTGACCCCTGATTTGATCCTGCGCCGCTGCCGCCGCCCGCGTGCTGCTGGTAGAGACCCAGAGCCAGCAGCGCTGCCATGATGGCGAGAAAGCCGGCGGAGTGCTTCCACGATGCGATCGGTTCGGGCTTAGGAGGTCTGGTGGGGAACGTGCAATTTACCTGCATTGCGTTTTTCCTTTCCGATTGCCCGGAGGCGCCGGCCTGCTTTCATTTTGCGCAGCGTCGTTAGCGTCTCTTCCGCCCAGCGCAGGTGCGCTTCCAGTTCCAGTTGTCCAAAGCGCGCCGCCATCCGCCAGTACGGCACGTCGGGGTAGCGGTCCATCTGCGGCATCATTTCGCGCTCGACCTGCCTGAACTTTTCCAGATACGTCTTCTCGCGTTTCGCCATGCGCTCCACGTAGCCGATTACCGTCTCCGGTCCCGCCTGCACGCCGAAGAACAGCTTCAGGAGCAATTCATTCCGCGGTATTTCCGGCTGCGGTTCCACGGCAAGCCACCTTTCGAGGTGCTGTCTCCCGCGGGGCGTAATGGAGTAGACCTGGCGGTCGGGTTTGCCCTTCTGCTTTTCGGTCTTCGCGGTCACGAGGCCGGCGGCGGCCAGCTTCTTCAGGTTGGGATAAATCTGGCCGTAGCTCTCGTTCCAGAAGAAGCCGATCGATGCCCGGATGGACTGTCCCAGGTCGTAGCCCGACATGGGTTCCACGGAAAGAAGTCCCAGCAACACTTCGCGGCTCGAGCTGGAGCGGCGCGCCATAATTCTATTAGATATATGCCTATTAGATATTTATGTCAACAAAAATAAATCCCCCACCCTCCGGCACCCCTTTCGTTCCCGGCCGCCGTTCAGATTTGCGAGCAGTCCAGCGGGCTCAGCAGCAGGTTGCCGATGTTGCTCACGATCGAATCGAAGGCGAACCGCGGGTCGGCCGACAATTTCTTCCACGCTGGATCGTTGCGGAATACGTCCCACTTGGCCTGGAGCTCGGCCATATCGGCAAAGCTCAGCATGTAGGTGAGGCTGGGCATGCGCGAGCCCACCAGCGTGTCGCCGAAAAACACGGGATGGAAGCCCGCGGCCTTGAAGATTTCGAATTCGCCGGAGTGGAACATCTCCACCTTGCGCACGTGCTCGCCGCTGGACGGGCTCTCGTAGGTGCGCAGTTGAAACATGCGCTTTGATTTGGAGGCCGGCGGCGTCACCCGCGGCCAGCCCTCAAAGGCGGCCAGCAGCCACGACTCCACGCGCTCGAACGCGGGCGCTCCCGCCGTAGCATTCCAGAAGGGCGCGGCTGCCACGAGAAACTCTGCATCGCGCGCCAGCCGAAGGTCCAGCTCGGCGAGGATCTCCACGGAAACTCCGGGAATCAACAGATAGTAGGCCGGCGTCTCCGGGCCAAAGTCGAGCTTGAAGGCGCCCACCGGTCCCAGGCCCATGCGCGCCAGCGCCGGCAGCGACGCGCCGGCAAAATAGTTCTCGGTCAGCTTCAACTCGGGCCCGCTCTTGAGTTGATAGCGGCGCAGCAGGTAAAACTCGCGGACGCCACCCGCTGGCGCCTGTGCGGTCGCCTGCCGGGTAGCGGCAACGGCAGAAGCGGCGAGCGTAGCGCGAAGAAACTGGCGGCGTTGCATCGATTCCCCCTTTGGGAAACACCATTGTAAGCCGCCGCAGGCCGGTGGAGCGGCGCTCCCGGCCGGCCCGAAACCGGCGATTCTTCACCCCAAGCCACCCCTCCGATAAGAACCGCATCTTAGGGTTTAGCGAACCTCGCAATTGCCTCTAAACGCAAAGGTTTTGCGACAGAACCCGCAGAATCGGCGCAACTTTCTGCCGTGCCGCGGGCTGAATTGGCTGGTAGCCCTGCGAGGCGACCTCACTTTTTCGGCACTCCCGCCGAAACCTGCGCCGCCGTTCCCTCGGGATCGGCGGCTTTTTTTGTGCCCGCCGCGCCCCGACCCGCGGGAGCCCCGGCCCTACTTCAGCTCATGCAGCCGCAGATCCTTGAACGTAATCAGGTAGCCCTCGGATTCGAGCCCGATGTATCCTTTCGCCTGCCCCACCTTGGCCGTGTTCACAACCTTGCCATTCACGGCCAGCGTGCACGTGTCGCCCACGCACCGGATATCGAAGGTGTTCCACTCCCCCACCGGCTTCACGCGATCTTCCGTCATGTCCCTTTGCAAATTGAAGCGCGTGGGCTTTCCGTCAATCGGCGTCACTCCAAAAATGTAGCCGCCGGCTTGCGTGGTCTGCGCCTGGTGCCAGATGGAGCCGTCGAGGTTGTTCCGGAAGAACACGCCGGAGTTGTACTTCGGGTTCGGCGTCGTCACCGGCGTAAAGCGCCACTTCACGTGAAAGGTGAAGCTCGTCAGCTCGCGATTGAAGCGCAGCCACTCGTGGCCGCCGTTGCCATCGCACACAATTTGTTTGTTGGCGTAGTCGATGTGCCACTGCGCCACCTGGCTTACCGGATGGCCGGGCGGAATGGCCACGGGTGTCCAAGGTATCTGTGCGCCGTCGATCCCGCTACCAGTGCCGCTTGCCGGGAACATGTTCACATGTTGTGCCGCCGCGGGCAGCGCCATTAGAACAGCAAGACAAGGCAACGCGGCAACGCGCGCTGCAAACGGGAAGAAACGGAGATTCATGGGATATTCCTCGATGATTGGAGCGGATTTTTTCTTGCAGACAACCGGGAGGAATTGTAGCACCGCGCTAGCGCGCGATCAGCAGCATCACCCAGCTGAGCACGATGGCCGAGCCCACGAACAGGAGGAAGCAGTAAGCGCCGTAGCGGAACATGCGCACCGGCGTGTCGCGCATGGTAATGCCGAAGACCGTCGACGCAAACAGCGCGAACAGCAGCACCGCGGCGAAATGGGAGGGATGGAACATTACTGCTTCCTCCCCGTGCGCAGGTTGTGCGCGTCCACGGCGGCGATGATGTTCAAGAGGCCCGCGACCACGATGAACTTGGTGCCGTAATCGGCCACCGTGGTCTGGATGGGTTGGCCGCCCAGGCCCGCCACCCGGCTCACCAGGTAGAGCAGGCCGTTGCACAGGTCGCCGGCCACGCCCAGCATGTCCAGAGGCTCCTGCATGCTGGTGTAGAGCTTGCCCTGCATGGCCAGTCCGAGCACGAACATGGCCACAACCGAGACCGCCAGCAACGTCCCGCGCACCCATTTGCCTTGAAGGAAATGACCGCCGCCGGGAACCAGCCATCCGACGATAAGCGGCAGATAAACAAATCCCTGGTCTGATTTTTTGCCCGCGACGGGCTTATTCGGCGTGGTCGACATTCCTTCTTGACTATACAGAGGCAGGGAGCGAGGGAACAAGGGAGCGAGAGAGCAAGAACGCGGGCCAACCAATCAGATTCTCACCAGTTCCTGCTGCACTCGCCCGGTGACCCAGGCCTTCCCGGGCGCTGTGAGCATGTTCACCTCGCTGCGCACGCCGAACTCGGGCAGGTAAATGCCGGGCTCGACCGAGAAGCAGGTGTGCGGCAGAATGCGGCGCACATCGTGGGTTTCGAGATTGTCCAAATGCGCTCCGGAACCGTGGAGTTCGATCGCGATGTTGTGGCCGGTGCGATGCGTGAAGAACTCGCCAAAGCCCGCCGAGCGGATGACGTTGCGCGCCGCATCGTCGGCCTCGAAGCCGCGGATCGTGCGGCCGGTGGCGAAGGCCTGCTCGACCCTGGCAATGGCCGCATCGCGCGCGCTGCGCACGGTTTCAAAGACCAACTGCTCTTTCGCGCTCGGCTCGCGGCCGATCACGCCGGTCCAGGTGATGTCGTAGAAGATCGATCCAGGCTTGTCCTGTCGTCCCCAAATATCGATGAGCAGGAAGTCGCCTTCGCGGATCGGTGCGGAGCGCTCGGCCGTAGGCTCGTAGTGCGAGTCGGAAGTGTTGGCGTTGACACTCACGTCGGGGCCGTTCTCCCAGATCAGGCCTTCGCGGCGCATGGCTTCTCCCAACCACACAACCATGTCCCATTCCGAGAGTCCGCCTGCCTGGCCAGCGCCAGGACGCAGGCGGCGGCCGATCTCGAGCCAGGCTTCGGCAACGATCGGGTCGATGGCGCGTTGCGCGGCCTGGTGGCTCGCGATCTGCTCCTCGCTCAGAACAGCTTCAAACTGGCTGACAAGATCGGCGGAGGTGACAATCTCCTTGCCCAGCGAGCGGAGGAACTCCACGGTTCCGGCATCGACCATGGAAACGTACATGATGTCGTTGTTGGGCGAGTACTGCATGGCGATTTTGTTCTGGTTTTGGAGGAGAGCCTCGATGCCGGCATGCAGTTCCTGCCAACTCGAATACCGGACTTTGCTTCCGGGTAGCGAGTCCAGGCGGCCCTGCTCGATGCGGTGCACGAGCTTGCGCGGCTCGCCCTTTGCGGGAATGAAGTAGTACCAGCGGCGCGTGACATGGGCTTGAGGATCGACGCCGAGGATACGCGCGGCGATGGGATCGCGATGGTGATGGTCGTAGAAGAGCCAGCCGTCAAGAGAGGAGTCGCGCAGAGCGGCTTGAATCGCATTGAGGTTCATACGGAATAGGATACGCGCACCCACGATGCGCGGATGATCAGGCGGTGGCGCGGCGGGCGTCCTGTTGCTTGCCCTGAATCCGAATCGACACGTGGACAAGGCTCAATGCGGCGGGCGTGACACCGGGAATGCGGCTGGCCTGGCCGAGGGTCTGGGGTCGGACGCGCTCGAGGGTTTCGCGCATTTCGCGCGAGAGGCCGCTGATGACGCCATACTCCAGCCACTCAGGGATGGCGACGGACTCGGCAGCCTTAAGGCGCTCGATGGATTTCTTCTGCTGCTCGAGGTAGCCGGCGAACTTGATTTCGGTTTCGACGGCACGGGCCTCATTGCGCATCTCGCTCCGCTGAATTCTGTCACTACTCTCGCGCGCAGCCGTAAACTCAGCCAGCAGTGGGTCGCGGGCGAGGTCATCGCGGATCACTGCGAGCAGCGATTCAATCGAGACTTCAGGGCGCTTGAGCAGTTGCGCCCAGGTTTGGCCGGCGGTGGCAGGAAGGTCGCCAAGTCCTGCGGCCTGCAGCCTTTCGGAACTGACCTTGCCGGTTGTCAGGAAGCGATCGAGGGCGGACCTACGCGTCTGCTTCTGCTCGTACTCGGCCCAGGCCGCGTCGTTGATGAGGCCGAGACGGCGGCCATGCGGCGTGAGCCGGCGATCGGCGTTGTCGATGCGCAGGTGGAGGCGGAACTCGGCGCGCGAGGTGAACATGCGGTAGGGCTCGTTGGTGCCCTTTGAAATCAGATCGTCAATGAGGATGCCTGTGTAGCCTTCGGTCCGGTCCATGGTGAAGGGTGCCTGGCCCTTGAGCCAGAGCGCGGCATTGATGCCGGCCATGATGCCCTGGCAGGCGGCCTCCTCGTAGCCGCTCGTGCCATTGATCTGCCCGGCAAGGTAGAGGCCTGTGAAAGCCTTCACGCGCAGGGAGCGGTCAAGCTCGGTGGGATCGACGGAGTCGTACTCGATGGCGTAGCCGGGACGCAGCATCTCGGCCTGATCGAGGCCGGGGATGGAGTGGACGATCTGCCACTGCACTTCCATAGGAAGCGAGGTGGACATACCGTTGACGTAAACCTCGTGCGTGTTGAGGCCTTCGGGCTCGAGGAAGAACTGGTGCTGGGTCTTGTCAGGGAACTTGACGACTTTGTCTTCGATGGAGGGGCAGTAGCGCGGGCCGATGCCCTCGATCCGCCCCGAATACATTGCCGAGCGGTGCACGTTCTCGCGGATGAGGCGCAACGTCTCCGGCGTGGTGAAGGCGATGTGACAACTGATCTGCGGCTGGACAATCTTCTTTGTTCGAAAGCTGAAGGGCGTGGGATCGGCGTCGCCGGGCTGCTCTTCGAAGGCATCCCAATGAATGGTGCGACCGTCGAGGCGCGGCGGTGTTCCCGTTTTGAGTCTGCAAGTGCGAAGGCCCAGCGCGCGCAGCGCCTCGCCAAGAAGAACTGATGCCGGCTCGCCCGAGCGACCGGCGGGGTAGCGCTCTTCGCCGCAGTGAATGAGGCCGTTCAAGAAAGTTCCGGTAGTGATAATGGTGGCCCCGGCCAGGAGGCGTCGGCCGTCGCGGAGCTTGAGGCCAAGAACGCGTCCGCTTCGCCGCGCCGGCCGCGGTATTGCCGGTGGATCCGAGAAGATGGCCTCCCCAGTCTCCAAATGCGAGGGACCGGGGGCACCCATTTCAGTGGGAGGGACGGCTTCTTCGATCACGAGGTCGACGACTTCCGCCTGGCGGATGTGGAGGCGGGGTTGGGATTCTAGAACCTCGCGCATCTTCACGCGGTAGAGCTGCTTGTCGCACTGGGCGCGCGGGCTCCAAACGGCGGGACCGCGGGAGGCGTTGAGGAGACGAAACTGAATGCCGACGGCGTCGGCCACTTCGCCCATGATGCCGCCGAGGGCGTCGACCTCGCGGACAAGGTGACCCTTGGCCACGCCGCCGACGGCGGGGTTACAGCTCATCTGGGCGATGAGGTCGAGGTTCATGGTGATGAGGGCGGTTTTGAGTCCCATGCGCGCGGCGGCCATGGCGGCCTCGCAGCCGGCGTGTCCCGCGCCCACTACGGCGACGTCGTATTGTTCCGAAAAAGCCATCTGCCTCTATTCTACGGACTCGTTGGGTTGGGGGCTGGACTCGTTCAAGATCTTCTGAGCGGGCTCAATAGATCACCTGATAGGCGCTGCCTTCGAGCGTGGCCTGCGGATTTTCATTGGAGTGAAATCGCACGCGCAGGGGAATGCCCGGCGTGAGGTCATTGATGTCGATTTCGGCAACAGCCCAGGGTGGCTGTGCGCTCAGGGTGCCCGTGCCATCGCTTTCAACAGCGTCCCGACGCAGAGGGATGGGGCGGCCTGCCTGGGTGATTTCAAGCGTGAAGCGATGGTTGGAACCGGCGGTAGGTGCGGCGGCAGCGCGAGCTTGCGTTCCGCCCTCGGGTTCGCGCTCGATCACAACGATGCGCAGCACGCCCCGGATCGGCGGATCGAAACGAGCTTCAAGGACGCCGGGGGCGGTGAGCTGAAAATCGGCGTCGACCGGCTCAATGGAACTGGGAATGACGACATCCTTCTGAACACCAAAGTTGAATTCCGGCGCGGCATATGCGCCGAAGCCCACTACGGCCATCTGACCGGGGCCGAGGGTGATGGCGTAACCGGCGAGATGCGGAGAAAACCCGGCATCGCGAAACAGCACGCGTCCGGTTCCCCGCGGCTGGTGGCGCATGAGCGCAGGGAATGGCAGCGTGGCAACGGCCTGGCTGGGATTGACGACAACAAAAACCGCGCCGCGAGAGGTTGCGCCGGCAAAGCCGTAGGGCAGGCCGGCGATGTTGGAACCTTCGGGGGGAGCGCCGCCGAAGCTGTGCATCTGCCCCTGTGCCTGCACGAGGAAGAACAGCTTTTGCACGCGCGCCATCCAGCGGACATCAGCGGCCTGGATGGCATCGAGATCGCCGGTGAGGGGATGGACCCAACTGCCGCGCGCATGGGAGAGGAGAAAATCTCCTTTCCATGGGCGGGCAAGAGCAGGACGGGGATGGGATGCGCAGGGATCTTCGCGACAGGCAGGGGCGGCGATGAAGCCCTCGGAGAGAATGTGCGCGAGAGGAACGCCGGTTTGCTCAGCGCGGCGAATTTCGCTGTCGGATGCGATTTCGCCGGCGCGTTCGACGCTGGTCTCAGGCCAGGAGGGCCCGTGCGGAGAGCCTGCAGAAAGCAGAACGAAGGCCGGGGATGCATCGGAGACCGATCCGTTGTCCTTGATGGCGAGCAGCACGGCGCCGCGGTTTTTGGCGCGGAATGCAGTGAGCGAGACGCCCAAAGCTTCGCGATTGTGGGCGACGAACTGATCTTGCGTGATTCCGGGCGGGTTTTCAGAAGTTTGAATCGTGAGGTCGAGGCCGTCGAACGCAAAGAGGCGAATGCCGCGGTCGTACCAGGACTGCAATGCGGGGATGAAATCATGCAGAATTTCCGCATTGAATAAGAAGGGCGCCTGGCCAAACGGGCGGAGCGCGCTCGAGGAGAAGCGGAGGCCGGGGCGAATGCCTGCGGCGCGGCAATGGGTGATCCAGGCATCGGGACCGTGGGGCCAGGCGGCGTTGCGGCCGGACGCGTGCAGGCCGTCGTGCGTTATCGCGTACGCGTCGAGCAGGTCGTAGTCGACGCGCAAGCCGGATTTTTTCAGGCGGATGAGTTGGTCGACGTCGCCGAGCGCAAGAGCTTCGCTGAGAGGAGACGCGGCGAGATGCTCGGCTGGGGCGGAGGCGTGGGTGTAGATTTCGATGGGAGCCGCGAGTTCCGGCACACTGCGCTGGGCGCGGGCCGCGAGTGTAGTGATGGCACATGCGGCGAGCAAGGTTAGAAAAAACGCGCACAAACCTTGGCGGCGCAAGATCGGTTGCACTTGATGGGAGAGCTTGCGGCGGTGCGTAGTTCGCGCGCAGACAGTCGCCAAAGGAGCGCCGCAAATCGTCTGAAAGGCCATCCGAGGTTATTGTACGGAATGCGCGAAGCACCGTGCGGTTTCCGGGTTGAGGCCTTCTCGCGGGTATATGCGTCTAAGGTTGCAGTACCGGCGAGGGGAATGCGCCGGGCGCGGAAATGCGCGAGAATCGGAGTAGGGGGTCAACCAAGATGCGCCTGCATCCATGGATTGCAGCGGTTGCCGTAGCCGCATGTGCTTTTGCGGGAGTCCCCGGGAGTACATCCTCATCGCTGGGGTTGGTGAAGGCCGCGGCGCAGGATAAGGACAGCTTTACGCCGATGCCGCTCGATGCCGGTTTCGGGCGCATGGACATTTCCGACCCCGCGATTCCCCCGGAGCAGATTCTCCAGCGCATGGCCGCCAAAGAGAGCGAGTTCCAGGATGCGCTCGATCACTACACCTTCCGCCGCACCGCCAGCGTGCAGGAGCTGGACGACGACAACAAGGTCACAGGCATGTGGTACGTGGTGGAAGATGTGATCTTCGACTCAACGGGCAAGCGCACGGAGAGAGTGGTTTATGCGCCGGAGAACACGCTGAAGCAGATCATGTTGTCGCCTTCGGATCTCCAGGACTTGCAGCACGGTTATCCGTTCGTGCTGACCACGGAGAGCATTCCCGCATACGACGTCAAATACGTGGGCCGGCAGAAGGTGGACGAAGTGGATTGCTACGTCTTCGATGTGAGCCCCAAGACGATCGAGAAGAACAAGCGCTACCTGGATGAGCGCATCTGGGTGGATACAACCGACCTGCAGATCGTGGTGACCAACGGCCGTATGGTGCCCGACGACACGCGCAAGAACCACGAGGACCTGCACGCGCCCTTTATGACCTGGCGGCAACAGATCGACGGCCACTACTGGTTCCCGGTGTACACCAAGGGCGAGGGCTTTCTGCACTTTTCAGGCGGCTATGGCTACATGGCACAGGATGTCCATATCCGCGAAACCATTAAATACTCTGACTACAAGCGCTTCGGCTCTACCTCCAAAGTGTTTTACAACGACCAGGAGATCACGAACTCCGGCCCGCCGCAGAATCAGCAACCGCAGACGCCCGCGTCGCCGCCAAAGTGAAGCAGAGACCAAGCGGTTTAGGGATTACGGCGCAGGCGAGTCAGCGCGAAAGCGACGATTCCGATTCGGGTCTGGTTCCACCCGCGCCCATGAGAACCAGCGAGCGCTGCGCGAAGGGCGAGTAGACGAGCAACGTGGTCGAGGCCAGCGCCAGCCCGAAGTTGATGTGGTGCAGGAGCAGGAAGGGCGAGAGCGACCAGAGCTCATCGAAAAGAATCAGAACCGGCCAGATCTTCAGGAATTTCTCGCGGAAGCCCGGAGCGTGAAAGAGCGCGGCGCAAAGCACGAATGCGCGCACGGGGATGAGGATGGCGGCGGTGACGATCAGAACGCGGTACACCACAGTCGCATTCGGCAGCGGCGAAAAGAGGTCCTCAATTTCAACCAGATTGGCCAGCGCCCCCACATAAAATCCCAGATACATCAGTTGAAAGAGGATGAAGAAGGTTTGCGCTACCCGATAAGGCACCTTGGGAAGATCCTCGGGCGTGGCGAGAATCTGTACGCGCACCCGAGACGAGGGCGGCCCGGAGGAAGACGGGGCTTCTTCCGGTTGCGTTGGAGCTTCGGATACAGAAGATGACTGACTTTCGCCAGAAACCGTGCGTTCGACCGGAGCAATAAACCGATAGCCGCGGCGGGCGAGGGTTTCAAGGAAGCGGGGACTGGCTGCGGTGTCGCCAAGGGCCTCGCGGATACGGTTAATTGCCGAGTTCACACCGTGCTCGTAGTCGACAAAGGTTCCGTCGGGCCACAGTTCGCGGGAAATCTCCTCACGCGTGAGGAGCTGGCCGGGCCGGTCGAGGAGCATGAGGAGCAACTGGAAGGGCTGGGTGTTCAACTTGACGCGCAGGCCCTGGCGGCGAAGCTCTCCCGTGGCGGCGTCCACCTCAAAGATTCCGAAGCGATAGCGCTGTGCAGACTGCGGGCCGGAGCTGTCTTCCGTCATGGCTTTCGAACAGTGTAGCCGATGGAGAGTTGGACCGGAGCGTCCGCCATGCGATGGAGAACTTTTCCCAAGTAGCGCCGATCGAGGCACTTGCACGGTGAGAAACGATCGCTCCGCAAATGAGACAACTTGCATTGCGTCCCGGCGTCTGACCGATTAAGGTGCGAAGCATGAACGAACGCAAGCAAATCGGTTACGGAAGATGGGCGGCGGCTGGACTGTTGCTCCTGCTGGCCGCACCTGCATGGGTTCGGGCGCAGCCCACCCCCCAGGCGACGACGGCTTTCAACTCCTATGTGGAACGCATCGAAGCACGGCTGGACGCGCAGCATCGATCGGCCGGCGGCTTTCTCGCTCCCGTGGACTTTGCGCAGCTGCGGCAGGGCGAGTTGGTCATCGACCAGCTGACGGCCGGCGCGGGTACGGAGTTGCCCGGCGCGCTGCTGCACGATTGGCGCGGCACGGCATTCATTCCCGGTGGCAAAGCCGCGGACTTCGAGCGGGTCATGAAGGATTTCGATGCCTACCCCAAGGTGTATACGCCACAGGTGCTGACGGCGAAGGTGCTCGAACACGATGGCGATCATTTTCAGGCGACGATGCGAGTGCAGCAGAAGCACGTGCTGACAGTAGTGATGGATACGACGTACGACATTACCTTTGGGCGTCTGGATGCGCAGCATGGTTACAGCATTTCGCACAGCACGCAGATTGCGGAGATCGACTCGCCGGGAACGACGCACGAGCGGGCGTTGGGTCCGGGCGAAGAGCACGGATTTCTATGGCGGATGAACACCTACTGGAGCTACGAAGAGCGGGACGGTGGGCTGTGCATCCAGATCGAGTCGGTTTCGCTGTCGCGTTCCATTCCCATTGGACTGGGTTGGGCGATCGGGCCATTCATTGAGAGCGTGCCGCGCGATTCGCTGGAGTTTACGCTGCGCGCCACGATTGACGCAGTGCGGAAACAGCGCTAAGAGCGGCACGACGGGAAAGGAGACGAAGATGGGCACGCAGGCAATTGCAAATGGAGATCAAGCGGCTTTTCGGAACGCGCGGCGGGTGAATCAGGCGTTGACGGCGCGCATGGAGAAGCGGGCGCTCACATGGATGGCGGAACGGGCTCCGAAATGGGTGAGTTCCGATCAGCTGACGCTGCTTGGGCTGGGTGGGCAAATCGCAGCGGGCATTTGCTATGCACTGACACGCTGGGACCGGCGCGCTTTGTTGCTGGTGATCGTGTGCCTGGCGCTGAACTGGCTGGGGGACAGCCTGGATGGAACGCTGGCGCGCGTGCGACGGCAGGAACGGCCACGCTACGGCTTCTACGTGGATCATATCGTCGACATTGTCGGCTCTGTGGCGCTGATGTGCGGCTTGGGCGCTTCAGGGCTGCTGCACTGGGCGACGGCGATGGCGATGCTGATCGCGTTTTTGGTGCTTTCGAGCGAAAGCTACCTGGCCACGTACACACTATCGTGCTTCCAGCTTTCGCAGGGGATCTTCGGGCCTACAGAGATTCGCATTCTGCTCGCGCTCGGCAACCTGGCGGCGCTGCGCAGCCCGTACTCGACAGTGTTCGGACATAGACTCCTCTTATTTGACCTGGGAGGAGCGATTGCGGCCGTCGGCATGGCGGCGATGGCCATCGGCGTCGCGGTGCGGCACACCGCGCAACTCTACCGGCAGGAACCGCTGAAATCGGAGCCACCGCAATGAATGTGCGAATGGATACGATTGCCCGCTGGGGCAAATTCAACCTGGTGGGCGTGGTGGGCATGGCCGTGCAGCTCGGCGCGTTGGCGCTCATCAACCGCCTTGCGCCGGGACATTACATGCTGGCCACGGCCGCGGCGATCGAGATCACGCTGCTGCACAACTTTGTTTGGCACCTGCATTACACGTGGCGCGATCGCTTTCCTACCCTAAATGCAAAAAACGCATTTAGGATGGGGCAGCCCGGTGACCGCAGTGCGCTGGCGGGGCATTTGATCCGGTTTCATCTGTCGAACGGGCTGGTTTCGATGGTCGGGAACCTGGCGCTGATGCCGGTGCTCGTGGAGGGCATGCGGATTCCCGTGGTGGCGGCGAATGCCATCGCGATTCTCTGCTGCTCGATCGTGAACTTCTGCCTCGGAGATCAGTGGGCGTTCGTGCGGCCGCTTAATGCGACTGCTTCTCCGACGCAACACGAATGACCGCGTCAAAGGCGGGCTTGGGCTGGCCGTTGCGATCGAAGAGCAACGGATAGTTGGTGCGGCCCTCGACTGGCCAGTCGTTGAGCCAGGAATCGCCGTCCGTGACGTTCCAGAAGGTCACGCGCGTGACGACGCCGCGGTGCTTCAGGAAGACGCGGAAGAGGTCAGCGTAGCGCGCGGCAAGTTGCTGCTGCACAGAGTCAGGAAGACCGTCCGGGTAGGGATTGAGAGCCTTGTTCTGCTGGATCTTCAGCGTGACATCGGCAGTTGGCTGGTGGCCGGCGTTGGGCAGCACATTGATGTCGAGCTCGGAGATTACCACCTTCAGGCCCAGCGCCTCGATTGCGGAGATCGTCGCGTCTTCCTGCTCCACGGTGGGCCAGTCCAGGTGATCGTGATTCTGCAGGCCGATGGAGGTAATCGGGATTCCCTTGGCCTGCAACTTCTTGACGAGCGCGATGGCGCCATTGCGCTTGGCCTCATTTTCAAGGTTGTAGTCGTTGTACGTGAGCTGCGCCTGCGGGTCGGCCTCGTGCGCGTATTGGAAGGCCTTTTCGATATAGTCGTCGCCGATAATTTTGTACCAAAGCGACGGACGCATGGTGCCATCCTCATTGAGCGCCTCGTTCACCACGTCCCAGCTTTGGATCTTTCCCTTATAGCGGCCGACCACCGTATGAATGTGGTCGCGCATGCGCGCGAGCAGAGCGTCGCGGGTGAGGAGATTGCCATGGCCGTCGTGAAAAACCCACGCGGGCACCTGATTGTGCCAGACCAGGTTGTGCCCCACGATGAACATGTGATGCTTACGACCGAAGGCGACATATTGGTCGGCAAGCGTGAAGTCGTACTTGTCCGGCTGAGGATGGACGATCAACCACTTCAACGCGTTTTCGGGCGAGATGGAGTTGAACTGCGATACAACGATGGCGTCGCCGCGGGCATCCTGACCGGTGATTTGCGCCGCATTGATGGCCGCACCGATGACGAAGTCGCCTTTGTACGCGGCCTTGAGCGAAGTGGGCGCATGGGCCGCGGCTGCCGCGCTGGCAAAGAAAAGACCGAGCAAGATTGCCGATCGAAGATTCGCCCACAATCTGTTGAACATGATTTCTCCTTGCCGGGAGCCGCGCCGGAGCGTTCAAGAATCTATGAATTTGCCTGCGACGCGAAGCCTTCGCGCCGCTTGGTGAGTTCGTTGGCGATTTTCTGATTGAGTTGGCGCGTAATGGGATAGAAGAACATACAGACCGCCGCCGCCAGGAAGGCGAGCCCCGCATAAACGCTGGCCGTCAGCAGGATGCCCGATTGCGCGTGCGCCGACTGCAAGTCAGCTCGGGAGACGAAGCCATATAAATCGAGGATCCAACCGGCGACCGCGCCGCCCAACGCCAGACCCGCCCAAAGGGCGAAGACGACGGCGGCCGTGACCGTACCGCTGGCGCGCCGGCCCGTCTTCCATTCGCCGTAGTCGGCAACGTCGCCCATCATGGACCAGATCAGCGGTCCGGAGAGTCCGAACGAGAACTGACGCAGCACTTCGATCCCGATAATCGCAACCGTGGCGTGCGATGAAAGAAGCAGCAGCACCGCCGCGAAGGCCCCGGAAAGCATCATGCTCGCGATAAAAAGTTGGCGCTTGCCTACGCGCTTAGAAACGGCCGTGGAGCAGGCAACGCCAACGATCAGCGCGGCCAGGCCGAATCCGTTGAACCACGAGAAGAGGCCCACGTTCCCGGCGACAAATCGAAAATAGGGCAGCATCACATTGCCGCGAATGACGATGGCGGCGAAATAAAACAAAGTCGCGAGGAACAGCACAATCCACGGACGGTTTTTCGAAAGGTCGGCGAGATCCTGGCTGAGAGAGGCCTTCTGCTGCGGATCGGGCTGGATGCGTTCTTTCGTGGAGAAGAATGCCACGATGAAGAAGATGACGCTGAGAGCCGACAGAAGGCCCATCGTGTACTGGTATCCGCGCGCGTCATCGCCATGGCCGAAGAACCGGACCATGGGGATGGCGAGACTGGCAACAATGAAGCCTGCGGAGTTGGCCGCGATCTGCCGGTACGTTGAAATGCTGTTGCGCTCGTCTGGATCGGAGGTCATGACGGCGTTGAGCGACGCGTACGGCACGTTGTTCACGGTGTAGACGACGCGCAGAAGGATGTATGTCGTCCACGCGTAGATGATCTTGGCTCCTGGGCTGATATTGGGCGTGGTAAAGGTGAGCACGCAGATCACGCCGAAAGGCAATGAAGTCCACAGCAGCCAGGGCCGGAATTTACCCCACTTGGTGCTGGTTCGATCGGCGATCACGCCCATGACAGGGTTGAGAAACGCAACGCCGAGCCCGATCACAAGTGTCATCGTTCCGGCCTGCGCAGCGGTCAACCCAAAGGTGTGGGTGTAGAAATCCAGTTGCAAGGCAAGCAACGCCTGAAAAACGAAGTTGGCTGCCAGATCGCCCAGGCTGTAACCAAACTTCTCTCGGAAAGAAAGTTTCTCGGTCATCGCGGTCTCGTCATTCGCCGGCGTTGCCGGCCGCGTCTATTGCGTCACGTGGAGGACGATCTTCTTGAGATCTGCATCGCGGGAAGAGGTGCCGACCATCAACTCAAAGTCGCCGGGTTCGACAACGTAGTTCATGTTGACGTCGTAAAAGGAAAGCAACGCGGGGGTGATGTTGAAGGCGACAGTTGTGGTCTCACCCGCCTGCAGCCACACTTTGCGGAAGCCCTTCAGCTCCTTGACGGGACGGGTGACCGAGCTGACCAGATCGCGGATGTAAAGCTGAACCACTTCGGTTCCTTCGCGCGCGCCGGTGTTGGTCACTTCGACCAGAAGGCGCGCGGAGCCGTCGCGGTGGATTTTCTTCTTATTCAGTCGCGGATTGCCGATGGAAAAGCTCGTGTAGCTGAGGCCGTAGCCAAAGGCATAGAGCGGCGACATATCGTCCCAAAGATAGCCGCGCCGCGCGGACGGTTTGTAATTGTAGAACGCGGGCAAGTGGCCGGCCGAACGCGGGATGGTAATGGACAGCTTGCCGCCGGGGTTATAGCTGCCAAAGAGCACGTCGGCCACGGCGCGGCCAGTTTCCTGGCCAAGATACCAGCATTCGTAGATGACCGGCACGTTTTGACTGAGGTAATTAATCGAGAGCGGGCGGCCGTTGAAGAGAAACGCGATGACCGGCTTGCCCAGGGCGACCATGGCCTTGACGAGTTCTTCCTGGCGGCCGATGAGATCGAGGCTGGTGCGATCGCCCATGTGCTGGAGCGACCAGGCTTCGCGCGAAGTTTGCTCGTTGCCGCCGATGGCCAGCACGATCACATCGGCTTGCTTGGCGACTTCAACAGCCTCGGCGATCTGCTTGCGATCTTCTTCAGGATCGCTGGGGATCACTTCATCCTGATTCCAGTTGCCGCCAATGGTGATTTTGCAGCCTTCGCTATAAAGGACTTTGACCTTCTTGCCGGCCTTCTCGCGGATGCCGTCGAGAACCGTGACATTGTGCCTGGGCACGCCGCTGTAGCCGCCCAGCAGACCGCGGTTCGCATTGGGGCCGATCACGGCGATGGACTTGATGTTGCCGAGATCGAGCGGCGCAATGTTGTTTTCGTTCTTGAGCAGCGTGATGGCTTCATGCGCCGCGGTAAGAGCGAGTTCGCGGTGGGCGTCGCAGCCGACCACGCGCTCGGCTTCATCGGGATCGACATACGGATCGTCGAAAAGGCCCATTTCGAACTTCCAGAACAGCATGGGCGCAACCAATTCGTCCAATTCGGACTCCTTGAGCACCTTTTTCCGAACAAGCTCGACCAGATGCCGGTAGCAGTCGGGATCGGGCAGCTCGATATTCACGCCGGCCTTGACCGCCAGCGCGCACGACTCCCTTTTGTCCGCGGCGACGGAGTGGCCGTGCGTGTCGGGGCGGTAGCCAAGCTCCCAGATGGCGAAGTAATCGGAGACCACGAAACCCTTGAAGCCCCACTCCTTGCGCAGTACATCGCGGAGCAGCCAGCGGCTGGCGTGCGAGGGAACGCCGTCGATCTCATTATAGGAAGCCATAATGCTGATGGCGCCGGCCTCACGCAACGCCTCGCGAAATGTATACAGGAAGGTTTCGCGCAGAACGCGGAGCGAAACATTCGCCGGGGCGCAGTTCATGCCCGACTCAGGCTGGCCATGGCCGACAAAGTGTTTAAGGGTCGCGATCACATGTCGCTTGTCCTTGAAAGTGCGGTCGCCCTGGAAGCCTCGCACTGCGGCAATGCCAAGTTGCGCGGCGAGAAACGGATCTTCGCCGTAGGTCTCTTCCACGCGGCCCCAACGCGGCTCGCGCGCCACATCGATGACCGGGGTGAGCGCTTGATGCGTTCCGCGCAGGCCCGCCTCGGCAGCCGTCATGGTATAAAGCTGCTCAACTAGCTCCGGATTGAAGGTGGCGCCGAGAGCGATGGGCTGTGGAAAGCTGGTTCCGTCCACCGCGGCATGCCCGTGCAGGCATTCCTCGTGAAAGATGACCGGAATTCCCAGGCGGCTGTTCTCAAGGAAGAACTTCTGGATGGCATTGGTCAGTGTCGCCATCTGGCGCGCATTCAAACCCTTGCCCGCATCGCTGGGCCGGCCCACCTGGCCGAGGCCGCGGCGGTTGCGGAACGCTGCTTTGGCTTTTTTTTCGTCGAAGTTGCCGTCGGCGTCGACAAGGGTCTGCGGCTTTTGCTGCCAGATGCAAAGCATCTGCGCGGCTTTTTCTTCGAGTGTCATGCGCGAGAGCAGGTCTTTGACCCGCCGCGCTGAAGAAAGGCTCGAATTTTTGTACGCGGGGATTTTGGCGTGCCCTTTTTTGGGAGTTACTGCTAGCTTCTTCATCGCACCATTCCTGTGGAGCCCTTTGCGGGTGACCGTAAACGCCATCGCGGATGCATTTATTGCTGTCTCAGACTAAATGAGCCAGAAAACGCGAGGTGACTAAGAAATAGAGTCCGGTCCAAATGCTCACGCTTCGCCGCTGATCAGTGTAGACTCAAAATCCCGCCAAAGGCAACGAGAAAAGCGATTTTCTCGATGAGGAAAGCACGCGGCCGATGCGTATGTTCGCAGACCTGAATGCGAGCCAACGAGCCGCTTGGCTCGAGGAAGGGATCGAAATGTACTGAACTGCGCCTACGCGGCGTTAACTGGTTCATCATGAGCCGGGTGGCGGGAAGATGTCTGAGGCGGGGACATCCTGCGGCCCCTCACCTGAACGCAAAGGCCGCGGTGCGCTGCCCGACCTCGGTCTTGGGGGTGTCCCGGTACCGGGGTCAGGCAAGCGACGGCTTATCTGTGGCGGATGAAGGTGCCGTTCTGAAGTTCGGTCATGGCCTGGCGCAACTCGGCTTGAGAGTTCATCACGATCGGACCGTACCATGCCACCGGTTCTTCGAGCGGTTTGCCCGAGACGAGCAGGAAACGAATGCCTTCCGGACCGGCCTGGACCACGATTTCGTCGCCGCGGTCGAAGAGGACGAGCGAATGGTTTTTCGCGTCGTACACCGGCGTCGCGTTGGGGTCGACGGCCGACTCGGTCAGGACGGCCTGGGGCTCGGACGCGTCGCGGAAGGTGCCCGATCCGGCGAAGACGTAAGCGAAGGCGTTGCGCGTAGTCTCCACCTTGATGCGTTTGCGCTTGAAGGGCGGCACACTGATGTCGACGTAACGTGGGTCGGCTGCCACGCCCTCGACGGGCCCCGTTTTGCCCCAGAATTCGCCGCAGATGATGCGTGCGCGCGTGCCATCGTCCTCAGTGACCTCGGGAATGGCGCTCGCAGGAATGTCCTGGTAGCGCGGGTCGGTCATTTTGAGATGCGCGGGCAGGTTGGCCCACAGTTGGAAGCCGTGCATACGGCCGTGCTCGTCGCCTTTCGGCATTTCCTGATGCAGGATGCCGCTTCCGGCGGTCATCCACTGCACGTCCCCTGCGGTCATGCGGCCCTTGTTGCCGAGCGAATCGCCGTGAGCGACCTCACCAGCATGAACATAGGTGATGGTTTCAATGCCGCGGTGCGGGTGCCATGGGAAGCCGGCCAAATAGTCCGCGGGATTCTCATTGCGAAAATCGTCGAGGAGCAGGAACGGATCGAACTCGCCCGTCTTGCCGAAGCCAAAGGCGCGCTGCAGCTTGACGCCGGCTCCTTCGATGGTGGGTTTGGTTTCGTAGATTTCTTTAACAGCTCTGAGTGACATGGTGGACCTCCGTGGCCTACAAGTATTGGATGCGGGAGGGGAATATTCGTTGCAACAGGTAATTCCCGCCGGCGCCGATCCTCGCGTTGCCGAAAAGCCATGGCGCGTGCGTTGACGGGAGCTACTTCAGGCGGCCGATCTTACGCCCGCTCAGGGGGTTGATGTCCGTGAATGACCCTGGGTCCCCAGGCTCACGCCTGGGGCTACCGTCTGCCGCCCGCTGCGCGGGCGGCGCCTGTCCGTGATCGCAAGTCACGGTTACGCGGCTCTGATGAACTGCACGTCCAGGGTGATGGCGATCTCCTCGCCCACCAGAAAGCCGCCAGTTTCCAGGGCTGCATTCCACACCAGCCCGAAGTCCTTGCGGTTGATTTTTGCGGTAGCAGAAAGCCCGATGCGGGTATTTCCCCAAGGGTCTTTGCCGGGCGCGCTGGGGCCCTCCACCGCGAAGGTCACGGGCTTGGTGACGCCATGGATAGTCAGGTCGCCGGTTACGTTGTACTCGCCTTCGGCCTTGCGTACCACCTTGGTGGATTTGAAGTTAAGCGTGGGGTACTTCTCGGTGTCGAAAAAGTCTGCGCTCTTCAGGTGTCCGTCCCGCTGCGCGTCGCCTGTAGAAACGGTGGCTACGGGAACCGCGGCCTCGACAGAAGAGAGCGTGGAGTCAACGGCGTGCTCGGTCAGAACGCCAGAAAGGCCGGAAAAGCTGCCCTTCACGTTCGAAATCATCATGTGCTTGACCTTGAACTCGGCTGCGGAGTGGGCGGGATCGATGTTCCAGGTGGTGGTTGTGGGGGTAGCGGTTGTCATGGCGTGAATCCTCCCTTTGATTTTTCGATGCCCGGGGAGCATCTTGGTTATTCCTTTCTTTCGATGCGGGCGGCCTATATTCGTTGCAACAAGTATTTGCCCTGCTGTGAAAAAGCCCAGGGTTCCGGGCCGGACGATAGCCTTATGCTTGGTTAAAGCGCCATTCCATGAGCGACTTCGCCCAGACCGTGAAACAGCAGGCCGACATCGTCAAGGTGATCGAGGGGTACATCCGGCTGCGCAACGCGGGGGCGCAGAGATTCAAGGGGTTATGCCCGTTCCACAAGGAAAAGACGCCGTCGTTCAACGTGAACGGCGGGTCGCAGCAGTTCTTTTACTGCTTCGGCTGCCAGGCGTCGGGTGACGTATTCAGTTTTGTGCAGAAGATCGAGAACGTTTCGTTTCTCGAGGCGGTTCGCACCGTCGCGCAGAAGTCCGGAATTCCGCTGCCCAAGCGCGAGTTTTCGTCGCCGGAAGAGGCGGCCGAGGCGAGGCTGCGCACGAAACTGTTGGAGCTGCACGAGACCGCGGCCACGTGGTTTGAGGAGCAGATGCGCGGGCCGGAAGGGGCGCTGGCGCGCGAATACCTTGCAGGCCGCGGACTTTTGGAAGAGGGAATCAGGAAGTTCAGAATTGGTTATGCGCCCGACAGCTTCAATGCCCTGCGCGACCGGCTGAGCGGCATGGCCGACGAAGCGACCCTTCGCGCAAGCGGCCTCTTCAGTTCGAAGGAGCAGGAAGACGGTGGCCACGGCCGTCTTTACGACAGGTTCCGCAAGCGCGTGGTGTTCCCTATCTGCAATGAGGGCGGACGCGTGATTGCGTTTACGGCGCGGACGCTGGGCGCCGCGGCGGAGGGTGAAAAAGCCGGGCCCAAATACATCAATTCGCCGGAGACGCCGCTCTATTCAAAAGGACAGGTGCTGTTCAATCTCGACAAGGCGAAGATGGCGGTCCGGACCATCGGTTTTGCGCTGCTGGTGGAAGGGCAGATGGATTGCATCAGCGTTTTTCTGCGCGGAATCCAGAACGTGATCGCGACCAGCGGGACGGCTTTCACCGAGCAGCAGGTGGCGATTCTGAAGCGGCACACGTCGAATGTGATCGTCAATTTTGATCCCGACGCGGCCGGGGCGAATGCCGCGGAGAAGTCCATCGCCCTGCTGACCGAGGAGGGTTTCGCCATCAAGCTGGTCACCCTCGAAGGCGGATTGGACCCGGACCGCTTCATCCGCGAGCGCGGTGTGGAGGCTTATAAAGAGGCAATTCGGGGAGCGCGGCGGCAATCTGATTATCTGATCGAGCGCGCACGGATGCAATTCCCCGGCGCCAGCGCGGAACAGAAGGTGAAGCAGTTGAATTTTCTCCTGCCGCACATCCGCCGTATTCCGGAAAAGTTGGCGCGGGACCAGTTTGCCGGAGACGCAGCGCAAAAACTGGGCATCGATTCGGCGGTGCTGCGCGAAGAGTTGCGGCAGGCGGCGTTGAAACGGCGGGAGCGGGTGGAAACGCGGCCCGCGGCGCTGACCGAGGTGGAGCGGGTGCTGCTGCGGGCGCTGGCCATTACCGATCCCGAAGGTGAGACGGCAAGGAAGTTGGCCGCGCAGATGGTCGTAGATCAGCCGGTGTGGTTCGAGCACCTTGGAGCGTTTCCGGGGCTGCAAGCGCTGGCCGCCCGCGCGGCCAACGATCCGATGGACGCCGTGGAGGACGCGGTGCAGCGGGCCCTGCTGGCTGAAGCACTGCTGGGCGAAAGCCGGCCGCCCGAAGAGGACGAGGTGGCGAGCGCGCTGCAGGAGCTTCAGGAGCGGGCCGTGGAAAATCGACTGCGCAATCTCCGGGCACAGATAGCTGAGGCCGAGCGGCGTGGCGATTATGCTGAGCTGGCAGTGCTGACGCAGCAGAAGCTGGATCTGGACCGGGCGCTGCGGCAACTGCACGGCCGCAAACCACGAGGGCAATAGAAGTTAGCTTGAGCGGGTAGCCGGGCCAGATGGCGGGGATTTTGCGTCGAATAGGCCCTTTCAAGCGTCTAAATAGGAGGAAAAGGAGCGGATGGCTCTTCAAGTCCGCGCCTGCAATGCCCCGCAGTGGGCTCAAATGGGGTTGGCATTACCGCCGAATTTGTGCTGGCGGAGACAAGTTCGATTGTGGTAATCTGTTGATCTCAGTGAGGATGCGCGCCCCCTTAGCCCCATACATGAGCTTCGGCTCGCGGGCAACCCAGGCGAAACCTGAAGCGCTGCCATCCTGTTCCGAGTCAAGCTACGACCGCTCCGGCGGAATTGCGGGTGTGTCCGCGCGCGAAGATTTCCTCATGGAAATTTTCATTACGCGTGTGCGGAGTCGGGCTCGTCGTCGATATCGATTCGGCGCGGGTCAAGTTACGCGGCCTGATGCGCCGCAATATCTGCAAGGGCCAACGCGAGCAAGCTTGATTGCGAGTTGAGGCGTGCATATGCGCGCATGGGCCGGCCGGAGCACATGACAGCCGAGGATAAAAACGGGCAGGGCGCGGGGATTCCCGCGGTGCCGAAGAGAGCAGGAATCATTTGGCGATTGACGACAAATTCGAAGAAGACGTACACGGACTGATCGAGACGGGCAAGGAAAAAGGCTATCTGACTTACGGCGAAGTGAACGACGCGCTGCCGGATGAAATTGGCTCTGCCGACGATCTGGACGATCTGATGACCACCATCAGCGGTCAGGGCATTGACCTGCTGGACGCTCCCAAGTTTCCCGGCGACAAGGATTTCGAGCTGGAAGAAGGCGAGGACGTCGAGTTGGATCTGACGCCGGGCACGCTGGAGAAGACCAACGACCCGGTGCGCATGTATCTGCGCGAGATGGGCACGGTGCCGCTGCTCACGCGCGAAGGCGAAGTGGAGATTGCCAAGCGCATTGAGCGCGGGCAGATGCGCGTGCTGAAGGCGATTTCGCGCTCGCCGATTGTGATTCGGGAAATCGCGGCGCTGGGCGAGGACCTGAAGCGCGGCGTGCGCAACGTGAAAGAAGTGGTGATCTTCGACGAGGAAGAGCTGACCGAAGAGGTGGTGCAGACGAGGGTGAAAGCCACCGTGGCGCGCACCGACGCTCTCGTGAAGCACCAGAAAAAGATTGCGCTGCTTGACGAGAAGCTGGCCGGCATCGCGCCGGGCAACAAGGCCAAGATGAAAGAAGCGCGGCGGTTGCGTTGGACGATCGCGCGCGAGAAGGTCCACGTGTCGCGCATCGTGCGCGAATTGAAATACACCGCCATGGAGCGCAAGCGCCTGCTGGACAAGGTCAACAAGACCGTGGACACCATGCGCACGCTGGAGCGGCAGATCCGTTCGCTCGAACAGAAGTACGAAGCCTCGAAGAGTGAGGATCTGAAGAAGGAATACCGCAGGCAGCAGAAGAACTGCCGCACCGATCTCGAAAAAATCGAGGGCGACGCGGGCGTCTCCATTGTCGAATTGAAGCGCACGCAGCGCGAAATGATCCAGGGCGACATGGACGCCGAGCAGGCCAAGAGGGAGCTGATCGAAGCCAACCTTCGACTCGTGGTTTCGATCGCCAAGAAGTACACCAACCGCGGACTGCAGTTCCTTGACCTGATTCAGGAGGGCAACATCGGCCTGATGAAGGCGGTGGACAAGTTCGAGTACCGGCGCGGCTACAAGTTCTCCACCTACGCCACGTGGTGGATCCGGCAGGCGATTACCCGCGCGATTGCGGATCAGGCGCGCACCATTCGTATTCCGGTGCACATGATCGAGACCATCAACAAGCTCATCCGCACGTCTCGTCAACTCGTCCAGGAGTTGGGGCGCGAGCCTTCGAGCGAGGAGATTGCGCGGCGCATGGACATTCCGGTGGCCAAGGTGCGCAAGGTGCTGAAGATCGCACAGGAGCCCATCTCGCTGGAAACGCCAATTGGCGAAGAAGAAGATTCGCACCTTGGCGACTTCATCGAAGATCGCCAGGCGGTGTCGCCGTCAGAGGCCGTGATCGGCGTGAACCTGAAGGAATACACCTCGCAGGTGCTGCGCACGCTCACGCCGCGCGAGGAGCGCGTGATCAAGATGCGCTTCGGGCTCGAGGATGGCTCGGAGCACACGCTCGAAGAAGTCGGCCAAAGCTTCCAGGTGACGCGCGAGCGCATCCGGCAAATCGAAGCCAAGGCGCTGCGCAAGCTGCGTCATCCTTCGCGGAGCCGCAAGCTGAAGGCGTTTGTCGAAGGCGTGAAAGAAATGTAACGCCAGATTCGATCTGGGAATTTAAAGGCCGCAGCCAGCGAAAGGGCTGCGGCCTTTTTGCGTGATGGCCCCTGTGGGACGATGCAGGACAAAGAATTCCAGGATGGCTGCTGATGCCGTGGGGCAAAATCGTCGATGAATCATTAGAGAGATTCTCGCTGCTCCCGGGGCTTGCAAACCGAAAGGGCAGAATGGCGAATTTCACCGTTCCTTGCCGTGGCTGGGACGGGGAAACAGAGGTAATGGCTCGATGTGGCCAGGCGGGATCCGAACTATGGCGAACCAGATTCTCATTGTGGATGATGACCCGCACGTGCTCGATGATTTGAGAAGCATTCTTCGCCGCGAATTCAGAGTCGAGACTGCTCGCGGCTGCAAAGAGGGCCTGGCCACTGTTCATCTGCTCGGCCCTTTCGCAATTGTCATCTCGCATATGGGCATGTCGGGGTTGAACGGAGTCGAGTTTCTTGACCGGGTGCGCAAATTAGCGCCGCATTCAGTCAGGATCCTGCTCGCGAGAAACAGGGATCTCAAGGGTGCCAGAGCAGCCATGAACGAGGGCCGTATCTTCCGTTATCTGACCATGCCCTGCAGAAAGGAGGGTTTGGTCAGCGCAATTCGTCTCGGGCTGGACCGATATCTCGCCAATGTGGAGGCGGGGGAACTCATCAGGGAGGCCAGAGAGCGCAGTCTGAACCCGGCCGGCCTGGTTTCTCAAGAGGCCTTCGTCGCCAACGAATAGGCTCACGCTTCCCAAAGGGTTCTGGGCCAGCGACGCAAATGCTTGCTCCGCTATAATCGCCCTTTGCTTTCGAAAGGGCGATTGAATCCATGAAAGAGATCACGCGCCGGCAGTTTGGCAAGGCTGCGGCGGCGACTGCGGCGCTGGCCGGAGTTTCGCTGCCGGAGATTTCCTTCGGCCAAGAGCCTCCGGGCAGCCGGCAATTTCCGCGGGGATTTGTGTGGGGCTGCGCGACGGCGGCTTACCAGATTGAAGGCGGAGTGCACGAGGGCGGGCGCGGAGCTTCGATTTGGGACGTGTTCTCGCATACGCCTGGCAAGACCTTCAACGGCGACACGGGCGACGTGGCCGACGATTCCTATCATCTTTACAAGGAAGACGTGCGGCTGCTCAAGAACCTGGGTGTGAGCGCGTATCGCATGTCGATTGCGTGGCCGCGGATTTTTCCCAACGGCAGCGGACGGCCGAATCAAGCGGGCCTCGACTACTACAAGCGTGTGCTGGACGAGCTGCACGCGAACGGCATCACGCCTTATGTGACGCTCTTTCACTGGGACCTGCCTGCGGCGCTCGCGGGGGGTTGGCAGTCGCGCGCGACGGCATTGGCCTTTGCCGATTACGCCGGATACGTGGCGCGGCAGTTGTCCGACCGCGTAAGCCACTTCATGACCACCAACGAGATCACCTGCTTTACCGACCTCAGTTATCAAATTGGCCAATTTGCGCCGGGACTCAAGCTGCCTCCGGCGCAGGTGAACCAGGTGCGGCATCACGGGATTCTGGCGCATGGATTAGGAGTGCAGGCCATCCGCGCTAATGCGCCCGCGGCGCAGGTGGGCCTGGCGGAGAATGCCAAGGTCTGCGTGCCGGTGATCGAGGATCGCGCCAACATGGAAGCAGCGCGGAGAGCCACGCGCGAGGAGAACGCGCCGTTTCTTACAACCTTGATGGAAGGCGCTTATCCCGATAGTTATTTGCAACGCGAGGGAGCGAATGCGCCGCACGTGGAGCCGGGCGATATGAAGGCCATCGGCAGCCGGCTCGATTTTGTGGGGCTGAATGTCTACACGCCGACTTATGTGCGCGCCGATGGGTCGGCTCGGGGCTACGCGATCGAACCGTATCCGGCCTCGTATCCGAAGATGGCTTCGCCGTGGCTCTATCTCGGTCCCGAGTGCATCTACTGGGCGGTGCGCAACGTGTGCGAGATCTGGAATCCGCGAGCGGTTTTCATCACCGAGAACGGCTGCTCGGCTGCCGACGTGGTGACGGCGGGGGGGCGGATTGAAGACACCGACCGCGTGATGTACCTGCGCAACCACCTGGCAAATTTGCAACGCGCCGCCGCGGAGGGGTTCCCGGTGAAGGGCTACTTCCTGTGGAGCCTGATGGACAACTTCGAGTGGGCGGACGGGTACAGCAAGCGGTTCGGGATTCACTACGTGGACTACAAGACCGAGCGCCGGACTCCGAAACTGAGCGCAGAGTGGTACCGCGAGGTGATTGCGCGGAACGCGGTGGTGTAGGGGCGTGGACCGTGGGCCGTGGGTCGTGGTCCGTGGTCCGTGGACAGCTCGTAGCCTTTAGCCGGTAGATACGGGCGTTCGTGGTTCCCGGGTCCGAGAATCTCGACCCGGTGCACCCTTGCAATGGTGAGTTTGCTTCCCGAGGAACCGGGCACACCGCGTTCCATATACCTATCAGCTACCCCCACGTACCCCCCCTCCCCTTTTTTGGGTAAAGTCGTGATTCAAAAGGGTTTATCTGTTTTGGAGCGTTCCCGTAAACGATTGAAGACAAATAGGTTAGCGGGTAAAGTCGTCAAAACAGCGACTTTAGCGGGTTTTTTGCGGATTTGCACTGTTTTGGGTGCAATTTTGTCTCGGGATCTGGTGTCTCGCCCTTGAGCCGGTTCCAGGATCGGCTCACCAGCATTTTTGGTCTCCCACCCATTTCGGTCGCCACGACGACCGAAATGGATGGGGCGCGGAGTCTGCCAGCCAGGGCCGCCCAATTTGTCCGCATTGTTCGCACTTCTACGAAAAGTGTAGCGAATTTGAGGAAATAACCTGCAGGTTCGCGCGGGTTTTTATCTCGCTGGAAAGAGGAGGGTTGAAGGGAGTTGGAGGGCTGGGAGGGGTTGACAGGCCGTGGACTGTGAACATGCGAGGGAGTGAACCCGTTTAGGGATGAGGGTCGCTTCACACTGGCTATAGGTCAGATCGTAGATCGTGGCCTCGCCTACGCCCTACTGACAGGTCAGAGGGCAGACTGACACGCGCATGGAGGTGGTGGGGACGCGGTAGGCGCGTCAGTTATTTTTCGCTTCCGGGGCAGCCTTCTTCTTATGCTGCTTCTCTGGCTTTGGGGGGCGGGGCGTGAAAGAGTTCGATCATTGTGGCTTCAAAGCTCATTTACGCATCTGCACCTTGGCGGAATTCGTGTTTCATATTCTTCGCCCTAAGGCCCAATGCAGACGGGCTTTTCCGTTCTTAATTTGGCTACCGTTTTACGTTCGTCGCTTGCATTAAGGAGTACTTCCTGGAAGATGCCGTAGTACGCTGTGCGGCAAGCAGCGAACCATTTGTGGTATTTGTCTGGTTCACTGTTCAGCTTTGAATCCAGAGCTGATCGATATACCTGAACTGACTCCTCGACACTCTTTGCGTCTCCCGATTCGCTATTAATACAGTCCAAGAATGACTTCCATCCGCTCAAATTGCACATGTGAGTGTCACTCAGGTGCAGATCGCTCACATGCGCCCGGGGAAAAACTTTTACCCTTGTGTCGTTAGGTGATCCCGGAGGTGGGGTTCCGGTAATAAAGCTGTTATTCAAGGTGAGAGACCCTATCTCACCTTCGTTGTCTACAAGCGACTGCTTGGTTACGTTCGTGACAGTTTGGGTTCCATTATTGACCTGTGCGCAATTGCTCGAAGCCGAATCGACACAGACTGGTCCCGATCTGACGCTGCGTGGGGCAGGTTGAGCCCTAGATGCTTTGGGTGACGATTCTTTCGATGGAGTCGCCTCGGTTGGCGGCGCGACCTTGGGGGTGGTTGCCGGTAAAGATGCTGGAGTTGTTGTTGCCAGAGTTTTTGTTACCAGAGTTGCGTTCGCCCGCGAGCGACTTTCGATCGTTTGGGCTATTGACCACACTCCCATCGCCACTAGCGATAAAACCAATACGAAGGAAACTGGGTGCATTTGTAGTTGCGATCGGAACTTTACGCCTGCTTCTTTAAGAAATCGCTCATAACGGAAAATCGCAATTGCACACCAAAGCAGGCCTACAGCGTAAAGGCCGCATACTGCCCAAGTAGGCCAATTGCTCCCCCATTTCTGGATACTAAGATTGCTCGCGTAGGTCAACATGCATCCCCCCGCAAACAAAGGCCAGTTCTTCTTCGGGGATTTTGCCAAAGACATAACCTTCTTGGCTTTTTGCTTTTTACGCATAGCCCATTGTCCGCCCAAGCTGACTTGTGCGTCGAGTATATTATTGCCGGGTATTTCCCCTGATTCTGCTTAGCTTACGCGAGAAATGGCGGGAGCTCGGTTTGCGCGCGATCGAGGTCTTCGGGACCCGGGAACGCGCTTTACTTTGGTCGGCTCTGGCGGCCTGTGGTGGAAGTCAAGACTCTTGAAAGACCATCCCTCAGCGGCTGAAGCCGTGCCCTTTCACAACAGCGACCTTTGCCGCGGACTGCTCCTACTGCAGTTGTATTTACCCGCATACGACGCGATCCGGGCCTAAAGGCCCCGGTTTTGAGGCTTTGATTCAGGGGCCTAAAGGCCCCTGCTCCCTCCGTATGAGCTATCTGCAGCTGTGGTGCTAAGGGAGAAAGGGCGCGAGTTCGGTTTGGGCGCGGTCGAGGTCTTCCGAGATGCCGATGTCGAGAAAGAAGCCGCCGACTTTGAAGGCTGCGGGACGAAGACGCACGACTTCGGACATGAAGAAATCCGTCTCGATGGAGAATTTTTCCGCGAGGCCGGACGGCCAGGCGAGGTTGCGCGCGAGGACGTAGGTTCCGGCGCTGATCCAACCCGAACTAGTTCGGCCCTTCTCTTCGAATCCCACGATGCGCTGGCCTTCGATGGTGATGCCGCCATAGCGGCTCACGTCGTCGCAATGCACGACGGCTAGAGTGACCGCAGCGCCGCAGCCCGCGTGGAAGCGCAGCATCGCGGCGTAATCGGCATCGAGGAAGGTATCGCCGTTGACGACGAGCACGGACTCTTCCCTTGCCTGCGCGAGCGCGAGGCGAATGGCGCCTCCAGTGCCTAGAGGAACGCTTTCGATCACATAGTCAATCGTCATGCCATCGAACGACGCGCCGAAATGGTCCTGAATGACGGTGTGCTGGTGGCCGACGGAGAGCAGAACGCGGGTGCAGCCGGAGCGGCGCAATTGCGTGAGAAGAATTTCAAGAAAGGGACGGCCGGCGACGGGCGCCATGGGTTTAGGCAGGCCATGGAGGCGCGAGGCGAGCCGCGTGCCGAGACCGCCGGCGAGAACGATGGCTTCCATCGGGACTCAGCCTTTTGCCGCGGCGGCGGCAAAATAGCGGCGCTCGACGAGGAGGGAGAAGATGTGTTCGAGGGCGAGATGCGCCTGCTGGATGTACATGGTGACGCCGGAGGGCATGCGCAACAAATAATCGCAGAGCGGCGGCATTTTGCCGCCGGTGCTTCCCGTAAGGCCGATGGTGACGATGCCCGTTGCGCGGCACTGCTCCAAGGCGCGCAGGATGTTGGGCGAGTTGCCGGAGGTGGAGATGGCGAGGAAAACGTCGCCGGGCTGGCCGAGGGCTTCAATCTGGCGGGCAAAGAGGCGCTCGAAGCCATAGTCGTTGCCGATGGCGGTGAGGATGGAGGTGTCCGTGGTGAGAGCGACGGCGCGCATGGCGGGACGGTCGTGGACCAGGCGGCTTACGAACTCCGCGACAACGTGCTGGGCATCGGCGGCGCTGCCCCCGTTGCCGGCCACCATCAGTTTGTGTCCGGAAATCAGTGCGTCGGCCGTGACTTCGGCAGCCGCGATGAGGGTGGCGTGCAACGCGGCGTCGTGGGCCACGGCTTCCATCACGTTCAAACCTTCGAGGAGTTTTTCGCGGACCAGATCGGAAGTTGGTTCACTCATGGCACTCTCCACACCTGCACACCGCCGGGAGTGAAATGACATGCGTAGGCGGTGCCTCCGGCGTGCTGGCCGCGCAAGGCGGCGGTGACTTTGTCTTTGTGGATGGGATCGACGAGGAACATCATGAAGCCGCCGCCGCCGGCGCCGGAGATTTTGGCGCAGTAGGCGCCGGCCTGGAGCGCACAGGCGTACAGGCCTTCAATGTGCTCGTTGGTGATCTGGCTGGCCATGCGTTTCTTCGATTCCCAACTGCCGCGCAGCACCTGATGCAGGCTTTGAAAATCGCCGCGCAGCAGGCACTCCTTCATGCGGAAAGCCTCATCCTTGATGGCGTGCATGGCGTCGAGGGCGAGCTCGTTGCGGTCGCGCACATTGCGCGATTGCTCCTGAATGATGTCGGCCGAAGTGCGGGATTTTCCGGTGAAATAGAGCAGCAGCGAGGCCTCAAGCTCGGAGACGACCCAGTCTTTGACGCGGAGCGGGTTGACGAGGACACGGCCGTTGCCGCCGAACTCCATAAAGTTGAAGCCGCCGAAGGCCGCGGCATATTGATCCTGCTTGCCGCCATCGAGGCCGGCCTCAACGCGCTCGATGACGAAAGCGGTATGGGCGAGCTCGTAGTCGCCGAGGGGCAGATTGAGCCACTCGGTATAGGCCGCGAGCATGGCCACGGTGAGCGTGGAGGAAGAACCCAGGCCGGAGCCTGCGGGCACGTCGACCCGGGTGCTCATGCGCAAACTGAGCGGCTTGCCTTGGTTGAATTCGCGGACTACATGGTTGTAAACGGCCTTGAAGAGGTCGAGGCGTCCGTCGCTGGGGAGCACGGCGGCGGCAGGGTAGGAGGCGGTTTGGCCGAGGTCTGCGGAGACGAACTCGACCGTGCCGGTGTCGAGGGGTTCGAGCGCGGCGTAGGCGTAGTAATCGATGGTGGCGTTGAGGATGGCGCCGCCGTACTCGTCGCAGTAGGGCGAGACGTCGGTGCCGCCACCGGCCAAACCCAGCCGAAGCGGCGCTCTGGAGCGAATCAACATGGTAGGAAGGCCATCACTGCAGCCCATTGTAAACAGGAAGGCTGCGAGAATGGATTGCACTCCTGGGGGAGACGCTTTGGTGTTAACAGCTGGTGCGGGGGAGCAAGGGAGCGAGGAAGTGCGGCCGGCACAGAAGAACGCGAAGAGCGTTCCGCTGTGCCGGTCTTCTTTAGTGCGGTAAAACCAGCAGACTGGCCGCGAGCAGCTTCTCCGTGAGGCGGTCGAGGGCCAATGGGTATTTGTAGGAAATGGTGCGGATGGCCATGCCGAGCATGACGGCGGTCTCAGCCTGGGTGTACTCCTGGAGTACGACCCGGGCCAGGATTTCGCGATCGAGCCGGCCGAGCTGACCGAGGCATTTCTCGATATCGAGGACAAAGATGACAGCGTCTTCAAAGGTGCGGACAGGACGGCTGGAAGCCCAACCGCGCCCGACCGAATCGGCAAGGATGGACGGCGCCCTACCCACCTGCATGGATGCGTAGAGGTAGCGCCGCAAGAGGCTTTCTGTGTGTTTCCTGTAGAAGGCCAGATTGACGGGAGGCTTGACCGAAGCGGCTGCGGGCTCCGCCTGGGCTTGTGCCGCGGGTTTTCGCTCCCATCTCCTGCGTTCGATCCGCCATACTGCCTGGGAGGCGCCTGGCACCGCAACCAAGGGCAACTGGAGAGCTGCGCTCATCGCGCACCTCCCGCAGCCTGCGCCACCGCCCAAACCCTGGCAAGTTGCTTACGGCCCGGACGACCGCGCCGCTTGCGGCTCTCCGGGGTTGGAAACGTCCTCAACTTGGACTCACACTCTTTGCAGTACACGCTCCCGAGTGTCTGGGCGCGATACCAAAGACAACCGCACCCTTCGCAAACCTTCAATTGCACGCGCACTTCCATGACTGATTCTCCGTATTGGTTTCATCTCCCGACGGAGGCTTGTGTTGCAGGTTGTTCCGCGGGGTGAAGAGAACCAGGCGAGGCAACTCAGATTTCTCCTGTCCTGATGGGGGATTGCCACCTGTGCTCTCTTGTTGTC
>Ga0181529_10000389_pt1 | contig 64837 bp, 54 predicted proteins | sample PEATcosm2014_Bin_36_FD_119763 | JGI IMG/M metagenome (GOLD analysis project Ga0181529, IMG submission 119763) | Peatland microbial communities from MTU Mesocosm Facility, Houghton, MI, USA - PEATcosm2014_Bin10_30_metaG | ecosystem: Environmental > Terrestrial > Soil > Wetlands > Peat | place...
GCTCCTTCTGCAATACATCTTCCAAAAGAACTTTTGCGGTATCCAGATCCTGCCCCAGCCAAACATCTAATTCAGCCATGAAAAGTTTATATTTAGTATTATTAGGCCTTATATTAATCAGAATATGCATTATATCAAGCGCCTTATTAAAATCCCTGTTATCGGCTTGTGCTTGTGCCGAGGCAAAAAGGACTTCTTCATCATCCGGATACTTATTCAGGTAAATTGAATATACTACCAGCGCAGAATCATAATTCTGCATTTGGCTGTAGTATGCACCTAATGCAAGTGCAGTATTTTTATCTGTAGAATCCTTAGCGAATTTAATCATCAGTTCACTGATTTTCGCCTGGTAAAGAACAGTGCTAATTGAATCCAGCCGGGTAGAGATCTGACCGACTTCTACAGAGTCATACCTGGAACTTTGAAGATACAAAATCTGTTCATGAGCTTCTTCATACCTTTGAACTTCGATCAAAGCTTTAAGAAGCTTTAGCCTGGTTTCGTTATCCGATGGTTTTCTTTTTAAAATGCTGAAATACTTATCGATAGGATAAACAAACTCAGGATGTACGGGGGGAAGGCCGTAATTATAATTTTTAACGTATGAAGTATCGTTTACAGTAAAAATATATCCTTTACCTCTGGCTAAATCAAGGCCATCCATTGCTTCTTTAAAATAAGGTTTAAGAGCCAGAGAGCTTTCAAATGCTTCTATTGCAATTTTAGTTTTACCCAGCCACAAAGAAAAATACCCGAATCTAGACCAAATTCGTTGATCGCTAGGGTATTCTTCGGTATATGCTTTAAGTATCGGCCATCCTTTAGCAATATGATTATTCTTAGCTAATATTTCAGAATAACGGATTATTTCATCAGGAGAAGCATGGGCAAGAGTTAAATATTTATCATACCATACTTCTGATACCGGCCACTGTCCTAAGTTTTTATAGTCTTTGCCAATTGCAAGATAATTATCCGGTTTATTAGGGTTAATCGCAATTTCCCTTTTGTAGCCTTCAATTTCATTATAAATTAGAGAGTACCATGTATTTGTAGCCCGGTCCAGATTAGCATTAATTTCTTTATTGTTGGGTTCTAATTTTCTTGCGGACCTGTAATCATAGACAGCTAATTCAAACTGCTGTCTTTTTTCATAGCACACACCCCTTAAATTATACCCATCCGCCTGCTGCGGGCGGGCAGATATATACCGATTAAGCACATCAATTGCTTCTCCGTATCGCCCTGCCTGCATCTCTTTTAATGCTTCAGTTTTCATTGCATCAACAACAGGTTGAGCCTGCACCTCATTCTGCTGAAAATAACAGGTAAATAGAATAGTTAAAATTAATGCAATTTTTTTCATTATATCTTTTATTAATAAAATCCTAATTCGTTCTTTTCTTTATGTTCATCGGAAGTAAGCTGCTGGAATATATCATCAGCAGTCTGAATGGTTTGATCAACTTTTATTGCAAAAACAGAGATATACTGAATTACATTTTTTAAATAGTTGGGGTCGTTATTTGGAAGATTGCTTTTAACTTTACTTATTAAACTTGCAACGCTTTTGGGGTCTTCTTTGGTTACAAGAATTACAACCTTATTACTAAGAACGCAAAGTTTATCTTTTTTATCAGTGGAAAGCCTTATTGCATTTTGCAATTGAGTAATAGTAAGCAGGCCTGCCCTTTCAGCAGCCTGATCAAGCCTGAAAGAAATAATATTAAAAACCTGGCCTGTACTTTTATATAATGCAATTTGATTGTTTAATATGAGATAGAAATCATTGATTGAATAATAATTGGGAACTGAAAAAGTTTCCTCGGGCAAATTCATATCGGCAAGAGGCATATATTTTGGATCTCTGTCCGGGTTGTCTGTAACAGCAAAACTTGAAGGATATATATTAGAACTAGTCTGAGTTTTTTTAATGTCAACAGTGATACCTTTATAAGGTTCAATGCAATAATTAGCTTTAAACTGACCTTCGGTATGCCCCACATTAGGGGTAATAGTCATTATACCACCGCTTAAATTTCCATTTTCAGTCTCTTTTTTCTTAAGGTAAACAATCCCGGTGGAATATGCTGCAAGTGCATCTACTATTGATTCAGCCAGCGGTGTTGCCGGTTCGCCAAGTATAAATAAACTAGTTATACCATTATCTTCTATTGATTCGGTAGTCCGCATAAATACATCCTGAAGCAGGTTCAGGTTATTAAAACCGATAAACGGTGTTAATTCATCAAATACAATTTTATTGGGCTGATACTGGTCTACAACTGTAACTATGTCATTCATATATTCTACTAGAAATTCATCCGGGTTACCTGCTTCATAAAAATCCGAAGGAGGGGCAACGCGAACTACTACAATAAGATTCTGGTTCATATAATGTTGAAGATCAAAATCGATTGAAGCTGCCTGGATCATCAGGTCCTTCGGCCGCATGCTTGTAAAATACAAACAAACTTCTTTTTGAGCTGCACATTCCATTGCAAATTGCAATCCAAGTAATGTTCTGCCTGATTTCCTGGAACCAATTAAAAGGTATGTGCCGCCCCGGTATAGTCCTCCCCAGTTAGTATCAATAAGAGATATACCCGATGGTAATAATTGTATCTTCTTTTTCATAATTTTATCACATTTTTTTTAGAGAGTTCCAATAATTGTGCCGTAGAAATCATCTAAATAATACTTAAATAGCATTAATTACAACAGGAATTTGACTTAAATAGAGACAAAACGAATGATATGTATTATTATGCGACAGCCGGCAAATTTTGCTATAATCATATCTAAGGGATTTTAATACCTAAACTTAAAACCGCTGATTGACTATACAAATGTATCAAAAAATAAATTCAGTTTATCCTATATAAAACACAATATAAATAATAATAACAAATTGCTAAATATCCTGTTCAGTGAAATACTAATTAAAATTAAATGAAGGTTAAAACGAATTATCACAGGTATACAAAATTCCATTTCAGCCTAAAAATTCTTCACATTTTAAAATAAGTCGTATTATTTTTGATTTGTTTTCAGAAATAATACTTACAAATATTTACAAAGTATTGCAAATAATTTAACTATTAAACTTAAAATAGCACAAAGCTTTTAAATTTTTAGATATCAAAACCTCTATAAGCATATCAATATTGAAATGCCTAAACCGATTAAAATTTTTGCAAAAATAGTATTCACCGAAAAAACCAGTCAATTTGATTGCAGCGAGGTGCCATGAGGTTAATTCTTCAGTACTTCTCAACTTTAATTTCGTTAATTTTCAGAAGCACCCTAATTTATGTTATAATCTATTTTTTTCCGATGGCATATAAAAAAAATATTTTGTAGTTTTTGCAGAGAATTATGAACATTTTCAAAGGCTTTTCAAAAGGGCAACAGGGTTATGATTTGGAATGAATTTATTGAGTGCATGGATCGTGAGCGGCTTACCAAACTACAGAGTGAACGGCTTCACAGTATGGTTGAACGTCTTTATTATAATGTACCTTTTTACCGGAGCAAATTCCAGGAAAACGGGATTGAACCCGGGGATATAAAAAATATTGATCAATTAAGAGACCTACCATTCACAAATAAGCAGGATTTACGCGATAACTACCCTTTTGGTTTATTTGCAGTGCCGCCTTCAGAGGTAGTCCGCCTTCATGCATCCAGCGGGACAACGGGCAGGCCAACGGTAGTAGGCTATACTCGTAAAGATTTGGAAACCTGGTCTGAAGTTGTTGCACGTTCACTTACAGGTGCAGGCGGCGGTAAAAACGACGTACTGCATATTGCATACGGGTACGGGCTGTTTACCGGCGGATTGGGAATTCATTACGGCGCAGAAAAAATAGGCGCTGCAGTAGTTCCTGTTTCAGGTGGCAACACCCAACGCCAGTTACAGTTAATGCATGATTTCGGTTCAACCATTCTTGCATGCACTCCCTCTTATGCTCTTTACCTGGCTGAAGCTTTGGCAGAAGCCGGTATATCTACGGATTCACTTAAACTTAAGGCCGGAATTTTCGGAGCCGAACCGTGGACGCTGGAAATGCGGTGCGCTATTGAAAAAAAATTAAATATCAAAGCAATTGATATATACGGACTAAGTGAAATAATAGGCCCCGGAGTTGCATGTGAATGCCTTCATCAAAACGGTTTGCACGTTTATGAAGATCATTTTTACCCGGAGATTATTGATCCTGATACCTTAGAGGTTCTGCCTGAAGGCCGGATTGGTGAACTGGTTTTTACCTGCTTTACAAAAGAGGCCCTACCCCTTCTGAGATACCGTACTCATGACCTTTCTCAATTGAACTATGAAAAATGCGAGTGCGGACGCACACTAACAAGGATGAAAAAATGTCTTGGAAGATCCGATGATATGCTTATTATCCGGGGTGTTAATGTATTCCCATCACAGATTGAAGCCGTCCTTCTTGAAATGAGCGAAACCAAGCCGCACTATATGCTTTTTGTGGATAGGATAAATAATTTAGATGTACTGGAAATATGGGTAGAGGTTGAAGATCAGTTTTTCTCCGATGAAATTAAAAAGCTGGAAGGATTAAGAAAAAAAATTCAGCATAATATTGAATCTGTTCTTGGTATTAATGCTAACATAAAACTGGTTGAGCCTAAAACAATTGAGCGTAGTGAGGGCAAAGCCAAACGTGTTATTGATAAAAGAAAATTATAGCGGGAAATTATGATTATTAAACAACTCTCCGTGTTCCTGGAAAATAAATCCGGGCGATTAACAGAAGTAACTGAAACACTTGCTTCTGCAAACATAAACCTTTCTGCATTTTGTGTGGCCGACACAGCCGAGTACGGGATTTTAAGATTCATTACCAACAAGCCGGAAGAAGCAATGACGGTTCTGAAAGAAAATGGATTCTCAGTTCATATAACGGAAGTTATCGGCTTAATAGTTCCAAATGAATCAGGCGGCCTTCATAAAGCATTGAAACTACTTTCCGCTGAAGGAATAAGCGTAGAATACATGTATGCATTTGAAGTTGGAGACCGTGCCACGGTTATCATCCGTACAGATTCCGCAAGCCAGGCCGTTTCTGTTCTTCAACAACATAAAATGGATCTTATTAAAGCAAGCGATATTTATGACGTGTAAATAAAATAATTTTACCATGACCTTCAGGCCATTGCAATAATTATTTGACAAATAATTTATATCGAATAAATTTTAATATATTATTTTACGTTTTTTTAATATTATAAAAAGGAAACAAAATGCCCCGATTTTCAAAAGCAGTCTCTTCTTTAAGAACATCAGAAATTAGAGATTTGATGGGAGTTGCTACAAATCCGGATATTATTTCATTTGCAGGCGGGATGCCGGGTAACGAACTATTCCCGGTTAAGGAAATAGATGAAATCTATAACAGCCTGCCGCTTAATATTAAACAGACAAGTTTTCAATATGGCCCGACACCCGGTTACGAACCTCTGCTGGAATCTTTAACCGAATATCTAAAAGAGAAAGGCCTGCCGGTTGAGAATAACCGCTTGTTGATCACTACGGGTTCTTTACAAGCAATAAATATTTCAGGCAAAATATTTATTGATCCGGGCGATACAATCGTTACGGAAAACCCATGTTTTGTTGGGGCTATCTCTGCATTCAAATCGTACCAGGCTAATCTTAAAGGTATAGATTTGGATGATGAGGGAATTAATCTTGAATTGCTTCAGAAATATCTTGATGGATCAAAATCAACTCCACCAAAGTTTTTATATCTTACTCCAAATTTCCATAATCCTGCCGGAATACTTTACACTGAGAAGAGGAAAAAAGAATTAGTAACTGTTTTAGTTAAGAACAACCTGCTTCTAATTGAAGATGATGCCTACGGTGAACTTTATTTTGACGAAGATGCTCACAAAAGAATTGTTCCGATGAAAGCGCTTTACGGTGGAGAAACACCAATATGTTATCTAGGATCATTTTCCAAGATACTTGGGCCCGGCTTCAGGCTGGGATGGATGCTTGCGCCGCCGGAGATTTATCAGAAAGCCGAACTTATTAAACAATCACTGGACGCCTGTTCACCAAATTTTACACAGGTACTTGCAAATGAGTTTCTAAAAAGCGGCAAACTTAAGAAATATGTAGCGGAATTACGTGTTATTTATAAACGGCGTAAAGAAACAATGGCTGAAGCGATTCGAAAATATTTCCCTGAAGAAATTACATGGGTAGAGCCAAAAGGTGGTTTTTATATCTGGCTTAAAATACCGCAGAAACTTGATCTTAATTCAATTCTCAAAGCGGGTATAGAGAAAGGTGCAGTATTTGTTGTCGGCAAAGCATTTGACCCTGATGGAATAGACAACACTCATTTCAGACTGGCTTATTCCCATACGGCCGAAGATAAAATTGAAAAAGGGATAAGGATTTTAGGAGACGTTTTAAAAAAAACGTTAAAAGAATGAATAGATGAATGGTTGAATGATTGCTTGAATGAATGATATTTAAAGTAGCCCCGACATTTATGTCCGGAATCGCTAAATTACAAAACATTTTCGGCTTTAGCCGAAATGATACGTTGATAAATTTATATTTTACCGGGCGCTTGGCTCAGCTGGTTAGAGCGCTTGCCTCACACGCAGGAGGTCAGTGGTTCGAATCCACTAGCGCCCACAAAATAAGCCATAAGACAGTATGTTTATTATTATTGCTTCACAGTATTATTACAAATGTAAATAGTTTAATTATTTTTTTGATAAAAACTATGTTAGTTTATTCTGCTGAAGTAATTTATTAAAACTTCCTAATTTAATAGATATTTTAACTCCATTATTCAGGATGCAATACAGTTTAATAATTTGACTCTATACAATTATAAGGGCCAGGACAATATTTGTCACAAGCCTTTAAAACTAATTACCTGAATAGTAAATTACAAATTAACTTTTACTTTAATATCAGATCTAGTTCTGTGTCTTCTTATTATTACTTTGTGCCTTCTTACCCTATGGACTCTTCTCTTTTCAACATAAACTCTTTTTTCCGGTCTCCTGCCATTCCCGTTCCCGTCCTGGGAAAATGAAGATGAAGCAACAAAACTCATAAGAGCAATTGCTATAAATAATATTGAAGCCAATCGTCGTAACATTTTTTTTCCTACTCTTAATTAATAAATATCGTACTAAATTTCTTCCATAAGACACTAAATGATAATTGATCAACCCATTTAGAGAATTTTTTCTTTTATAATTACCAATAATTCTTCGTTTACTTTCTTCTGTAGAAACCCCAAAAAATACTTACCCCATTAGCTACAGCAGAGAAGCCTTTAACAAAGTTCAGTACCGGCCCTCCAAATCCTCTCCTTATTCTTTCTTCCAAATCCAAAATAGTATCTACTCTGTTATTTACTTTGGAAACTATGTTCCGGGTTACCAGTAGCTGGTTATCGGCAGATTCGGAAAGTTGATTTAATTTTTCACTTAAGTTTGTTGCAGAAGCAATAAGCGGTTTCATCTCAAGAGTTAAATCTTTTATTTCGATTTCTATCTCTCTAACCGTTTTTGATATCCGGCCTAAAAAAACAACTAATGCAATACATAATACCGATGCACATACTAACAGTATAACATACAAGACAAAGATTAAATTCATAATTATTTTCTATTTTTATTAGGCATTCTTCGAACTTTTATAAGCATCTACTCCGGCTTTTACCGCATCTTTTAACCTGCCGCCTTCATTTTCTATATTTTCTTTGCTTATGTTTATTGTATTTGCAGCTTTTATTTTTGCTTCACCAAATATTTTTTCGGCATCTTTAAGAAGTTCTTCGGATTTAATTTTTGCATCGCTGATTAATTTTTCAGATTTCTTTTTGCCTTCATTAATCATATCCTTGGCTTTATCTTTTGCTTCTGCTATATACTTTTCAGCTTCGCCCAAATATTCATCTGCTTTTTCTTTTATGTCGCTTCTTAATTCTTTGCCGCTCTTGGGAGCATAAAGTAACGCAATTATTGCACCTATTGCACCCCCGGCAAGAAATCCTATCAGAATACCTTTACCATTATTATTCTCCGACATACCAGCCTCCTTTTTTATCAATTAATCTTATCGCTTAAAATAACAAGCACCTTCCTGAAAATCAAGAAAGTAAGATTCATCTTAGATAATATTTTTTTTAATTCTAAGCGTTTTTTTACATATTTTTAATTATTTCGGCCGCAAATTCCGATGATTTTACTTCCCTGGCGCCTTTCATCTGGCGTGCAAAATCATAAGTAACCACTTTCGACTTAATCGTCTTTTTTAATGCTTTTTCTATTGTTTTTCCAACTTTATCCCAGCCCAGATATTCAAACATCATAACACCCGACAATATAAGCGATCCCGGGTTAACTTTGTCCTGTCCTGCATATTTGGGAGCAGTGCCATGTGTGGCTTCAAATATAGCCGTGGTGTAGCTTAAATTTGCTCCGGGGGCCATTCCAAGACCACCAACCTGAGCGGCGGCTGCATCAGAAATATAATCGCCGTTTAAATTAGGCGTCGCTACTACATCATATTCATCAGGCCTGAGCAGTAATTGCTGAAACATACTGTCGGCAATTCTATCCTTAATTAATATTTTTCCATCCGGTATTTTCCCGTTATGCTCATTATATAATTCTTCCTCTGTTACAATTATTTCTCTGAATTCTTCCTTTGCTGTTTTATACCCCCATTCTTTAAATGCTCCTTCGGTAAATTTCATTATATTACCTTTATGCACAAGGGTTACACTTTTTCTTTTATGGTCTCTTGCATACTCAATAGCTTTTTTAACAAGCCTTGCGCTTCCGAATTCACTCATTGGCTTTATTCCGATACCGGAAGGCCTGCGGATATTTTTCTTAAACCTGGAGTTAATAAATTCTATTACTTCCTCGGATTCCGGTGTGCCTGATTTAAATTCAATGCCGGAATAAACATCTTCCGTGTTCTCCCTGTATATGACGATGTCCAGTTTCCCGGGATCTTTCATCGGGCTCGGTACGCCTTTATAATATTTAACAGGTCTTACACATGCAAACAAATCCAGAAGCTGCCTTAACGCAACATTAAGGCTCCTGATTCCGCCGCCTATTGGAGTAGTAAGGGGGCCTTTAATTGCTACTGTAAATTCTTTTATTGCTTCTACTGTTTCATCCGGCAGCCATTGATCCTGCCCATAAACAGTTAAGGCCTTTTCACCTGCATAGATTTCCATCCAGGCAACTTTTCTCTTTCCTTTAAATGCCTTTTCAACTGCCGCATCAAAAACCATTCTTGATGCATTCCATATATCCGGGCCGGTGCCGTCACCTTCAATAAAGGCAATGACAGGATTTTTCGGAACTTTTAATCTGCCGTTTTTTATTTTTATCTTCTGGCCATCCGGTGGAACAACAATTTTTGAGTATGCCATCTTCCAACTCCTTATCTAATTTGAAACAGTTTCCACACTAATCTTACCAAATCTATTTTGGTAAATTGTCACACTAAATATTCCGACAAATACTGCAAACCAAAGCGTCACAACCCTGATTATAAAAGTAGAAGCGACTGCAATGTTTTTTGGATAATTATTCCGCACAAGCATAAATGTAAGCGATCCTTCAGTTACTCCCAAACCGCCGGGGAGCATTGTTATAGCCCCGACAATTATTGCAAAACCGTAACTAAATGCCGACCACAAAAAGCTAACTCCAATATGAAAATTAATAAGAATTAAATGATATCCCAAACATTCAAATGACCATGAAACAAGACTTAAAAGCGTCATATAAACCAGCGGCATAGGGCGAAGCATCTGATATGAACTTTCATAGGCATTATGAATACTTTCAATATGCTTTCTGAAAAATTTGCTTTTTTCAAACAGCCCGATAATAGGTTCCGCGATGCTGCGGTTGCTTATTAAAATAAGTACTACTATAAAAAATATTCCTACTCCAATTACAACCCCTCTTCCGAAATTAAAGACATAAGCGCCTACCAGCGCAATAATAGTTACGGAAACAAAATCGGTTATTCTCTCAGCAAATACTATAGGAATTGTTCTGCTGACGGGTGTCTTTGTAACTTCCCGAACCAGGTAGGATTTCAGTAATTCACCCATCTTTCCCGGAGTAACACTCATGATTAAACCGGACATAAAAATAGAAAATGAGTCTATCGTCTTTATTTTTACTTCAACTACATTAAGATAATAGTGCCATTTCAAAAACCGGACACAATAATTCGTCAGAGAAAGTATCAAAAGCAAAGGGATTAGAAACCAGTTAAATGAAGCAAATGCGAAAATAACATTATCAAAATTTGCATAAATAGTAAATCCAAGATAAAGAATTCCGGCAATGCTAAGAGATATAAATATATTCTTTCTGATTTTTTTCAGCAAGTTAAATTATCCTTAGTAATGATTGATAAAGCTTTGTTAACGGCAGCCCGACAACATTATAATAGCAGCCGTTTATTTTTTTTATAAATACTGCGCCGTAATCATCCTGAATACCGTACGCGCCGGCTTTATCCATAGGACTCCCGCTTGCTATATAATCCCTGATCTCATGAACTGCTAATTTTCTAAAAGTAACAAATGTCTTTTCATAATCGGTTATTGTTTTACCATTAAGGGAATTATAAACCGAAAAGCCGGTGTACACCGCATGTGTCCTGCCGCTTAATATTTTCAATATTTTTTCAGCTTCTTTTTTATCCTTCGGCTTGCCAATAACTTTCCCCTTTATAACTACAATTGTGTCTGCTGTTATAATTATTCCTTTCGGGGTTATTTCTAAAGCTTTTTCCAATTTGTATTTTGAAAGCCTTCTGACTATGGTTACGGGTTTTTCTCCTTTTTTAAATCTTTCATCCACATCAACTCTTAATACGTTAAACTCTAAATTCATCTGTTTTAAAAGCTTGCTTCGTCTCGGTGAAGCGGATGCCAGAATAATTGGTATATCTGTTTTAATCATTTAAGCCTGCTTACCTCTGTCCCCGGGAAATAGAATGATAGAATATCTTTATAATTCCTGCCTTCAACCGATTGATGAATTGCACCCCATTGGCAAAGCCCGACCCCATGTCCGTATCCTTTTCCTGTAATTATCACGGTTTTATTTTCATCAATCGAAATATCAAACACGGTACTTCTCAGAATATCATTATTATCGGCGGTTCTGATTACCGTCCTGATTTTACTGCCCTCAAGTTTAATAATTTTTTCCTCATCGTTATCTGTAAGCAATGTAATATCAAGTTCACTTACTCTGTCCGATTCATCCTTACTTTTAATTTTTATATCTTTTAAGGAATATTTTTTATCGCCGATGAAAGTTAAGACTTTGAGCCTTTCTATAAAAACATCTTCGGGATATTTTTCCTCCCAAGTAAAGTTAGAAGCAATTGAACAGTTTGGAGGGTCTCCGTCTTCAACTCCTTCAAGGTAAGGAACGCTTTTTAAGCCGAAAACAAATTTCACATTTTCGGTATGCCCGCCGCAGGAGGAATGATAATAAACTCTGGCAGGTTTATTATCATAAGTTAATATCATACCGTTGGTTTCATCAACAGCCCGGCTTGCCGATTCCTTTTCCGCACCTGCTCCGCCGTATGCCTGGTCTCTGGTATCAAGGTAGATATCAAAAACTTCACTATTACTCTTCAGCCGGTTTAATGCATAAGTCCTGGCACAAATTGCAAATGCTTTTAAAGCTTCAAAATAACTGTCATCCCTTCCCGTCGGCATTTCGGCCGGCACAACGCCTTTTAAGTAATCCTCAAGCGGTAATTGGTTTATAACTTTTACCGAATTCCCGTCTCTTACAACTTTCAGAATTCCACGGTAGCTTTTTCCGTTATAAAATATCGAATTATCTTCCTCAACCGGTTTTAATTGGAAATAAGCAGCTTCAAAAGCAGAATCAGCTATTTTTAATTTTAGATTTTTTCCGCTGACAGAAAATTTTAAAGTATTCCTGTTTTTAACCACAGCTATAGCTTTCTCGTTCTTACAGAGAACCAGCGGGCTTTCTACGATGTAGGATAAATTAAATCCGTGTTCGGCCAGCAAAACTTTTATCGGCGTACTGTTGGATGGAATATATTTCTTTTGTGATTTAGTCAGCCTTTCTGATGTTGAGCATGAAGGAAGAATCAATACTAATAAATATAATAATAGAACATAACAGAGTTTTTTATACATCTTAATCAACCGGGGCAACTGTTAATGTTTGAAAAATTTTTATTAATAATATATTATTTTTTGCGGAAAGATAAATTGATTTGCTTATTTGATTAGACATTAAAAATAAACTGCTACCTGAACATGGCCTTTATACTTCCCCATGTTTGTTTAACTCCGGATATATCCGAACCATAAGATTTGGATGTAGCTAAAACGTTACCCGAAGCATCAACTAATTGCACTTGATAAATATAGAAAACATCAGCAGTTTTATAGATTGGATCTGTCCATTGATATGAATAAACATTACTTTGAGCAGGAACTGATCCGACATTTTTAAAAGGTGTTGTTGTAGTCTGTCTTTGAATAATGAAATTGTCTTGCGAGGATAAAGGTACATCCTGCGTTACTGACCAGGAAAGGTTACCATTGCTTCCGGCATTTAAAGTTATTGTACCTGTTGCAAGTACCGTGGCAATAAAAACTGAAAGAATTAATAGAATTACAGTTTGGCCTTTTTTCATAGCTAAAATATATCGTGCCCCGCAAATAATGTCAAGCAATTTCTTCAATAAATTTAAAAATTTTCATGTGGCATATTTCTCTTCCCGGCAATTTAATACCAAAATTCACCTCTTATTGAGCATAATATAAGCCTTTTGCGTCAAATCCTTACATGGTTGTTATAATTAATAATAAAAAATTAATTTTTTTAATATTATTTGCTAATTGGCAATAGTGCAAAAATTCGTCCCCTAAAGAACATTATTGAATATTGTGCGCATTATCATTTGCTAAATAGCTTTTAAGAGATATGTTCATCTAAAATTTATCAGGAATAAAAATGAAACAAAGGAGGTGTTTTTCAGGAAAATATTAAAACCCTTGCTGCCATTATTGTTGTATAGGAAGGTTTCTTAATCTTAGTAATACAACGCTACGTATTTATAAGTATTGACCGACGATTTTTAAAAGAAAGGTGATGCAATATGGAAAACGCAAGAGAAGCTACACAAGTTATTTTAGAGGATTTATTAAATATCTGTAAAGAGGAACATTTCTTATTCAGAACTGCGTCTGATAAAATTACAAACCCATTCCTGAAAAGTATCCTTGATAATTGCGCCGATGAAAAACAAATGAACATTGATAAACTTGAAATGGAATTGGAACGTATAGGCGGAAAGTTTAACCGGAGAGAGATCGAGATAGCCCAAAACGTCCTTGGATATTTTGACGCATTTAATTGTGATAAAGAAATTTTATCACAGTGCCAAAAAATTGACGATGCCGTATTAAACAAATATTCAAAAGCTATGAACGGAGATATACTTTGGGAGGTAGTTCCTTTTATTGCAAAACAGTATTTTGCTTCGGTTAATCTTCACTGTAGAATTATGTATTCATCTAAGAATAACGTTCCAAAATCGGTTTATTCTTAAGACATTACTTTAGATTTATTCTAAAACTTATCCGAATAGTGGACTTATATTTTTATCATCAAATTTGGTTTTACCGAATCTTTTGTATGCAAGTTCTGTTGCTTCCCTGCCGCGGGGTGTGCGGTTTATAAAACCCTGCTGAATTAAAAACGGTTCATATACTTCTTCAATAGTGCCTGCATCTTCATTAACTGCTACGGCAAGAGTATTCAATCCAACCGGGCCGCCTTTATATTTTTCAATAATTGCAAGAATAATTTCTTTATCCATCTCATCCAGCCCATATTCATCTACTTCCAAAGCTGTCAGCGCTTTTTTAGAAACTTCCAGATCGATCACTTTCTTATTATCAAAGTCCGCAAAATCACGGGTCCTTCTTAAGAGGCGGTTGGCAATTCTTGGAGTCCCCCTGGAGCGTTTTGCAATTTCATAGGCCGCATCATCGTCAATGTTTAGGCCGAGTATCTGGCATGAACGCTTTACTATTTTCTTCAAAATATCGGAGTCATAATAATCGAGCCTGAATTTTATTCCAAACCTGTCCCGTAATGGCGATGTTAACATTCCGGCTCTCGTAGTTGCGCCTATCAAAGTATACTTAGGAAGACTTATCTGTACCGATCTTGCATTCGGGCCGCTGTCAATCATGATATCTAATTTATAATCTTCCATCGCTGAGTAAAGATACTCTTCAACAACGGGACTCAACCTGTGAATTTCATCAATAAACAACACCGAATTTTCTTCCAGCGTGGTTAATAATCCTGCTAGGTCACCGGGCTTTTCAAGAACCGGCCCTGAAGTAATTTTCAGCCTAACTCCAATTTCATGAGCAATTATATGGGCAAGAGTAGTTTTTCCCAATCCGGGTGGGCCGGTCAGCAAAACATGGTCAAGCGCTTCTCCGCGCTTTAATGCTGCAGATACAAAAACATTTAAATTATCGGTAATTTTAGGTTGCCCTGAAAAATCCGATAGTCTCAGAGGACGAAGAGACTGTTCAAATTGTTTTTCTTCATCGTTTGTATCAGGGCTTGTTGATTCAGATTTTCTCAAAAGCTTATATCATTTTTATTAAAGAAATATTACCGGACTAAATTAAATGAAATAATTCAAACAAACATATTGTTACTTTTGTTATTTATGTCTCAATTTGCTTATTCTGAATTTTAAACCAATGGATTATTACCACCATAAATGTCATAGCTGTAAGCATTAGAATAACCATGCCTATAGTGTTCCAAATATCAAGGCTTTTATCCAGAATACTTATTAATCCGGGGTTCCAGGCGCTTCCGTATAAAATGGTTAGATGAACAATATAAATCAGCAGAGTATTCCTGCCAATAAGTATAAAAATTCTTGGAATAGACTCTACCTTTAATGCAATCATTGAAACAAGAGAATTAAGAATCAGCACAATACCCAGCCTGTAAAAGATCAGGTTCGGGCTGGTAGTCCAGAAATTTGAATGTCCGTATAATAAAATCTCAAGTTCTGTACCCATTAAAGCTAAGACAATAAATGCCGCTCCAAAGCCTGCAAGCCAATAGCTGAATTTTATAGATTTGAAAACTGCAGGGTGTTTTGCCAGGTAACTGCCCAGCACTCCGCCCGCAATTACATAACCCACCCACGGCACTAACGGGAAATTAGAACCGCTGCCGTTGTAGAAATAACCGGCAATCCATGCAGGCATATAATTAAGCCAGTTTATTGCATTGAAAGGCTGGTATAAACCGAAGGAAAGGAGCGCGGCACCGGAAAAAATTAAATAATCGTTTATTTTAAATTTCTCACCGATCAATAAAAGTACAAGCAAAAACAGGATTCCGAAACCGATTAAATGCAGTACGTCTATTGCAAAAAAATTTTTCCAGGCATAAGCCGTGACACCGGAAAAATCTATAAATGAAGGCGTGGGATACCTGAGTAAATAGCCAAGGAATACTAATAAAAAGAATCTTTTAATCCCTTTTTTAACTCTTGGATTTGTATTGAAAGGTTCGTTTACCAGTTTAAATAAATATGTAAAAACAGTGCCCGCAGTAAATAAAAAAATCGGGGCTGTCATCCCCCTCATAAAAAACCATAAAGAAAAAAGCGGGGAATTAAAATTCCTGTAATCATTGGATAAAAAAACGTCTACCGTATGCCCCTGCACCATCTGAATTACCGCAAATGCTCTCATCAAATCAATAAATATTATTCTATTCTTCTTCGAACTTTGCGTCATTACCTTATCATTTCCATCGCAGAATTTATTTAAACTTTAAAATTATAAAATTATTCCTAACAATTAAAGGATAATGATATTCTTTTTATTAAAATTATCTTTTGCTTATAGACAACTAAGATGATAAAATAGTTTAAGATCACATATAGATTCGCATAAAAAAAGCCCCGCTGTAACGGGGCTTTTTACATAGGGGTGTTGATTTATCAGCTTACGCTAATGGTTCTTGGTTTTACTTTATCATGTTTTGGCAGGTTAACTGTTAACAGGCCGTTTTCATATTTAGCCGAGATTTTCGAAACGTCAATACCTTCAGAAAGTTTGAATTTTCTGTAATAGTTTGCAAATAAACTTTCATTCAGTACGTATTTTTTTTCTAACGCTTCGGTATAATTTACTTTACCAAAAATAGTTAGTGAATTTTCCTGCAATTTTAAATGAACATTCTCTTTAGTTACTCCGGGAAGCCCGGCAGTTAGCACAAATTCTTCAACTGTTTCATATATATCCGCAGGCGGAGTAATACTTGGTTCGCTTTTTAAGTTATCTTCCCATGATTGTTGTTCTTCAAGAACTTCTGTTTCTGAGGTTTCTTTATAATCGGACATAGTTATCCCTTTCATTTATTTATATTTATTTTTTATTAACGTTTATGAACTTTTTGAAGTAATTATACAGGCCGGGTTCGCTTCCCGGCCTGCACATCTGATCGGCTAATTATTTTTTATCGTCATCTACTACTTCATACGAAGCATCCTGTACATTCTTATCGTCTCCTTTTCCTTTATCATTACCTGCTGCCTGGTCTCCCGGTGCATTCTGCTGCTGACCTGGCTGCTGCTGTCCGGCGCCTGCCTGGGAATAAAGCTGGGAAGCAATTTCATTCCAAACTTTATTTAAGGATTCGGTTTCAGATTTCATTTGTTCCGAATTGTTGGATGAAATAGCGTCTTCTAATTTTTTAATTTCAGCTTCAAGCTTTGATTTTGCATCTGCCGGAATCTTATCCTTCAACTCTTCAATCTGTTTCTTTGTCTGGAATACAAGAGAATCAGCCTGGTTTTTAATTTCCACGCTTTCTTTCTTTTTCTTATCATCGGCTGCATGTTCTTTCGCACTTTGCTTCATCTTTTCAACTTCTTCATTGGATAAACCGCTGGAAGAAGTAATTCTTATGCTTTGTTCCTTGCCCGTAGCCTTATCCTTTGCGGCAACATGCAGGATTCCATTTGCATCTATATCAAATGTCACTTCAACTTGCGGAACACCCCGCGGTGCAGGCGGAATACCGTCAAGATGAAATCTGCCGAGTGTTCTGTTATCGGCTGCCATAGGGCGTTCTCCCTGAAGAACGTTGATTTCAACAGAAGGCTGATTATCTGATGCAGTTGAGAACACTTCACTTTTCCTTGTAGGAATAGTTGTGTTGGCTTCAATCAATTTAGTCATTACACCGCCAAGGGTCTCAATACCCAGTGATAACGGCGTTACATCAAGCAGAAGAACGTCTTTCACATCGCCGGTTAAAACACCACCCTGTATAGCTGCGCCTATTGCAACAACTTCATCAGGGTTAACGCCTTTATGCGGTTCTCTTCCAAAAATCTTTTTAACAAGATCCTGTACCATAGGTATCCTGGTTGAACCTCCGACAAGTATAACTTCGCTTATTTCCGATGCCGATACGCCGGCATCTTTTATAGCCTGCTCACAGGGGATCTTGGTACGTTGCACCAGGTCATCAATAAGCTGTTCGAATTTAGATCTGGCTAAATTTACGTTAAGATGTTTAGGTCCGTCCTGTGTTGCAGTAATGAAAGGCAGATTAACATCGGTTGTGGATGAAGATGACAGTTCAATCTTCGCTTTTTCCGCAGCTTCTTTCAATCTTTGTAGCGCCATTGGGTCTTTACGTAAATCAATCCCTTCCTGCTTTTTAAATTCGTCTGCCAGAAAGTCAATTACTCTTTGATCAAAATCATCTCCACCAAGATGTGTATCGCCATTAGTGGATTTAACTTCAAATACTCCGTCGCCCAACTGCATTACTGAAACATCAAATGTACCTCCGCCTAAATCATAAACGGCTACAATATGATCTTTTGTTTTCTTATCCAATCCATAAGCAAGCGCCGCAGCAGTAGGTTCATTAATTATTCTTCTTACCTTTAATCCGGCTATTTCTCCGGCGTCCTTGGTAGCCTGCCTTTGAGAATCATTAAAGTAGGCCGGTACTGTTATAACTGCTTCCGTTACTTCCTGACCAAGATATTCTTCAGCGGTCTTTTTCATTTTTTGTAAAATCATTGCGCTTATTTCCGGTGGGGAATATATCCGGTCGCCAATCTTTACCCGCGCAGAACTATTATCACCCGAAATTACCTCATAAGGAACTTTGGTTTTTTCATCCTGAACTTCGTTAATTACTCTGCCCATAAACCTTTTTATCGAAAACACCGTATTCTTAGGATTTGTAATTGCCTGCCTTTTTGCGGGCTGACCAACTAATCTTTCGCCTGTTTTTGTGAAAGCTACTACAGATGGAGTTGTTCTTCCACCTTCGGAATTAGGGATTACAACCGGATCATTGCCTTCCATAACAGCAACGCATGAATTTGTTGTACCTAAATCGATTCCAATAATTTTTCCCATTCTAAATCACTCCTTCTATGTAAAGTACCATCAGCAGGATTTTTCTGCTGTTTTATTAGTTAATTTTAATTTCTTTTTCCTGAGTATTGTTTTGTGTTTTTTTTGCAATTGTTATAGTTAATATTCCATCTGAAAATGATGCTTCTATATTATCAGTATTCAATTCATTGGGTAGCTCAAAGCTTCTGTTAAAAGGGCCAAAGGTTCTTTCTGATTTAACCACCCGGCTGCTTTGACTTTTCTTTGATAAGTCTTTCTTTTCCCCGGAAAGTGTTAAAATATTATCTTTCAACAATATTTTTATGTCTTCTTTCTTAACTCCCGGAATTTCAACGTCTATATAAACATTATACTCATCAGAGTAAAAATCAGTTCTTGGCTTTACCGAATAATTGATATCTACACCGATATTTGGCATTTCATCAAAAAAATTATGAATTTTTTTATTAAACGCATCAAAATCACTCGCAGGACCAAATTTAATATATGTCATTTCTTTTTCCTTACAAATAAAATTTAGTTTATAACAAACAATCAATATGCCAAGTAGAAGATTTGCCTTTAACTAATTATAATTAAATAGGTTATCATAATTTATTCCAAATTATTTGTTCTTCTTATTTTGACGTATTATCTGCCTTTTTGTCGTGCTGGCTATTTGTATTGACAATTAATCTGACAATTGTTGTAAAATTTAATTATTTTTAAATATTGAAATTTGAGGTTAAGTTGTTCAGTCTTGAAAATTTTGACATAAAATTAAACACCGATATTATCGGCAGAAATTTTGTATATACGGAAGAAATTGAATCAACCAATTCTTTTTTACTAAACAAGGCCAATAAGTTCAGCACGGACGGTACAGTGCTGCTTGCTGAAAAACAAAACAAAGGCCACGGAAGAAATAATAAAGTCTGGTACAGCACCAGGGGTTATAACCTAACTTTTTCAATTCTGCTTACAAATAAAAAATACCTGAATAAAAGTTTTAACATTTTAAATTTTGCAGCTTCACTTTCAGTTGCAAACGCAATTGAAAATCTTTACCAGCTCAAGACAGAGCTTAAATGGCCGAATGATGTCCTGGTTAATGGGAAAAAGATTGCCGGCATTCTTATGGAATCTATTTCCCACGGGAGCAAAGTGGAAAGGCTGGTAATAGGAATCGGTATAAATGTAAATCAAATTCTTTTCCAGGGCAGTTATAATATACCGCCGACTTCTTTAAAACTTGAAATAAATGATTCCGTTGACAGGGAAAGATTATTAGCAGAATACCTTAATAATTTCGAAGAAACATTAAATAAATTTGAGGCTTCTCCGGCTGATATATTAAAAGACTGGAAATCAAAATGCGGGCTGATCGGCGAAAAAATTTCAGTCACGGATGGCGATAAGGTAAAATATGGAATTTTTGACGATATTGATGAAGAAGGTTTCCTCTTATTAAAAAACAAAAATAAAATTGAAAAGATTTTCTTCGGAGATGTAAACATCTAAATGTTACTAGCCTGCGATATCGGGAATACAAATATCAAGACCGGTTTGTTCAATGATGATATTCTCACGGAAAAAAAATTATTTAATAATTTAGAATCTTTCCGGGCTTATCTGCGCGCAATACCTGTTCGGACTATTGCAGTCTCTTCCGTTGTTCCGGAAATAACCAAGAAAGTGGCGGAAGCCTCTGAAAAACTTAAAAATTTCTCTCCCTTTATAATTACTAAAGATGTAAAATTCAACTTAAAGCTTTCTTATGATTCCCCGGATACTCTCGGGATGGACAGGCTTTGTTCCGCAGAAGGCGCGTATTCTCTTTTTAAAGCTTCCGGAGATTATCAAATTTTTGACGGTAAAACTATTATCCTTTCTGTAGACCTTGGTACGGCAACTACAATAAACATCCTTACCTACCCGGATGTGTTTATAGGTGGAATTATTGCACCCGGCATTAATATGATGTTTAAATCTTTAAATAGCAGCACGGCACAGCTTCCCCTTGCGTCGGAAATGTATTACAAAAATTTCATAGGCAGAAATACTGCTTCATCCATAGCCAGCGGAGTTATAAACTCTTGTGCCGGTTTGATTAAAAGTACTATCAATTATTGTAAAACCGGGATGAAAGCTGAAATAATAAAAATTTTTATTACCGGCGGGAATGCCGAAAAAGTACTTCCGTACCTGGATTTTGAATACAAATTTGTCCCCGAACTTGTATTATTAGGTATAAAAAATGTCTTCGATAAGAACAACCGCCCGTAATTATTCCCGTGAAAACTTTAAATATGTATAAGAATATTATCTATCAGGCGGGTCGTTCCAAACCTGCATGCTACCAGGATATAATATTTCTTCCCTTTTAATAATACTTCTGCTTCTTCAAATTTTTCTTCATCAACTATCCTTACATAATCCAATTCAGAAGTTTTTGCCGATGATATTTCCTCTTTCATTTTATTTATAAGCGCCGGTATATCTCTCCGGCCTTTTCCGATAAGCATCTTAGCGGTATTAAGAGTCCTGCTTAAAACAAGTGCATCGTTTCTTTCCACGGGAGATAAATAAATATTCCTGGAACTTTTTGCTAAACCATCCTTTTCGCGGATTATAGGGCATACCACAATCTTCACGCCCATTTTCAAATCCGATACCATTCGTTTTACAATAGCTGCCTGCTGTGCATCCTTCCGTCCAAAGAAAGCATAATCCGGCCTTACGATGTTAAACAATACCGAAACAACTGTTGTAACGCCTTTAAAATGAACCGGCCTGAATTCACCCTCAAAATGTCTCGAAATTTCATCCACTTCAACGTATGTCTGGAAACCTTCAGGATAAATTTCGTGTGCTGAAGGGATAAATACAAAATCAACTCCGGCTTTTTTCAAAAGCTTTTTGTCATTTTCAATATCTCTCGGATATTTTAATAAATCTTCATTAGGGGCGAATTGTGCAGGGTTAACAAAGATAGAGACAACCGTTATATCAGTTTTCTCTTTTGATTTTTTTACTAATGAAAGATGCCCATCGTGCAGGTACCCCATAGTAGGAACAAGTCCAATTGTTTTGCCCCCGGCTTTGAACTTAGTCAGCAGGCGCTGTAAACGTTCAGCGCTGTACACTGGTTTGATAATTACCTCAACTCATTAAAGTTAAGATATTAAAAATATTATTTTTCAAATCTTTACGTGAAGAAATAATATCAACAAAACCCTGCTCAAGAAGAAATTCCGAGCGTTGAAAACCGGCCGGTAAGTCTTTCCCGATAGTTTGTTTAATAACGCGCGGCCCTGCAAACCCGATTAGTGCATGCGGTTCGGCTATATGAATATCTCCGAGCATAGCATAGCTGGCAGTAGTTCCTCCCGTAGTAGGGTCTGTTAGAACGGATATATAAGGAATTTTAGCTTCGGCAAGCCTTGCCAGACGGGAGCTTGTTTTTGCCATTTGCATTAATGAAAAAGCGCCTTCCATCATTCTTGCCCCGCCGCTGGCGGAAACAATAACTAAAGGAATTTTATTTTTATAGGCGCGGTCTACCAAACGGGCAATTTTTTCTCCGACTACGGAACCCATGCTACCGCCTATGAATTTAAAATCCATACAGCCGAATGCAACATCCATTCCGTTCATCTTACCGGCGCCTGTCTTTACGGCATCATTAAGATCCAGCTTTTTAATTGTTTCCTGTATCCGGCTTGTATATTTTTTTGTATCTTCAAAACCAAGAGGATCGGCCGAACGCATCCTCTTATCCATTTCTTTAAATGTGCCTTTATCCAGGAGTATATCTATATATTCTCCGCTGCCGATCCTAAAATGATGAGAGCATTTAACGCAAGTCCACAAATTAGATTCAAGCTGTTTCTTATGTATTATTTCACCGCAGCTTGGGCACTTTTCCCATAGTCCGTCAGGTAAATCCTTTTTTTGCGAATCAGGTGAAATATTTTCTTTGGATCTTTTAAACCAAGCCATAACTATTCTTTCGAAGTTTCTACATCGGCATAAATTGTAATATTTTTATATGTACTTTTAGGGTCGTTCGAAAAAACTGTAATCCTGCGCGAAAGTTTTCCCATTTTTCCGGATGAGTCAAACTGAACCGATATCAGTCCTTCTTTCCCGGCAGGAATATCTTTATCATTAACAACCGCAGCAGTACAGCCGCATGAAGTAGTAATATCTTTAATTCTGAGTAAACCGGTGCCTTTATTTATAATTTTAAATGTATACTTGCCAATATCGCCCTGTTTCATTTTCCCAAAATCATGCTCCGTTTCAGGCAGAAAAATCACGGGTCCGAGCACCGCACCGCCTGCTGTATCTACAGGCATCGATGATAAAGTCGGGGCGCCTGTGGGAACTGCCCTCGTAATAAAAACTCTTAATTCCGGGTTGTTAGGGTCGTTGGTTTTAAGAGTTATAAAATTATCAGTACCTTTGGATATGCCGGTGTTTGAAAAGCTGACATCAAGCCTTGCGGAATCAGTCGGTGTGAGTGTAGTCCTATCTACACTTGCAGTAATACATTTACATGAAGAGCTTACACCCAACAGTTTTAATACACCCCCGCCTCCGTTATAAATCATATAATCGTGCTGAAAAGTAGTATTTTCGGGTACTTGTGAATAGTCATAATTAATTTGCGGAATAGTTACTTTAGGCCCAATGGCCTGGGCGGCCGCAAATGCCGAAAAGAAAAGGATAAGAAAAAGTATTCTTTTAATCATTTTACTTCTCCCTTACGATAAAGTTTTTAAGATAATTAGGTTCAAGATAATCATAATTTGTTGTTAATAATTCAGCGCCTGATATATCCGCCCATTTTGCTACAAAAACGGGTGATGGCGCAGTTAATCCAATCCTGCTGTTTCGTATATTTATACTCTGCCCGGCTGTTTTCCCGGCGGATTCCGGGTTTACGTTCCCAAATGTAATACAATCTTTACTAAAATCCTGAAAATCGGATAAGTTTATTATCTTCAGTTTCTCTACAAATATATAATTAATACCCCTGTCTTTCAAATTTGAAACCCTTTGAAATTTTGAACAGTATATTTCTTCCACATTAACTTTATTGGCAATCGCAAAAATTGTCCCATCGGGAAGCTGAGCCGAAACCTGGAGAGCCAGCGCTTCGAAAGTGGGCACTGGAATAACAGGCAGCGATAAACCGAATGCAATGCCCTTTGCGGCTGACATCCCGATCCTTAACCCGGTAAATGACCCGGGCCCCGCTGAAACGGCAACTGCCCTTAAATCTTTGGCTTCAATACCCGCGGTTTTAATTACATAGTCAATAGTTTCAAACAGCTTTTCAGCATGAATATTTTTAAACTGAATGCTTGCTTCAAAATATTTATCATCGTGAAAATATACGCAGGCGCCGCATAATATTTCAGATGTCTCTATAGATAAAACAGGTTTATCATTAATCATATTTTTCAAATACAAATTTTCTGGAAAATTCACTTTCAATTTGAATACTTATTTCCAGCCTCCTGTGCGGCAGGACTCCGGGAATTAAATTACCCCACTCTATAAAAATAACGGATTCATCATCATTCAGGTAGTCATTAAATCCTATATCAAAAAGTTCCGATGAATTATTTATCCTGTAAAAATCAAAATGGTAAATCTTATATTTACCGGTATATTCATTTACTAAAGTAAAAGTCGGGCTGCTTACGCTGTCAATGCCTAAGTTCTTAAGCGCCTGCCGTATAAAAAATGTTTTCCCGGCGCCTAAATTTCCGTTAAGTATTATTACATCCCCGGGTTCCAATTTGGCTGAAAACTTTGAAGCAAGTTCAATAGTTTCATCCTCGGAATTAATTATTTGTTCAAATAAAAAGCTCACTGCTATTTTGGTTCCATGGTTATTACGGGTAAAATCATTTCTTCCATCGATATACCGCCGTGCTGAAATGTATCTTTGTAATATGTTAAATACTTATGGTAATCGGTCGGGTAAACAAAATAGTAATCTTCCTTGGCAATAATATAATTTATTGTAATACCGCGCTTGGGCAGTTTGTATTCTTCCGGGTTTTTAATATAAATAGCATGTTTATCATCAACCTTTAGGTTCCTGCCGAATTTAAATCTTAAATTTGATGACGCCTCGCGGTCGCCTAGAACTTTAGCGCCTCTCATAGACCTTATGCTGCCGTGGTCGGTTGTTATAATTACTTTGGCATTCTTAATTCCTGCAATTGCTTTGAAAGTAGATAAAAGCGATGAATGGCTGAACCATGTATTTGTTAAAGACCTGTATGCCGGTTCATCGGGGGCTATTTCTTTCAGAAGATCGGAATCCGACCTGCCGTGCGCAATCATATCTAAAAAGTTTACTACTACTGCGGTTAAATGCGTGTCCCTGTAAGATAAAATATTCTGTTCAAAATTACGCCCTACTTCAGGATCGATTATTTTTATATATTTTAGTTCATTTCTTAGTTTTACTTTTTTCCTGTCTAAAAAGAACTGCAGCAGTTCTTTTTCATATTTGTTCATGCTGTTTTCATCATCATCGCCGGAACTCCAAAGCTGGGGATAATGTTTTTCTATTTCCGATGGAAACAAAGCGCCGAATAATGAATTACGGGCATACGGCGTTGCAGTAGGCAGGATTGCATAATAATAATCTTTTTCAATTTTAAAAAAATCCAATAAGTGCTTCTCCATTATCAGCCATTGATCTAACCTAAGACAGTCTATCACAAACAGGAATACAGGTGATTTTGTATCATTCACATGCTGCAGAACATATCTGGGAAGTATTTCAGTAGTAAGTACGGGAGTATCCGGATCGCCAACGGAGGTTAACCAATTACGATAATTCTTTTCAACAAATTTTGAAAACTCTTTGTTGCCTTCCTTTTTTTGATCATTAAGCGTCTGCCTTAAATCAATTTCCGGGTGCGAATCAAGTTCTATATCCCAGTTCACAAGCTTTGTATAAATCTCAATCCACTCGGCAAAATCCATTTCATTTAAAAAGGCGCGCGATATTTCGTTAAAATCAAGCAGGTAATCTTTTGCGGCGTACTGCCCTGAAATAATTTTACCTTCAAGTATCTTTTTACAAACCAATAAAATCTGGCTCGGATTCACCGGCTTTGTTAAATAGTCGGTAATCTTTCCGCCGATAGCCTCATTCATCAGGCTTTCTTCTTCACTTTTAGTTACCATAACTACAGGCAGATTCGGTTTAATTTCTTTTATCTGGGCAAGAGTTTCAAGCCCGCCCATGCCTGCCATCATCTCATCAAGAAAAAGCAGATCGTATTCTTTCTCTTTAACTGAAGAAATTGCGTCTTCACCGTTCGTTTCAGTATCAACCTCATAGCCCTTCTCAGACAGGAAAATAATATGCGAACGTAAGAGTTCTATTTCGTCGTCAACCCATAAAATTTTGTTTCTTTTCATAATTCTCTTTTATTTTAATGTTAAATTACCAGGGACATAGTAAATAATTTGTTCTGCCATTCTCCTTACAAGTTTATTGTAAACCGTTAAAACGGTTAGAAAGTACCAGCCGCCTTATCATTAACACCGCGATTAATCGCGGTGTTAATTGGACAAATAATTAAAGATAATAATTTAAAAATTACTAAACATCTGCTTTTAATATCACACCCGAAATAAAAATATATCAATAATATTTTAAATTTATCAGCCAATCGAAAAATTTATCGTTCACATATTTTGAAAATAAAAATTTATCCGCCTATTGCTAAATGCACATCTAACCCGGCTGAGTTGGAGGTAGTGGGTATAACATTTGACTGGCCTTCGGGCTGCACAGTAGTTCTTGTATAAAAAATAGAAATAGTAATTTTTGAACTTATCGTGTATTTCACTCTCGGCTCTATAGAAACCCTCGTCTGCCCGTCCTGGGGAGTGCCTGCATCCGAAAATGGACTCTGCGTAAAATCATAAAGGACAGTTGAATTCAGGCTGTAAGTATAAGCGAATGTAAACTCAATATCGTTTTTCAGTGAAACTCCGAAAATCGGAAGTTCAAATCCGGCTTTATGATAAGATGCAGATAATCCAATATCCTTTGTAGCGCTTTGTGAAACATTTAAAGTTGATAATCCTAATGCAAAGGTTGAACTTGTGGCGTATTTTATCGTGCCGGTTAAATCCCCGCCCCAAAGTTTTCCGAATGTCATATTAAGCCCGATTAGTGGGGCAAAAGCATAATTTATCTGCTGAGATTGTGTTACCTTATTGCCGTTGGGGTCAATGTACCATCCTTCTGTATAACTTGAAGAGTAGGCATGATCCAATGAAACTTTATCGGCTACATATTTAAACGGCCAGAGTTTTTCAAGCCCGTCCCATGTAATCGACCAGTTAGGCCTGGGGATATAATTTGCATAGTTTTCCAAAACGCTGGTTTGGGAGAGCCAGGGCAGCGTTTCAAATCCCTGTATAAAAGCCTGTGAAAGCGCAAGAGAAGGATTGGCTGAAAGATTAGGGTTATGCGAATAAAGAGTATTAACCTGATCTATGCTGCTTTTAAATACACTTAAAAGTGATACCGGCGGTAAAGACAGGAATGACCTGCTTAATGTCCCGGTTGAGCTTATTGGTCCCGCACTTGTTAAGGTACCATACTGAGTACTCAGAGGAGTGCTCGTATTTGACGACCAGCTTAACTTCCATGATAAATCTATTTTTGCACCTTCCCACAAAGGTCGTGAAGTTGAAAGATCAAGATTATTACTTTGTGAATATACATCCGTTATGGTACCCAAACCCGCCACCCTTTCCCCGGGATCCGCATCCAGCCCTAACATAAATAATCTTGAAGGGCCGGCGCTCTCATTTAAACTAAATCCCCAGAAATTAGTAAAGCCGGTGCCATTGGCAGCTAATGCAGATTTAGATACAGTGTTGCTGTTGGTGAAGTTAATGGTAATAGTTTCGTAATCAAAAAATAAGGCCCTGGCAACAGTGCTTAATACCAGTTCTGCATTTTTAAGAGTGAGATAGGATTTTATACCCTTTTTAACAATGGAAACAGAATCCGATTTTTTTGTTGTATCCGAAGGTGATTTCTTACCTTCTGCTGCGGCTTTCTGACCATTCTGCCCGGCTTGTAAATCAGGAATTTTACCGCCTTCTTCCTTGTCGAAATTACGCGTACGCCCTTCCGGATTATTCCCGCGTGCATTGGCTCCGTTCGGCTGCAATGAACTTTCATCTCCGCTGTTAAATAACGGATCCATCAGCGCTTTAAGTGATATTCTTAATCCAACCTGCGACCTGTTTGAGTAGCCCGCACTCTTTCCAGCATCTACATTCTGATTTGTAGCAGAATCTAAGGTTGTAGCGCTAAAATTGTGCGCCCATTGATAACTTGCCGAATAACTGGCTGTTAAATTAAAATTCTTATCTATGTCCCAGATCGAGGGGAGCTTGGGTGAAGCTCTGAAATTTAAATTCTGTTGAAATGAAGATACCTTTCCAAAATATCCGCCTGTAAAAATACTCCGCCATATTTCTCTTTCCGGAAGCAAAGTATTAACATGGTTGATTGTATCGGATTCCAGGTAAGCTAAAGTACCATTAATAGTTGCACTGTAGTCGGTTGATAAATTTATAAACCCACCATCAGTAATTTTCCAGGAGAAATTAAATCCCCTGTTGGTAGTAAAATCATGCGAGAAAATAGTTGTCGATTCCGTAGAAGTGCTGTCGGTTGAACCGATAGTTGGCCGGCTTGAAGTGAAGGAACGCATTCTGTTGGCTGAAAAGTTAAATGCAAAAGTTTGAGGTGCATAATATATTTTCAGATCCCTGTAATCGCTTAAAAATCCAAGCACAGAGCCAACAAGAGGAATTTTTACAGGCATAAAGAAATTATCGGGACTTGAACTAACGGAATAACTAAGACCTCCATTCCATACCCATGATGACAGCGATAATTCAGCAGGGTTCCTCCCAAATGTTTTATTATAATTAAATGTAAAAGACAGGGAGTTAAATGTATCTCTTATATACCATAAAGATGTGGGTATTTTTAGAGCAATTGTACCTAGTGACCAGGTGTCCGAAGTATTAATCGTCTCTGATGCCGAGGTAATCTGGGCCCCGGTCAGATGTGCAGTTGAAGATGTATCTGTGTTTGCGTTTGCAGCGTAGGAAGCAACAGCTATATCTGTTCCCGGCAGATACTGGGGCTTCTGAATACTTTCAGAATGTGTATAACTTAATCCCAGGTTGCTCCCCGTCCCCATATTAAAAGGCAGCAATTTTAATATATTTAGGCTGCCGGACATGCTCCAGCTTCTTGTATCGTTCCTGTTGCCGAATTGTGTTCCCAGGCTGTGAAAATAAGGATCTGTATAACTCATATTATAACTAAGATTAAGCAAATCGGCAAATTTAATTGAAGTTGCAAAAGTATACGCATTTCCCGCATGGCTGTCAGCGCCTACTACCCTTAATTCATCTACCCAAACATCCCCGTTTAAAGTCGTAATACTTGTATTGTTCACAATTTCTATATTAAAAAAGCTTAGAGAAGTTAAGGAAGGATTTCCTTTTATTCCATAATAACGGTCGCTGAAGCCGCTGATTAAAAGCAAATGAAGAGTTGTATCGTTGCTTGATTTCTGAACTTCTTTTATTGCCGTAAGGTCTTTAAAAATAATATTGGCATCATTCCAGCCTTTAGTGATCGGCTGACGGTATTCGTAATAGTTATTTGTATCGGTTCCAAACCGCAAATATACATACGCATTACTTTTTCCGCCTGTAGTGCCTGAAATATTTACGCCCGGAGATGTAGTTGTGTCGCCGTGAAAGAATACTTTCATCTCGGTATAATTAAATACGTCAAGCGGCTGCGGTAGATAATCCACTACCTGGCGGTTATCTTGGGGCCTGAGATCTTTAATAATTAAATCCTGCGACTGCTCATTCATATATACCGTTGCCGTAGTTACCGTGCGGTCTAATTCTCTTTGAAGACCCGGAGGGCTGTAATAATCAGGATCATCCTCCAGGTTTTTTACCGATAAGACCATTACTGTATCATAAGGTATTACCTGCTGCCATGTATTGCCGACAAGATTGAACTCCGCAAACCTTACATGCACTAATGTATCCACGCCTGTAGAAAATATTCTTATAGTTTCAACATTAGATAAAGACGGGGCGCCTATTGAATCGGAATAATTTTGTAAGGGTATCCTGTATAAATGCCAGCCTTCACTTGTATTGGGAGCGCTGATTAAATTTAATTTATATGCAGCATTTGTATCAAGCGGAACCTCGTAACGGAAAAAACTGTTAACAATATCCAGGTTGCCGTTATTGTCCAGGTCCTCGGTATCTGGAATTCTGCCTATATCCGTATTCGCTCCATTGCCTTCGGTACCGTTTACATAAAAGTAACTGTATTTATCATTGGGATTAGGGCTGTTAAGACTGAAATCATCATTATCCGGATCTGGTTTACTCTGAGTATAATAGCCGTGAGCCGCTGCATAAGCTTTTTCCGCGACATCATTCATCTCGTCTAAACCGAGATCCGCCGACTGGTCAAGAATACCGTTATGGTTTATATCTTCTGTATGAAGGGTTCTGTCACCAAATGTATCTTCACTTATTCTGCCCAGATCAATATAGAGCATTGTACCCTTGGGAGTAGTTGGATCAACCCACAGCCAGAATTGAATATACTGCATATTCTGCGCCTGAAGGTCATTTGCAGTAGTGGAAAGTACCTTCATCATCCCTCCCCAGTTTTTATTCAGATTCACACCCGTTTGAAATCGGTTCATGTTTTTAGGATTCATGTTATCAATACCGGGAGTATCTGGTAAAAAACAATAATCCATGACGGATTCCTGCTCATCCGTTTGTGCAACCTGCTTTTTACTGCCATAAATATCGCTTACTTTTACGTTTGATGGTGCAACTGAAAACCACCAGCTCTTTCCTTTAAAGGGCAGCAGGTTTTGATAATAATTATTCGTAGAATCAACTGTATATGAAGAAGGATTAAACCCGTTTAATTTATAAAGCGAATCAGGCGCGCTTAAATCATGCCAACTGGAATATGCAACTCCGATAGGGATTAATTTTTGCGAACCTTCAAAGTCGTCAATGTAAGCTACGCTTTGCCCACCGTCATCGGTGATAGTACTCTTTATCGTATTCGGATCGGGAGCCATGTGCGCAAATTCACCGGATAAAGTAAAAGATGATTTTTCCTTGGTAGAAATTACATTATCAAGAGCATCCGTTATAAAAGGAAGATCGCCGCCCGTAGTTAAATCAACTCCCATCATCGTATTGCTGAAAGGTTCCTCGCCTATTCTTACCTTATCGTTCAATGATTGTTCATTAAGATTTAATATTGAAAAACCAAGCTTGGTCTTATCCGAGAAGTCAACCACCGCCCTTGCCCCGAGCATCGTTTTGGACGCAAGAGTGAACAGGTCATTCTGCTCAAAAGTAATGCTCAAACCTGCTCCCGGTATTAAAGCATTACTGTTTAGTATAGTTAACTGCCCGGTGTTATAATCCATTGTAAAGTCTGTGCCCGCTACTAATGCTTTTCCGTTAAGACTAAGCTTAACAGAATTTTCCACCACGTTAAACCCGAGCTGATAAACGGATGTTGCATTACCCGTATATGTTCCGTCAATTTCCCATTTATCATGAACCTGGTCCTGCGCTGCATAAGTGGACGATGTATCATAAACCGCCTGGAATGCCAGGACTGAGTCTGTTAAACCATTTTTATAAAGATTAGGGTAACTGAATGGCTCCAAAGTTGGGAAAATAATTTCTCCTGCGGCAGGAATAATTGTAAGCGCCGGACGCCAGTCAAATAATCCATCCGGGTTGGGATTTCCGGCGGCATCGTATTTATCCCACCCGAAAGCATTTAGTAATTGAATTTGGGCGCCGTTTTCAGAGTATGTTGTAACAGGAGTTTGCCCTGGAATATCATATTTTATCTGCACCGTAAAGCCGGTCTGCTGAATATTTGTGGCATTTACAGAATAAATATTTTTAAGCATGTATGACCAGGCTTGTGTAAACTGCGGCTTAAGATAAGGTGGTTTTACTAATTTTAATACAATCCTGTCTGCAGTATTCGTATCTATAGCCGGGGAATTTACAAACTCGCCATATTGTTGTGTTGGAAAATTGCCACTACCATAAGTATAAGCAACAGCAATTCCATCGGCATCATTTACTGTGGTAAGAAATGTAATGTATCCTGTTTCGTAATTCATTATATAATCTGTGCCTTCAGTAAGTCGTACAAACCTTCCGGTAATACTGCTTCCGGGAATCGGATTAATATTAATTGATCTTAAAGAAGTATCCGCGTACGTTCCGTTTAAGGGACAATTAACCACATTTAAATATGCATTTGCATTTCTTTCTTTTGATAAATCAACAAGCACGGTATTAAGGGTTTTCCATACTTGTATTTGAATAACCTTATATTGATAACTAACCTGAGGAACCGCCTGTCCATAAAAATTATAAAAAAGATTTTTAGTAGAACTTGCATAAACCGTATCTATAAAGAAATTATTTGTAGCATAATTATAAGCGCGCAGTGTAAATGTTGACGACTGCGTACCGCCGTTTACTGCAACTGTCTTCATCTGGCCCTTCTGCTGGCTGGCAAGAGTTGTTAATTCTATTGGCCCCAGTTTAAGCTGCGCTTTGATACCGAACAATGCGTCGCTTCCGCCGACTAACGGGGATGCCTGCATAGAAACGTTGCCTGCTTCAATGCTTTGAATAATTTCATCCTCATAGCCCGTATATTTAATCTTCAATTGATTTTGATAATCAAAAGTACGCTGTGTATTCCAATCTGCATTTATACTAAGTTTATCACCTATCATACCGGTTACATTTATCTGTACCTGCTGCTGGAAGTTGGGTGTATTTTGAGTATTACCCAACGCAGAGGTTGTAACGCCCTGTGTTGTAGTATTATCCCATGCGGCATGGATATCAACCGAGCCGCCTATCTGAAGTTTGATTACAGGTTTACCGAATATACTTAGTACGCCTATCCTTGGTAGCGGGATCTCAAAACTGGTAATATCTTTAATCAGTTCGCCAAGTTCTTTTTTGGAACTTTTATATTCATAAAGCCCGTTAAAAGTTTTGTCCCAAATTTTGTTCTCATTTAAAGCAACCTGTAGATTTATATAGTCGTCAAGAGGCATTCGCAAAAGGATTCTCCTGTCGTCGGTTCCGGCTACGTCTTTAATTTCTACATACTGACCGGTTGAATCAACTGCAATAATTCTTTTTACAACTGCATCGGAGGGTTTAGCCAATAAGTCAGGCTGATCCGGCTGATCTAATTGTACGTTGGGTACATCCTGGGCGCTGTATCTAAAATATTTAAGTCTTGCCGTAGAATCGATTGCCATGGAATCTATCTTCACGGTGTCTTTTTTGGCAGCCAACGAATCTTTAAACCCGGATGTATCCTTTGCAAGAGCCGTTTTTAAGCGGGCTGAATTACTTTTGCTTTTAGAAGTATCGGAAGAAGTTTTTAACAAGGAACCCGGCTTTGTACCCTGCAGACTCATAACTTTTTTCACCATTAACGAATCGTTAATTCCGCTGGTGTCCGGCACAGGATTTGCATTTACCTCGTAAATATTCCCTTTGTGTGTTGAATCCTGCGGTATATCAAGGGGAATTGTTAAATGGTTAATACTCTGATCTGAACTTTGAAGCGAGGCTTCTTCGTTTTCGCCCGGTTTTTTTTCATCAGGAAGCTTTTGTTGTTCTGATAAGTTTTGCTGCTCGGACATCTTGTAGAAGATGTTCTCCCAAATCCTTTGGTTAACCTGGGACTGGTAAGGGGAAAGGAAGCCTAAATTCATTGCTGCATAAAATAAGATTATCCCGCTTAGAAAAATGCGTGCAGCTTCAGAAAGCATTTTTATTATTTTCTTATTAATAAGGATCCCTTATCACGAATTTTATAAATATAAACTATTGTAAATAATTATCTATACTCTTACTCCTTCATTTTTATTTCAAAAAATAGATAAAATTATCATTTATATCAACAATTATAATAAGTTAAACTTACAGCCAAATTTATAACTAAAGATTAACTTAAAGAAGGTAAATTTTTATTCACCTAAAAAAACTGTGCTAAAACAATATTTTCAGTAGATAGTATAAATTATTCCGCTAAATTTACTCAATTTTTCTTAATTTCTTATAAAAAACGTAAATATTTTTGGGTAACTGATTCGGCTTAAATTATGTGAGGCTCACCTTAAAGATGAGCCTCACATTTTCAAATTGAATAGTTCAAACAGCCTTTAAATTTATCTTTTATTTATGGGTACGTACGGCCGTTTTGTTTCGCCGGTATATATTTGCCGGGGACGGTTAATTTTGGCTCCTAATGTCTCTCTCATTTCTTTCCAATGCGCAATCCAGCCGGGTAGCCGCCCCAGGGCAAACATTACGGTAAACATATTGGTAGGGATTCCCATCGCCCGGTAAATTATACCGCTGTAAAAATCAACATTGGGATATAATTTCCTTTCAATAAAGAAAGGGTCTTTTAGAGCAATCTCTTCAAGGTTCTTTGCAATGTCAAGCAGCGGATCTCTAATTCCTAACTGGTTAAGAACCCTTTCTGCGGAAACTTCTAGAATTTTAGCACGGGGGTCAAAGTTTTTATAAACCCTGTGGCCGAACCCCATAAGTTTAAATTTTGAGTCTTTGTTTTTTGCCATTTCAATATATTTTTTATAATTGCCGCCATCGGTTTTGATCTTCTCAAGCATCTGGATTACTTCCTGGTTGGCTCCGCCGTGCAGCGGCCCCCATAATGCATTTATCCCGGCAGAAATTGAGGCAAAAAGATTTGCTTCACTGCTTCCCACCATCCTTACGGTTGAGGTACTGCAATTTTGTTCATGGTCTGCATGAAGAATTAATAATTTATCAAGTGCATCTTCAAATACTTTCGGAATTTCCAATCTCTCGGATGGTACTGCAAACATCATATGGAGTATATCCGCACTGTAGCTTAAATTATTCTTCGGGTACACATACGGCTGGCCGATAGATTTCTTAAATGCAAACGCAGCTATTGTTTTTAGTTTTGCAAGAAGCCTCACAATATTTAATTCAATATCCGCATTGTAATCCGCTTCCGGGTAAAATGCAGATAATGAACTAACCATTGAAGATAAAATTCCCATCGGATGCGCAGTTGGGGGGAATCCGTCATAAAATTTTTTCATGCCTTCATGGATCAGGCTGTGATGTGTTAACTCGAATTGGAATTTTTCAAGTTCGGTAGAATCAGGCAGGTGTCCGAAAATTAACAAATAACATACTTCGATGAAATTGGATTTTTCCGCCAGTTCTTCAATCGGGTAGCCCCTGTATTGAAGGATTCCTTTTTCACCGTCAATAAATGTTACCGCACTCTGGCATGCTCCCGTATTACCGTAACCGTTATCTAAAGTTATTGCACCTGTTTTGTTCCTTAACTGTGTAATATCAATCCCGAGCTCTCCTTCAGCGCCGGTTACGATAGGGAAGTCATATTCCTTATCATGAAGAAGAAGTTTTGCAGTTTCTACGAGTGTTAAATTATCATTCATTTTGATCCCCACTCTATAACTTTATTTATTGATTGTTTATTTTTTATTTTGACTCATTATTTTAATTAATTCAAAGGATTAAGCTATTTTTCTTACTAAAAGGAACCTGGATAATAGCCGGTTTTATTTTACCTTTGTCCTCCTTTTATTAAAATTCTGTTTAGTTACGGATAATTTAATATTCTTTGTAGAAATTAACTACATATTATATCACTGTCAATGGAATAATTGATTTAAACTACAGCATTTTAGTAAACTTACTATTTTACAGCACATATTAATGCTTATTTTAGAATAAAATAATAATTATTACTAAAATGTTTAACATTTTTAGGTATCTATAACTGTTTACTATTTGATCAGTTTCGAGTCAAAATTCTTATACAAGATAAATAAAAATTCTGAATCTTTGCCAAATTCGCTTACACCGGAGCACAACATTCCAGGTAATATCCCATAATGTCTATTTTTAATGTATATTTTATTTACATTTTGATTTTGATTTTATTTAGAACTAATATTAAAAAAAAGATTTATGCTATTTCCCGATAAATACAAATAATTATTGACCCACTGGTAATACTGAACATTGATATAAGCCCGTTTCAAGGACTAGTTGGGCTAACAGGCCTAATGGCAGAAGATATCGATAACTTCCCCAAAGATAAATTGTCTTCATTAAGTAAAGAAATTAACCTGAACGTGAAAAATATCTTGAAATTATTAACAAATTTATTGGATTGGGCGCGCATGCAGCAGGGAGCCATAAGTTTTAATCCAGTTGAACTCGTTTTATTAGAAATCGTCTCCCGGAATATCAGCCTGCTTTGTCAAAGAAGTGAACAAAAGGGAGTCGATATAATTTCTGAAATTCCCGAAAAACAATCGGTTTATGCGGACGAAGAAATGCTAAATTCTATTTTACGCAATCTTTTATCAAATGCAATAAAGTTCACGAACCGGGGCGGCAAAGTTAGAGTTTACTCTAATGAAAAAGAAAATAATATTGTAGAAATTGCTATTCAGGATAGTGGTATCGGAATGTCTGAATCATTATCAAAAAAATTGTTCCGAATGGAAGAAGAAGTTGGGCATACGGGAACAGAAGGGGAAAAAAGTACCGGCCTGGGCTTCTTACTTTGTAAAGAATTTATTGAAAGGCATGGGGGAAAGATTTGGGTCGATAGCCGGGAAAAAATTGGAAGTACTTTTTACTTTACGCTTCCCCAATTTAAAAATAATTCTGAATTACCATAGTTATTATCAAACGTATTTGATTATACTTGTAATTTGCTGATAAGTAAGCTGCTATTATCTATTAACCGGTTTAAAAGAACTCTTTAACTGAAATAGTTTAATATTTAATCACCAGTTCCGCAGCTATTCTTCCGCTTTTCACGGCACTTTCGATGGTTGATGGCAAACCGGTATTTACCCAGTCCCCGGCGAGGAAAAAATTATTTATAAGAGTGTTTTGTTCAGGCCTGCTGTTGAGTATTTCTTTTGATGGCACAAATGTGGCCCGTTTCTCTTTTATTATTTTGTACGAAATTATATTATCCTTCCCAATCTTAATATATTTCTCCAATTCGAATACCGCCATATTAAAAATTTCTGCTTTGGATTTATCAATCAGTTTATCTGCATCGCTTATCACCAGCGTTATGTGATCACGATGGTTGAACACCCAATGAACCGGCGAATTAATCAATCCGTAAAAATCCTCAGTAAGTTTATTTTCCTTCAGCCAAAGATGGATTGAAAGGATTGAAGAATAATTTAGTTCAAGATTGCTTACAGAACTTAATCCCGGGAAAAATTTCTTCAATGAATATAAGGGTACTGCCGAAACAACAAAATCAAAACCGGTTAGTTTTCTTTTGCTTGTAACAATTTCTTCAATATTATTACCGGCAACTTTAATCCCGCTTACCTGTTCAAGAAAATTTATTTTACCGTTTCGTTTTTCAATATAATTCAAGGCGTCCGTACAATAACTTTCACTTAACCCGAACTTCGGCAGAATAATCGTAGCGGCTTTATTCCCCCTGAAAAAAATTTCTTTTAATATTACAGAAAATGTTGCGGCAGATGCTTCTTTAATATTTGTATTCAACGCGCCGACGGCTAAAATCTCCCAGAATGCTTTCCTTATATTTTCATTTTGATTTTCTCTTACCAGCCAGTCATATACGGATAAATCCCGGATATTTTTTTGCGATATAAACGGAAGCTTCATGAAAAATCCAAGAAATATTAACCTGTCTTTTACCGGCAGAGCTTTATAGTTCAACAGCGCCGACAAAAGATTTAAGGGATATGGAAGCCGTGAAGCCTGAAGGGAAAACAGCTTAAAATTTTCTCTTATAAAATTTACCTTTATGCCGTCCTGGTAAATAAAATTATCCCCCGCACCAATAAGTTTAAAGAAATTTAGTGTTTCTTTATAACACCCCATCAGGATATGCTGCCCGTTGTCTATAACTGTGCCGGTTTCATTGTCTTTAAATGAATACGCCCTGCCTCCGGGTTTGGGAGATGCTTCTAAAATTTCTACATGAATTCCGCTGCGGGAAAGATACGCTGCAGCAGACAGCCCTGCCGGTCCGCTTCCGATTACGATGCATTTTTTCATCAATAAACTAAACTGTACTTAGCCCATACACCTATAGAAATACCCACTTTTTCAAGTTTATTAACTTTTATATTTCTATTATAAATATCATAATCGGCGTCAATAATTTTTTCAAGGATTTTATGATATATATGCTGCATAGCCCTGGCTGCAAACATTGAGTATTTATCATCAAGGTTTAAATCCTTTGTTGCGCTGATAAAATAATTTTCAGCACGTTCTACCTGGTAGCGCATTAACTCTTTGAAATTCTCATTATAAGTATTACTTATAATATCGCTGTCTGAATAATTATACCGGGCAAGTTCCTGCTGGGGTAAATAAATCCTGCCGCTCTGAGAATCTTTTTTTATATCTCTTAATATATTCGTGAGCTGAAGCGCAATACCCAGGTCAACTGCAAAATCTTTTGTTGACTTATGCTTATACCCGAATATCTCTATACACATTAAGCCGACTGTAGAAGCTACCCTATAGCAGTAAAGTTTTAGATCTTCAAAAGTTAAGTACCTTTTCTTTTGAAGGTCCATTTCCATTCCTTTTAACAATTCAAAAAACGGCTCAAGCGGCATATTGAACTGTGAAATAGTTTTACCCAGTTTGTTAAGCAACGTATATTCCGAATGGCCATTTAAAGCCTTCTGTAATTCATTCGTCCACTTAAAAAGTTTTTCATACTTTATATCATCGGGAAGATTTTCCTGGTCAACAATATCATCGGTTTGCCTGCAGAACGCATAAACAGTATTCATTGCATCGCGTTTTGCATTCGGCAGCAGGTTAAATGCATAATAAAAACTGCTTTTACTGGTTTTTGCAATATCTTTTGCTGTTTCAGCCATCATTAAAAAAATGATTTCAATAGTAAATTTAAAAAATCCATTTTATTTAAAACCGGACGCTTTTGAAGAACATTATAATTATTTTTTTCTATCTTCTTCAATATTTCCTGCCCGCCAAGAATTGTCCATTTGATTTCAAACTTCAGCCGTCCGCTAAGATACTTTGTCAATTGCTTTCCTTCATCAAACAGGGCACGGGTTCTATCAACATTATACTTTAAAAGTGCCTTTAAATTAAGATTATTTTCATTTAACTCAAATACTGTTTCTGCCACATTAAATTCTGTCATTTCGTCCTGCGGCAAATAAATTCTTCCTTTTTTGTAGTCAATTGCCGCGTCCTGCCAGAAATTGGCTAACTGCAGCGCGGTACATATTTTATCCGAACAGGCAAACGCTTCTTTATCCCTGATATTATTCAACTCAAGTATAAGCCTTCCTACAGGGTTAGCTGAATTATTGCAGTATGCAAGCAGATCGTTATAATCAATGAACCTGTTTTTTGTTATATCCTGCCTGAAGGCTCTTAGTAAATTGTAAAAAGATTCCACGGTAAGATTTTTAGACTGAATAGTAGTATATAGAGCCTGTTCAAAAGGGCTATCAAAATTCCCGCTTAATAATTCAGTAAAGCGGTTTTCAAATTCATTCAGCTCGCTTAATCTTTCTTCGGGATCCTGGTTGCCTTCGTCGGCTATATCATCTGCAGTCCGCGCGAACCAGTATATAATTGCAACATCTTTCCTTATCTTTTGGGGAATAAGGAACGAAACCACCGGAAAATTTTCATAATGATTTTTTGTGAATTCCAGAGCTTCAATATATGCAGATTCTAAATCCATTTTTTTTATTTTTGTTCGATAATGATAAAATAGTTAATTTTGTTATATTAAGATAATTTATTATGATGATATTTTTATGAAATTGAGAGAGATATATAATCAGTCATTAAGCGGAAGATTTTTTTCGCTTATCTCGGAATTCTTCTATTAGCACTTCCCTGTTTATCATTTCGTCCTTTATAACAAAAGTTTTACAAAAAAATTTATTAAGAGAAATACACTTATTATGAGTAATTTAAAAGAAATAAACAGAAGGCGTACATTTGCTATAATATCTCATCCCGATGCAGGTAAAACAACTTTAACTGAAAAATTTCTTTTGTACGGCGGTGCAGTACAGCTTGCCGGGTCGGTAACGGCAAGAAAAAACCAGAGGTCATCAACATCAGACTGGATGGAACTTGAAAGAAAAAGAGGGATATCAATAAGTTCAACTGTTCTCCAGTTCGATTATAAAGGCTTTAAAATTAACCTGCTTGACACGCCCGGGCACGAAGATTTTTCAGAAGACACTTACCGCGTTCTGACTGCCGTTGATGCTGTGGTAATGGTTATTGATGCTGCTAAGGGTATTGAAGCACAAACAAAAAAACTTTTTGAAGTGTGCCGGAAAAGAGCAATCCCTATTTTCACTTTCATAAATAAACTTGACAGGCCTACACTTGAACCGCTGGCGCTTATTGACGAAATTGAAAACGTACTTGGTTTAGGGGCTTTCCCGATGAACTACCCGCTGGGAACAGGATTGGATTTCAAGGGCGTTTACGACCGTATTTCGAAAGAGATTCATTTGTTTGAAAAAACCACTGGCGGACAATTTATCGCACCGGTATCAATTCACGACTTATCCGATCCTATGGTAAAAGATAAATTGAGTGAAAACAATTACAACAAGCTGATTGAAGAAATCGAAATGCTTGATACGGCCGGTGAACAATTTGACTCAGCCGCCGTATTAGAAGGCGGCCTGACGCCTGTATTCTTCGGTAGCGCAATGAACAACTTCGGCGTTCAGCTTTTGCTTGACGGCTTTTTAAGTTATGCTGTTCCGCCGGCGCCAAGACATAGTGTAAAAGGAATTGTAAAGCCCGAAGATGATATGTTCTCAGGCTTTATTTTTAAAATTCAGGCTAATATGGATCCCAAACACCGTGACCGCATTGCGTTCCTAAGGGTTTGTTCGGGAACGTTTACTCGCGATATGCAGGCTTTCCATGTTAACAGCGGTAAAAAGATAAGGCTTTCAAACTCTCAAAAAATGTTCGGACAGGATAGGGAAACCGTTGATGAAGCATTCCCGGGAGATATTGTAGGCTTCGTTGGAAATTCTAATTTTGGTATAGGCGATACGATTACTGAAGACCCTTCAATTGTTTATAAAGAGATCCCTAAATTTGCCCCGGAACATTTTGTATTTATGCATAATCCAAATCCTTCAAATTATAAAAAATTCAGGGATGGATTAGATCAGCTTCTGCAGGAGGGCGTTATCCAAGCTTACTATCTAAAAAATTCAGGACAGAAAGTTCCCCTGCTTGGCGCGGTGGGACCGTTACAGTTTGAAGTAGTTCAGTTCAGGCTGGAAAGTGAATACGGCGCCGAATCAAGATTGGAACAGACCAACTGGAAAGTACTTAGATGGGTTTCCCCGGAAGTGAGCGCCGAAAGCCTGGAGGCTATGGTTCTGCCTGCGGGCGCCGCTATTGTTAACGACGCTTCGGAAAGAACAGCTATCCTTTTTACAAGCGAATGGTCATTAAATTATTTCAGGGAAAAGTTTCCTAAGATTGAACTTTCGGATATTCCGTTTGAAACAGAATTGGCTGACATATAGCCTCCGGTGTAATGATCTGTGAATAATCGGATTATCATTATATTATTTAATAGGAACATATACCACTAACAAAATCCCATCAGCAAGAACTAATAAATCTTGTTACATAATTGTTAATGATCTGCTTATTACCCGGCAGGACATGACGGAACTTATGCTAAAGTATCCATTCCGGATATACTTATGTTACGCCAAATCACTTCAAAAGTTTTCTTAAAAAATTTACTTGACAATAAAAATTCTACATCTTATGTTAAATGCATGTAAGAGATTTACTATTCTATAGATGACGCGGATTCTTTAATTAAATATTATCCTCCAACTTAACGATAAAAAATTGTTTGTGCGGGAATTTGAATAGTTAATATTCAACTATTTTTTATTATTCTATGAATTAATTTACTTGTTGATAAGTGAACTAAATCATTTTATACATACAGGGCTTTCCGGTTAATTTTTTCATGATTGTTAATATTGATTCAATACTGCGGGTACTAATATTTTATTTTTCCAAAATACAGATTTGTAAAGAATATGCACGGCCTTCAACCCGCCGGTTATTATTTCTTAACCGGATAAAAAATTTATAAACGTTTAAGTACAAATAAATACAGTACTAGTTTTTGTTTGTTTATTAAATATGATTCGGCAATTATTGATTGGAAATCTCCGATAAAAGAAGAACTTTTATAAAAAATAGAAAACTTTACAATATCGTAATTTAAGAGATTATAATGTATAAGCTGCTTCAAACGTTTATTCATCAAAACCCAAAAAGTCCCCTCTCGCCGCGCCGCTATGTGGGGAGGGGTGAAGCGGTGGGTCGAAGCGACTATATTTAGAAATCCCCTGCAATTATAAATATTCGCACACTAAACAAGGTGTAATGTTGCAAGAATCAAAACAATTAAAATAATTTATAATCGGAGAATACTATGTCGTCTACAATCTGGACCTACGATAGCTTAGCACAGGCAAGCTCTGCCGAACTTGAATCCATTTTATTAACAGGTACACCGCCGGATCTGGAACAGTTGAACGGTTTTATTTACTACGGCTGGAATCATGAATGGATCGGCAATTTATCGGGGAAAAAATTTAAAAAGGGATTCATGAAAAAAGACGGCGTTAATTATGGATATAATGAAATTGTTATCCAGGATAAAACAGGATATGCAGGCGAATGGAACCAGCATATTAACAGCGACGGCAAACCCACTCAGCTTGGTTATTTCCGAGCTTCTTATGTACGGGATCAGCCGCCGGCTAAGCTTAATGAAAGATATTTAAATCTTGGCTATTTTGATTACGATATTGCTCATTTGGATAAATGGTATTTAAGCTTTTTTAAAGTGATAAGAGATTTTGTAGTGCTGCCTAATGAAGGGGATAATACGCTCTTGCTCTGTAAAGCTTACCTTCGTGTCTTTCCTTTTTTAGATATTTTTTACTGCTATTTCCAGCTTGGACGAAGAGAGCCGATTAAATATTTGCCGTGGTAAGTCGATTATATTTTTTGAAAATTAAAAATGGCGAAATAAAATGATTACAAAAAATGAACAATGGCTAAGAACTTATTTGAAAATTTTCGGAGGAATTTATTTTTTAACCTTCCTTTTTATCACAATAAGTTTTTTCGAAAATGCACTCAATAATACTAACCCCGGTAACATGCTTCTTACCGGGTTAATTGTAATATCATTCATTCATGTTTTGCTATGCTGGTACTCAATTGCCGATATAAGAAGGTTTACAATACTTGTTAAAATGAATATCTGGGCATCAATTGCTCTGTCTTTAATTTCGATTTGCATTTTATTTTTTCAGGATACGAGCCCCGTTATTTCATTATGGATGTTTTCTACGGATTTAGGGACGGTAACGGGAATAATTTTAGCACTTGGTGTGCTGAATACTTTATTTACTTCTCTTTTATTATCATCAGCGGAAAAGGCAAGATTCGGTTTAAAATATTTCTCACCCCTGCAATTCAAGACTCTTAAGGCTCTTGCGGAAGTAATTATTTACGGCGAACAAAAATTTATTTCAAGCGAAGATGTTGCTAAAAATGTTGATAAATACTTCAGCAGCTTCGAGGCTAAATCGAAGTGGACGATGGCTCTTGTTATTACCGCGTTATATTTCTATCCAATATTATCACTACGCCCCCCGCTTCCTTATATTGAAGCAAACGACAGACATAATTTTTTGAAAAATAAATTTTATAGAGATGTTGAATTAGGACTAATCCCCGGGTGGTGGAAAGTATACGTACAGGGAATGATCAGGATTGCCAAACAGATGTGTTATATAGGATATTATAATGACAGCCGGACATTCGCCTCAGTTGGTTACGTGCCTTTTACTCAAAGAAAAGACAGGAATGAAAGATTAAGTAAATCACCCGTAAAAGAAGCCCCTCCGTTGTACGTAAAATCCCAGGATGATGTAAAGGGAGAATCGGTCGACGGAGATGTTGTAATAATTGGTTCCGGCGCCGGCGCATCTGTTCTTGCAAAGGGCTTGGTCGAAAGTGGAAAAAAGGTTGTAATGATTGAACGCGGCAACCACGAACAACCGGCAACATTTACAGAAAATGAAATGGATATGGTTTCAAGGTTATTCCAGGACGGCGCAATTCAGGCTGCCAAGGATTTTAGATTTACCGTTTTCCAGGGAAGCTGTGTAGGAGGCTCAACAGTTGTAAATAATGCCGTATGTTTTAAAATTCCTGTGCCGGTGCTTGACAAATGGAACGACCCTAAAGGTTTGAATGTTGGATTGGATAAATCCGGAGTTCTTGCATCAATGGATAAAGTCTGGCAAATGATCGGGACAAATCATCAGAATGAAAATACAATACGGTTAAACCCTGGCGGATATTTATTTAAAGATGGTTGTAAAAAATTAGGATATGATATAGCGCCGAATGTAACCGATTCGGTAAATGCAAATATTTCAGGGTGCCTTGGCTGCGGGTATTGTAATATAGGATGTCATTATGATAAAAAACTTTCAATGCTTACAACAATACTTCCCGGGATACAAAAGGATTTTGGCAGGGAAAGCCTTGAAATAATAGCCGGATGTGAGGCGATAGAACTGCATAAGCACGGAGAAAAAATTTCTTATGTTGAAGGCCGGTTTAACAATGGAAGAAAAATAAAAGTTTCCGGAAAAACATTTGTTGTATCTGCAGGCGCAATTTCTTCCAGCATATTACTCTTAAAATCGAAACTTGGGTTAAAAAATGCCGGGCTAAACTTATCGTTTAATGTTGGGACACAATTAACCGCTGCATTTCCGGATAAAATTGATTCGTATGACGGCCTGCAAATTTCACATTACATGAAAGTTATGCCGGATACGGGATTTATTATGGAGTCTTGGTTTAACCCCCCTATGTTTCAGTCGACTGCAATGCCGGGCTGGTTTGAAGATCATTATAATAATATGAGAAGGTATGACAGGCTTGCTTGTGTTGGAATATTGGTAGGTTCGGAATCTAATGCGCGTGCAAGGATTGCCGGTTTAACCGGCAGAGAAATCGATTATACTCCCGCACCAAAAGATTTTCAAACATTGTTGAAAGGGCTTGAACTTTCTGGCGAAATTATGTTTGCTGCCGGGGCCGAATCCGTAATGCCTAATACATTTAAATACTACGAATTTAAAAATGTAGACGAATTAAGAAAAATGAGCGGCCTGATTAAAGATCCAAGCGAAATAACATTAGGAACAGGTCATCCGCAGGGGGGAAATGTTATTGGCAGCAGTTCTGAGACCGGTGTTGTGAACGCTGAGTTTAAGGCTTTCGGTTATGACAATCTTTATGTTTGTGATGCAAGTGTATTCCCCACGAGCCTCGGCGTTAATCCACAATTAACTGTAATGGGACTTGCAGATTATGCTGTTCAGTTTGTTAAAATGAATAAAGGCTAGTAAAAGATAAATAATGTCACAGGGAAAAAATATAGCGGAATTATTGCTTCAATGTGAAGAATTAAATATTGCGCCAAAATATATTGTTCAGCAGGAAACATATAAAGAACAAAAAAGTTCTTTATTCGGGATATCATCTCCCGTTAGAACCGAACCTGTAAAATATAATGCAGACGATGAAGAGATTTTTGTTGTGAGTGATCTTCATATAGCCTCGGGTAGAAATAACGCCGGGGTATATAAAGGAACCGAGAATTTTTTTGCCGATGATTCTTTCTGCAGGTTTCTTGAGTATGCCGGTAAAATTAAAAAAACAAAAAATGCATTGTTAATTATAAACGGTGATATTTTTGATTTTCTGCGCATTACCGAATACCCCGGTAAGCTTAAGAAAGTCAGATTCTCTAAACGGCTGAAACATGCATTAAAACTTGATCCGGTATCTAAACCGGTAATCCCTGCCCCGGAAATTATCGGGAACCAGTTTTTGGAATGGCAAAGCGTACTTGAACAGATCGGTATCAACAAATCCATAGAAGAGCTTGAGAATAGTATTTCTAAAAAAGAAGAAATATACGGGCTGTATACGGATGATTATAAAAGTGTTTATAAACTAATAAGGGTAAGGACGGGCCACCCAATTTTTTTTAAAGCATTAGGCGGCTGGTTTGCCGGGGGAAATAAATTAGTAATTCTGAAAGGCAATCACGATCTTGAACTTTATTGGCTTGCAGTCAGAAATTATATAAGGTTAATCCTTGCCGAAGAGATTGTCAGACTGAATGAAGGCAGTAATATTGAGGATATATTATCAAAGAACATTCTTCCTAATTTAACTTTTATTGACGATTCAATGGAAATAGAAAATATTTTTTACATTGAACACGGCCACCGTTACGACAAATTCTGCATGGTTCTTGATAATCCCCTTCTGCCTAAATATCCTTCACAGATTAACATCCCGTTCGGTTCGTTTTTCAACAGGTATCTTCTTAATCGTGTTGAATTATTCTTTCCTTTTCTTGATAATGTGAGGCCGGCAGGCAACGTACTTCCAATGCTAATGCAAGAAAATTTTCCATTGGGAATAAAAGTTTTATTCCAGCACATTCCGTTTATGATAAGAATGCTGCTTACAAATTTCAGATATGTTAAATTTATGTTTCAGGATTTGTTCTGGTTCTTTATTGCGTTTATCGCCCCTGTTGCTGCAGCGGTTATTGTTAACCTTCCTGAAATAGAAAAACTGTTGGGGTTTCTTCCCCGGTCAGGCAGCGAAAACCCGGTAATCACATTCTTAGGCGGGCAGATTAAAAATATTGGATTTTTAATTTTATCTTATCTTCTGTCGAGAGCAGTTGCCTGGTTTCAACTTGATGAACCTTCAAGCCTTGACAGCTATGCAAAAGAAAGGTTTTACAATACGGACTATAAGATAATGACTATGGGTCATACGCATAATCCCGGTGAATATTTATTCGACAACGGACAAAGATTTTATAATACCGGTACATGGATACCTATTATTGAAACAAGCACAGCCGATGTAAGGGAAGATAAGACATATACATTTCTGCATCTCCCGCGGAGCAGTGAAGGAATACTACAACCCCCGGTTGACGGACTTTTGCAAAGATGGAATGATGACGCCGTAAGAGCGGATACACAGGTACTTGTAGAAAATAAATAGCTTTAAGTATCCCTGCCGGAGGCAAATATACTAAAAGTATATCATTTATATCCTTGTTAAATGCATTGTAAACTGTTAAAACAGTTGAGAACAAGTTTCTTAATATCATTAACACCGCGATTAATCGCAGTGTTAATGATGCAGCAACCGGTACCCGCTAACCGTTTTACGTGTCCGCCTCCGGATGAAGGGTTTATATTAAGCCTATAAGAAGAAAAAAAATTATGACTAAATATTTTATAATATTTTTTTGCACCTTATTTTTATTAATATTTTATTCATGTTCGGCTCTGAAAAATGCCGGCAATAACCTGGGAAACGGATTAATAAACGGCTTGCAAAGCGGCGCGGATTCCATGGGTTCCCACCTGGTTAACGGCGCAACAGGGAGCCTGACTTCCGATAGTTCAAGAATTAAATTGGAAAAGTTTATCGACTCTTTAGTAACAAAAACAGGAATTTCCGCCAATACTCAATTAGTCAGACTTAGAGATTCCGTACTTAATGATTATATAAATATATGGATTCAAAATGTTGTTAAAAATGCAGCGCAATCTATAAATAATAATATACTGGATGATAAAACAACTGCCAGGCTTCAGAAAGAACTGAAAATTTTAGTCTCTCAAATAGGGCCCGGTTTATTGAATGACTCCACCCTTTACAGAATCAGTATGCTGAGAGATTCCCTTCTTGGCGAACAAACCAACACAAGGATTAAGGCTATTATTGACTCCTCCGCTGCTGCAATAATTTATAAAATAAATACCGGGTTATCGCCTGCAATAAAAGAAAATGCTGATTTTATAGAGAAGTATGCAGCCTGGCTGATTGTCATTGTCGGAATCACGGCCCTTGTTATTATTTGGTTCGTGTGGAGGCAGAAAGAAAAATATTTAAGAATAACAAAAATGCTTACTTACAATATATCCGGATTGCCTGAAACTGAAATAAAAGAAAAGATTAAGGATAGTATTTCAAAGAATGCCAAGCTTGCGGGTATAGAAGATGAACTTAGAGAATTGCTTGATAAACAAGGTTTATTACATAAGTAATGATCTAAATAATTCTTTCCATTTTATAATCATCCATTATAAAACCGCCGCCTATATCCATTACAATAGAACCGAGATTTTTAAAGCCCATTTTTTCATAAGCTGCAATTGATTTAACATTATTTTTATTTACAGTTAAAGAGATTTTATTAATGTTTTTTCCACGGGCTAGTTCTTCAAGAAATTTAAGTGCTTTTTTCCCGTAACCCATTCCACGTTCGGATGATTTAATGTATAATTTGCTTAAAAATAATTCATCTTTTTTAAGTTCAATACCAATATAACCAATGTTCCTGCCCTCTTCTTCAACAAGAAAATATGAATACCCTTTTTTAATCTGTTCTTTCATAGCTTCTTTTGACTGGAATTTAGCCAGCATGTAATCAACCTGCTGTTTCCCGATTATAGGTATATAATGCTCATTCCAGATTTCTATTGCTAATGTTTCAACTATATCTGCCTGGTCTTCGGTTAATACTTCTATAAACATTGTTTTATACAGTTAATAATTAAAATCGGTATTTAAAGTTAACTATTGTATTTATGTTACACAAAATTAAAAGGTTTATCACCACAGCTAAGTTTATGTTTAAAGAATGAGACTATCATATGCAAACAAAAAAAGGACGATTAAAATCCAAGGGATGATATAGACCTGTCCATTTCATTCATTCGTGAAATTCGTAATTCAGGTCTTGGAATTAAACTCAAGCGCTTTATTTAAATCTTCAATTAGATCATTAACTGATTCTATCCCGATAGACAATCTTATAACGCGTTCATTTATCCCCGCTTTTTCACGCAGTTCGGGATTCATGGATGCATGCGTCATGGATACGGGATGACAAATTAAAGATTCAATTCCGCCAAGGGATTCTGCAACAGCAAAGATTTTAACGGACCGGAGAATATGATTAACTTCATTTATGCCGCCTTCTGCTTCAAACGAAGCCATTCCGCCAAAACCATACTGCTGTGAACATGCAAGTTCATGTTTCGGATGGCTTTTCAATCCGGGGTAATTTACTTTCCGTACATTCTTATGCTGCTCTAAAAATTCAGCAACCTTTATGGCATTTTCTTCGTGCGCTTTCATCCGGGGTAAAAGTGTTTTAATGCCCCGGAGAACAAGCCATGAATCGAATGGCGATTCCCCCTGCCCCAGCGAGTTGACTATATAATGCAACCGCTCCGCAAGGTCCTGCTTGTTCACTATAATTGCTCCTCCGACTACATCGCTGTGCCCATTTAAATATTTTGTTGTTGAATGGATTATAATATCGGCGCCAAGTTCGAATGGACGCTGATTAACCGGCGATAGAAATGTATTATCTACAACGGCAAGCGCATTATGGTTATGTGCAATATTACAAATCGCGCGTACATCATATATATTCAGCAAAGGATTACTGGGTGTTTCAATCCATAAAGCTTTCGTATTAGGCCGTAAAACTTTTTTAACTTCGTCCAGGTTGCCCATATTTGCATAAGTTATTTCAAAGCCGAAAGATTCCGAATACAGGCGAAGCAGTCTTTCAGTTCCGCCATAACAATCGTTTGTGCATATTATGTGATCACCCGAACGAAAAAAATGAAGCGCGGTAGCTATGGCAGACATTCCGGAAGCTACGGCTCTTGCAAGTAATCCGCCTTCAAGTGCGGCAATATTTTCTTCTAATGCCGTACGGGTTGGATTTGCGGTTCTGGTATAATCATATCCTTTGGTTTTTCCGATATCTTCAAAACGGAATGTTGAGGTTTGATAAATAGGTGTGATAACACTATTGAATGAGGAATCTTTATCTACGCCGCCGTGAACGGATATTGTTTGTAAGTCCATGAAATACTACTCCTTAAAATTAAAATTTGTTTTAAAATAAAAAAACCTCTTCATGATGATTAGAAGAGGTTACAGAGCAGTAGATCCTACTTCTTCCCATCTGTCTCCGCTATGCGGAGCAGGAATTAGCACCTAACATTTCATGAGGTTCTGAAACTGGTTGCTACGGCGTCATCGGGCCTGATCCCTCGACCGTTCTTGATAAGAGAAAGAATTTTAAAATAACTTATTTAATATAAAAAATAATATTAAAAGTGCAAGTGCTCTTCATCCTGAATTAAGGGAAACACGAATTTTTATGAAGCTATTGCTAAAAATTGTAACTAATATTTAAAGTCGGACTGCCAGTCATTCCGGCAGTTGGATTAAAATTTTGTATGCTTATGTTTACAGCTACCCGGCTGTTGTAAATATGCGTACTCCATACTGCATCAAGTATGCTTAAGAAATGGTTAACACAAAGCGTCCCGATAAAAAAACTCGCGGTTTGATACAATTCATTTGCGACTCCTCTTTGATGTGCATACCACAACATTTGCGGCAAAACGTAATTATTGAAATCAATATAATTTTGATATGTAAATGTATCCCATCCGGCAACAAACTGGGGATATTTACCGGTTATTTCATAAAAGTCCTGCGACCCGAAAACCGCCAGTAGATGTGCATACCCGCTGCCGCTGCCTTCCGTACCTAAAGCGCTTTCCAAAGCATTTAAATTTCCCCAATTGATTCCGGTAGCGACACCTGCCTGGTTATAAATTAATACTTGGTTCGATCCCCCGCTTAAAAATTGTGATGCATTTACGGAAGAGTTTATAGAATTAATATTATTCAAAGTCCATTGTGCATATCTTACCGGACTCCAATGCTGATTGTTATACCACTGGAAAAATGCGGTCTGATAGTTAGCCTTATGTGTATAAATTATAGCCGATGTAATTGATGCGGCTTCAACTGCTAAAAAAATTGCAGCTTTTAAATACTGCTCCGTGTATATTTCTCCCGCCCCGGGAAGGATACCCGATAATATTCCGGCAATGACCGGAGATTTTTTCTTTTTTACATCCAAATCATTTACGTTAGATATAGCTTGTATACTTAGAGTTTGGGGAAGAGCCGCCGGATTAATATTTGCATCGATATATAAATTGCCGCTTAAATTGTTTTCACTAATCTTTTGTCCCAAAATTGTATTATAAGAATAAAATAAAATAACAAAACACATGAAGATGAAAATTTTATTCGGGTTCATTTCTTAGCCATTTGATTAAAATAAGTTTATAAATATACGTCATAAGAAGACAAACTTCATACCCATAATAATTCCCATTGGGAAATATTCCATCCTTTAAAAAGCACTATCAGGGCAGATTATTCAGTATGTGTTCCATCATTTGTCTTTCTTGAAAGATAATTTGTAAATTAGTCCTGTAGAATTACCAAACACAAAATTGATTTATAATTTAAGGAGAATCTTAAAATGCCAAGAATGTATTTTAAAATTTTAATAGCCGCAATTTTAATTTTTCTTGCATTACCTGTAAAAGCACAGGTAAGTATCAGCGTGGGAATAAATATTGGCAGTCAGCCGGTATGGGGCCCGGCAGGTTATGATGCCGTTCAATATTATTATTTGCCGGACATAGATGCATACTATTATGTACCCGGGCATGTATTTTACTTCAGGTCGGGAAGGCGATGGGTATCTTCTCCAAATTTACCTCCACAATATGCAAACTATGACCTGTATGGCGGTTATAAAGTAGTACTCAATGAAAATAAGCCGTATTTACATGATAAAGATTACAGAATAAAATATGCTTCATTTAAAAACCGCCACGATCAGCCAGTAATACGTGACAGCCACGATTCTAAATATTTTGTAATTAAAGATCATCCCGAACATAATAAGTATGTAAAACCGCAAGCACACGATAATCACCCTGATAAAAATCAACCTCAGAGGGACAAACAAGATCACGGCAATAAACAAGATCACGGTAACAAACATGCTGCGGGTAGAGATGACGACAATAGAAGATAAGTAATAATTTCAATTAATCTCGTAAAGACGGGGTATAGTTTACTACTATGTGGCCCCGTCTTTACATCTACAGAGACAGACTCGCATTTATTATTTTACCATCCTGAATTTACTGTATCCAAGCCCCAGCGGGACGAAAAGCATGTAGCAAAACGTTCCCCCCAAACAAACCCTCTCCTGAACTCCTTTAGGGGTGACATAAAGCTTTTACGTTATTTATATTATGCAAAATTGATGGTAATGCGGGGATGATATTTATTTTCTGAGAGAAAAATTTTCCTGCAGCGTACCGGAATCTTTAATTACCACCCGGACAGATTTGGTTTTGTAAAAGGGGCACCAAATTTTTAAGTTATACGTTCCCTTAGGGATATTTTTAATCTCATAGTCGCCGCTGCTTTTAGCCTTTACAAAATAAGGATTTTGAAGAACAATTATCCAGGCCTGCATATTAGGATGAACATCGCAAAGTATTGTTACTACACACCCGGTATCATTAAAAGTGTGCGACCGGAATTCACCCCTCGGCCAGGTTCCAAGATTAAAATTACCGGCACATTCTGTAGGAGTAAAAACATTATGAAGCACGCTGTCGCTGTTCATAAAATTAACAGTGGTCCCCGCCAAAACCGGCAGAACATCCGGTATGAACATGAATTTTTTTTGATCCATCTGAGCAGGTTTTTGCGAAGGACGGAAAGAACCATTAACATGTTCAAGATAAATTAATGCTTCGGAACAATTTTTATTTTCAGATAGCTGAACTTTACCTTTTATATCGCCCGCCATAGCTTCATTATTCATTAATAACATTAGAAGTAATATACTTGCCCGGAAAAATTTCAGGGAGTTCGGTCTAAAGCTCATATAAATCGCCCGTTTATTTTTAAAATACAAACTGTATCATTCAGAACCGGCTCAACCTTTATTGGAATTAAAGTAAAGATACAAAGATTTAATTTCAGTTGGCAATAGCTTTGAAAGGGACTTACCTTTTAAATAAATATTTTTTTTCATTAGCGGAAGATGATTCCATAATTCACTAAAAAATTTATCCTGGCTGTCATACGGCCCCATTGCAGATACATCAGGGGCATCGTAAGAATTGCCTGAATAGTGGCAGTTAATACATCCCTTTTCCTGGATCACCTCCTTTCCTGATTCAACGGAACCGTCAATGTCGCTTTTATTATTAAAATAAAGAAAAGATATCAGGTCTGCCATTTCGTTTCTCTTGAAAACAGGCAGTGGAATATTATCCTTTTTGTTTGCTTGTTCCATCCCGGCAGAATGATTCCACATTAAACCGGCAATCTCTATTACGCTTTTATTTAAATTCATTTTGGACAGGTCGGGCGCTGTATGCTTTTTGTCATGACAGTAAAAACAGCCTTTTTCGGAATAAATTTTTTCCCCGGCGATTGGATTTCCGGGCGTCATATAATTTTTTTGTTCTTTTTTATAAGCGCTCGCTGAAGTAATGTAGGAGGATAAATCGGTAAATTCCTCTTCTTTGAAAACTGGAATTTCCAGGTTTGTAGTTTTCTGCATCTTCTGCATCCGGGCTGCGTGATTCCACATAGACTGAGCAATAGATAATGGAGAACCATAATTCCATAATTTATCTAATCTGATTTTATTCGGGATAACTTTACCCACTGAATGACAATCGTTACATCTCATCTTAGAAAAAAGTTTTTCTCCGGCTATAATATCTCCGCTGCCGCCTAAATAACGCAAATAATAAAGGAATATACGCAGTTCTTGAAACTCTTTAGCTGTAAACTTTTGCTGGTCGGAATTCTTTACCTCCGTTTGACCGAACATTTCCCCGGAATGGTTCCACATTTCTGAAATTAGATTAAAATTACTTCCGGAAAAATTATGCTTTCCCAGATCCTGAGCAGTTTTGCCCCCATAACCGTAAATGGAATGGCAGTTAATACATCCTTTATGTTCAAATACTATTCTTCCGTCCAAAGGGTTATCTGGCAATTCTGTTTTAGATGATTTTTCCTTCTGTGTAGAATAATTATCCGTCGAAAAACCATAAAAAATAATTGCAGATAAAAGTAAGGTTGCCGGGAAGCTAAAAATCAAAATTCTTATTTTCATTTATCAAACTCCTTTTTTTCTTCCTCTATATAGTCCGGATAAAACGTATGTTAAAATGCCTGCCAATACCCAGAAGACTGCAATACCGAGGATACTAATAGCAATTGAAGCAGATTGGTGATCATTAACTTCATAGGATACATGCACTAAATTTATCAGCATAAGAGTCATCCCTGAAGCAAGCATCCACAAAAAGGATAATAATATTATTTGAATAAAAATAAGCTTTCCAAAAAAACGTTTAAATTTACCTGACATAATTTCCTCGTATAAATTATTTTCTTATATGCCCTTTTGAGGGTAAATATTCATTCAGCCGTTCTGAAACTACATGCACACTTTCTTCTCGCCCTTCTTTGATCTCCCAAATAGAAATAAGCGGAAAAAGCTTTGAAAATCCCATAAACCCGAGAATAAAAGCAGCCGTAGCAGCGGCTAAAAGTGAAATCTCTGTTAATGACGGTACATATATCCCGGTCGGGAATGGCAATCTTGGATTTGCCAATGAAGGTATAACGATTATTAATCTTTCCAGCCACATTCCTATTACTACTGCAATTGATGCAATTAATATTCCCGGAATTGTTTTCAATTTTTTATTACTTAGAAAAACTAAGGGGATAATGAAATTACAAATTACCATAAGCCAGAAGAAAGGAGAATAACCTCCCGTAAATTTGTAAAGGAAAACGCGCATCTCCGTTGGTTCATGCCCGTAATAGGTAGTAAGATATTCAGCAAAAGTAAAATAAAACCACAATAATGACATCACCAGCAAAAGCGTACCCAGGTAAGTAAAATGTATTTTTTTTAGGTAATCTTCAAAGTGAAAAACTTTTCGGAATACAATCATAACAATGATCAGTGCAGCAATGCCCGAAAAGATTGCACCCACAACAAAATAAGGTCCGAATATCGTACTGTGCCATCCCGGTTGCAATGTCATTGAAAAAATCCATGAAATTACTGTATGCACCGAGATTGCAATAGGAATTACCATTATCATGAGAATGTTTATAGCTCTTTCCAATACATGTTTCTGCCTCTCGGTACCTTCGTAGCCCCAGGATAGTATTTGGTAGAGTTTATTAAATCTTCCTCCTCTATCCCGAAGCAGTGCAATATCCGGTATTAACGGTAAATAAAGATAAATTGTTGAAGCAGTGAAATAAGCCGTAATACTTGTCATATCCCAAAGCAGGGGTGACTGCAGTCTGCCTCTTTCAAAGATATGCAGAATTCTGTCCGGCCTGCCAAGATCAATAATCGGATGCAGGCCGCCTATCAATAGTACGATTCCTGTTATAACTTCGGCCATCCTTGTAATGGGGCGCCTCCATTCTGCTTTAGATAAACGGAGAATTGCTGAAATCAATGTTCCGGCGTGTGATATTCCTATAAAGAATACAAAACTAATGATATAAAATCCCCATGTAACAGGTTCGTTCATACCCGTCATCCCTAGTCCGTATATAAATTGGCGTATATACATAATAACGCCGAACAATAACACGGTAAAAAGCGCAGCAGCTAAAAAATAAAATCCGCTGCCGGTTTGATAAATCGGCTTAAATAAAACTTCATCTTCATCAATAATCTGATGATTATTCATCATTAAAACCTTTATAATTTAAAATGAAAATCTTCACTCCGCTTTAGCGCTGAGGTAATAAACTTTGGGCTTCGTTCCAAGTTCCTCCTGTAAGGTAAATTTCCTGTAGTCATGCTTTACTTTTGAAACTTCACTTTCTGGATCATCCAGGTCTCCGAAATAAATTGCGTGCGCTGCACATACTTCTGCACAGGCAGGTACATAATCACCTTCCTGCAATTTCCTGTGCTCGGATTTTGCTTTTTCTTTTGCTTTCTGCAAACGGTGAATACAAAAAGTACATTTCTCAACTACACCTTTTGGCCGGACTGAAACATCTATATTATTGCACTTTTCGTTTTCAACTTTTTGTTCATCTTTAAACCAATTGAATGATTTTACGGTATACGGGCAGTTTGCCATGCAATATCTGCATCCTATACATTGGGGATAAATCTGGGCAACTATTCCGTCTTCTCTTTTATAAGTTGCCCGGACGGGACAAACTTTTGTACAGGGTGGCTCATCGCATTGAAAGCAAAGCATCGGAATATTAACAGGTCTTACATCAGGGTAGACTCCTTCAACATCGGTACTAAGCATTTTCATCCAGTACATAGTTCTACCCATATCTGCATTTTCTTTTGAAACTATCTGTACATTATTTTCAAGCTTGCATGCGGTAATACAAGCTTCACATTCTGTGCATTTGTTCAGGTCTATTACCATTCCATATCTAGGCATAAATACTCCTTATTTTAGTCTCTATCAATTCTTTTTCATTCGTTATTACTTGCGAATCTGAGAGAGAACTGCCTTGTGAAACCGTTAAAATCTCTACCGGTGTTTCGCTGAATGAAGCCAAACCGGATTGTTTGTCAAATAAATCATCCGAATATGCCAGCGGGTTAATTCCGGAATTATCTCCGATGAGAGTATGCCCCAATCCAAACGGAACATCTATATTTCCCGGCATTACGGTAGGATTATAAATTAAAACTGCCGGAAATTTCCCGTTATTAGTTCTTAATATTACCTTGCTTCGATCGGTTGCCGAAAGCCCGGCTGCAGTATCAGGATTTATCTCTGCCCACAACTGGTAGAACAGCGACCACCGGCTGCCGAATTGTTCCACTAAAACTGCGTATATGCTCATGCTCCCTTTGTAATCCAGGTTTTTCTTGTAAATATTGAGATGCAGCTTTTTGTTTTTTAAAGGATTTATCGGGCTCTTTGATAAGAAAGAACCTTCGGTGAATGTTTCTTTAAAATCAATTTTCGCGTTATAAGATTCCTTTGAGGCAAATGGATTCCACCAGCCCCCGGCTCCCCAAAGGCCGTCCCAATAATCATCGAAGTTTGTATATTGTTCCGTATTCCACCCGATTTTTTGTAAACCTTTTTCAATGACAGTCGGTTTCTCCTGATCTAATAAAATACCTTCATGGCCGGAATATATTTTTTGTGCAGCCTGCTTTATGTAATCGGCGTAATTCTGAAAAGACAGTTTAATACCGGGTTTAAGATCTTTCATTAAGGAGATTAATATATCGCATGTATCAATCGTGTTATAAAACGGGCTTACAACAGGCTGTTGTGCCGTTATAACAGGTATACCCATCGATTCGTCCGATAATAAATCAATCTTCTCAAAATCATCATGGTCCGGAATAATAAGGTGTGCGAATGTTGAAGTTTCGTCAACAAACGAAGAAAAACTTACAACGAAAGGAATTGAGCTTAATTGTTTCTTCAACGCATCTTGGCCCGGGTTATTGAAAACAAAGTTGCTGCCTGAAATAATTAATACCTGTACGGGCTTGTTACCGGTAAGCTGGTCTTTCAACTTTACAAAGGAAATAGTTTCAGCAGGTTCTTTCTCATTCTCCAATAATGATGATAAAAAATTTTCTTTGATCGCGGCAAAGCCTTTAAAGCCCTTCAGTGCATTCAAAGCAATTATTGCCAATGCATTATACGTGCCGTTTGAATTATATAATACCGCTTCATCAAAATATGCTGCAGGCGCAGATGCATCCTCAAATTCTCTGCCGGTTTGTAATATTTTATCGGAAGGGACTCCGGTTAACTCCTCAACTTTATCAGGATAAAAATTATCCAGTACATATTGTTTAAATTCGCTGAATCCTGAGAAATACTTATCGACATAGCTTTTATCATACTTTTCGTCCTTTAAAAGAATATATGCAATTCCCATTGCAAGGCTGGCATATGAAACTGGAAGAAGAGGAATCCAATTATCTGATTTTGTAATGCCTGGAGTAAGCTTTGGCTGAATTGAAGTAATCTTAAATCCTTTTGACCTGTGTTCAATTAGCTTGCGGGTATAGTAAAGAGGGTTTATAGAATTCTCAATCATTTGTGATCCGAAGTTCAGGATGTAATCGCATTTGTCAAAATCGATAAAATCAGGTGCCTCAACGGAAATTTTATTGTAAGCGGAATTACTGTTCATCCCGAAATTATCAAGTATGAGATTTTTAAAACCGGTTTCTTTTGAAAATTTTTTGAACATCCCTGCACGAAGCCTGGATTCGGTCTGAGCAATCAGGAATACATCATCCTGTTTTTTTTCAGAAATAATTTTGTTTAATTCATCTGAAAGTATTTTATATGCTTCATCATATGATATAGGAATAAACTTGCCGTTTTCCTTTTTTACGGGGCCTGTCAGGCGCGAAGGATGATATAGGCCGGCAATTGATGCAAGTCCCATTGAACATATTCCACCCATATTTACAGGTGAGATTGGATTACCGGATACCTGGATCGGGAAATTATCAATAAGTCGTACTTTCAGGCTGCAGCCGCCGGGACACTTTGTACATGCAGTAAGTTTCCAGGATTCTATTCTTGGACCGGAATAAAGAACTTTTTCCATCGAGCCCGGGAGCTTTATCATTGTACCGGCAGCACCGCCCAAAGCAAGTCCGGCTAGTGAACCGCCTAAAAGTTTCATGAAATCGCGTCTATTAATTTCCATTCAAATAAATCTCCTTTGAACCTTAACTTTATTTATCAAAATTAATGATGGCAGTTACCGCAGTCCGTTGTTATTCCTTTTTCTTCGTGACAATTAAAACATAATTGCATTTTTATAGGGCTGGAGTTTTTTAGCTCCGGTGAAGTTTGTTCGCTCATATCGCCATGGCAGGCAGTACATTCAAGCTTTCCAAGATTAACATGTCTTCTGTGTGAAAAGTAAACATAATCCGGAAGGTTAAAATATGTCTGCCATTGAATTGTCTTGTTGTCTTTCACGATTTGATAAATTACCTTCTCTCTTTCCGAAGAAGGATTTATTAAAGTTGAATGACACATGCTGCAATAATCTGTGTTTGGTATACCGGCACGCATCTGAGTTTCAGCGCCTCGATGGCAATTAGTACATTTTATTTTATGTTCTTTTGTATGTACATAATGGCTGAACGATACTGTCGTTATTTCTCCGTTATGTGATGCATGGTTATAGAAGATATAATAACCGGCGGCAAAGCAAATTAAAGAAACTAAAGGAATAAGTATTTTATTTTTCATAAGATGTTGTTCAATTAATTCCTGATTTCCGGATTCATTCAAACCAATTAGTAACTGAAGTTACGCAAATGATATTTAAAGTAGCCCCGACATTTATGTCGGGGATCGATAAATTGCAGAACATGTCCGGCTTTAGCCAAAATGATATGATAATTGTGGCTAAATCCAATAAAACCTTGGCTTAATTATTCCCCCGAGTTTCACATAGTGATGGCTGTGCCAAAAACTCGGGGCTACTTAATAAAATTTTTAATATATGCGTAACTTAAGTTAGTCATACAAATCAGATTAGGTTCCACGTATTGAAATATTAAAAATTCATTTATTATTTATCAAGCGACCTGAGATATTCCAGCACAGCCCTTGCATCGTTCTGCTTTAGTTTCTGATCTTTCATTATAGGTACTTTTTTCCACTGCTGAATGAGATTCATTACATTAGCGTCTTTCTTCTGCATTTCGGCAGTATTCATCAGGTAGTTCATAATGAAAACCGGTGATAATGTTTTTGTTATTCCGCGCAGGGGGGGAGCTAAATTTACATCGTCTATATTATGACAGGCTGAACATTTATCATTGAATATTGAACTGCCTTTATCCGCCAGTTTCGGATCAACACTGCCAAGTTTAACTTCCTTCACCGGTCCGATACCTTTGTCATCAAGTATTGAATTATTTTTCTTCTGCTGTTCTTCCGGTTTTATAAAACCGGAATTGTTCGCTTCAAAACCAAACAAGCTGATGAGCGATATACAGAATACAAATTTAATTATTGAACTTTTTTTCATTTTTCTTTTCTCCGTAAATTTTATTTATGAATAATTTTTCTTAATTAAAAAACAAACCATCCCATAAGGTACAATGTATTATTATCGGATGCGTTTCTACCGGAACCATCGTAGTTACTACTGCCGCCGTTGAATTGATTGTAAATTATATATTGAAGTGCAAACTGTGTATTCATCCACGGTAGATATGTTAATTGTAAAAGTTCGCCGTTGCTGTTCGGCGAGGCATTGTTACTCCCGCTGACAGGATTAACCGGGTAAAGGATCGCATCGCTTGAACCGTTAGTTAAAAAGTATCCTGCCGATAGAGCGACATCTTCCGGGAAATTATAAGTGGCGTCGATTTTAAATGAGCCGAGATTATTGCTTGCATTGGCTGAGCTGCCTGTATTATATCCGGCATCAAGGTTCTGTTTTTCCGTAATGTATGCAGCATGTAAAATCAGTGAACTTCCGTTTTCAAGATTCTTTTCATATTGTGCGTCAAAACCGATGTCGGTATATTTATTTGTCATGCCTGTTATTCCCAACGGATACATCGCTGAGGATAGGCCGAAAGTACCGACTTCCAGGTATTCGCCCTGCCATTGCTGTTGAAGTGCTAATCTCCAGTATGGCGATACTCCTTTTATATTACCGGTCCATGTTGAATCGGGCGGATATTCAGCTCCCTGCGGGGTAGAATGATAAAAAGAGATCTCAGCATAAATTAATTTGTCGTATAACGCATAAGCGCCCAGGCCTGCAACATTTCCGGAAGCTAACTGTATCAGTGTACTGGCAGAGGGCGAAGGTGCAGAACTTGATGAAGAAAATGGGAATCCCCACACTGGTGTACTATTCCATACATCCTGCATTGTCGGATTATTATTCAGCGTTAACCCGTAAAGCAAATCATTTGAGCCAAGAGTTGTATGGTTTGCGTATCTTACATCTATCATGTCAAGGCCGAATGTCCCGACTGTCGGGTCGTAAGTTACCTGAAGATAGCTTCCGATTCTCGGAGTTATTTCACCTGAAACAAACAGGCTGATTTGCTGGGGTAATTGCGCAAAGGAACTGCTTGTTCCGGGAACAGCTTTATCAATTGATGTTACTGAAGTTTGAATCATTGCAGACAACGGGAGTGAATTTAAGATTTTCAGTTTCGTACGCTCGCTGTCCGCTGAAACTGCTTCAATAGTTTCTATGTTGGTTAATGTATACCCGTTCAATTTAAACATCCTGCCGAAAGAATTAAGAGCCGGAAAGGTATAATGGCAGTAATTACAGGAAAGATTGGTTTGCCTTGCAAAGCTTGGTATAGCGTAATCCCTGGGACTAAAAATTGCCGTCAACATTCCGGCCAACACTAAAATAAGCCAGGCCCCGTTTTTTATTCTATCCGGGGCAGCTTTCATTAAGAATACAGAAACAATTGATTCCATTTTATAACTCCTGATTATTTAATAAAAATATTATCCGGCATATTTGTTAAGAAATTTTTTTATGATTTAATTGTAAACAACGGCTTACTGCTCTGTCAAGCTTTCTAAGCTCAAGAGGTTTTATGAAAAAATAATCTGCACCGTAATTTTTCATATTTGCTTGGTTTATCTCGTCCGGGTAACTTGTAATTGCTATTATAGGAAGGTCAGATTGAAGTTTTTTTGCCTGCAAAATAAATTTCATTCCGGAATCAGAGCTGACTCTTACATCAGTGATAAGCAGGTCAAAATTTTGCTGCTTTATTTTTTTTATTCCGCTTTCAACAGTTGGTACTCCTACCATATAACAATTCTTCTTTTTTAAATAGTCATCAAAAGCAGAAAGAATATTTTCATCATTATCCATTACCAATATCCGGGGCATGTATATCACTTTTCTTAATCCGCTTAATTTGCTTATTTTTAAACAACTACCGTGCCGGTAAAAAATTAAAAAAAATTGTATTGAAAATTGATCATAATGTTATAATTGTAACCCGGGAGAGGTTTAAGACAAAAAAAATCTGCCAATTATTATTTGGCATGTGTAAAATTTTATTTTACATTTATTAACTCATGTTACATAATATAAATTTGCTTGCATCCAAAACTTTGGCATCACCATAATCTTATTACAGGCAGGTTTATATCATAACATTCCTCCCAACAAAGCTTCTTCTGCATCCCCGCGTATCCAGGTCAACTTAATTTTTATCAAGAGGATTTGAAGTTTCTCATATGCAGTAATGTTGGAAAGGAAATGAACCAAAAACATAAATTGCTATTTTTTCTTAAATTCTTCAGCTTTGATATTATATTTTTTCATCATTCGCTGAAAATTTTGCCTTGTCATATTTGAAGATTTAGCTGCGGAAGTTACGTTGCCGGAGTGCGAAGAAAGTTTTTCTTCAACAAATTGCTTTTCAAACATCCGCAGGATGTGCTCCCTCGATTGTTTAAAAGTTGTACCGACAATAGGAAAAGCAGCAATTTTTATTGAATTTAAACTCAGCATCTTTTCAAGCAAGTCGTGTGTAATTTCGTCTCCCCTTGCCAGCATAACTGCACGTTCAATTAAATTTTCCAATTCTCTTATATTCCCTGGAAATTGATATGAACCAAGCAGAGTCATAGCCCTTGATGAAAAGCCCCTGACTTTTTTATTTAGATGTTCATTGTATTTAGCAAGAAAATAATTTGCAAGAAGCGGAATGTCTTCTGTTCGTTCTCTAAGCGGAGGAAGTTTAATGGATACTACATTCAACCTGAAGAAAAGATCTTCCCGGAAATTTCCTTTTTTTATTTCCGTTTCAAGGTTTTGATTTGTGGCTGCAATAAATCTGGCCTGAATTTTTATAGGGGAACCTCCCCCCAATCTCTCAAACTCGCGTTCCTGAAGAACTCTCAGCAGTTTCTGCTGCAAATTTGAAAAAAGATTGCCTATCTCGTCTAAAAATATAGTCCCGTTTTGCGCAAGCTCAAATTTACCAAGCTTACGATCTATTGCGCCGGTGAAGGCTCCCTTTTCATATCCGAATAATTCTGACTCAAGGAGATTATCAGGAACTGCCGAACAATTTATTCCAATAAAGGGATAACCGGTTCCCAGAGTACTGTTATGAATTGACCTGGCAACAAGTTCTTTACCCGTTCCGCTTTCACCCGTAATTAAAACGGAAACAGTATTAGGTGTGGTTGAGACTAATCCAATCAATTTATAAATTTCCTGCATCTCCGCACTTCCCCCGATCAGGTCATAGCGATCCACAATATCGGCATTGAGTGAAGGGTGGTTTTCTTTAATTGTATTTGTGTCTGATGATTTTGGAAAAACTTTTTGAGTTATTTCCCTGATTTTCTGGATATCAAGCGGCTTGGTTAAGTAGTCAAACGCGCCAAGCTGCATAGCTTTAATTGCATTTTGCATTATCCCATAACCCGTAATAATGACGGTGGGAATGCTTATGCCCAGTTCCCTGAATTTTTTTAGGACTGCCAGTCCGTCTAATTTCGGTAAAGTAATATCCATAAATATCAGGTCAATATTTTCCAAACTTGCTGTCCTTAAGGCTTCTTCACCGTCGCCGGCCGTTACTGCGGAATAACCGTCTTTCTTTAATACTTCAAGAAACGCATATAAGATTTTGGGATCGTCGTCTACGACAAGTATTTTCGCTTTGCTTTTTTTTATGTCGGTCAAATTAACACCTCAAAAAAAGTATCATATATGTTGTGGAAGTGAATTAATGTCGTTCGTTAAAGGAATAAAAATACTAAAAGCCGTACCGGAACCTTTTTTACTTTCAGCGGTAACAATTCCCCTGTGTGCATTTATTGTTCTTTTAACCATCTGTAAACCTAAACCTGTTCCGTTTGCTTTTGTAGTGAAGAAAGGATCAAAAATTCGCGGCAGGTTTTTACGTTCGATTCCTTTCCCTGTATCGGTTATCTGAACAAAAATACAACCGGTTCCCTTTGGCAATATGATCTCATACCTGCTGCGGTCGGAATTCTCGATATGTGAATAATCACCGGCATCTTCTAACCTGTAATCGTGTAAAGTCTTCTTAAGATTTATTACTTGTGCAATAATAGAGATTTCATTTAAAGATTCCATATCACCACCGGAATTTTCGGAGGAATTCCTTTTTTCATCAATGGATTGAACGGCATTAAGAAGTATATTTATGATTGCTTCTTTAAAATGAGGAGCGTCCAGAAGTACTTCGGGAATTGCCGGGTCAATTTCATTTTTCATCAGTATATTCGACTTTTGAAAACGAAGCTGGACAAATGCCAGGCTTTCATTTAGTATCTTTTCTATGCTCGTAAACTGAAATTTCATGGGGGCAGGATAAGCATAATTAAGCAGCTTTGTAACTATATCTTCCATTTCTTTGGATGAGTTAAGAGCGACGGAAACCGATTTTTTTTCAGACCGTTCAAGATTAGTCGATTCAATAAGAAGCTGCAGTATCATCTTGATTGATGTTAGAGAATTCCTGAATTCATGAGCAACAAAGGCAGCTATTTCTCCCGTTGCTGCAAGTTTCTCTGTTTTTATCAGCACGTTCTCCAGCTTTTTACGCTTCGTAATATCGGTTATTACAGCCAATACCGCTATTACTTCACCATTTTTATTCATCGGTATCGCCATATGTTCAATATAGCGCTCATCCTGCTTACCCTCGGATTTATGAATAATACAGGTTTCTGTTTTATTTTTCAAAATTGCCTGCTGACAGATGCATTCGGTACAGAATCCGCTTGCACCTAAAATTTTAGTGCATGTCTGTCCTCTAACATCACCCATATTAAATCCGGTGATTCCATTTATTGCGGCGCTGGCTGTCTGTATACGTAGTTCTTTATCGAGCA
>Ga0181529_10000392_pt1 | contig 64616 bp, 47 predicted proteins | sample PEATcosm2014_Bin_36_FD_119763 | JGI IMG/M metagenome (GOLD analysis project Ga0181529, IMG submission 119763) | Peatland microbial communities from MTU Mesocosm Facility, Houghton, MI, USA - PEATcosm2014_Bin10_30_metaG | ecosystem: Environmental > Terrestrial > Soil > Wetlands > Peat | place...
AGCAGTTTGGGGACACGGATGCAAGTTTGAAAAACGTAAACTCAAAGCACCTACGGCAGGTTAAAGGCGTCCGCCGATGCTACGATTCAGTCCTCTTCCGAAAAAACGAGCGGCATTGGGTTGACAACCCGCCGCGGGTTGACAACCTGCCCCACATAAGGCGGCGTCACGTCCCGGGCCCGTACAATGAAACTATGTCGAGACCCGCACTCCTTTTTCTGGCCATGGCCGTTTTCTTACGCGCCGAAACGCATCCCATGACCCTCCGCCAGACGGTGGAGGCCGCGTTGAAGCAGAACCCCGACATTTTCCTGGCGCATATGGAGGAAGACAAGGCGCGCGCCGGCGTCCGCATCGCCCGCGAGCCATTCATTCCGCGCGTGGTGGTGGGCAGCGGACTGGCTTACAGCGACGGATTCCCCATGAGTATCGAGGGTTCGGCGCCCAGCGTGGTGCAGTCCCACGCGGTCGCCACCATCTATAACCGGCCGCAACATTTCGTGGTGGCACAGGCCAGGGAAGACGCGCGCGGCGCCTCGATCGCCGTCACCGCAAAGCGCGATGAAGTGGCCTACCGCATCACCGCCCTCTATCTGGATGCGGAGCGCGCGGGCCGTCTCGGTGCGCTGGCCCGCAAGGCGGTGGAGAGCCAGCGGGCGGTGCTCGACACGGTACGGGCCCAGGTGGCCGAAGGACGCGCCCTGCCTCTGGTCGAAAAGCAGGCGGCCCTGGCGCTGGCTCGCGCGTCGCAAGCGGCCGACAATCTGGACGACGCGCAGGCCGAATCCGAAACGTTGTTGGCTATCGCCTTGGGCTTCTCCGCGGAGGATCGCGTTCACGCCGAGGAACGGGAACGTCCCGTGCCATCGCTACCGGTATCCCCAGAACAGGCGATTCGGAGCGCTTTGGAGTCGAACACCGAGTTGCATCGACTCGAATCGCAGTTAATGTCCAAGGAACTGGAGCGCCGTGGCGAGAAGGCCGCACGGTTGCCGCGCATGGACCTGGTGGCGCAGTACGGCATGCTGTCGCGCTTCAATAACTACGCCGAGTTTTTTCAGAAGTTCCAGCGCAACAACATCGAGATTGGCGTCTCCTTCCAGCTCCCCATCTTCAGCCCCGGGGTGGGCGCGCAGGTCTCGCAGACGGATGCCGACCTCAACCATTTGCGCGTGGAGTTGTCGAGCGCGCGCAATCGCATCGCCGCCGATATTCTGCAGGCGTTCCGTGAAGTAAAGAAGGCGGAAACCGCCGCCGACGTGGCCCGCCTGGATCTGGAAGTGTCGCGGGCGCAACTCGACGTCACACTCGCCCAGATGCAGGAAGGGCGCGTTCCGCTGCGACAGGTGGAAGAAGCGCGCCTTGGGGAGAACGATAAGTGGATCGCCTTCTACGACGCTCAATTCACCGTCGAGAAGTCCCACTGGAACGTCCTGCGAGTTACTGGCGCGCTGCTTCCCGCCATCGCCGCGCTGCCCGTGGAGTAGGCGCCGGGCAGATGGGGAAGCGCCGCGACTTACAATAGCCGGAAGCTGACCAACACCTGGACTAATACAGGCACCGGCTTCCCGTCCTTAGTCCCGGCTTTGAAGCGCCACAGGGAGACGGCTTTGATGGCCTGCTCGTCGAGGCCTAGCCCGAGAGACTGAAGTATCTTGCGGATCTGCGGGCGGCCGTCCCGATCGACCACCACTTCGAGCACCACCGTTCCCTGCATCTTGGCCTTGCGGGCGTCGTCGGAGTAATCCGGGTCCGGCTTGTAGAGAACCACCGGGTTGACGACTCCGCCGTGGCCGGCCACGAATAGACCGCCGTTGAAACCCGAGCCTCCGGATCCCGGTCCGGCGCCGTTGCCATTGCCGTCGCCCTGGCCGCCACAGCAGCCATTTCCGAGGCCGCCTCCATGCCCCGGACCGTTCGAGAGCGGGCCGTTGGGAGCGAAGGGATCGCCGAAGTTCCGGACGTTCGGGTCCATGTAAACCGCGTCTGTCGCCACGATGGATGGATTCATGGTGAGCTTCGGGTCGAGGTTGTTGTATACCTGGACGGGCGGGACCCATGGGCGCGGCGTCCTCGGAGTTGGGTTTCCGTGGCTGGCGCGGAGCACGGAGCCGTCGCCGCCGCCACCGCCGCCCTTTGTGGACGGTGAAATCCGGGGAACATCTTCGGGCGGCACGTCGAGATACACGCGACGGATCAAGTTACGCACATCCCGCGGCACGCGGCTATTGGATAACCCCAGGAGGACGATCGCGGCGACCAGCGCGGTCTGAAATCCAACGGACATGACGAAGGACTTTTTCTGGCGGCCGTAGAGGCCCCAGATATCCTTCACTAGGACGGGCTGCGAGGTTAGCTCCAGCGGGGGAAGCCGGGGAGGATGGATCAACTCGCGGAGGCTGCGGTAGAGCGAGCGGTACCACGGCAGATCGAGACTCTGGGGCGGGATCAGCCGCTGCAAATGGACGTCGGGATGGCCGGGCGGCAAAGCTCCGCCGGTGGGCTTTTGGGGATCAGGCACTCTGCGACTCCTTTCTGGATTGAAGACGAGCCGGCGCCGGCCGCAGTATCTACTGCAACTGCATGTCCAACTCGGAAGGCGTGTGAGATATGGGACTTAGTTACTCGGCCTGTGGCATGTCGCGCCACAGTGTGTATGCCGGCGCGCCGCATGTTACCTAACCACCTCGGCGTACGCCCTCTTGTGCAGCATGCCGAGTCTGGGGATGCCCGGCGTTATGAGAGACGGGCTAAGCTGATTACATGACTTCAGGCCCTTTGGAATTCGGTCCCCGGCGACTCCCCGTCTGGATCGCGCGGATCTCCGGCATTGGAGCGTTCCTTCTCGGTGCGGTGGTATTGGCCGCGGCGGTTATGGTTGCCAGCGAGGGCGCGTTCTTCGTCGTCTTTCTCGGCGTCTTCGGACTGTGCGCGCTGGCCTTCGGCTGGTGGATCTGGGTGAACGGCTCGCGCATGGCCAAATTGCGCGCCGTCGTCACGCCCGATGCCCTGCACATCGTGGCGCACAGTGGACGGCATTTATGGTTTCAGCGCGGCTTGGCGGAGGCGGCCATTCCGTGGGGTGAAGTCCAGGGTCTCACCGACGTTCGCGTGCTGAATCCGGCGGCGCCCAACCGCACCCAGAACACCTACATCCTCTATACCCAGCGCGGCGATTTCACACTCAACGACGTCCAGTGGAACGACCTGGAAGGACTAATGCGCGAAGTGTCCGCCCGCAGCGGCCGCGCTCCGGGCGAGATAGCCCCCGAACGGTCGGCGGTGCGTGCGGAAGTCAAGGCCGGCCAACGCCGGTTGTACTCCTTTCAGCGAATCCTCGGCTGGATTTTGGTGGTTGGCTGCGCGCCGCTGCTGCTGCTGTTGGTTCTCGGTGGATGCATCGATGGATTCTCGGGCGATCTGGCGCGGGTCGCGGTTTTTCTCGCGGTGGGTCTCGCCCTGGGCGTCTCGATGATCCGTTTCTACCGCAAACAGACGTAGGCAGGCGGGTTGACAACCCGCCGCAGGTTGACAACCTGCCCCACATAGGACAGCGTGCGGGCGTCGAGTGAGGGGATGTAAGTGAGTTACTTGGCGATGAACGAAACCGAAGCGATGAAGTTCCCCCAGGCGAGCTCGAATTTGCCGCTTCCCATCATGGTTTTGCCGCTGGCCGACTCGTGGCCGGTCACGGTCCACTTCAGGGTTTCGATGGGCGCCGCGGGCTTGCTCATGATCATATCGACGCGCCCCAGATCGCGGTCCTGGTGATAGTCGAGGCCCCACTGGCCGGTCTGCTTATTGATAATGAGCTTCCACTTGCCATCTGCGAGACCGGTGACGAAGAGGGAATAATCGCCGGAGGGCACGGCGAGGGCGCCGATCACCAGGTGGGTATCGGTGTGAAGCCAGGTGGCGTCCTGGGCGCCGGCGCGCCAAACGGGCCAGGTGGAGTCATTCTTGACGATGTCGAGAATCGCGCGGCCGCGCAGCGAGGGCGCCGAGTAATCGATTTTGACGATCTGGCCTAGGATCTCGACGTGGGATTCGGAGGCCGGGCTTTTGGCGCTGGGCTTTCGGGAGAAGGACTTCATATCCCCTTGAGGTCCCGCGGCGGCGAGGCAGAGGCCGAGGCCGGCGACTGCGATCAGACTGGAATAGGTTCGCAGCATTTCGCTTGAGTACTCCTCATCAGCGAGTATAGCGCCGGGGTCGCCGGCCGGACCGCGTCAGGTCTCCGGGCCCACGCGCGCGGCGTTAGCGCGAAGCCATCGCTCCAGCTCTCCGAACCGCAGCGTGCCGCTGGCGTAGAGGCCGGTGAGGAAGGCAAAGGTCTCGAGATCGTCAAACTCCAGGCGCCAACCGTTCACTTGGAGGAATGCCGCCGCCACGGTCACGGCGGTCCGCTTGTTGCCGTCCAGGAACGGATGATTCTGCGACAAGCTCTCCCAAAGCGCTGCGGCTTCCTGAATGAGGTCGTTGTAGTAACCGGTCTGGGGCCTGGCCACCGCCGATTCCAGGCCGCCGCTATCGCGGATGCCGGAGATTCCTCCGAACCCCGCGACTAACCGCGCGTGGACGGCGAGCACGTCGTCGATGGTTGGATAGGAGATCACTGAGCCAGCCGGCGAAGCAGTTCGGGGTGTTGGTTCACAAACTCGTCTACGGCTGCGAGAAACGGCGACGATTGAGGCTCGTTTCTTCGCTTCAAGAACTCGATAAACAGTCTGACGGACTCCCGCTCCCCGGGCGTCAATGCGTCGATCGTCTGGGCGAGGTTATCGACGGCCATGTCCACCTACCAATCGAAGTATACCCCGGCGGCACGGCGCCGTGGTTCCCCGGTGCCCGCCTACCGAGGTTACTTCTTCACCCGATAGTGGAACGTGTTGAGATTCCGGTCGATATCGAATCCGCGCAGCATGGCGACCGTCTCGGCGCCCGCCATCAGCACCGGACCGTATCCCTGCATGGCCCCCAGGTCGGTCGGCCGATTGTAGTAGTACACCGCGTCGTACGCCGCCGTGGTGCTGACGCAGATGCCCTCGATCTTGCCGTCGGCGTGGACCCGCGTCGCCAGCGCCTGCCATCCTGTCTGCGCCACCGGCGCGTACACCGGTGACAGCCACCCACGGTTCACCCCGCGCGCGATCGCGAAGGTAAACATCGCCGTGGCCGAGGTCTCCAGGTAACTGTCCTCGCGATTGAGTAACTGGTGCCACATCCCCGTGCCGCTCTGCACCGCCGCCACGCCCTGCGCCGCGCGGCGGAAAATGTCCAGTACGCGCGGCCGGTCCTTCTGATCTTCGGGAAGCACGCTCAGCAATTCCGCCGTGGCCATCAGCGCCCAGCCGCAGCCGCGGCCCCAATAAAACTTCACATCGTACGGATTGCTCTCGAACCAGGAGTGGTCGAACAGCCCGTTGTTCTTGTCCTGAAGCCGCTCCGACATGCCGATCACCTGTTGCGCGGCGTCGTCGAAGTACTTCCGGTCGCCGGTGAGCTTTCCCATCTGCGCCAGGAACGGCACCGACATATAGATATCGTCGATCCACAGCGAGACGGGCTGCGGACGCGGCCGCCCCAGGGTGCCATCGGGCAGCCGCAGTTGTTTGTGCGCGATGTGCTCGGCAATGCGGTCGATCACGGGGCGATAGCGCGGGTCGGGCTTCTGGTTGTACGCCTTGATTAGCGCCGCGCCGATCGACCCGCAATCGTCCAGTTCCTTGAAATTCAGCAGCCGCGGATACCCGTGGGGTTGCGGCCCGAAGAGTTCCGCCTGCTTCTTGAAATACTCCAGATGGTCGAAGATGAAAGCGAAATTCTTGAAGGTGTAGTCGCGATAGCGGGCGTCGCCGGTGACGTCGCTATCCAGCAGCATGGCGGCCAGCACCACGCCCATGGGGTAATCCCAATCGTTGAACTGGTTCTCGCGCTCGTCGATCCCCGCCGACTTGATGGGCGTGGCGAGGTCGGTAATCACCTTCCCCGTGGAGGTGTCGATGATATGGTACGGCGTGGCGCCGATGAAGTAGTCGCGCACGCGGTCGAGGGTCGCCTTGATGGCGGCCTCGGAGGGCACCACGTAATCCACGCCGGGCGCCAGCGACGGCTGTTTGAACGACGGCTCGCTCTTCCCCAGCGGCTGCGCGCAGACCACCGAATGCGCGGCCAGTAGCGCCAACGGCGCGACCATTCTCACAATGTGTCTGTTCCGTAGCACGACAATCCTCCAACGCCGGACAGCCGCGTTGTGCCGCCCGGGAACCACATGGTAACGCGGTTCGGCGCGGCCCGTCCCGGTCGATCAAAATCTTTCGACCGGGCGACGGAGACAACATATCTGTTGTATGCTTACAAGTGTGACCAGCGCCCAATTCAAGCGATGGCTCGAAAAGCGGGGGTGTACGTTTGAGCCGGGCAAGGGGGGCCACCTGACAGTGTACCTGAAAGGCGAGGTTACCTCATTGCCCATGCATGGCTCCGGCAAGGAAATTGGTAAAGGCCTGGAGTCCGCCATCAAAAAGAGGTTGCGGCTGAAGTAGAAAGAAAGGACGACCGACCATGTTGCGCTATCGCGTCAAACTCTCCAGGGATACGAATCGGACCATTCTTGCCGAGGTGCCGGATGTCCCCGGAGCCGTCACCTTTGGAGACGACCGAACGGAAGCGCTCGCGCGTGCGGTGGATGCAATTGAAACCGTCTTCCTGGGCTACATCGACCTCCGCCGCGACATTCCGCTGCCGCGGGCCCGCAAGGGCCCCTTCGTCACCCTGCCCGCATTGACCGAAGCCAAGTTGGGCCTCTACACCGCCATGCGGGCCGCGCGCGTGAGCAAGTCCGAATTGGCCCGGCGGATGAACTGCCACATGCCGCAGGTGGACCGGCTGCTCGATCTCCGCCATGCTTCGCGGCTCGACCAATTGGAGGCGGCCTTCCGCGCGCTCGGCAAGCAACTCTCCGTGCAGATTTCCGAAGCCGCCTGAGATCGTCCGCCCCGTCTACCGGCTGGCAAAGACCGTCTCGCCGCCCACCACCGTCTCGAGTACCCGCACATTGCGGATCTCGGGCGCCGGAATGCGCGTCAGGTCGCGGTCCAGCAACACGAAATCGGCCAGCATGCCGGGCGCGAGCGTGCCTTTGCGCTTCTCCGCAAACTCCGCGTAGGCCGCGTCCGAGGTGTACGCGCGCAGCGCCTCTTCCACCGTAATCTTCTGTTGCGGCACCCAGCCGTCGGGGTGCTTATCGTCCAGCGTACGGCGCGTCACGGCAGCGTAGATACCCTCCAGCGGCGTCGGCGGCGCCACGTACCAATCGCTGCCGAAGGCCAGATGCGCATGCAGATCCAGCAAGCTGCGGAAGGCATAGGTGGTCTTGGCCCGCTCCGGTCCGATCAGTTTGTCCGCCCACCGGCCGTCGTCGATGGCGTGGTACGGTTGCATGCTGGCGATCACGCCGATTTCGGCGAACCGCGGCAGGTCGGCCGGCGCGATGTGCTGGGCGTGCTCGATGCGGAAGCGGGGATCGGCGGGGTGCTGTTCGTTCCGCACGCGCTCGAAAATGTCCAACTGCAGGCGGATGGCGCGGTCGCCGATGGCGTGGACCATCACCTGCAGCCCCGCGCGCGTGGCGCCGCTGGTCCAGCGATAGAGATCCTCGGGCGAAGTCACCAGCAGCCCGGTATCCTTCGGCGCGTCGCTGAAAGGCTCCAGAAACGCCGCCGTGTGCGATCCCAGCGATCCATCCACGAAGGCCTTCAGGCAACCGATCGACAGCATGTCGTCCCCGCGTCCATCGCGGGCCACGGTCTGGGCCAGCCGTTCCCAAGTGGAAAGCGGCACGGCAGCGCGGATGCGTGTCCGCAGATGGCCGGCCTTGTGCGCGCGCCGGAAGACCTCCAGGTCGGACCACGTCCCCATGTGGACCACGCTGGTGACGCCGCGCGCGGCCACATACTTCATGGCGGCATCGAGCGCGCGGTCGAGCATTTCCGCCGACGGCGGAGGCACCACGCCGTCCATCAGGCCCTTGGCGTTGTCCTTCAGGATGCCGGTCGGCTCGCCCGAGGCATCGCGTACGATGGCGCCACCCGCCACCTCCGGCGTGCTTTTCGTCACCTTGGCCGCGGCCAGCGCCAGCGAATTTGCCAGGCTCATATGGCCGTCCAGGCGGTCGATCCACACCGGATTCCGCGGCGTCACGGCGTCGATCCAGTCTTTGCGCGGCAGTTCGCCGCCCCAGTTGGTATGGTCCCAATCGCCGCCCAGTATCCAGGCGCCCGGCGGCACGGTGGCGGCGAAGGCCTGGATGCGGGCCACGAATTCTTCCTTGGTGTGCGCATCGCGCAACTGCACCGAAGCCAGGTTCAGCCCGCCATCGAGGAAGTGCAGGTGCGAGTCGATGAACCCCGGCGTGACCATGCCGCCATGCGCATCCAGCACGCGCGTGTGCGGCGAGATGAGCTTCCGAATGGCCGCGTCGTCGCCCACCGCCAGAATGGTATCGCCTTTGGCGGCCAGGGCCTCGGCCCAAGGATGTGCCGCGTCGCCCGTCCACACGCGGGCATGGACCACGGCGAGCGAAGCCTCCTGCGCCAAGGCAATCGTCGAGCAGATCATAAGACTCCACAGAAGTTTCATTTGATCGCCAGTCTAGCGCAGAATCCGGCGCACGGCATTTCGTCGAGTGCGTACTCATGCGCGCCACATCGCTACGAGTGGCGGGGCGCCCTCGGGGCCCGGCACGCACGGGTGCATGCGCCAGTGAGTTTTACCATGTACTCGGCCTGGCCGGCGCCTGCACACCGGTCGGCAGGCCGATTGACAATCGGCCGCAGGTTGCCAACCTGTCCCACATAAGACGTGGCGCACGGCGGCGCCGTAAACACCTAATCCGCCCGCAGGGCTTGAATGACATCCACGCGCGCGGCTCGCATCGCCGGCCACGCGGACGCAACCACGGCAGCTGCCAGCAATACGCCTGCAGCCCCAACTACCACCCACGCCCCCGGCATCCGCACGTTGTCGAAATAACTGCCGGCCAGCCGCTGTAGCGCGAGGCCGCACGCCAGTCCGGCGCCAATCCCCATAGCGGTGATCGCCGTGCCTTCCGCGATCACCCGCGTGAGCAGATGGCGCGGTTGCGACCCGATCGCCAGCCGGATGCCGAATTCGCGCATTCGCGCGCTCACCGAAAATGCCAGGACGCCGGCAACACCGACCACCGCAATCAGCAGCGCCACCATGGCGAAGCCGCCGAAAACCATGACGTTCAACCGGTCCGGCGTGAGCACCTCAGCGCGGACATCTTCCAGCGTGGTGGCGCGCTCCACCGGCTGGTCCACCGAGAGACCGCGGATGGTTCGCGTGATCGGGGTTACCAGGGCATACGGATCGGATCGCACGTGGACGAAGAGGCGCCCGCCGAAAAGCGGCCCCTGCCCGAACGGGGTATAGACGGTCAAGGTGGGGCCGGGAACCAGGTGCTCATCGTCGATGTCAGCGGCGATTCCGACGATGCGCAACGGCGTCGGCTTCATGCCGATGAACTTGATCAGCGGGTCCGTCCAGACGACGTGCCGGTTGAGCGCCTCCCGGTTCGGGAACATTCGCTGCGCCACGCTTTGGCTGACGATCGCCACCGGCTCGCCATCTTTTCGATCCAGATCGTTGAAGTCGCGCCCGGCGATCATCGGTGCGCCGAGCGCGGCGAAGAATCCGGGCGACACGATCCGGAATTGACCGCGCGGATCGTCTTCCGCCGTCCCGCGAGCGTACCCTTCGGCCGTGAATTGCAAGCCGGGGCCGAGCGTGGCTCCTTCGCGCCACGGCGTGAGGACGCCCAGAGCGACGCCGTCTACGCCCGGCAATTGGTGGACGCGACGCATGGCCTCTTTGTAGAAGTCCACCACCTGGCCATCCGTCCGCCCGTATGAAATCACCGGCACATTGATGGCGAGCACGCGGCGCGTGTCGATGCCGGTATCGACCGCCTGAACGGCGAGCAGCGTCTTGAGCAACATGGCGGCGCCCGCCAGCAGGACGAACGACGCGGCGATCTGGGTGACCGCGAACGCCCGCAGACGCCGCGTGGCGCCGCCCGTCACGCGCACGCTTCCATTGGACAGGTTGATTCCATTCGACCCGTCGCCCGACGGCAGACGCGGCACAAACGCCAGCAGCGCGGCGGCGGCCAAGGCGAGCGAGGCGCCGACCCACAGCATGCTGGAATCGACCGTCAAATCCAGCGCGCGGATCGAAAATCGAGAGGCGTAGCGCGCCAGAATCGCCACCATGGGCCGGGCACTTAGCACACCGAGCGCCGCACCGGCACCGCAGAGCAGCAGGCTTTCCGCCAGCAGGACGCGCCGCAGCGCAGCGGTGCTGGCGCCCAGGGCGGCCCGAATGACCAGCTCGCCTTCGCGGCGAATGGTCCGCGCCAAAATCAGGTTGGCCACGTTGGAACAGGCGATGATGAAGACCAATCCCGACGCGGCGAGCAGTACCCAGAGCACGGTCCTGGCCTTGGATGTAATCTGATCGCGCAGCAGCACGGCGTCGATGCGGTAGTCGGCCTTCGCGGGATACGCCTCGGGATGCTCTTTCATCATGGCGCCGTGCGCGGCCCTGAGGTCGGCGCGGGCCTGTTCCAGAGTCGCGCCGGGAGCCAGTCGGCCAAATAGCTCAGTCATGCGATGGAGCCGGCCCGTCGCCATGGTCGCCGACAGGTGATGCGGACTGGTCACCACGTTGGCGATGATCTCGGTTTCAGCCGGGTACGGGACGCATGGCTCCAAGACCCCTACGATGGTCCCGGTGCGCGTTCCGAACGACCCAAGCCTGACGACCTTTCCCAGCACCGACGGGTCGCTCTTCAGCGCGGTGGTCCAGAAGCGATACGTCAGCACCACGGCGCCCTCGGCAGTCGGGCCGTCGTCGCGCATATCGAGCAGCCGCCCCAGCACCGGATGGAGACCCATCACGTCGAAGTACGTACCGCCGACAACTCCCGCCCGCACCTCGCGCGGCTCGCCCAGCCCGTTCATGGTGAAGCCGATTGTGGAGAAATCGCCGATGGAGCTGAACGACTTCACCCGCTGCCGCAGGTCCTGCATCTCCGGCACGGAAAACACGGCATTCTCCATGCCCATGCCCCGCGCGCTGTGATGGATGTAAACCAGGCGGTTCTCGTCGCGATTCACCAGCGGCCGGAGGAGAACGCCGCGGACCAGGGTGAAGATAGCGGCATTGGCGCCGATGCCGAGCGCCAGCGTGAGGACTACTGTTATCGCCAGTCCCTTAGCCCCGGCCAGCGAGCGAAGGGCGTACTTAACATCACGCCAAAAGACTCCGACGGCTTCGCGGAAGTCCAATTGTTTTGCGCCGATTCCAGTCATCGGGGAATCTCCTTCCGAGGCCATACGCGATGACGGCGGCCGATGTTCCAACTTTTTTAGCCTGGTCTGAGGAATTTGTGGGTCACGGATACGCTCCAATGGCGGCCGGAAGCTCGGCTCGCGCAGTCCGCGAACCCGATGCGAGATAGCGCGGCTTCGGCTATTTGCCGTTCGTCGCCAGTTGCCTTTCCAACCAGTTTCCCCTCTCCGGTAAACGCCACGGCGTCAGGGAGGACCTATCTGTTGACTGCCACCTGTCAGTAAGGCGCGTTTTGCCGCCAAGTGAAGTTGGCAGGTCTACCCGTCGCGACCAGGGAAGACGTTCTCCCGCGGCCCCCCGTTCCCGCTTACAAAAACAACCCGGTCCACGACCGGTCCAGATGCATCCAGCTTTGCGTGCGGAATGAAACCGTCGGGATTTCGGGGACGTGCAGCAAGCCATGGCCTTTCACGCACACGAACTCAGTCCCGTACCACTCAAGAAACGTCTGCGAGGGCAGCCCGATCCGAGCGGGGTGCGCGAGCAGCCGGAGACATTCCGGGCATCGCCGCCGCTGATCGATCAGCGCCCACCGCAACGCAACGACGTTCCCAATCACAATGCAGTAGATCGGCCCGGCATGGACTTTCACCCCTGTCATCGATGCAAGGTCCAGCACGCCCCAAAAAACGATGGGTAGCAGCAGGGCGATCTTGGCGGCGAAGAACGCCCAACACCAGGGGTGGCGATTCGCCGGAACCTCTCCCAACCGCAGGGATGTGGTTGCCGGCAATGCAGGCAGCGCCATCATGGCCATATACAGCATGGCGAAAATCGGCCCGTGTAGTGGCAACCGAATGTCGGGCGGGTAGTAGTGAAGTGCCAGGAGCACGCACGCCGCCGCCACCAAGCCAAGGGACACCAGACACCGCGCCGGCGATTCGAACCACGGCGCGCGCGGCGCACCCGGCGGACGATTGCGCCGCAGCCAGAGCGCATCGCGGAACGCGCCCAGACAGAAGCCGGTCGCTTGGCGCCGGCAACTCCGCCCAACATACCAGAGTTCGGCGCTCCATTCGGCAAGCCATTCCGCGCGCTGCTCGCCGGGAACCAGCCAGGCGGCGCTCCGCAGCATCGCGAGGTGAATCCTCATGACGGGCCGCCTTCCACGGCCGCCAGTTTGGCCAGCAGCGGATACCGCCTCTGCGAGGCCCAGAGCGTCGCCTGGCCTGCCTGCGTCAGCTTGTAGTACTTCCGCGGCGGCCGCTGTCCCGCGTCCGCGATCGATCGCCGCTCCCACTGCGACCGGACCAGCCCGTCCCGCTCCAGCCGACGCATCGCCGGGTAGACCGTGCCACTGGGAAGACCTGTCAGTACCATGACGCTGAGGCCGTAACCATCGCCCGTATGGACGGCCTGCAGGATCAGCGCGGCGGTGTGCGAAAGCTTGAGCTCGGCGGCCATATGAACATCATACCCTATGTAGGATAATACTTGACAGTGATGATTGTAGCTTGCTACATAGGGTAGTAGTCATGCTCGAACTGCGCCACGTCACAAAACGTTTTCTCGGCATCGCCGCCGTAGATGGCGTGAGCTTTACCGCCCGAGGCGGCGAGATAACCGGCTACCTGGGACCCAACGGTTCCGGCAAGTCCACCACGATGAAGATGATCACCGGCCTGATGGAGGCGACCTCCGGCGAGATACTGTTCCAGGGCGAACGGATTCAGCGCGACCCGGTCGCCTACAAGCAGCGCATGGGCTACGTGCCCGAAGAACCGCATCTCTACGCCCACCTGAGCGGCCTGGAGTACCTGGCGATGGTGGGCCAGTTGCGCGGCCTGCCCGCTAAGCCCGCGGCCGGCCGTATCGACGGACTCCTGCGCCTGCTCTCGCTGCATGGCGACCGGCACGTCCCCATCTCGGCTTACTCGAAAGGTATGCGGCAGAAGGTGCTGCTCACGGCCGCCTTGCTGCACAATCCGGACCTCCTCCTGCTCGACGAACCCTTCTCCGGCCTCGACGTTTCCACGGGCCTGGTTCTGCGCAGCCTGATCCAGGAGTTGGCGGCCCGCGGCAAAGTAGTGCTGTTCAGCTCACACGAGCTCGAAACCGTGGAGCGGGTCTGCTCCCACGTCGTGATCCTGCATCGCGGCAAAGTGGTGGCCGACGACTCCATCGAACATCTGCGCACGCTGATGGCCGCGCCGACACTGGAAGCCATTTTCTCGCAGCTCGCCGTAGAGCAGGACACCGCCGCGATCTCGCGCCAGGTGGCCGATCTGATTCAGGCATGAGGTCCAACATGGAGAAGCGCCAATTCCGCGTGCTCTATCGTCAGTTCCTCTTCCGCATGGTCGATCTGGAGCTGCTCTCGGCGGATGCGCTCGGCGATTCGAACAAGCTGCTGGGCCAGTTCGCGTCGCTGCTTATCTTTGTGAGCATCTTCTTCCTATCGGGTCCTGCCCTGATTGTCGGCGCCAGCCCCATGCAGTCCGAGCTGAAGCAACTCGCGGCCTGGAGTGCCGAGCATATTCTAATCGCCACCACCATGCTGGTTGTCGGACTGTTCGCCGTGCTCAGTTGGGATTCCACGTTCCCGGACAGCCGTGACGTTCTTGTGCTGGCGCCTCTGCCCGTGCGTGCGCGTACGCTGTTTGTTGCCAAGGTGGCGGCGGCAGCCACGGCGCTCGGCCTCACGGTTGTGTTCCTCCATTCGGCCGCCGGCTTAGTGGGTCCGCTCGCGATGGGTTCGCAAGCCGCCGGGGAAGTGACAATGCCGGCATTTGGGTATCTCCCGGCCCTGCCCCCGGTCGAGCCAGCCGCCATCGAACCGCTTTTGAGGCGCGATCTGCCGCGCGGACTTCCGCCCGGTATGGGCATCGTGTTCGGAGTGGTGAAGCACGGGGAACGCCGCATCGTCGCATATGGGACTGCGCATCCGGATTCCATCTACCAGATCGGGTCGATCACCAAGACCTTCACGGGGCTCCTCCTGGCGCAGATGGTGGTCGAAGGGAAGGTGCGCCTGGACGAGCCGGTCCGCGAACTGCTGCCCTCCGGCACGGTCCGCAAACCCGCCGGACGCGAAATCACGCTGCGCGATCTTGCGACGCATCGCTCCGGCTTGCCTCCGATGCCCGACGACTTCAACCCCAGACGCTTTCCCGATCCGGCCGTCGGCTATGCAAGCTATCATGCCGCCGATCTGTACGCCTATATCGCAAGACGCGGTGTCGCACGCGAAGCCGACCCTCCGTTCGTCTACAGCAACCTGGGATTCTCCCTGCTGGGAGAGGCGCTCCGCGCGCAAACCGGCATCTCGTATCCGGACCTGATCGCGCAACGGATCACGGGCCCGCTCGGCATGCGAGACACCTCCGTCCTCATCTCGCCCGAACGCCGGGAACGCCTCATTCAGGCATACGGCGCTCGGCACGAGCCGCTGCCACCGTGGGAACTGGACGCATTCGCCCCGGCCGGCGCCATCAACTCCACGGCCGGCGACATTCTGACCTATCTGGAAGCACAACTTCGCGCCGATTCGCCTGCGCTTCGGTTGTCCCACGAACCGCGCGCCGCCGCCGGCCGCGACACGCGCATGGCTCTCGCCTGGTTCTGCGATGAAAAGGCCGGAAACTACGCACACAGCGGCGCCATCTCCGGATATGCCAGCTACGCCTTCTTCAATCCCAAGGGCGACTACGCAGGCGTTGTCCTGGTCAATCAGGCGTCGTCGTTCTTCGCGGCTCTATTGCCCCTACACTTCCAGCAGCGGCTCGCGGGCGAGCCGGCGATCTCGCTTGCATTGGTGACCGTTCCCCCCAGCGGCGGCCTGTCCGGTATGGCGCGAAAGTTCGCGGTCTACTGGGCCATCATGTTCCTCGCCGGAGCGTTCGTCTACTGTTGCGTGCTCGGTTTGCAAGGCTTGGCCGCACAGATGCTTCCACGGCGACTGTTTTTGCGCGCGTCTTCGTGGCTGCAAATGGCGGCCTTCTGCGTCATCGTCTGCGTCTACTGCCTGCAGCCGATGATGCCGCCGGATCTGGTTCGAGCCTGCGGCCACGGGCTGCTCGCGTGGTCGCCGTCCTATTGGTTTCTGGGCCTGTTTCAGCAGTGGGACGGATCGCCGGCGCTCGCGCTGCTGGCGCGGCGCGCGTGGGCCGGCCTGGGGATCTCGCTATCCGCCACGGCAGCCGCATATGCGCTCTCTTACTTCCGCACACTGCGCAAGATTGTGGAGGAACCGGATATCGTGGGCGGCGCCCGTGGCGGCACGTGGCTCCCGCGCATCGGCAGCACAGTCCAAACCGCGCTTGTACAGTTCAGTGTACGAACCTTGCTGCGCAGCCGCCTGCATCGCATCATACTCGCCTTCTATTTAGGAGTAGGATTCGCGTTGGTGATCGCCATGGTGAAGAATGGCGCACCCCCCAACCAACTGGCGGACGCCCCGGCGGCCGACCCATGGAGCCAGGTGAACGAGCCGTTGCTCGCCGCCACCATCACCATGATGGGTTTCGCCATGATCGGAACCCGGGTCGCCTTTTCCATACCGCTCGATCTGCGGGGAAACTGGATCTTCCGGGTGACCGGCGCGCGCCGCGTGCCGGAGTGCCTGGCGGGCGCCCGCCGCTCGCTCCTTCTGCTCTCGGCCGCTCCGCCGTGGACTCTTTCGGCCGTATGCTGCTTCTGGCTATGGCCGTGGCGGGCGGCCGCGGGCCACCTGGCGATACTCGCGCTGGTAGCGCTGATTCTAGCCGAGCTGTGTCTCTACGGGTTCCACAAGATCCCGTTCACGTGTTCGTATCTGCCGGGCAAGTCGCAAGTTCATCTGGCGATACTGGGCAGTTTGGCTCTCCTCTGGTTCATCATCCTGAGTGTCGTGTATGAGCGGCAGGCACTGGCCGACCCGAAACTGTTCGTCCCGGCGCTGATCGGATTCGCCGTCGTGTGGGCTTGTCTCCGGTGGCGAACCACGGCTCGCGCCAGCGAGGAGGATGCGGAGGTGCAATTCGAAGAGGTCGCGGCTCCGGCTGTCCAGGTGCTAGGCCTGAATCGCGACGGCTCTTGGCCGATCGAGCCGCCCGCAACAGCCTGAGTCGCAGCGCTCCAGATCTCCCTGATCTATTCCAGAATCCGTGGGCCAACTGGCGGACAACCAATCCAGAGACCGATGAACTCGTCTGGAGATGCCGTGCAGTTTGCGAAGCCACATGGCTGGCTTATCGACTCGCCGAAGTGCCTGCAACCGGTACCGGGCCACCGATCACCCGCGAGTTGTCGCGTAGCGTCTATCGATTCCGCGGCTTCCGGCGTGGTAAACGTGCTTCCTCTCCGAACCTCTCGTTGAAATCCTGGGCGATCTCCCCGAATAAGGGCCGCAGCATCGAAGTGGCCCTACGGCCGGGCTAGAGTCACCACGAGAAAATCCGACGGCTTACGCACGCACCGGGTACTCGAACTGGCCCCTTGTCACTCTCTTGGCAAGCTGCCTGAGCCGGAATCAACCCACGATTTCTTCCGACGAGTCCTTTCTTTGGGGTGGGGTTCCTAGAACCAGGCGCGCCAGCACAATTGCATCCCCAGCCCGAACAGGGCCACCGAGAGCGCCGCGCGCAGCGGACGCGCCGGCATAACGGACGACAGCCACGCGCCTAGCAGCACGCCCGCCAGGCCGCCCACCACCAGGCCGCGCAACAGCGCTGCATCGTAGTCGCCGGCGGAAAGATGCCATGCGCCGCCGATGCTCGAGACGACCAGTCCGAAGCACAGGTCGGTCCCCACGATCCGCGCGGGCATCAGGCTGGTGAGATTCATCAGCACCAGCGACCCCAGCGCGCCGGCGCCCGCCGACGAAAAGCCCACCTCGGCGCCGATCGGCGCGGCCACCGCGGCCACCCATCCCAAGCGGTCGGTCCCGGGTACCGCACCGCCGCGCCGCACCATCCGGTAAAGGTTGTACAGCGCCATCCCCGCCACCATTGTGCCCACCAGCAGCAGCACGGCGCGCTGATAGCGATGTACGTCGAGATACGAAAGCAGCAGCGTGCCCGCCAGCACGCCTGGGATTCCGCCGCCGCACATCGCTGCCAGCGCACGCAAACTCACCTGGCGCCGTTTCATATAGACCGGCGTCACGGCCACCTTGATGGCCATGGTGAAGATCAGCGCCGTTCCAACCGCCGCGGCGGGCGGCTGGTGGAAGACCAGGATCAGCAGCGGCGCCGTCAGCGATCCCGCGCCGACTCCCGTCAGCCCCACGGCCGCGGCGATCAGGAAGCCCAGCAGGTACGTCATAGGCTGCCGGCCAAGCGCTCGTCCACCGCGCTCAGGATCTTATCGACGCTCTCGGCCAGCGTTTCGCGGTCGGTGCGGCACTCCACTTCCGGCTCGAGCGGCGGCTCGTACGGATCGTCCAGGCCGCTTACGCCGTGGATCTCGCCCGCACGGCAGCGCCGGTAGATGCCGTTGCGGTCGCGCTGTTCCAGCACGCCGAGCGGCGCGTGGACGTAGACTTCCAGGAAATTGCCGATCAGCGCCCGCACTTCGGCGCGCTCCTGGCGGTACGGCGAAATGGCCGCCACCAGCACGATCACGCCGTTGCGCGTCAGCAGTTCCGCCATGAATCCCAGCCGGCGGATGTTCTCGTCGCGGTCAGGTTTACTGAAGCCCAGGTCGCGGCTGAGGTGCTGCCGGACCACGTCGCCTTCCAGCAACTCTACCTTGCACCCGCGGGCCCACAGCTTCTCATAGACCGCTTTGCCGATGGTCGATTTCCCGGCGGATGTCAGGCCCGTGAGCCATACGGTCATCCCTTGCCCTGCGGCCGCGGATGGCGCCTTTGGTGGGACGCAGCCTTCCAGCCAGCCCGAGATCATCCCCGCGCCCACGGTTTCGTTGGAGATCGGCTCCACCACGATGAACGCTCCCGTGGCGCGATTCTCCGCGTATTCGTCGGCATAGAGAGGCTGGTGCGTCTCGATCTCCACGTCCGCGAATTCGTTCAGCGCCAGCGTGCCGGACGGGCGCCGTTCCAGGGTGGCGGGGTCGATAACGCCGCCGATGCGCACCACGCTGGCGCATACGTAGCGAGTGGTGTGTTTCACCAGATACGGCCGGCCCACGCCGAGCGGCGTCGAACTCATCCACAACAGCGTGGCGGCAAACCGGCGCGTCGTCATGGGCGGACTTTCCGGCGAGACCAGCATGTCGCCGCGGCCCAGATCCACATCGCGATCCAGATTGACGGCCACCGATAGCGGTGCGGAGGCGCGCTCCACCTCGCGGTCGCCCACGCGGACGCCGGCGATACGGGCCGTCTGGCCGGAGGGCAACGCCAGCACCGCGTCGCCGGCCTGCAGCGTGCCCGATGCCACCTGGCCGCCGTAGTAGCGCTCGCCGCCATCCGGGCGGATGACCAGTTGCACCGCAAAACGCAGGCGGTCCAAATTGGGATTGGCCGCGATGGGCGTGGTTTCGAGATACTGCAACAGGCATGGCCCGGTGTACCAGGGCGTGCGTTCGGAGCGGTCCACCACGTTGTCGCCCTCGGGCGCGCAGCAGGGAATGAACTGCACGCGCGCGGGGCCGAGGCGCGCGGCGAAGGCCGAAAAACCGGCTTCCACGCGCCGGAACGCCTCTTCGCGAAAGCCCGCCAGGTCCATCTTGTTCACTACGATGGCGAAGTCCCGGATGCCCATCATCCAGGCGATGGCCGCGTGCCGATGAGTCTGCGGCAGCACGCCTTTGCGCGCATCGATCAGCAGGACGGCCAGCGACGCGGTGGACGCTCCCGTCGCCATGTTGCGGGTGTACTGTTCGTGACCGGGCGAATCGGCCACGATGAACTTGCGCCGCGGGGTGGCGAAGTAGCGGTAGGCCACGTCGATGGTGATGCCCTGCTCGCGTTCGGCGCGCAGCCCATCGGTGACCAGCGAGAAATCCACGCTGCCCGCGGACGCCTTGCGCACGGCGGCGAGTTGATCCTGATAGATCATGTGGGCGTCGTGCAGCAGCCGGCCGATGAGCGTCGATTTACCGTCGTCCACGCTGCCGGCCGTCAGGAACCGCAGCAACTCGCGGGAATCCTCCATTTAGGAACAGCCCCCAGGGCGTTTGTGGCCCACGCTGTCGTGCCGATGCCGGGCGGACGTGCGCCATGCGTCCCGATGAGTCGGGACGCGGCACGCACGAGTGCGTGGGCCATAGGGGGGTGCCAGCGTCGCCATCTTCAGAAGTACCCCTCTCGCTTTTTCAATTCCATCGAGCCGTCCACATCGTGATCGATCAGGCGGTTCTCCCGCTCGCTCCTCACCGCGGCGCGCAATTCTTCGACGATCTCAGGAACCGTCGCGGCCGTCGATCGGATCGCGCCGGTGCAATACGTGCAGCCCAGCGTCCGCATGCGGCACATCACGCGCTCCGGCTGTTCGCCCGGACGCAGCGGCGGATTGTGCTCCATGGGAATCAGTGCACCGTCGCGTACCACTACATCCCGCGCGGCGGCGAAGTACAGCGGGACCACCGGGATCTCCTCCCGCTCGATGTACTGCCAGACGTCCAGCTCGGTCCAGTTGGAAATCGGGAAGACGCGCATGGATTCCCCGTTCTCCACGCGGCCGTTGAATAGGTTCCAGAGTTCCGGCCGCTGGTTGCGCGGGTCCCATTGGCCGAAGGAATCGCGGAACGAGTAGATCCGCTCCTTGGCGCGCGACCGCTCCTCTTCGCGGCGCGCACCACCCATGGCGGCGTCCACGCGGTGTACGCGGATGGCCTCCAGCAGCGCCTTGGTCTTCAGCTCGGCGCAGCATTTACCGGTCCCCAGACCGAACGGATTGGCGCCGTCCGCCAGCGCCTGGTGGTTGGTGTGAACGATCAGGTTCAGCCCCAGCCGCGCCACCGTGGCGTCGCGGAATGCGATCATCTCGCGAAACTTGTAACTGGTGTCTACGTGCAGCAAGGGGAAGGGAATCCGTCCAGGAGCGAAAGCCTTCTGCGCCAGCCGCAGCAGCACGGAAGAATCCTTGCCTATCGAATACAACAGAACCGGTCTGGAGAATTCGGCTGCCACTTCGCGGATGATCTGAATGCTTTCGGCTTCAAGCGCTTCAAGCTGCGAGACGGCAATGCTCCGCGGGCCCATGGGTGAACCTGCTATTATCGCATCATCGGTCCGGCCCACATGCGGTTGGTCATACTTCACTATCACATTTTCAAGAACGCCGGTTCGACCATCGAAGATATTCTCGACCACAGTTTCGGCGAGCGCTTCGCGAAACTGGAAACTCCCGCCGACGGAGGATTGATCTCCGGTCCCGAGCTACTGCGCTTCTTCGACGCCCGGCCGAATCTGCGCGCTCTCTCCAGCCACCAGATCCGCCATCCGCTGCCGCAAGCGCCCGGCTATCTATTCTTCGACGTCTGCTTTCTGCGCGACCCTATCGACCGCATCCGTTCCATCTACACTTACTTCCGCCAGAAGCCCAACCCCTCCGACCCCATGAGCGCTCTCGCCAATCGCACCAGTCTGGGCGATTTCGTGGCCGGCATGATCCGCGATTTTCCGCTCTTCGTGAAGAACGTCCAAGTCAACCTGCTGGCCTGCACGGGCGATTCCGACGACCCGGAGCCGCGCGATCTCGAGGTGGCCGCGGAGCGCATGCTGGCGACGTCCTTCCTGGGTGTAGTGGATTGCTTCGACCAGAGCGTCGCCGCGGGGATGCATGCCCTGCGCTGCGCCTTCCCCGAACTGGATTGCGACCGGCCGGCCGTGAACGTTTCCGATGGTCTGCGGGGCACCGTGGCCAGCCGGACGGAGAAACTTCGGCAGGCCTGCGCGCCGGACGTCTTCGAGGAACTGCTGCGGCTGAATGCGCTCGACCTCGAGCTTGTGGACCGCGCCCGCGCCGAGGTACTGCGGCGATTCGAACAGATCCCGCAGCCAGCCGCGCGGCCCATCTTCAAGCCCGGCGGATTCGTCACCAAGGCAAGAGGACTCGTCACTCTTTTCGACTCCGAATTCTACCGGCGGAAGTATCCCGATGTGGTGGCCGCCCGCATGAATCCCATGCTCCACTACCTGCGCCACGGGGCGGCGGAAGATCGGAAACCGAACGCGCTGTTCGACCCCGCCTACTACCGGAAACGCTGCCCCGAGGCTCCCGCAAGCGGCCGGAAATTGATCGCGCACTTTCTGGCATCGGGCGCCGCGGCCGCCAGCCCTCATCCGCTGTTCGAGTGCTCAGCCTATCCGGACTCGCACGGCATGAATCCGCTGGTGCATTACCTGCGGTCGAACGCCGGCCGCCCCGAACTCCCGGTACCCGGGGAGCCGGCCGCCGTCGTGCACATCGATATCGAAGACGTCCGGCTGACCATAGCTTGCCTGGACGCGCCGCCGGCCATCCGCGAAGTGCGGGGCAATCTCGCCTTGGTCTGGCGCGACGCCTGCGGCCGGCCGCAGTGGCTCGCCGAACCCCAGCGCCTCCCGTTCCTTCAATCTATTCCGGTGACAGCGTCGAAAATACACCCACCGGCAACCGCTCCCTGAGAATTGGGGAAAGAACCGGGGTGCCGACGTGGCGTGCGCACTCGTGCGTGCGCCACGTCGGCGCCCGCCAGCGCCTCGGATTTTCACTCCCTTTCGCGGGCCGAAGGCCCAGGACCAACAGACTACGTAACTCCCGAACTCCCGCGCGCATTCGCCGGGAGTTCGGGAGTTACGTAGCCTGTCACCGAATTGTAGAGTTCGGTCTGGCGGCGGGCGATCTCGTCCCAGCCGTAGGACTCTTCGACGCGGCGCCGGCCCGCTGCCGCCAGGCGTTGACATTCGGCGGGTGAAGACAGCAGGCGTTCGATGGCCTCGGCCATTTCATGCGCGTTGCGAACCAGCACGAACTCCTCGCCGGGCGCCAGGTCGAGCCCATTGACGCCGGCCGGCGTGCTCACCACCGGTCTGCCGCAGGCCATCGCTTCCAGAATCTTGAGATTGGTTCCCGCCGACACCACCAGCGGCGCCACCACGATGGCGGCGCGTTCGTAGGCCTGGCGCACGTCGGAAACGAAGCCCTCCACTTCCACGCCGGGCTGGTCCAGGCGCAGTTTGCCCTTGCAACGGTGGTAGTCCAGGAAATATTCGTGCCGTTCGCCGGCGATGATGTGCAGGTGCGCGTCGTGCAACCGCGGCCATACATCGTCGAGAAACGACCCGATGGCGATGAGGTTGGGCACGTGGCAAAACGAGCCCACGAAGAGCAACCGGCGCGGCTCCGGCGCCCGTTGCGATAAGCGGAAGCGGTCCAGATCGACGCCGTTGGGCAGAACCGCCGCACGGGCTCCGGCGACCATCGCCCGGTCCTTCTCGGACATGACGACCACGCGGCTCATCTGGCGCCAGGCGTTCGTTTCGAAACGACGCCATAGCTTCAACTGGCGCCGCAGATCCCAGTCGCCGTTGTCCGGCTCGAGTTGCTGGTAGAGGTCGAAGGTGATGTCGTGCTCCACCAGGATGGCGGGCGCGGGCGCGCAATCGGCGGCATACTGGGCCATCTGCGTGAACTCCAGTTGCGCGATGGCGGGCCGCCACTTCCGCACAGTCTCGCGCAGGGCGGCGCGAAACGACGCGGACGCGAACTCTTCCACCACCTCCGGCCGGCCGTTGCTGGGCACTGCGTGCGTACCGGCCCGCCGTACCAGCACCACTTCTACAAAACGGTCCAGCAGTTCGGCGGCGGGCGGCGCATCGTTTTCCGTGAACGCCACCAGCACCTGGTCCCAATCGGCCGCCGCCCGCGATGTCAGATTGTGCATGCGCACCGCGCCCCCGTGAGACAGCGGAAACGGCAGGTGAGCGGAGGCCACCAGGACGCGCGGTTTGCCGGTTTGAGCCTTGCCGGGAAACACCGTCACCGAGCCATCCGTCAGGGCCAGGAACAGTTCCTCCGAAAGATTGCAGGCGCCGGACGGACCGCCGCGGAGAGCGATGGCCGGGGCTAGCCGAAGTGCAGCCCGCGCCTCGGCGCCTCGGCCCGCTTCGTCCCGCAACCGCGCCGTTGCTCGCGCCCAGCGGCGCATGAATAGCTTCGGATCGGAGACCGCGCGCGCCAGAAATCTCAAGTGGTCGAGATCTTCGCCGACAGCTTGCACGCCGTCGGGCAGCGGCATTCCCGCGACGGCGATGGCGACGGTCGGCCAACCGCGCTGCCAGGCGCGATAGCACAGGTCGCGGAACGCCGCCTCGCCGGTATCGTAAGCCGGGTCGAGTCCCCCCAGCGCGCGGAACTTGGCGGTATCGTACAGCGAATTGCCTGGGCTGCCGTGGAGCACATACCGCAGGCCGCCCGCTCCCGGCGCCGACGCCGTGGCGCAGAACAAGTCCGGCATCCGCTCGAAGGCCCGCTCCAAGGTCGCCCGAACTTCCGGATCGAGATCTTGCCCGGGCAGACACGCCCGGCTATCCGCCGCCGGCACCTCCGGCAAAGGCTTGGTGCGGCGGTGTTTGATGCGCAGAAGGCCGGCGATCCGTGCCGCCGCGTACCAGACGTCGGCCCAACCGCGGCGCGCCAGCGTGCCGTCCGCTCCGAAATGCCAGCGCAGAAAGTTGCGGAGTCGCCAAGCCGCGTGGCGCGCCATCACCGGGAGACTTCCGGGGCGCAGCATGAACTCTCCCAGGTTCTCATTGACGGCCAGAAAGTAAACCGGCGCCAGCATCAGGGCCAGCAGGCGCATCCGCCGAAACGGAGTATTGGGAACCAGCAACACGCCCGCCAGGCGGATGGACTTGCCGCGAAACGCGTCGCGGGAACGCGCCAGATTCTCCCGAAGGCCCCCCTGGTAGCGCACCCAGTGGACGTCCTTGTCCTCAGGTTCGAAATCCGAAACCACGTAGAGCGGCAATTCGGGAAAGACCAGGCGCATGCGCGCGATTAGGCGCGCGTTCAGGTCGTCGGTTCCCGACGCAAACGCAACTTTGATCTTCGGCTTCAAATTGGCACACTGAGCCCCACCGCCGTCGCGGCAGTTTTTCACGCTTTTGATTCACCCAAACGTCTATCCCCACCTGCCCAGACGACGTGGCGCGTCCGGGCGAGGTTTCAGCTTACTGTATGATAATTCACGCTCCGCGTCGCGGAGTTCCAGTTTTTAGGTGGAGTTCTCCCGGTTGGCCGTCAGCCTACGAAATCCGGAACGGGATGCGTTGGGTGTGGCTCTGCCCCTCGCCGGCCAGCGGGACGATGACGCCCAGATCGCGCGCATCGCCGGGCGCCTGGAAAGAGCTATGCACTTCGAATTCCAGGCGCAGCACCGCGCCGGGCGGGGTGGCTTCCGGGAAGCGGCCACGGAACTCGATGGTCTGGGGCGTGTCGCACGAAATGCTCCCCAGCGGCGATTCCCCACATCGACACGTCAGCCGCAGCGGGGCGCCGGCTGCCAGAACCACGCCAGGGACGGTGAACCGCAGCGCGAACTCCGCGGTGGATTGCGCGGTGGGTAGCGCCACTTCGAGCGAGAATCGCTTGGCGGTCCAGCGCCACCCGTCCTCCGGGGCGTGCCAGCCTTCGAGCGGCCGCACCAGCAATTCGGGATGGCGCGCGCGGCTGCGCAGCAGGACGAAGGTCCGCTCATCGGCGGCGGGGTTCACCGGATCGGAATCCACCGCGCAGCCCACGCGTTTCTCCGCCGCCACCTGCCAGCCGGTGCGCTCCAGCAGGCGCACCAACCCGGCGGGCGAGAAGATCCAGAAATTGGTGGGATCGTTATTGGCCTCGCGCCGGTCCAAAAGGTAGGCCAGCGGTTCGGTATCGATGTGCACGCGCGTGTGTGGGGCCACCTGGGCGATGCGCGTGCTCAAGATACACCAATCGCTCGAGGCCGCCAGCGTCTCCAGCACGTGGTACGGATTCTTCAGATGGTAGAGCGTGCCCAGGAACAGGATCAGGCCATAATCGCGGCGCGGCAGTTCGACGTGCGCGTCCAGGTCGATATCGAAGGCCTGTATGGACGGGGCCAGTGAGCCGCGCAACATCTCCAGGCCGCGCATCTGGTTGAAGTTGCTCTCGCGGTGGTCGATGGCGTCCACCTGCGCGCCGAGTTGGGCGAACAGTACGGACCAGTCGCCGTCGCCGCAGCCAACATCCGCCACTGGGCCGTGGCTGAGCGCTTCGTCCAATTCCGCACGGAACGGCTCGAAGAGATCATCGACAATTGCGAGGGTTGAGAGCGACTCGTACGGGTACCAGCCGTAGTCGGACAGCGGGGTGCGCGCCTTGAACGCGCGGAGATCGTCTTGCAGGCGGCGGCCGGTGTTGCACAAACCGGTTGTGGATAGCGTCGCGGGCGGTGTCTGTTGGTTCGGCAAGATCTACAATTGTAGCCCGGCTAAGCGCGCGGAAGATTGCGAACTCGGGCGGCGTCAGCTTCAAGGGCAATACGGTGACAAAGGGGCAATACGGTGACAGGCAACTCAATTCCGATGCGGAATTAAGTCCCCTGCCACCGTATTGCGGATTAGGCTTGAAAGTCTACGCTGCGGGCGAACTTCACAGCGGGGTTCTCGCGCAATTGCGCCAGGACCGATTCGGGCACCAGTTCGTCGGTGGATACCAACGCTACGGCTTCGAGCGGTTCACCCGGAGCCAGAGGCGCAGCGCGGCGCCCCAGCGAGAAGTTGGCGATGTTGATGGAATTGCGGCCCAGCACCGTTCCCACATGGCCAATCACGCCGGGGACGTCCTGGTTCCTCATGTAGATCAGCGGACCCCCGAGCGACGCTTCGCAGTAAATGCCGTCCACCTGGGTGAGCCGCGGCTTCTCCAACAGGACCGCGCCTTCAACCGTGGTGACGCCAGTATCGGTTTCCAACTCGAGCCTCACCGTGTCGATATGCGCCGAGCGTTTCTCATGCACTTCGGCCACGTTCCAGCCGCGGTGCTCGGCAATCTGCATGGCATTAACCAGGTTGACCTTCTGCGAGGTGGAACGGACCAGCACACCGGCCAGGCCGGCATTGCGCAGCAGGTTGGTATCGCCGTCGGCGATCTTGCCGAAGTAGGTCAACCGCACCGTCCGGGGATGGCCCGTGGCGATATGAGCGGCGAACTTGCCGAGTTTGGCGGCCAGTTGCACATAGGGGCGGAGCGCGCGATACCGCTCGGGCGAAAGCGCCGGCATGTTGACCGCGTTGACGGCGATGCCGTTCTTCAGGTACTCCACCACCTGCTCGGCGATGCGCACGCCCACGGTCTCCTGGGCTTCCTCGGTGGAGCCGGCGATGTGCGGCGTGGCCAGCACGTGGTCGAGCGCGAAAAGCGGAAAGCCGGCGGGTGGCGGCTCGGCGGAGAAGACATCCAGCGAAACGTCGGCCACTTTGCCCGACTCCAGGGCCGCGCGCAACGCCGCCTCGTCCACCAGCTCGCCGCGCGCACAGTTGACGATGCGCACGCCGTGCTTCATGCGTTCGAATGCCGCGGCGTTCAACATGCCCGTGGTCTCCGCCGTGGCCGCGACATGCAGCGAAATATAGTCGCTGGCAAGGTACAGGGCGTCGAGCGAAACCAGTTCGATCCCCAGATCCTGGGCGACCTTCAAGGTGACATAGGGGTCGTGGGCCACCACGCGCATCTCGAAGGCGCGCGCGCGTTTGACCACTTCCCGGCCGATGCTGCCCAGACCCACGATGCCCAGCGTCTTGCCGCGCAGCTCATTCCCCATGAGCTTCTTCTTTTCCCACTTGCCGGCGCGGGTGGAAGCGTTGGCCTGCGGAATGTGGCGGGCCATGGCCAGCATCAGCGCCAGGGTGTGCTCCGCCACCGAGACGGCATTCCCGCCGGGAGTGTTCATGACCAGGACGCCGGCCTCGGTGGCGGCTTCCAGATCGACGTTATCCACGCCTACTCCGGCGCGCCCGATGACGCGCAGCTTAGGGGCCTTTTCGAGGACCGCCGGGGTTACCTGGACGGCGCTGCGCACTAACAGCGCATCGGCTTCCGCCAGGTGTTGGGCATACTCTTTCGGGTTGGAAACAATGACGTTCCAACCGGACTGGGATTGGAACAATTCGACCCCTGCCGGGGCCAACGGCTCGGCTATTAGGACGTTCATAAGATGATCCTCGAGGCGCAGGGCGGGCCGGAACCCGCCCCCGTCAGGCGGTTACGATTTCGGAAGCACGGCGGCCCGTTCGTAGACTTCCTGAACGGCGCGGACGCCGGTTCCATAGCTCGCGGGATAGCCGTTCGCCTTGAGGATGATCTCCAGGCCGGCGACGACGGCAAACAGATCCGCGAAGTCGAAGTAGCCCAGGTGTGCGACGCGGAACACCTTGCCCTTCATCGAACCCTGTCCATTGGCGATGATGGCGCCAAAGCGCGTTTTGAATTCCTTGACGATGACGCCGGAATCCAGGCCCGCGGGCGGCTTGATAGCGGTCACGGCGGAGCCCGGCGAGGAGGCCGCGAACAGCTCCAGGCCCAGGCTTTCGGCCGCGGCGCGAGTGGCCCGGGCCAGCAACTGGGCGTTCTCGATCAGGTTCGCCATGCCGATCTTCTTGACGTAGCGCAACGCTTCGGCCAGCGCCAGAATCAGCGCCGTGGACGGAGTCCAACTGGACTCGCCCCCTTCGGCGCTCTTCTTTTCCTTCTTGAAGTTGAAATAATAGTGCGGCAGCGTGGCGGTTTCGGCCAGTGCCCACGCCTTGGGGCTGATGGCCAGAAACGCCAGCCCGGGCGGAATCATGAAGGCCTTTTGCGATCCGCCGATCACCACGTCGAGCCCCCACCCGTGGATATCGAGCGGCTGCGTGCCGATGCCGGTAATGGCATCCACCACCAGAATTGCGGGAGTCTTGGCGACCAGGGCGGCGATGGCCTTGACATCGTGCATGGCGCCGGTCGAAGTCTCGGAAGCCTGCACAAATACGCCCTTGACGCCCGGCTCCTTGGCGAGTGCCTCTTCCACTTGCTGCGGCGCCACCACCTGGCCATACGGAACGGTCAGCACGGTGGCATCGAGTCCATACGCTTTGGCGATCTCGGCCCAGCGTTCGCCGAACTTTCCGGCCACGCAGACCACCACCTTATCGCCCTTCGAGAACAGGTTGGAGACGGAGCCATCCATGGCGCCCGTGCCCGACGCGGCGAACATCAGCACGTCGTGCGTAGTACCCAACACCTCCTTGAGGTCCGCCAGGCAGGAACGGTAGGCGGTGCGGAACTCCTCAGTGCGATGGTGTATATCCGACGCCATCATGGCATGCAGCGCCGGAGGGTACAGCGGGGTAGGCCCTGGAGTTAATAAACGTTGCTTTTTGATGTGCATGTCGGTAGGTAGTCCTATAGAATATCAGACATTTTTGTGCGGTTCGCAAGGGGTGGTTGGCGGGGGTACACATGGAGCGGGTGTGATACACGCGGGGTACCGGACAACTTCCTCATCCCATACGCCGGCGCGGTACAATCGTCGGCATTCGATGTCCGAGGAGCATACCGATTGATGCCTGAGGAAGGTGGAGGCGCGGCGATTCCCGAAGTCCCCGAAGTCCCGGCAGTTTATCTGGAGGACGCCTCGGGTCTGAAAGGCCATGCCGCGCGCATGATCGCGCCGGTGAACGAAGCCGGAGTCGCGGAGGTCTTGCGCGAGGCGTCGGCCGCGGCAATCCCCGTGACCGTTTCGGGCGCCGGCACTGGGGTTGCAGGCGGCCGCGTGCCGTTCGGCGGCTGGGTACTCTCGCTCGAAAAGTTCACCCGTCTGGATGTCTATCCGGGGTATGCCGTGGTGGGCGGCGGCACATTGCTGCGCGACCTGCATGCCGCCGCCCAGCGCTCCGGCCAGTTCTACCCGCCCGACCCCACCGAAACCGGCTCGTCCCTGGGCGGCAACATCGCCTGCAATGCCAGCGGATCGCGCAGTTTCCGCTACGGCGCCACACGCACCTGGGTGGAACGCCTGCGCGTGGTGCTGGCAGATGGCCGCACTCTCGACGTCGGCCGCGGCGATGCAATCGATTTCGACCCCGGCGCCATCCCTCTCCCCAACGTCACCAAGAACACCGCCGGATACCTGCTGCGCCCAGGAATGGATTGGATCGACCTGATGGTCGGCAGCGAAGGTACGCTCGCCGTGGTCACCGAAGCCCGCGTGCGCCTGCTCCCGGTGCCCAAAGCTGTGCTGGGCGGCGTGGTCTTCTTTATCGGCGATGAACAGGCCGTCGATGCCGTGGAACAGTGGCGCGCCACCGCATCTGCGCGCATGCTGGAATATTTCGACCTGCCGAGCCTGAACCTGCTCCGCACGCGCTTCCCGGAGATTCCCAGCCAGGCCGCGGCCGCCATCCTCTTCGAACAGGAGATGGCTAGCGAGGACGATGACGAAATCGATCGCTGGCTGGAGCGCATCGAAGCAGCCCCGGGCGCGCTGGCCGAGGACTCCTGGTTCGCCACCACCGCCAACGACCGCGAGCGCTTTCGAAAATTCCGTCACACCCTGCCCGAGTTGGTCAACGACACCGTCCGCCGCAGCGGCGCGCTCAAAATGAATACCGACTTCGCCGTCCCGCTGGGGCGCAACCGCGAGATGCTGGCCTATTACCGCCGCCGTCTGGAAGAGGAGTTCCCCGGACGCTACGTGATCTTCGGACACATCGGCGATGCCCATGTGCACGTCAACGTGTTTAGCGATCCGGCCAACCCCGGCCACGCCACCGGCTTGCTCGAGGAATTTGCGCGCCACGCGGTGGAGTTAGGTGGCACGGTTTCGGCCGAGCACGGGGTAGGGAAGCGCAAGGCCCACCTGCTGGCGTTGCAGTACACTCCCGACCAACTGCAACAGATGCGCGCCGTCAAGCAGCGCCTCGACCCGGCTAACATCCTCGGCCGCGGCAACTTGTGGGGGTGACCGATCCGTGCCACCTGGCGACTGGGAAGCGCCTGTCATGCGTTTGTCATTTTTATCTTGACAATGTGGATCAATTCGGGATATAAACCACACATACAGCACTGAAGTGCTGAGCAACCACTGAGCGCCGACGGAGGGGTCACTCAGCGGATCGAGGGTTTTATCGTGCCTGTGCCACGCCTTGCCGCGTGGACACCGGGCATTCCGGGTAATGTCGGCGTAGGGGGGGCCCGCAGCCGACTCTGTTCTGGTGTTGCCAACCGCCCCGGAAGTCTCGACCGTTCCGTCCCTTCAAGAACAAAATTTCCACGGACCGCATCGGTGTCTGCGGCGAGCGGAGGGGTGCGCGTGATCTGCGCGCAGTATCGGGCCAATAATTCGTGACACTTTCGGAGGAGAAAATAATGTATCGACTTGCACATCAGAAAACGGCAATCTGTTTCGCATTGTTCGCATCGGCCTCCCTGGCCGCTGCCGCCGATCCCGGGGCCAGGCCGAATCGAGAACGGGCGGCGGGCGCAACCGGGGACCTGCAGCCATTCACCCGCACAGCATACATTCCGGCGGGCGCCGATTTGTCGTCCATCCGGTTCGAAAGCCTCAAGGCGGTAACTGTCGCGACAACCACAACCTCGACGGCGGACCGGCACTACTGCGAGACAAATACGCAAGAACCGGGGGGATCGATGTACTGTCCGTCCCTGCGGGACGAATCCCCGGTGCCGGCCTATCGAGTCACCTATTCGTACAACGGCCCGTCAATGGCCTCGGACGAATACGGAGACACTCGTTTCACGTTCAGCGTCAATCTGCGCCCGGAAGACTTAAGCCCCGCAGCGCTTCAGATAATGTCCGGACGCAAGAGCGGCAAGGCAGCCGCCGCGGACTATTTCGCGCTGACCACCGCGCGGGGTCTCGTTCAACAAGTAGCGATCGACGAAGCGAATTCGGCGTTGTGCGATGGCTACTATAACGAAGGTCTTTGGACTCACACGAACGCCGGTTGCGAGGACAAGGTGACTTACAAGACAGTCGCAGTGCCATCGGAATACATCGCGATCAGAGTCGATCCGGTATCGTCGCGGTCCGAATCGCTGGCGGCCGATGCAAGCGGCCCGAGCCGACAGTAGAGACTCCACGCACCCCGGATTTCGGGTGCTTTGTCGGCAACCGCGCAGCATAACCCGAGGTCGGCAAGCAGCGTATGGCCACAGCTTGCCGGCTCCGGGCATTGGACCAAATCGGCGGATGGATTCGATCCGGCAGATTCCGCCGTTTCCCGGTTCGAAGCCCTCCAGAAATCGTAGTAGACCTCGCAAAGGTTCAATGCATGCACGTAGCATGTTTGCGGAAGACCGAGAGTATTCTGGACTGCCTCGGCGCCCGGTTCGTCGCGGAGGAACGCAATCGGCGCGCAAGCGTCAATGACTGTGCTCATCGTGTTCCAGCCGCAGCTCATCCGCTTTTCCACGGATAAATTCGGCGGCGCTCGTGGGCACGAACCTAAATTTTCCTCGAACTTGGCGAGGGGCGCCGGAAGGCGATTTCGGCGATGCCAGGCGTGGGCCGATCCGAGGCTCACCCGTCAGGGATTCCCGGACATCTTCCACCATCGCTCTCGCCTGATCCAAGGTCACAGACGCCTGAGCGTGGGCGACACCGTTGCGCAGCTCAAGCCACTTTTCCAAATGCTCCCGAGCCTCGGAGCCCCCTTGTTCCCGAGGACCCGCAAGGATGGCCTCCAGGACCACGCCGGCAACCAATACAGCTCCAGCCGGGAGATTGACCGCGAGGAGCAACTCCGCTTCATCCAGAAAACGCAGGTGCACGCGCCTGTTGGAAAGTTGGATGGCGGCTTCCAAATGCTCGGCAACATCTTGCGGCAGAAGGGGTGCAGCCATGGCGAACTCCTGACACCAGTATGGGTCATTTCGGAACGACCGTCATCTTAGGTTCCGAAGACGGCGAAGGCTGCTTCAGGGCGCTCAGGTTGGGGACGCTTCGTGCAATTGACGGCCTATTTCCGCAGCGTGGCGACCCGGCGCTGGGAGTAGGGGGATAATTTCCTTGATAGCCACTGCTGACGGAGCCGATCTCTCCCGGATCACCGCCGTTTTTCAGACCCTAGCGACCTCGACCCCGAATGCTCCACAAATGCGACCATCAGGAAGGATGGCAGGCGCAAGTTGCCGGAAAACGCCATGTTCCGGAAAAGTCGGCAACCCAAACCTCCCGCCGGATCAGGGCAAGTTTCCCAATTCCTCCCGCCAAACGTCCCTCGGGCCGCGATAGCCCAGGTCAACCTCACTCAATCGGCCGCAACCGCCTACCGCTCAATTGCGCGCCAGCACGATCCCGTCCATCGGCTCGAGCGTGACCGACGTGACGCTCGAGCCATCGTTGTACCGCGCCGCGGATCGAACATGCAGCGCGTCGGCGATCACCGCTCCCGTGCCCGCATTGCGCACGCGCACGAACGGCGCATCCTTCACCGCCAGCGCCACCGTCGCAACCGTGTGCCACTGATCGCCGCCGCTGGACTGGTCCACCGTACTGGACGCCACCACCTGCCCCCCGGCCACCACCTCGAAGATCACCTGCTTGCTCCACCCCGACGCTGCCGGAGCGGCGGGCCACCAGGCGTCGATGGTGTAGGTGTCGTCGGCGCGAAGCGCCAGGTCCCACTGCGCCGTGCCGGTCGCGCTATCCAGTTCGTGACAACCCGTGCCCCAGTTGTGATAGTAAGGACCGGTGGCCTTCCACATGCCACTGTCGTACTGCACGGCGCTCCACGGGCCGGTACTGCTGAACTGCGGCCCTGAGTCGTCCAGGATGTATTCGTGCAGCGGCGCCTGCGAGCCGGTCAGCCGATGGAATCCGGGGCCGATCGAAATCGTCTGGCTCTGGTGCGTTCCGTTGAGCAGCGCCACGCCGTTGGTGAAATCGCGGCGGTAAACATCGGGTGGATGGACGGTCAAGCTGACTTCATCGAGCCAGACGGTGCCAGTCTGCTGCCCCACCCAGAATTGGATGCGGGCGTCCGTCACGGTTTCATTCGCCTGGAACGTGACCGTATATTGCTGCCATCCGGGGCCCACGGTCAGCGTCTGCGACAGGCCGTAATTGCGCCAGTCCGGGCTGTTGCGCTGCGCGTCCACGGCGATCGGGCGGCTGACGTCGGCCTTGGCCCAGAAGGTGAGATCGTAGCTGACGCCCTGCTGCAGCGAGCGATTCTGCTGCTCGAAATCGACGTGCCAATTGGTGCCGTCTACGGCGGTGACGGCCAGGCGAACGCAGACGCCGCTCTGGCAGCCGGCCGTCTCGGCAGAGACCGAGGCCGCGGCTCCGTTGGTGCGGGTCAACTCGAAGACCCAGGTCCCGTTCAAGGGTGATTCGAATCCTCCATTGTCCAGCAGGCTGGCAGTCGAGACGCCAGAGAGCGCCACCGGCTGCACCGGGCCGAGCGGATAGCCGAGGTCGTAATCCAGTTCGTCGTACCACCAATCGTTGCCGTGCCACGTATCGCCGAATTCGTGCGCGAAGTAGCCGTCGTTCATCAGTGTAAAGGCCAGGCCGAATCGCACGTACGGAAAGTAAGTGCGGGCGAATTCCAGCGTGGAGGCGGGGATCGTAGTCTGCGGATTGTAGCCGTAACCGTAGCCGATCTGGAAGGGCGGCGCCGATTCCACCATGGGGATCACCGGCTGCCGGCCGATCGACCACCAGGGATGATACGCCGACCAGAACGTCGAGAACGCGATCGTGCCATCGGCGGTTTCGGGCGACATAAACCCGATGCTGTCGCCGTTGAAGATGGTGCTGAATTCGGTTTGCGGCGGACGCGGTAAATGGCCCGAAGCGAAGGCATACGGCATCAGCGCGCGCCAGGTATTGAGCTCATGATAGACGCCGTCGTGCCAGGCCGAATCGAGCCACGCCGGATCGTCCGCAATGCCGTCCTCATTGGCGTCGATCTGCACAGGATTGCCGTAGATGTCCGTCTTCAGCCACGACTGGGTGGTGAAGAAGTTATCGAAGAAGCAGCCATCCAGCAGCATGCCGCTGTTCAGCATTTGCTGATACGCGAAGTTGGCCTGATACTCCGCGACATAGGGCTTGGTCAGGTTCAGGCGGTACGTCCCGGGCCACACTTCGATACGTTTGCCGTGGATGTCGTGCAGGTAATAATCCTCGGAGAGGCCGCTATTTTCCACCGTATTGATGCTATTCAGAACGAGGATATTGGGATTCAGCGCGCGCAGGGCGCGGATCTGGGACGCGGTGAAACTGGCGCCGAGGTACAGATCGATGCGCGCCGCGTGATCCATTCCGCCCGCCAGTTCATTGCTCGATCCCCACAGGTTGCCGGTGCGCGGGAAGTGCGGGTTCACCACGGCCACCGAGCGATACAAAAGGTGCAGCACGTAGCCGGGGGAGGAATCGCAGCGCACATAGACGTCGTTGACTTGAGACGGATCGGGCGACAGCCCCGAGATGGTGGTCCGGTGCGCCGCGCCGCCCTGGCCCGTCGTGAACGGTGTCATCGCGGAGAGATCGAGCGGCGCGCCCACCGCCCACCCGCACGAGGCCGGCTGCGCCGATTGCACCGACAGATCCAAATGGTCCGTGCCGGGCGCCAATAGGGTGCTCGCAGGGTTGGGCTGCGTGATGGGGATCCCGGAATAGTCGAACTCCGGCCCAGCGCAGGCGGCGCTCTGGAAGACGATCTTATCCCCGGAGGAGAATGGCGCGAGAGAGAGCCAGACTTCGCTGTTTCGCGGCTGATCGACCCGCGTGGCGTTGGCCGTCACTTCGCCGGCCGTCATGGCGCGAGACCAGATGCGCACTTCGTCGATAGAGTAAGCTGCCGCGGTTCCCCCCGGAGTCCCGCCCAGATAGAAGCGGTCGCCGCCAGCATCGGGCGCCGTGTAATGCTTCTCGTTGGTATCGGCGGTGAGGACCCCGTCCACATAGAGGCGCATGAAATTGCCGGAGGCCGAGAAGGTGAAGGCCACGTGGTGCCATTCGCCCGCATGCCACCCCGACATGGACGCCGTGCCCCCATAGGCGGATTCCCATTGGCCGCCAATCGCTCCGCCCCCATACACGATGCTGCTGCCCGATTGCGCCACCTTCATGTAATCGCCGTTGGGGGCGGCATAGTAGAACAGGGCATGTTCGCGGGCGCTGTACCGCGAATCGGCGCCATCCGCCAGCGGCGCGACCCACATTTCGATGGAGCCTTCGTGGAAGTCGATGGACCCCTGCCGCGGATAGCTGAGCGCGCCTCCCGCGGTGAGAGTGAACGCAGAGCCCCACTTACCCGGCGCGAAAGTCACTCCGTTGGAAACCAGCGGAACGACGCCTTCGGCGGAGGTAGTGCCGCCATCGGCGTGTAACAGGAAAAGCTGCGTGGATTGACCGCTGGCCACGGCCTGCCCGTTGGCAATCCACTGAAACGCCGTCCCGGCGGGGACAGCCGTATCCGAACTGGCAACCAGGTACGAGTAATCCGACGAAGGCTGCGCCGAATAGCTCGGGCAGTTCTGGGCCAGCAACGAAGGGAGACATAGACCAAGCGAAAGAAGCCATCGCACGTCTTCATGGTAGCTCCCGTCGCACCCGCGCGATTCGCCCGCAAAAATAGCTGGAATCCAACCGTACCAGTGCGCCTATGTACTACAACTGCCTTACACCTCCGCGGCCTGCGGCGATTTGGTTGCGACTCCGCTGCTTATGTGGGGCAGGTTGGCAACCTGCGGCCCGGCCCATAGGGCGCCCCGCACTCGGCCTGCCGACCAGTATGCAAATGCCGACCAGGCCGAGTACCACTCGGCCGCAGGATACCATCCTGCCCCACAACGGAATCTCGCGAGTCTCAATAAATACCGGTTTGCCGTCGCGGGAAAAGTATGCGGCATTGGGTTTTCAACCTGCGACGATTTGGATCGGCCTGACCGGCGAAACTCCGGGCTGACAACCTGACGCACATCACTCGATCGAATCCGCTTCTATCTCGCACACCGGGCGCCAGACAGCCGCCCGCCATATCAGCGCCGGTACGCGGCACGCTTCCGGCCGCGCGCCACACTATAATGGCAGACACTATGCCCTTAATCGACCAGGTGCAAAAAGACATGGTTGTGGCCATGAAGGGCCGCGAAGAGGCGCGCCTCAGCGCCCTGCGGATGATCAAGGCCGCCCTGATGAAACTGAAGGTGGATTCGCCCAAACCGATCGACGAGGCCGCCGAAATGGCCCTCCTAAAATCTCTCATCAAGCAGCGCATCGACGCCGCCGAAGCTTTCCGCAACGCCGGCCGTGCCGAGCAGGCGGATAAAGAAGAGGCCGAGCGCCGCCTGATCGAAACTTACCTGCCAGCCGGCGCCACCGAGGCGGAGATCGATTCGGCCGTTGCCGAAGCCCTGGCCGAAACCGGCGCCACCGCGCTCAAACAAATGGGCCTGGTGATGAAAGCGGCCCAGGCACGGCTCCAGGGGAAGACCGTCGATGGCAAAGCGCTAAGTGATAAAGTAAGGTCCAAACTGCAATGACACCCTCCGAAGATAAGAAATTCCGGTCGTACGTGCCGGACAAAACCGAGTTGCGAGAGTTCACAATTCGGGCCATCGTGCTGGGGTTGCTGATGACCATGGTCCTCGGCGCCGCCAATCTCTACCTCGGATTGCGGGCCGGCATGACCATCGCGGCCACGTATCCCGCGGCGGTCATCGGCATGGCCATCCTGCGGCTCATGAAGGGCTCCATTCTGGAAGAGAACATGGCCCGTACCATCGGCTCCATCGGCGAGTCGGTGGCAGCCGGCGCGGTCTTCACCATCCCGGCGTTCGTGCTTTCGGGGGTCTGGCCGGCGTTCGATATCGAGCACGGTTACTGGAAATCGGTGGCGCTGATGGCCGTTGGCGGCACGTTGGGAATCCTCTTTGTCACGCTGCTACGGCGCGTCATGGTGGAAGATCCCGATCTCCCCTTCCCCGAGTCGGTTGCCGCGGCGGAGATTCACAAGGCTGGGCAGCAAGGGGCCAGGGCCGCCAAGATTCTCTTCGCCAATATGGCTGTAGGGGCGGGCGTGTTCTTCCTCGGCGCCGTCAAGCTGTTCGCCGCCAGCAAGGATTTCCTGATGAACGTCGGCGAGATCGGCAAGAGCGTGGTGAAGCTGACAAAGGTTACCGGCGCGCCTTCCGTGTCGGCGGGCGCCGTGACCACGTTCTCCGCTCCGGCCATCAGTCCCGCGTATCTGGGCGTCGGCTACATCATCGGCCCGCAACTGGGCGCGCTGAACTTCGCCGGCGGGGTGTTCGCGTGGGGACTCCTGGTGCCGCTGCTGGCCTTCTTCCTGGGACCGCAACTGCAGACCTCCGTCGCCGGGACCGAAGGCGGCTGGGCGGATATCGCCGGCTCCATCTGGTACAACATCGTGCGGCCCATCGCCGTAGGCGGCATGCTCGTCGGCGCGTCGTTCACGCTGTTCAAGATGCGCAAGAACCTGGGCATCGGCATGAAGCGCGCCGTGAACGACCTGAAGAAATCGGCGGCGGCCCACGAAGCCACCACCCGTACGCAGCGCGACCTCAGCAGCAAAGTCGTGTTCGGCGGGTTGGCGGTGGTCTTCATTTGCATGGTGGCGCTCTACTTCTACTTCACCGGCCAGATTCCGGCGGCGCTCGCGGCGGCCATTGTGATGATCGTGCTGGGCTTCTTCTTCGCCGCAGTTTCGGGCAACCTGGTGGGGATGATCGGCTCCTCCAACAATCCCATTTCGGGCTTGACGCTGTGCACCCTGGTGATCTCTGCGCTGCTCATGGTGGCCATGGGACTGCACGGCAACGCTGGCATCGGCGCGGTGCTGGGTGTGGCGGCGGTAGTGTGCGTCTCCTCGGCGGTGGCCGGCGAGATGCTGCAAGACCTGAAGGCAGGGCACATTCTGGGCGGCACGCCGTCGAAGATGCAGATCGGCGATCTGTTCGGCATCGTGGTATCCAGCCTGATGCTGTTCTTCCCGCTGATGTGGCTGCACCAGGCGTACACCTTCGGCACCAAGGAACTTTCGGCGCCGCAAGCGGGACTGATGTCGTCGCTGGCACAGGGCATCGTGGGCGGTAACATGGCGTGGCCGCTGGTGGTGGTGGGCATCTTCATGGGCTTCGGGTTGATCCTGGTGCAGGTGAAGAGCCCCATGCTGTTCTCGGTGGGCATGTACTTGCCGCTCGAGACCACCTTCGCGATTTTCATCGGCGGCATCTTCCGCTGGGCCACCGACAAGTACCGCAACAAGGGCAATTTCAACGACGCGCAGAAGGCGCGCATTGAGAATACCGGCGTGTTGACGGCATCGGGGCTGATCGCCGGCGAGGCGCTATGCGGCCTGGTGGTGGCCGGCTTCCGCGCATGGGAGAAGAACATCCAAAGCCACACCCATCAACCCGCTCACATCCTGCCCGACTGGACCTGGGCCGGGACAAGTTGGTTGTCCATCGTGGTACTGGTGGCGTTGGCGGTGCTGATGATCCGGCTGCCGCTGATGAATGCCGGCCGGCCGGATGAGCCCGCGCCGCCGACTGCGATTATGTAAGAGAAGAGCTACTGGAGGCATCGTGACTTACTATCAAGAACACCAAGCCGAGTTTCTGGAAGGGTTGAAAACGTTTCTGCGGATTCCGAGCATCAGCACGCTGTCGGAAAACAAACCGGACATCCGCCGCGCCGCCGAGTTCGCCAAGAGCGAGCTACTGGGCGCCGGGATGACTTCGGCCGAGTTGATCGAGGACCCCAACGGCGGCAATCCGCTGGTCTATGGCGAGTGGCTGGGCGCACCCGGCAAGCCGACGATTCTCTTCTACGGCCATTACGACGTGCAGCCGCCCGACCCGCTCGACGAGTGGACGTCTCCTCCGTTCGAGCCCACCATCCGCGGTAACGACCTCTTCTGCCGCGGCGCCTGCGACGACAAAGGGCAGGTCTACATCCAGATCATGGCCGTGAAAAGCCTCATGAAGACCCACGGCAAGCTCCCCGTGAATGTGAAGTTCCTGCTGGAGGGCGAAGAGGAAACCGGCGGCGAGCACATCGAAGCGTACGTCAAAACCAAGCCGCCGCGCCTGAAGGCCGACGCAGCCGTGGTGTGCGATACCGAGATGTTCGCCCCCGAGATGCCGACCATCACCACTGGCCTGCGGGGATTGGTGTACTACGAGTTGGCCGTCGAGGGCGCCAATCACGATCTGCATTCCGGCTCCTATGGCGGCACCGCGCCCAACCCCATCATGGCCATCGCCGAGATTCTGTGCGCGCTCAAGGATCGCGACGGGCACATCCACATCGCGGGGTTCTACGACCGTGTCGTACCCCCCGCCGCCAAGGAGCTCGAAGCCTGGTCGCGGCTGCCCTTCGACGAAAAGGAGTACACCGAGAAGGAGATGGGCGCCAAGGCACTGGTGGGCGAGCCCGGCATTCCGGTGTTCGAGCGCGTGTGGGCGCGGCCCACGCTGGAAATTCACGGCATCAAGGGCGGCTTTGTCGGCGAAGGCGCGAAGACCGTGATCCCGGCGCGCGCCGTGGCCAAGATCAGCACTCGCCTGGTGGGCGATCAGCGGGTGGACGAATCCATCCAGCAGTTTCAAGCCGCGGTGAAAGCGGTGTGTCCCAAGGGCGTGACGGCCGAGGTAAAGCTGCTGAGCGCCGGGGCGCCGTCGCTGACCAATCCCGACAACAAGTACATCCAGTCCGCGGCCGATGCCATGAAACAGATTTTCGGCAAGGAGACCGTGTACATCCGCTGTGGCGGATCGATTCCCATCGTGGGCGTGTTCGATCGATTCCTGGGCGTGCCCAGCGTGCTGATGGGCTTCGGACTGCCCGACGACAATCTGCACGCGCCCAACGAGAAGTTCCATCTGCCGAATTTCTACCGCGGCATCGAGGCCGTGGCGCGCTACCTGGAGATCCTGGGCCAGTAGCCGTTGCGCCGCGCCGACACCAGTTCCGAAGCGTGGGAAGTCTACCTGGACCTGGTGCGCAAGATGAGGCCCGAGGAACGCTTGCGCCGCGGGCCGGCGTGCGCGAAATCACTCTGCGCAGAGGGCGCCTGGAATTGGGCCGCGAGTTATTCCGGAAGGTGTACGGCGAGGCGATCCCGGATGACTCGCGCGCTCGACCGCGTGATGTTGTGTTGTGGCTTCGTTCGAAGCTGCGACCGTCGGAAGTCTGTGGCGTGTGCACTCGTGCGCGCCGCATCCCGACTCGTTGGGATGCTCGGCGGACACTCGCAGTTTCAAAGGTTCACAGCCGGGCATCGCCACGTGGACGTTCCAGGCTCTGGCGAGCGGTTTCGCCGTCAAACCACATCACGCGGCAAAAATTCTCGCGCACTGGGCGTACTTGCGGCCGCACGGAACTACTTCCCGATAGTCCCCGTGGCCGGCTCGCCCTTCACGTCCGGGCCCAGTTCCACGCAGATGCGGATCAGACCGTCGGCGACCATGCGTCCGAAAACGCGCGAGCCTTTTTCATTCAGGTGGGTGCGATCCGGCGCGGCGGGAACGGCGTTCTCAGCTTTGGCATCGGGGTGGGTGGACGCATCGAATTCGTCGGCCGCCTCTTGCGTCATGCCGTTGAGTAACCGGGTGCTCATGGAATAGAGATCTACCAGCGGAACGTGTTCCTCATTGGCCACGCGGCGGGCAGCGGCGGCGTACGGGGCCAGGTCCATCACCAGCTTGCCATCCTTATAATTGCGCCGGGAAAGCGACGTGACGATGACGGCGCGGGCGCCCTGGGCTCTGGCCTCGGCGATGTAACGGCGCAGGTTCGCGGCGTAAGTAGTCTCCGGATCGGTCTCGCGTTCCGGACCCTTGCCGGGCATGTCGTTGTGCCCGAACTGGATCAGGTAGTAATCGCCGCGCTCCGCCAGAGCCTCTTTCCAGAGCCCCTCGTCGTAGTAGCTCTTGGAACTGCGTCCGTTGCGCGCCTTATTGACGCACGTCACGTTGGGGGTAAGCAGCGCGCAGAAACCGGGACCCCACCCGCCGCCCGTGTTGACCGTCGAATCGCCCACCAGCACGATCTTCACGGCGGCTCCGTTGAGGATCGCCATGCTCTTCTGGCCTTCGGGCGGCAGCGGCGCCGCTTGCGGTTTCACGTACTTCGCCAACTCCGGAACGGCCGCGGCCATGCCTTCCGCCACGATGCGGCCAAAGATGTAGGAGCCGCGATAGTTGAGGTGGGTCTTGTCCGGGACGGTGTCGCCGCGCGCATCTTTCTTGGTGATGCCCAGGCGGTCTCCTTCAGCCTCGCCGATCCGGTTCAGGTATTCGATGCTCAGGCTCTGCAGATCGAGCAGGGGAACATGCTCTTCGGCCGCCACTTTTTTCATAGCGTCGGAATGTGCCAGCAAGTCGGAGTGAATCTTGCGGTCGGGCCCGAAAAAGCGGCGCGAGAGCGGCGTCACCAGGATGGGCTGTATCCCGCGCTCGCGCGCCTCCTGGACGAAGCGATGCAGATTGGCCGGATACTCGGTTTGCAGGTTGGTTTGCCGCCCGATGTGCTCGGGCGTTTCCATGTCGTTGTGCCCGAACTGAATCAGCATCCAGTCGGGATGAGTGTCCAGCGACTTGGCCCATAAGCCATCGGCGCGATAGGTCTTCGTGCTGGCCCCGCCCTGAGCCCGGTTGATGCAGACCGCGTCGGGCATCAGATTGGCGCAGAACCCGAGACCGTAGCCGGCATTCTCCGTCTGCGTGGAGTCGCCCACCAGTTCGATGGCGATCTTCTTCGCGGCGGGAGAAGCCGTTTGCGCGAAAGCCAGGCAGGCAAGCCAAGAGCCCAGCGCCAGAGTGCGGCAGGGAGATTGAAGCATGAGGTCCTCACCTGGAAGTGTAGCGCGCGGCGTGGTGGAAGCACGACGGAAGGCCGCATTCGCACCAGCCGTTTAGCCGGCTTGGGTGAAAAACGGTGCCGGTGCAGGCTCGCGGAGCGCGAAGTGGCTGAGGCCGCACTGCCGGCCGAGGTCGAAAACCGGAGTGTGGAGTATACTGTGGAAAAGAATCCTCAATGGAGACGATACAAGTAGTCCTGGACAAAAAGCTCCTGAAAGCCGCGGACCTGGCAGCGAAGCGATATGAGGTGAATCGATCGGCGTTGATCCGGCAGGCTCTCGATCGGCATCTGAAATACCTGCACGAGTTGGAATTGGAAGATCGGGATCGGCGGGGATATCTGGCCCACCCGCAACGCGAGGAGGAATTTCGTACCTGGGAGGATGCCGCGTCGTGGCCGCGACCCTGAGCCGGGGCGAAGTCCGCCTGTGCCGATTTCCACCTCCGGACAAGCAGCGGCCGGTTCTGGTCCTGACACGTGCCAGCGCGATTGGTCATCTGACCACCGTCACCGTCGCGCCGATCACATCGACCGTGCGCGGCGTGCCTTCCGAAGTGGTTCTGGATACCGGCGACGGTATGAAGGGCCACTGGGCCGTCAACCTGCACAATGCGGTGACGATTGCGCAGTCGCGATTGGGACGACGCGTCTGCAACTTGAGCGTGGCGCGCATGGAGGAAGTTTGCGAAGCACTGCGCTTTTCGCTGGGATGTGGATGAGAGAGCGCGAGCGGAAAGCCATGACGGAATGAGCCCGGATCGGCCTGAGATCAGTTCTCGGTGGGAACCCGCTCGATGTGGTCGATGACCAGCTCTTCGACCGGCTGCTTGCGCGGCTCCAGTCTCAATCCCAGCGAGTCCCGGATGGCAGTAAAGATGTCCGCTGTGGGAGCGGGGGGAAGGTCGGCGCCTCCGTCCGCCGAACCGGGGTGTGCGGCTGCGTAATTTGAAGCGAACGCCCCCATCGGTTCGATGGTGCGATCGGGCGCCCAAGTAAGATCGATGTCGTATGTTCCTTTGAGCCCGGTAAGATCCTGGACCGGACCGCCCAGCCCGTTCGAAAGAAAACGGGCAAGCGAGGCCATGGTCATGGACCCTTTGATCCCGGATGCTCCCGGAGCCGCGCCGAACGTTCTCTGGCCGGCGTGCAAGCCCTTGAAGTCCGACCCCGGGACGGACTCTTTGAATTTCGGGCCGCTCTTGTCCACGGCCAGGGCATACCCCGGACGCGTTCGATCCTCCTTGTGGGCGGCAAGCTTGAACCGGTCGGCCAGCAGAGCCTGAAGCATGGCCGGGACCTGGTCGCGGGTGGCGCCTTCGGGTATCCTGGCGAAGATCTCGAAGCAATCCGCATCCAGCCAGGAAGGTCCGGCGATCTGGTCCATCTTCACCTTGAAGGCTTCCATAAGAACCGGTTTGAGCGGGTCGCCCTTGAAGGCGATCATGCCGGCGTCCATGGCGTTTTCCATGCCGCATCGGTCCGTCCGCTTCACCGACGCCGCTTCGAACTTCGGCTGGTCCGCGCCCATTAGTGGCGTGACCGCACAGATTACAGATACGGCAATCGTCGCCGGTAGAGAGATTCTCATGTGGCCACTTACTCTCCGATGATCTTGATCAACGCGCGTTTCTTGCGCCCACCGTCGAACTCGCCGTAGAAGATCTGCTCCCACGGTCCGAAATCGAGCTTGCCACCGGTGATGGCGACCACCACTTCGCGTCCCATCACCTGGCGTTTCATGTGCGCGTCGGCATTGTCTTCGCCGGTGCGATTGTGCCGGTACTGCGAGGTCGGCTCGTGGGGCGCAAGCTTTTCCAGCCACTTATCGTAATCCGCGTGCAGGCCCGGTTCATCGTCGTTGATGAAAACGGACGCCGTGATGTGCATGGCGTTGACCAGCACCAAGCCTTCCTTGACGCCGCTTTCCCGGAGGCAGTCTTCCACCTCCGGTGTGATGTTGAGAAACGCCCGCCGGCTGGGTACGTCAAACCACAATTCCCTGCGAAAGGACTTCATGCTCCCATTGTCGCTCCGCCCCGGGTCCGTTCAGTGAGCTCCCCGGGATTGCGGTTCGTCGGGCGTCTTGACTCCCCGCTTGAGCAGTTCAACCGCTTTCTCGACTCGCTTGAGCCGGGTCTCTTCTTTTTTGGCATCGGCGATCCAGCGGCAGTACTCTCTCCGGTGCGAGTAGCTCAGGCGGTCGAATAGCGGCGTCGCACCTTGCCTGTCCATCGCCTCCTTGAATTGAGCGGGCACTTCGACGGTCCTCGGCGCTTCGTCTTTCCAAAGCTCGACCTCGACGGTATCGCCCGGCCCGGCGCCCGCCTGCTCGCGGATTGCCTTAAGCATGGGAAGCATATGTAGGGGGTTCCCGTACTTGATCAGCGAGCCGGCATACGGAATGCCGTTGAACGTGGCTTTAACGGGTACCCTTCCTTTAACGCCGAATTCCTTTTCGACATTGAACGGAAAGAGGACATAAGCGCCTCCACCATCGCCCGCCTCGATTTTCGCCTTGAACCGATACTTCTTCATCGCTCCACCTCCCTGGTGAATCACCAGATTGCATACGCGAAATTCTACCACTCCCGAGGCTGATTTTTCCGGCGCCGACCGCTGCCGGGTGGGTGCTTAACCGATCTGGGCATTTCGTGGTTCAGTCGCGGAATTCGCTCCCTGACGGTCGCGGCTTCCGTAAGTCGTGCCGAGTGTCTGCAGGTAGTTGCAGAGACCGTCAGAAGCCGTGAAAGAATCCCCTGGCACAAGTGCGAGACGGCAGTTCGTGGCGTGCGCATTCATGCGCGCCGCATCCCGACTCATCGGGATGCTCGGCGAACACCCGTAGATTCAGAGGTTCTCCGCCTGGCGTCCCGAAGAGTCGGGACGCGGCACGCATGAGTGCGTGCGCCACGTCGGCATCCCAGTTTATTTCACGGCTCCTCAGGGAGCGGTCGCGCGGAACCGGCCTTCCCCAGATCGGCTAAGCACCCCTGCCGGGCCGGCCGGCCGATGGCTGGCTGGTTTGGTGGCATACTCGTAACTTATGGCGTACCGAGACCTGCGCGAGTTCATCCGCGCGCTGGAACAGAACGGGGAATTGAAGCGCATCGCCGGCGAGGTGGACCCCATCCTCGAGATCACCGAGTTCGCCGACCGCGCTGTGAAAGGGGGCGGGCCGGCGCTTTTGTTCGAAAAGCCCAAGGGCTACACCACGCCGGTGCTGATCAATGCGTTCGCCTCGATGCGCAAGATGGAGATCGCGCTGGAAGTGGCGTCGGTGGAGGAAGTGGCGGCGCGCATCGTGGAGTTCCTGGAGATGCGCATGCCCGAGGGGATCGTGGGGAAGCTCAAAATGCTGCCCAAACTGGCGGAGATGGGCGGGTACTTTCCCAAGACTGTTTCTAAAGGTCCGTGCCAGGAAGTGGTGCGGACAGACCGCTTCTCGCTGCTGGATTATCCCGTGCTGCAATGCTGGCCGGAGGATGGAGGACGCTTCATCACCTTGCCGCTGGTTTTCTCGCGAAACCCCGATACCGGCAAGCGCAACTGCGGCATGTACCGCATGCAGGTGTTCGACGAGCGTACGGCGGGCATGCACTGGCAGACCCATAAGCAGGGCGCCGAACATTATCGCCGCATGCAGCAGCAGGGACAGCCGCGCATGGACGTGGCGGTGGCCATCGGCGCCGATCCGGCAACTATGTACTCCGCCATCCTGCCGCTACCGCCGGATCTGGACGAGATGATGATCGCCGGCTTTCTGCGGCAGAGTCCGGTGGAGATGGTAAAGTGCCAGACCAGCGACCTGGAGGTGCCGGCCCAGGCGGAGATCGTGCTGGAGGGATATGTGGACGTGGGCGAGTTGCGCACCGAAGGGCCGTTCGGCGATCACACCGGTTTCTATTCGCTGGCCGACGAATATCCGGTGTTCCACGTGACGTGCGCGACCGAGCGGAAGGACCCGATCTATGCGACCACCATCGTCGGGCCGCCGCCCATGGAGGACTACTACATGGGCAAGGCCATCGAACGGATTTTCCTGCCGTTGATGCGCCTGCAACTGCCCGAGGTGCGCGATATAGCCATGCCGCCAGAGGGAGTGTTCCACAACCTGATCCTGGTGGCGATTCGCAAATCGTATCCGGGGCACGCGCGCAAAGTGATGCATTCGATCTGGGGAACCGGGCAGGCGATGTTCTCGAAATGCATCGTGGTGGTGGACGAAGATGTGGACGTGCAGAACTATCGAGAAGTGGCGTGGAAGGCGTTGAATAATATCGACCCGGAGCGCGACATCGAGTTTGTGCACGGGCCGGTGGATTCGCTGGATCATTCCAGCCGGTTGCCGAATTACGGGTCGAAGATGGGGATCGATGCGACGAAGAAGTGGCCGGGGGAAGGATTCACGCGCCCATGGCCGGGTGTGATTGAGATGACGCCCGAGGTAAAGCGGCGAGTGGATGCGCTGTGGAAACAGGCGGGCTTGTAGCGCGCCCGACGGCTTGTTAAGATTGAAGAGTCCGTCACGGTGGGCGTAGCTCAGCTTGGTAGAGCGCCGGATTGTGGTTCCGGTGGTCGAGGGTTCGAATCCCTCCGCCCACCCCAGTAAACTCCCAGCTTACAAATTCTGGTTCAGAACGAAGGCCGTGCTGTGCCCGGTGGGACCACGGGCGGCTGCGCCGGCCGGCGGGTCGGGCCCTCGCCGTTTGTCAATTTTTATTAAGCAGCGTTAAGAGGGATGGCTCGCCGCCGTCTGGCGCATGCCGCATCGCGTCCGGCAAGGGCGCCGTTACCGCTTTGGGATCAATACCTTGGCCACGCGGCCACGCTTCGATTCGTTTTCACCCAACGGTTCCGGCACGTAGCGGTGAAGCAGATATTCAGGTCTGTTTCTCGCAACTCCGAAATGACACTGGCCGTCGAGAGAAGTATGCCGGTCTCTCTGGTAGTCGATGACGAACCTTCCATTCGAAAGTATGTCAGCACCATTTTGCAGGAGGAGGGTTTTCGAACGATGGAAGCCGAAGACGGCGCCCAGGCGCTCCGGATCGTGCAGGAGTTGGGTGGCAAGGTAGATCTGATCGTCAGCGACATCCAAATGCCGAATGGCGATGGATTGAGTCTTGCCCGCGCGGTCGGGGAATCGTTCCCTGCTGTGCCCGTCATTCTGGTTTCCGGAAACGTGAAGGCGGACGACGGTTTTGAATTCTTGAAGAAACCGTTCCTTCCGGACGAACTGGTGAGCGTCGTGCGGAAGCTGGTTCCACCGAGAGACAGCCGCCCAGTCTGCCAATTTGCGACTTGTTCCGCCCACTCCACTGCTACCGCCTGATTTTGAGAAGCTCGACGGCGGGCAATCGCTCGCTCCGAACCCCGTTTCAGGAAACCCTGAAGCCGCATGAAACACGGGCAACGGAGCGCTGCATCCTGGCCGAGTTCCTTTTTTTAGTACCTCTTTAGCAGTAGCGATAACCCTACGTCCTGTTATTGGAACCCATTCATTTACAGTAGCTTGGCTAGGTTCCGAAACCATCTGGAAATATTCCGTAAAGAGTTGAAGATCGCCAAGTCGGAAATGTGATAGCGTATGAAACAGGTAAACAGTGGATACGCGCGCACGTCTCTACGCGCGGCTACGGGTCTGGGCGGCAGGTTCGTCCAATAGCAGGTTTTGCTTCGGGAGATTCAACACGATGAAGAAGTTCAGTCTTTTGGTTGCGTTCGCTTTAGCCATTCCTCTTGCGACATTTGCGCAGGAATATCGCGGCACCATCAGCGGCGCGGTCACCGACCCCACCGGGGCCGTGATTGCCGGCGCGAAGGTGACCGTCACGGAAACCCAAACCGGAACCAAGGTTGACACGGTTTCGGACAACTCCGGGCAGTACAGTGCGCCGTTTCTGGCCCCCGGTGAATACTCGATCGCCGTCAAGATGGCGGGGTTCAAGGAATTCGTTCGCAAGGGTGTCAACGTCGGCGCCGGAGAGCACCCGGTAATCGATATCCGCCTGGACGTTGGCGATGCCAGCCAGAGTGTGGAAGTCACGGCCGATGCGGGCATTCTCAATACGGAAAATGCTTCGGCCGGCCAAGCCATCACCACTAAGGAAGTGGAAGACCTGCCGCTGAATGGCGGAACTCCCATGGCGTTGGCGTCCTTATCTCTAGGTGTCATCGGCACCGGTCAACCCGGCCTGATCCACCCGTTCGATTCCGGCGGAGCGGCCGGATGGGCTGTCGGCGGCGGTTATGCGCAAACCAGCGAGTTGCTGGTGGACGGATCGCCTAACGCCACTTGGGACGGACGTCTGGCATACAGCTTGCCGAAAGATGCCGTTCAGGAAGTTCGCGTCAAAGCCTTCGATGCCGACGCCTCGTATGGCCATACCGGCGGCGGGACATTGAACCAGATCATGAAGACCGGCACCAACAGTCTGCACGGTACGGTGTTCGAACAGGTTCAGCCCAACACGCTGACCGCTAACAACCTCTTTAACAATGCCAAAGGCGTGGCGCGTCCCGTGACGCATTACAACCAATACGGTGTCACGGCCGGCGGTCCCATGTTCATTCCGAAGATCTTCAACGGCAAGAACAAGCTGTTCTGGTTCTTCGCATTTGAAGGCCTGAAAGATAGCCAGCCGAACCCCACCTTCACCACGGTTCCCACGGATCTCGAGCGGCAGGGGAACTTCTCGCAGGTTCTAGCCGCCGACGGCACCAGCACGCAACTCTACGATCCCTACAGCGGCGTGGTCAGCGGCAGCACCTTGACACGCACGGCTTATCCCAACAACGTGATCCCCAGCAGCCGGTTGAGTCCCGTGGCGCAAAAGTACCTGCAATTCTATCCGGAACCGAACATCGTACCCGTTCGCCCGGATGGCTACCAGAATTTCGGCAGCAGCGCCACCACCAACGACAAGTTCAATAACGAATTGGGCCGCATGGATTACAACATGAGCGACCGCAGCCGCATCTTCTTCGATATCCGGCGTACCGGTTACACTCAGCTCAAGAACGATTACTTCGATAACAACGCCGAAGGCTCTCTCCTTTACCGCAACAACTGGGGCGGCGCCATCGACGAAGTTTTCACCGTCAATGCCACCAATGTCGTCGATATCCGTTTGAACCTCACGCGCATGGCCGAGACCCACTCCAGCCCGGGCGTGGGCATCGATCCAACCACACTGGGTTTCCCGTCTTACATGACCACCCACTCGGAATATGTGCAGCTTCCGATCATCGGTTTCAGCAGCAACAGCAATTTCCAGGGACTGGCCTACTCGGGCGGCAGCGCGGTGGGCAATAACAATCTGCCTTCGCAATCCTGGCAGCTTTTCGGCACCTGGAGCAGCATCAAGGGCAACCACAATTTCAAGTTCGGGATGGATGCGCGCCAGTACCGGCTGAATACGTTCACCGTGGGCAACTCCACGGGTACGTTCAGTTTCAGCAATAACACCTGGGTGCGGGCCAACAGCAGCGCCTCCTCCACGGTGGTGATGGGACAGGATTTCTCCGAGTTCATGCTCGGCCTGCCCACTTCCGGCTCGTACGATTTGTCCACCTACGGTTCCTGGTATAGCTATTACGCTTCGCCGTTTGTGCAGGACGATTGGAGAGTCAAGCGGAATCTGACCATCAGTTGGGGCGTCCGCTACGACTGGAACGGTCCGTACCACGAAAAGTGGGGGCGGACGGTGAACGGTTTCGATACTGCCGACGCCAATCCGCTGCAAGCGGCGGCCCAGGCGGCCTATGCCAAGAGCCCCAGTTCGTACTTGGCGGCCAGCGCCTTCAACGTACCTGGCGGATTGACATTCGCCACCTCCGGCAATAACGCCGTCTACCAGAACATGTCGCACATCGTAAGTCCGCGTGTCGGCTTTGCCTGGACGCCCGATGTCCTCAAGGGCCGCACCGTTATCCGCGGCGGCGCCGGAGTCTTCGCCAGCCCGGTCACGATTTCGCAAATGTCTCTCACCGGGGCATACTCTACGAACCCATTCCTGAATCAAACGGGCTTCAGCGCCACCACCACGATGACGGCGCCGACGTCCACCTCCACGATCAACTCCACCACCCCCACGCTGAGCGATCCGTTCAATGGCGGCGTCTTCACCGCGCCGGTCGGATCGGCCGCGGGCATGCTGACCAGTATCGGCGGGACGGCTTCGTTCATCAATCCGAACATGAAAACGCCGTATTCCATGCGCTGGAACTTCGGCTTCCAACATACGCTGACGTCGAACACCGTGCTCGAAGTAATGTACATCGGCAACCACGCCCTGCATGTTCCGGTATCCTACACGCAGCTCAACACGATGCCGCGCCAGTACCTGAGCACCTTGGGGCTCCGCGATGGCAGTACGAGCTATCTCTCCGGCACCACTACGGACCCGTTTAACGGCCTGATCACCAGCGGAACGCCCTCGGGCTCCTCCATTGCCATTGCCCAGCTTCTGGCGCGCTTCCCTGAATTTCCGGTGGGAGACGGCTCCGGCGGATGGAGCGGCAGCGGCGGCGTTCTGGAAGAAAACAACAGCGTCGGCAGCTCCTACTTCCACAGCCTGAATATCGGCGTTCGCCGGAGGCTTTCCAAGAGCCTCTCGCTTAATGTCAACTACATCAAGTCGCGGTTGATCGAGTTCGATAGCTGGCTGAACGATTCCGATGCGCGTCCCGAACGGCGCGTCTCGCCGACCGATCACCCCAACCGTTTCGTCACTACCCTGAGCTACTATCTGCCGTTCAAATCCCATTCGCGTATCCTGAATGGCGCCATCGGCGGATGGCAGGTCAACGGTGTGTATCAGTTCCAGACCGGCGCGCCCCTGATGTGGGCCAATGGCAGCACCACCTCCCCGGGCGATTATGTGTACCTCGGCGCCCCGCTCCATCTCAACAATCGCCAGATCAACGGCAATGCGTTCGACGCCACGGCATTCGTTACCAACCCCGCGAACGCCGCCGGCGTCCCGACGTACAACAGTGGTGCAGCGTTCAACTACCATCTGCGGACCTTCCCGACCACCTTCAACAATCTGCGGCAGGATGGCATCAACCAGTTGGATATGTCCATTTTGAAGCGCTTCATGATTGGGGAGAGCCGGAAATTCGAGTTGCGCGGCGAGTTCTACAACCTTCCCAACCACGCGGTCTTCGCGGCTCCCAGCGAGACGGCGAGCTCCTCCGGATTCGGCGCTATCACGGCCACGTCCAATATCGCTCGCAGCGTTCAGCTTGTAGCCCGGTTGTACTGGTAGTCTTTACGGGCCGCCGGCGCCTCTGGCGGCCTCGACTTCAGCCTTCAGCGATTGGCGGTCAGCTTTCCGGGCATCCAACCCGGGGAGTTGGCCGCTGAACCCTCCTTCAACACCCTCCCTCGATGGCACTCCGCTTGCATAATCTTCGCCCGTCTGGGGTAATTTTCAGCGGATTGGGGATGAAAATGTCGTGTATTGACGCATCGTTGGGGGATATTACCCACAAACGTGGGGGTGGCGAGCATGCTCTTTTGTCCGGGCTCACCGGTGACCAGGTGACCCGCATTTTGTCGCTGGGTACGGAAGTGACCCTTCCGGAGGGTGAATTGATTCTGGACAACGGGCAACGCTCGACACATTGCTACCTGGTTCTGAGCGGCAGTGTAACGGTGGCCCTGGCTACTCCGCGTTTGACGGTCTGCGTGCAAGTGCTGGGTCCGGGCGAGTTATTCGGCTGGTCGGCGCTCTTGAACGGGCAAGATACCTTATTTCAGGTTCGCGCCCGCGAAAACACCACCGCGCTTCGCATCGAGGGATCGATGTTATCGGACTGCTTCCGGACGTACCCGGATCTCGGTGTCGAAATGTTTCGCCGCCTCCTGCACGTGGTGGCGGATCGCGTTCGCGCTACCGAAACCGTCTTCGCGGAATGGTGCGGCGTCCGTGTTTCGGCATAAGCCCTGGCACAGGCATAGATAGGCTTCCCGGTTAGTCTCCGGCCGTTAACCAAGGTGAACCTTGTGTGCTCGAAAGGCTTGATGGTACTTTCATCCTAACGTTCCTTTCTTTAGCTTTCGGGCTCGCCGGTCAGCGACAGATTCGGCGAGCCCACCCGGAAACTCCTCAGCTTTACTTCTTTGGGCTCCATCTCTTACCCTCGGAAAATGACGACCTCGGCCATCACCTGGCGGGCGCGGTTCCGCAGCCGCCGCACGCTGCACTTCACCGAATCGGTAATCCGCGAAATGACCCGCCTCGCCATGCGGCATGGCGCCATCAACCTGGCTCAGGGATTCCCCGATTTCCCGGCGCCTGAAGCGCTCAAGCGCGCGGCGGCCGACGCCATCGCCGCCGACATCAATCAGTACGCCATCACTTGGGGCGCCAAGCCGTTCCGCGACGCCATCGCGGCCAAGTACGCCCGTACGTACAACATGGAGGTCGATGCGGAACGCGAGCTTACGGTGTGTTGCGGCGCCACCGAGGGCATGATTGCCACGCTCCTGGCGGTCCTCGATCCGGGCGACGAGGTGGTCCTCTTCGAGCCGTTTTACGAGAATTACGGCCCCGACACACAACTTTGCGGCGCCGAACCGCGCTTCGTGCCATTACGCGAACCGGACTGGAGCTTCGACCGCGAGGAGTTGCGGCGGGCATTTTCCTCCCGCACCAAGGCCATCGTTCTGAACAGCCCCAACAATCCCACGGGAAAGGTGTTCCAGCGGGAGGAACTGGAGTTCATCGCCGGACTATGCCGGGAATTCGATGCGCTGGCGATCACCGACGAGATCTATGAGCACATTGTCTACGATGGCGCCGTGCACATTCCCATAGCGTCGCTCGACGGCATGCGGGAGCGTTCCGTCCTGGTGAATAGCATGAGTAAGACGTATTCGGTGACCGGGTGGCGGGTAGGTTGGGTGTTGGCGCCTCCCGATCTGACGGATTCCATCCGCAAAGTTCACGATTTTCTGACAGTGGGGGCGGCCGCTCCGCTCCAGCAGGCCGGCGTTTTGGCGTTGAGCTTGGGCGACGACTACTATCAGCGTCTGGCGGCCGACTATGTGGTGCGCAGGGACCATATGGTCGGAACCCTAGAAGCCGTGGGTTTTCACTGCTTTGTGCCGCGGGGGGCTTACTATGTGATGACGGACATAACCCGATTCGGGTATCGGGACGACCTGTCATTCGTCCGTAACCTAATAGAAGAAATAGGGGTTGCCGCCGTTCCGGGTTCGAGTTTTTACGCACAAGCGGGAGAAGGGGCTCAAAAGGTCCGCTTTTGTTTTTGCAAGAAGTATGAGACGCTGGAAGCAGCAAGACACCAATTAGGTAAGCTCAGGACCTGACGAGGTTGTGAGCCGGTCGGGAATACACTTATGTTTCCACAATTCTTGTTGCCGGAAACTACAATCCGCGAAGCCGGCGCCGGACCGGAAATGGACCTCGGCGAACAACAGGGTGGAACGTTGATTCTGACCCTGGGGATCACGCGGATTATCGAACAGGAAAGCATCGATATCTCCATCTGGGGATCGGCCGATGGGACAGATTGGGGCACCAAACCCATAGTCGCGTTCCCACAAAAGTTTTATTGCGGCACCTATCAGATTCTGCTGGAGTTGGGCGGCCACTCGGCCGTCAAATATCTGCGAGCCAAGTGGCAGGTGAACCGGTGGGGCAAAGGGAATCCGAAACCCTTGTTCGGCGTTTACCTCTTCACACAAGAACTCGAACAGGAAGTGGCTGTCGGCGCGTAGTTTACAGTCGCTGGCTGACGCCCGTTCGTAGCGCATTCAAATATCCCAACAGTACCAAATCTGAAGTTCGGCCTGTAGTGTGGGCCAGCGCTTTGTCGCCGCCGCGGACGCGGTTGTGGCGCACGGACTCTTCCGCGCGCCACAACTTCCGGCATTCCGACTCCCGAGATCGGCAGCCTACGCAAAGGGGCGAACAACTCCGGATGGCTCACGAGTTTGTCCCGGCGGAATATACCCGAACGTTTCGCACCGGGAAACGGGCGAGGCCAGATCCGCACCCACCGCTGCAGCGCCAATTCGGGTCTATCGCTCTTAAATTCAGAATCCTAGCGCCCAGCCAATGCGGCCCTGCCGGTTTCGAACGCCAAAACTCCTCCAAATGCCCGGAATTCCCTTGCATGGCCGGTAAACGCCTTGATAGGCTCCATCACAGCTAGAAAGCGCTTACAAAGCTAGCAAATTGTGGGAGGTTAAATGCAACGTATTTTTGTCGGGCTACGCCGCGCCATGTGTGCGGTGGTGGTCCTGCTTTCGGTTTCAACCCTCTGCCTGGCGCAGCAATCGCGCGGCAGCATTACGGGAAAGGTCACCGATGCCCAAAACGCCGTGGTGCCGGACGCGACGGTTGTGGTGACTAATACGGCGACAGGTGTTGCCAATACCGTCAAAACCAATCAGACAGGCTTCTACCAGGTTGACTTTTTGATTCCCGGACCGTATTCGGTTTCGGCCGAATCCACCGGATTCAAGGTGCTCGTGCGTAGCGGTATCACCTTGAATACCGGCGACCGTCTGGCAGTGGACATGCAGCTTCAAGTAGGTGCGACCAGTTCGTCGGTCGATGTTACCGCCGACGCGCCTCTGCTGACCACCACCAACGCCGTGGGAGGCCGCGTCCTCGATACCCGCGATATCGCCATGCTCCCGGTCACTACCATGAATCCGTGGGCGCTGCAGGCCATGTCGCCCGGCATGGTCTTCACGGGCGCACCCGGAATCAGCCGCGTGATGGACCACGCCGGCACGGCCAGTTACGACACCATGGGGCTCGGCACCGGCACCAACGAGTTCCTTCTGGATGGCAATCCAGTCACCGGGACCAACGGCGGCCGCGCCGGGTTTGTTCCCTCCGAAGAGGCCGTGGACGAAGTCCGCATCGAGACCAACGCCTTCGACGCATCTTTGGGTCACAGCGTGGGCGCTTATATCAGCGGCACCACCAAATCGGGCGCCAATGCCATACATGGGTCGGGGTTCGCTCAGTATATGTGGTATCGCATCAATGCCACCAACGAGTTCACGCGCGCCAGCTATCTGGCCCAGAAAGCCGCGGGCACCTGGCCGGCCGGAGTCAACGAAAATCCCGGTGGCCGGTTCTTCCAGCCGGGCTTCAGCTTCGGCGGACCGGTGTACATCCCCAAAGTCTTCAACGGCAAGAACAAGCTGTTCTTCTACATCGAGTACGACCACATCACCAGCATCCAGCCGAGCCCGGTGAACGTGGACTACTGGATGCCGACGGCCGCCCAGCGGCAAGGCGATTTTTCGGATCTCTCGAAATATAACGCCACGGCGTACACCATCTACGACCCGCGCACCGCGGTCACCACCACCGCCGGCCACATCGGCCGCACGCCGTTCCCCAACAATACGATCCCCTCTTCGCTGTTCTCCAACAATCCGTTCTATAAGTTCTTCCAGCAACTCTATTCGCTGCCGAATATCACTCCCGCGACTCCCGACGGCTTCAATTTCGTGGACGCGGCGCAGCCGTACAACGACTATCTGCCTTCGCTGGTCAACCGCTACGATTGGGTCATCAACGGCTCACAGCGCTTGAGCGGTAAGTGGTATTACAACCATCGCTTCTCGGATAACTACGATTGGGCGCACAACACTCCGCTGAAGGGATATGAATCCAACGGCCTGTGGCGGCCCACTCGCGGCGGCAGCCTGGATTACACCAAGGTGTTCAGCGCCAACAACGTGCTGGACGTGGTCTTCAGCGTCACGCAATACGCCGAGGGCGACAAGCAGGCCATCAAGAACGCCTACAAAGCGTCGGATGCCGGGTTGCCCAGCTATATCGATACCCAGGCGGGCGGGGCCGACGGTTTGCCGGGCTTCCTGATCGGCGGCAGCGGCAGTTCCAGCATCACCCCCCAAATCTACGCCAACATCGCCTCCACCAGCTATGAAGGATACTCCGGCCCTGGAGTCAACCAGCGCGGGACTACCGAACAGTTAGCCGTCAAGATGGACACGCTGTTTCGAAAGCACGCGCTGAAGTACGGATGGGAAGACCGCCGCTACCACTACGCCACATTCCTCTCGGGAAGCTGCACCACCGGGTGCTATAACTTCAACAATAACTACTTCACGGCGACGGACACCACCACTACGGCAAGCCAACTGGGTTTGTCCTGGGCCTCTTTCATGACGGGTATGGCGACATCGGCATCCCTCGCCATCGCCGACACCGGCTATTACAGCACCCCGTATCACGGCCTCTACATCCAGGACGATTACCGGGTCAGCGACCGCCTCCGGTTGGGATTCGGACTGCGATGGGAATACGAGGAGGGCACCACCGAACGGTTCAACCGCGGTTTGTCGGGAGCCTACGACCCCAGTTACGTGCCGGCTTATGCAACGGCAGTCCAGTCGGCCTACACCACGGGTGGAAACTCCCTGTTGCCGTCCAGCATCACGGTATCGGGTGGCCCCACCTATCTCGGCTCTCCGTACAATAGCCTGACCGACGGGACCAAGCGGTTCCCGCCGAACTTCAGCGCGGTCTACACCTTGAACAGCAAGACGGTGGTGCGCTTCGGCACGGGCCTCTTCTCGGATACGTTCAATGCCCTCGGCGGGACCGGCAATCGCCAGCTTCAGAACGGCTACAGCCAGACCACCAGCACGACCATGACCACCGACAGCGGTCTGACCTTCTGCTGCAGCATTGGAGCTGCCTCCAACATCGGCAGCAGCGCCGCCAACATCATGTCCAATCCGTTCCCGGTGCTGGCCAGCGGATCGCGCTTCGTGCAGCCCTCGGGGAAATCCTACGGTCCGGATATCCTGGCCGGCCAAGGCTTCACTTACTATCCGCGCGATTTTACGCCTACCTGGAATCAACGCTGGCGGCTGGGCATTCAACGGGAGATTCTCCCCAACCAGATGCTGGATGTCTCCTACAACGGCAGCTACGCCTCGTCGCCGTCCACGCGCAATCTCAGCTACCTGCCGGCCCAGTATTGGGCCTTCGGCAATACCTTGAACAGCGCGGTGGACAACGCCATGAAGGCAACCGTCGCCAACCCGTTCCTGTATACCAACTTCTCCAGCCTGGGGAACACCAATCCGACCCTCTACAACTACCTGCAGACGCTGAGCTGGTTTACTGGCAAAACGCTGCAAGTGCAGCAATTGCTACGTGCCCATCCGAACGCCGGGGCGGGCCTTAGCGAATACAACGGTTTCCGCGCCAAAACCATGTATAACGACTTGGAAGTGCTGTATCAGAAGCGCTTCTCCAAAGGTTTCCAGAGCGGCTTAATGTTCACGCACGTGTGGTCGAGGGTCCAGTGGCTGGAGAATCAATTCGACCAGACCATGGAGTGGGAGCCCAATCCCAACTCCCGTCCCAACCGCATCGCCTGGACCGCCGTGTGGGAGTTGCCGTTCGGTAAGCACCGCCAGTGGTTGCAGCGCGGACCGCTGCAACAGGTCGTGGGCAACTGGCAGTTGAGCTGGGTCTACCAGTATCAAACCGGCCCGCTCATCTCGTGGGGCAACGTCTACGAATATGGCACGACGGACCAACTGGTTTCCGCTTTGAATCACGACAATATCCACCACAAGTACATCCACCAGTGGTACGATACGGCCGCCGTGTACAGCAACCTCCTCAACCCGAGCAATTCCGCGACCGGCGCCATTCCATCGGGCTTCGTCGGCTTTGAGGGTCGTTCGGCGTTCCAGCCGGGAACCTACCAGGCGCGCTACATGCCCAACTACATCGATGGGCTCCGCGCCGACGTGATCAACAACTGGGACGTCCGCATCTACCGCAAATTCCCGATCTACGAGCGGCTGAACGTGAGCTTCTCGTTGGATCTCATGAACGCGCTCAATCGCGTGCAACTGAGCGCGCCGACCATTACCCCGACCTCTTCCCTGTTCGGCCAAGTGACGGCTCAGGCGAACGGACCGCGCCAACTTCAGTTCAACATCCGCGCGGACTTCTGATTTTCAGCCACCTCTCGACTCATGACGGTTGTTGAGAGCTTGGGCCGGCTCCCGGGTCGCCGATCCGGAGGCCGGCCCGTTTTTTTATGGAAGCCGGACAAATGGCAGCCAATCCCTAAACCAATTCTCCGCGGCACTGTTTTATTCACAACTTTGCCACACCGACCGGTTCGCAAGTGCCTGTAACACCGGATCGAGAAAGATGTTGAAAAGGATCGCGGCGCGCAAAATCGGACTGGAGTTTACTCCCCCGCTCGCGCTAAAAAAGGAGAGTCCCTTTGGGCGGCTGCGCAGACATGTAGGCAAATCTCGGGGGAGGTAGCCGGCTGACTGCGCAGGCCGTCCTGATGGACAACTACTTGGCCGCCGCGGGTGCGTGCACGGGCGTCAGCCAGTTGTGCACATCCGGCGCGGTTCCATCGATTACTCCGAAGAAATCCTTTTGCAACCTCTCGGCCACCGGTCCGCGGCGTCCCTGTCCGATCTTGATGTGGTCCACGGAACGAATGGGCGTGATCTCCGCCGCCGTGCCGGAGAAGAAGACTTCGTCGGCGATGTACAGCAACTCGCGCGGGATGATGGTCTCGACCACCGGAATCCCGGCGGCGCGAGCCAACGTGAGCAACGCGTCGCGAGTGATGCCCGGCAGTACGGACGCGCCCAGCGGCGGCGTGTGGATGCGGCCGTCGCGCACCACGAAGATGTTTTCGCCCGAACCTTCGCAGACGTGGCCATGCGTATCGAGAGCGATACCTTCGGCGTAGCCGTTGGCCAGGGCTTCCATCTTGATGAGCTGCGAATTCATGTAATTCGCGCCGGCCTTGGCGAGCGCTGGGAACGTGTTGGGCGCCATGCGAGTCCAGCTTGAAACGCACACGTCCACGCCTTCGGCCAGAGCCTCGGCCCCCAGGTACTGGCCCCAACTCCAGCAAGCGACATACACTTCGATGGGGTTGTGGGCGGGGTTCACTCCCATGTCGCCATACCCGCGCAGCACGATGGGACGGATATAGCAGGATTCCATGCGGTTGACGCGCACCAACTCCAACATGGCTTCGCACAATTGGGCGGAGGTGAAGCCGAAGTCTTCCATGCGGTAGATCTTGGCGGAATCGACCAGGCGCCGGACGTGCTCGCGCAGACGGAACACCGCGGGTCCGCGGGGAGTGGCGTAGCAGCGGATACCCTCAAATACAGAACTGCCATAATTCACCACGTGCGAAAGGACGTGGATATTCGCATCTGCCCAGGGGATTAAGCGGCCGTTGTGCCAGATTTTTTCAGTAGGCGTGAGCATGCGCTAATTATAGCGAGTCTAAGCACCACCGGGCCGGGTGGGGTGACCCCGGAACGCCGGCGGATTGCCTGTGCCCGATATGGGGCAGGATGGTATCCTGCGGCGGGTTGTCAACCCGCCGGCCGACCAGTGTGCAGAAGCCGCGCAGGCCGAGTGCCACTCGGCCGCAGGTTGCCAACCTGCCCCACATAAGACGCCTGCCGATGCCTCGTGGCGTTCCCCGAAATTGCCGGCGGCCGCCGGATCTACGACTTCTCCGCCGCTGTCATCCCACTTCTCGCCTTGTCGCGCAGTTCGCCGAGGTTGAGCCCGGTCAGAGCCGTTGCCACCGCCCCGCCCAGCAACAACGGCAGCGTCAGTGCGCCGAATAGGATGATGGAGAACGTCTTGGCGTCGTTCGTCTCCACTTCGAACAGGCGCATCGCCACCACGCACGCCGCGTTGCCCACCCCCAGGTTGCCCGGCGCATTGGGCACTACCGTTAGCAGACGCACGATCACCACCACGCCGCCCGCAGCCCAGAAGGACAGATCCAAACCGTACGCCCGCATCAGCGCATAGTACGAGAACATGTGCAGCAGAAGATACAGCAGGCTGATGGCTACGGTGGCGCCCAGCGACGCCGGGTTGCCCATGAGATGCAACCCCTCCACCACGTGACGCAGCGTCGAGGAACCTCGGTGCTCGCGGATTCCCGCTACAGCGTGCTGCCTCCGGAGCACGATCCAAAGCAGGGCAATCGCACAGACCAGGAGCAACCCGCCCAGGATCTGCACGAAGATCGTGATATCGCGCGGAATCCCTTTCACGAAGGTGGCCACGATGAGGAAAGCGCCCACCATCCAGAACCCGTCGATCACCCGTTCCACCGCGGCCGAGGCGAAACCGAGCGACAGCCGCAGACCGTTCCAGTGCGCCAACAGGTAGCACCGGATCAGTTCGCCCACGCGCAGCGGCAGCACTTCATTGGCGAACAACCCGATATAGATGGACTGCACTGTGCGCCACAGCCCCAGGCGCACAACCGGGCTGAGAAGCGTGTTCCATCGCCATGCGTGGCACACGTAGACGGAAAGATCGACCAGGATTCCAATCGCCACCCATTTCCAATCCAGCGATCGAATGGCCGGCATCAGGTCGTTGATCGGGTACCCGCGGAGTACCCAGAACAGGCACGCTGCCGACAGGGTGTAGCCCATCGCCTGTGGCACCCACTGCGGCAGTTTGCGGCGCGGTGGGGGTGCGGTTGAGGGCTCCATGGGTTCCAGATCCATAATAGCTTGACGTGCGGAGCGGACGGCCCACGACTCCAATTCCAAGCGGACATCATTGCGGACATTTTAGCGGACATTTCAGAGCTATCAATCGATGTATATACTTGACTTAAGTGCGTTATAGGGGAATAATAAAGCGGACATGGAAGCGGACATCTCAGCGGTCGATCGAGGCGAAAACCTCTCCATGATGGAGCCCCTTTTCATCGGCGAGGGCTCGCGCCATCGTGGGCCTCTACTCGATCTCGCGCTCGAACTTGCCCAGAAATCCGCCGGCCTCCGCCGCAGCCTGCCCTCCAGCCTGCTAGCGTCGCTCGCCGATCTGGTTCGGGCGATGAACTGCTACTACTCCAACTTCATCGAGGGACACGATACCCACCCGGTCGATATCGAACGTGCGCTCCAGAACGACTACAGCCACGACATGCACAAGCGCGATCTGCAACTGGAAGCTCGAGCGCACATCGCCGTCCAGGCGTGGATCGATGGCGGCGGCCTCAAGGGTGGGCAGGCTCTCGGGACCGAAGGCATCCGCGAGATTCATCGCCGTTTTTGCGAGCTACTGCCCGAAGATCTGACCTGGGTGGAAGACCCGGCAACGAAGAAACGGTTTCGCCTTGGGCCGGGCGAGTTGCGCCGCCGCGACGTCATCGTTGGCCGGCATGTCGCCATCAGTCCCGGTGCGGTGCCGCGTTTCCTCGATCGCTTTGAGGAAGTGTACGCGCGCCTGGGCAAAACCGAGTCGATTGTCGCCACCGCGGCTGCTCACCACCGGTTGACGTGGATTCATCCGTTTTTGGATGGCAACGGCCGCGTGGCGCGGCTGATGTCGCACGCGGTTCTTCTGGACACGCTGGATACCGGGGCGGTCTGGTCCGCGGCGCGCGGCCTGGCTCAAAAAGTTCAGGAGTACAAGGAACTTCTGGCCAACTGCGATCTAACCCGCCGCAACGATCTCGACGGGCGCGGCAACTTAAGCGAAGAGGCGCTGGCGGCATTCACCCGCTTCTTCCTCACGGTCTGCATCGACCAGGTGGACTTCATAGAGAGCCTGGTTCAGCCGGATCGCCTGCGCGCCCGAATCCGGCTGTGGGCCGACGAGGAAATCCGGCTCGGAGCGCTGCCGCCGAAGTCGGGCGCCATTCTCGAAGCCGTGCTCTACCGCGGAGAACTGCCCCGCGGCGACGCGAATTCGGTTGTGGGCACAGGCGAACGCCAGGCCCGGCGCGTGGTTTCGGCACTGGTGGAAGAGGGAGTGCTGGTGTCGGAAAGTCCACGCGCGCCGCTGCGTCTGGCGTTTCCCGCCGCGCTGGCTTCACGATGGATGCCGGGCCTGTTCCCCGATCAGACGGAGTGACGGAGCCGGCCCGCCGATCCTCGATCGGCGCCGCACAGTACACTAACGGTGATGAAGCCACTTCGCCGTGTCGCCGTACTGGGAGCCGGGACCATGGGATCGCGCATCGCGGCCCATTTCGCCAACGCGGGCTTTCCCGTGGACCTGCTGGACATCGTGCTTCCCGACAGGCCCGACCGCAATGCCGCCGCGCTTGCCGGAATCGAAAACGCCGCCAAACAGAAGCCGGTCGCTTATTTCACCGACGCCGCCCGCGCCCTGATCGCTCCAGGTAACTTCGACGATCACCTGGACCGTCTGCGGGATTGCGACTGGATTGTCGAAGCCGTGGCCGAGAACCTGGATATCAAGCGGCGCCTATTGGGCCGCGTAGCCGAAGTCCGCACCCCCGGCGCCATCGTCTCCACCAACACCAGCGGCATTCCGCTGGCCAGCATCGCCGAGGGTTTCAGCGAGGAATGGCGGGCGCATTTTCTGGGTACGCACTTCTTCAACCCGCCCCGCTATCTTCACTTGGTGGAACTTGTTCCCGCGCCGGGAACCGCGCCCGAGGTGCTCGCATGGGTGGCCGATTTCTGCGACCGCCGTCTGGGCAAAGGCGTCGCCCCGTGCAAGGACACGCCCAACTTCATCGCCAATCGCATCGGTGGTTTCTTCGGCGCCACCGTCCACCAGCTCGCCGTGAACGGCGATTTCACCGTGGAAGAAGTCGATGCGCTCACCGGGCCGCTGATCGGGTTGCCGCGCAGCGCCAGCTTTCGCCTGGTGGACATCATCGGCCTGGACGTGTGGACGCACGTGCTGCGCAACCTGTACGAACTGGCCCCCAACGACCCGGCCCGCGAGCGCTACACCGTGCCCGATTTTATGGCGCAGATGCTGGAGCGCGGCTGGCTGGGCGAAAAGCGCGGCCAGGGATTCTACCAGCGCGTCGGCAAGGGGCCGGAAAAGGAGATCCACGCCATCGACTGGAAGACGCTGGAGTACCATCCGGCGCGCAAAGTGAAGTTCCCGACCGCCGACGCCGCGCGCTCGATCGTCGATCTGCCCCAGCGCCTGCGCACCCTGGTGGACGCCGACGACCGCGTGGGGCATTTTCTGTGGCCGCTGTACCGCGACCTGTTCTGGTACGCCGGGCAACTGGTGCCGGAGATCTCCGACCGGATCGTAGAGATCGACCGAGCCATGCGCTGGGGTTTCGGTTTCGGGCTGGGGCCGTTCGAGACCTGGGATGCGCTGGGCGTTCGCGCCACCGTGGACCGCATGCGCCGCGACGGCTGCCCCGTGCCGCCACCCGTGGAGCGCATGTTGGCATCGGGCGCCGAATCGTTCTACAAGGTGGCCGACCGCGACGGTTGCCCCGGTACGCGCTATTTCGACCTGGCCGGTACCGCCTGGCGCGATCTGGAGCCGCGTCCCGGCGTGCTGGCGTTGTCCGATCTCAAGCGCGCCCGCGGCGTAGTGCGCCACAACACCGGCGCCTCGCTGGTGGACCTGGGCGATGCCGTGCTGTGCCTGGAGTTTCACAGCCCCAGAAACACACTGGGCGAAGAGGCGCTGCGGATGATCGAAGCCGGGCTGGAGGAGACCGGCCGGGATTTCGCGGCTCTGGTGATCGCCAACCAGGGCGAGAATTTCAGCGCCGGCGCCGACCTCGGGACCGTGCTGCACTCAGCGCAGAAGGGTGAGTGGAACGAGCTCGATGCCGGACTGCGCCGTATCCAGAAAATATTTCTGGCCTTGAAATACGCGGCCAGGCCCGTGGTTGCGGCCCCGTTCGGCACCACGTTGGACGGCGGGTGCGAGTTGGCGCTGCACTGCACGCGAATGCAGGCATCGGCGGAAACCTACATGGGCCTGACCGCCGCCACGTTGGGATTGATCCCCGCCGCCGGTGGAACGAAGGAAATGCTACTGCGTCTGGGAGATGCCAAGGCCGCCTTCGATTTTGTCCGCGGCGCCAAGGTATCGGGCAGCGCGGCGCACGCGCGGGAACTGGGCTTGCTGCGTCCCGTGGACGGCGTGTCCATGAATTACGAGCGCCTGGTGGCGGACGCCAAGGCCGCCGCGCTGGCTCTGGCGCCGAACTACGCGCCCGCACTCCCGCCACAGGACATCCCCGTCGCAAGCGACACGGAGTTGACTGCGGACCTGACGGGCTACGACGCCGTGGTGGCCGGGAAACTGGCGTACGTACTCAGCGGCGGGCGCGTGGCCGGCCGCCGGACCGTATCCGAGCAAGATCTGCTGGACCTCGAACGCGAGGCCTTCCTAAGCCTCTGCGGCGACCCGCGGACCATAGAACGCATTCAGCACATGCTGAAGACCGGCAAGCCGTTGCGCAATTAGTTCTGCGCACGCCGTGTTATGTGGGGCAGGTTGAAAACCTGCCCCACATCTGGAGTTTCTACATTTCCCGCCAGGTTTGTTTTGATTCGATTGACCGTAACGGAGATTTGCCGAACCCGTAGTGAGTCTGTCTATATTGAGTTCTATTGACAGACCGACTTGAGTATGGCA
>Ga0181529_10000393_pt1 | contig 64599 bp, 48 predicted proteins | sample PEATcosm2014_Bin_36_FD_119763 | JGI IMG/M metagenome (GOLD analysis project Ga0181529, IMG submission 119763) | Peatland microbial communities from MTU Mesocosm Facility, Houghton, MI, USA - PEATcosm2014_Bin10_30_metaG | ecosystem: Environmental > Terrestrial > Soil > Wetlands > Peat | place...
CATGGTGGAAGTCTCCGTTCGATTGGATTTGGCTTGCAACCCCAAATCTCAATCTAGCGGATCTTCCACCTGAAGCCGAAAAGCTAATTTGGACACTAGTGGTTTTCAACCTGCGGCCGATTTTCAATCGGCCTGCCGACCAGTGCGCAAATGCCGCCCAGGCCGAGTGCCACTCGGCCGCAGGATACCATCCTGCCCCACATAAGAGGTCACTCTTGGCGGAGCGATCGGGACGGGTCGATGCGTAGGGCGCGCCGGGCGGGGAGCCAGCACGACAGAGCGCAGATCGCCGCCATAAGTAGCAGCGCAACGGCGTATGTCCGCGGGTCGTTCGGACCCACCCCATAGAGTACGGCGGAGAGGCTCCGCCCAGCCGCCAGCGCGACGGCTGTACCTGCCGCGGCTCCTACGAGCGAGAGCGCGGCGGTCCGCGCGAGAATCGTGCCGAGCACCTGCCAGGCATCGGCGCCGAGCGCCATCCGAATCCCGATCTCGCGGGTTCTGCGGGCCACGGCATAAGCCACCAGCGCGAACACTCCGGTAGCCGCCAGCACCACGGCAATGAACCCGAACAGCCCCAGGACCACGGCCGCCACGCGCGCCGGAAAGAGCGGATAGGCCAGTTGGTCGCGCAGGCTTCCCGTGTTGAACAGCGGCATCGACGGGTCCATTTCCGCGATCAGGCGGCGCAGGCTGGCGGTCGCCTGTCCGGGCGGCAAAGAAGTGCGCATCACCAGCGTGGTCCAGTGGTTGTAATTCTGCGCGAGCGGAAGGAAAGTGGCCAGTTCCGGGTCTTCGCCCAAGGATTCGTACTTGCCGTCCTGCACAATTCCAACGATCTCGATCTGGCCGGCCTTCGGGTCGCTTCCAAAACGGAAGCGCTTGCCAATGGCGTTCTCGCCCGGAAAGAGCGTGCGCGCGAATGTACGATTCACCAGCGCGACCCGCGGCGCGCCGGCGCGATCCCGCCAATCGACATCGCGCCCGGCCAGGAGACGGGTTCCCGCGGCGGCGAGATAGCCGGGCGAGATCTGGTAAGCGATTGCCGAGTTCAACCGGCTAATCGGCGGAATCGGCTTGCCAACGGCGGAGACGGCGCCATCGTCGGTGCCGATCCGCAGCGGGACGTTATTGGCGATTCCGACGGCGCGGACTCCCGGGAGTGCGGCGGCCTTCAGCAGCAGCGCATCCTGAAACGCGCGGCCGCGGGCCTCATCGTAGCCCTGCAAACCCAGGCCGAAGGACACGGACACGGCGCCATCCGGCTGAAAACCGAGGTCGAGATCGAGGGCGTGGCGCAGGCTGCGCAGCACCAGAACCGAAGAGACCAGCAGCACGAACGACACGGCGATCTGCGAGGCGACGATCAGGTCGCGCAGATGCCAGTTCCGCAAGCGCCCGGTGGATCGCCCGTTCTTCAGCGCGGGCACCAGATCCACCTTGACGGTTTGCAGCGCGGGGGCGAGTCCGAAGAGAACCGTGGCCACCAGCGCCGCCGCGAAAGTGAATAGCAGAACCCGCAGATCGACGGTCAGCGAAGTGTTGGCGGGGATATCGAACGGCAGATTTAGCGAGGAGCACGCGTGCGAAATCCAAAGCGTGAGCAGGACGCTTGCCGCGCCACCGGTGACGGCCAGTAGAAGGCTCTCGGTGAGCAGTTGGCGCACCAGGCGCATCCGGCCGGCGCCCAGAGCCAACCGCAGCGCCATCTCCTTGCGGCGGTCCGCGGCGCGCGCCAGCAGCAGTCCGGCCAGGTTGAGGCAACTCAGCAGAAGCACCAGGCCGGCCACGCCCATCAGCACGGCGGTGAACGCCATGACCGGCCCGCGGAAGGCCCGCCCGATCAGGCCGGGAGGCGACAACTGAATGTGCATCCCTTCATTCGTGGATGGGTAATCGTGCGCCAGTTGGCGGGCCACCTGGTTCAGCGAACGCTCGGCCTGGCCCGGCGTGACGCCCGGTTTCAGGCGGCCGAAGACCCAGACGTTGCGCCACGCGCGCTTGTCGAGCCAGTAATTCCCGGGCTCGATCTGGGCCTCCATGCTCATGGGCACCCAGAGATCGGGGAGCAGAATTCGTTCGGTCCCGATGAAACCCTGGGGAGCGACTCCGACTACGGTATAGGCCAGCCCATTGATCTTGACGGTCCGGCCGGCGACATTCGGGTCGGCGGCGAAGCGCTTCCGCCAGGTGCCATAACTCAGCACGGCGACGGGATGGGCGCCCGGCCGGTCGTCGTCGCGAGGTCCGAAAAAGCGGCCCAGAAAGGGCTTCACGCCGAGAAGGTCGAAATAATTGCCGGTGGCTTCATAGGTCCACACGCGGGAGTTATTGCCACTCGAAATGCTCAGACTGACCGCCATGAACCGGCAGGCGGCGAGCCCCGATAAGGCGTCGTTGCGGTCGCGAAAATCGCGATAGTCCGGGTAGGACAGGTTGACGCTTTGCCGGCCGCGATTGAGCGAGACAAGCTGCTCGGGCCGATCCACCGGCAGCGGATGCAGGAACGCGGTGTTGACGATGGTGAAGACGGCGGAGTTCGCCCCGATGCCCAGCACCAGGGTCAGCACTGCGGCCAGCGTGAATCCGGGCGATTTTCGCAACTGGCGCAGCGCATAGCGGACGTCCTGCCAGGTGGTTTCCAGTTGCGGCCAGGTGCGCCGCTCGCGCAATTCCTCGCGGAGCGGCGTAACGCCCCCGAACTGGCGCAGCGCCGCGTAGTGCGCCTCCTCGGGAGTCATGCCTTGGCGCTCGAAGCGCTCGGTCAGAAGCGCGAGGTGCGCCTGAACTTCGTCATCGACCTCACTGTCGGCGCGCGTCCCGCCGAACAACGCGGCGAAACGCGACAGAACGGTACGGAGAAACGCCAGCATGCCTTACCTCGCGCGCGCCGCTTGCAGCACCCGTCCAATGGCGCCCGAGACGCGCTCCCAATTTTCCGTCTCGCTCGAAAGCCGCTTGCGGCCGGAGCGGGTAATCGAATAGAACCTGGCTTTGCGGTTGTTCTCGGAAACGCCCCAGCCCGAGGAGATCCAGCCGTTCTGGAGGAGACGCAGCAAGGCGGCGTACACCGTGCCCTCATTGAGTTTGAGCACGTCCTGGCTGAGTTGCTCGATGCGGCGGGCGATCCCGTAGCCGTGTTGCGGACCCATGGCGTCCAGAGTCTGGAGCACCATGAGATCCAGAGTGCCTTGCAGAACTTCCGACTTCGCCTGGCCCATCGAGGTCTCCTTTGGCCTACGCAAAGGAGTGTACCACCAGTCCTTTGGGATGTCCATAGGAGAGCGGGAAGCGGGCCGGGCGCACGCCAGTTTCGGCGCCGGCAAACTCCGCACTCCGGGCGGAAGATGCGGTATTCCCCAGTGGTATGAACTCTGGTATGATCATCGGTGGTAAACATGAAGACGGCGATATCCATAGACGACCGACTATTGCAGGAAGCGGACGAAACTGCGCGGCTGATGGGGCTGAGCCGCAGCCGGCTTTTCGCGCTGGCGATCGGCGATCTGCTGCAGCGGCGGCGGCGGGAACAGATGCTCCTCCGGCTGAACGAGGTCTATGCCGGGGGCATGGAACCGGCGGAAAAGCCTCTGCTGAAGGGAATCAAGGCCAAGGTCCGGCGCGCAGTCGGGGAACGTTGGTGAGCGAGATTCGGCAGGGACAAGTGTACTGGCTCGACTTTGGACCTGCGGCCGGTTCGGCGCCGGCGGACCGCCATCCTTGCGTTGTGGTCCAGAACGACATTTTCAACCGAAGTGCGATTGCAACCAGCGTCGTGTGCCTCATCACTTCCAATCTGACCAGGGCGAACGCGCCGGGCAACGTGCTCCTGAAGAAAGGCGAGGCCAATCTTCCCAAAGCAAGTGTGGTCAACGTATCCCAGATCCTCACGGTCGATAAGGCGGAACTGGTGGAATGCACCGGCCAGTTAGGCGCCCCGGCGGCCAGTGCGGTGCGCGAGGGATTGCATCTGCTGTTCGATAAGTTGTGACACCGCGGCTTCCGTGCCCAAGAGACAAAAGGCCGGCCGAGTGGGTTTCGTGAGCGGCGTTTCCCGTTTAGCGGCAACGCACGGCTTCATCGAGAAAGCGCGGGCAACCCCAGATGAGGATTTGGCGCCGGCGCGCAGGCGCCGGAAGGAGTTGACCAGACGAGCGTGAAACACATGGGTTCCGGCATCGATGACTTCCGTGACCGTGAAGGGACGGCCCTCGTGGCGGAATTGTTGTCCGCACCAGGCAAGTGGATCACGCGACTGCCGGCCGGCGTGCCGCGCGCTCGATCCGCTCCCTTACGGTCACGGTTCCGCGAGTGTGAGCGTCGTCGGCCTGCCTGTCGGATGTTGGGTTAAGATTGGGGGGTGATTTTCGCGGGTCGCACGCGAGAGAAAAGGAGTCCCTCATGTTCCGTCTTCTGAGTAGCGCGCTCTTGATCGGCCTGCTGGCCGGGCCAAATCCGGCAATGGCTCAGGCTCCGGCAAGGGCCGCGCGCCCGACGCCGCCGACCCGCGATCCTCACACGCCCGGGTACGTCACGGCGAGGGAATTGCCCGACGGCGCCAACGCTCCGGCGAAGGAAGACGGGAACTTCATCCTCGGCCCCACACACAACCCCGCACCGGAAATGACCGCGCAGGACGGCGTGCCGCAGGGAACGGTGTTCAATTTCACCATGGAATCGTCCGATAGCAGGATCTATCCGGGCATCGCGCGAGAGGCGGGTACCTTTGGAACGGCGGACCCTGCCGACCCGGCCAGGATGATCGTCACCACCAGCCACCCGGCTCCCTACACTCGCCGAGTGGCGGTGTATGTTCCCAAACAATACGTCCCAGGCACGGCCGCGCCGTTCATCGTCGGGGCCGACGGTCCGGACCGCGCGCTGTTCACGGCGCTGGACAATCTGATCGCCCAACACCGCGTGCCGGCGACGATCGCCATCTCCATCGGCAACGGCGGGGGCGACGCGCAGGGAAGCCAACGCGGGCTGGAATACGACACGATGTCGGGCCTGTACGCCGAGTTTGTCGAGAAAGAAGTGCTTCCGCTGGTGGAAAAGCAAGCCAACGTGAAGTTGACCAAAGATCCCGAGGGCCGGGCGACCATGGGCGGCAGTTCCGGAGGATCGTGCGCCTTGATCATGGCGTGGTACCACCCGGAGTTGTATCATCGCGTTCTCACTTACTCGGGAACTTATGTGAACCAGCAGTGGCCGCCGAACGCCCAGACTCCCCACGGCGCATGGGAGTTCCATGAACGCCTGATCCCCAATATGCCGGCCAAGCCGATACGCATCTGGATGGAAGTCGGCGACAAGGACAATCTCAATTCGAATGTCATGCGCGATAACATGCACGACTGGGTGGTTGCCAATGAGAACATGGCCAAAGTGCTGGCTGGCAAGGGTTATCATTATCAGTTTGTCTTTGCACGCAACGCCGGCCATACCGATCGCACCGTGAAACAACAAACTCTGCCCGAGGCGCTCGAGTATCTATGGCAGGGATACCCGGCGGCGGGGCCGAAGAATTAGCCCGGCCCGGGAGACAAGCGGGTCAGATTGCCCGGCGCTTCCAACCTCCGCGCATGAACATGGCGAGCCCCATCAGTGTGATGAAGGCTTCCGAGATGGGGATGGCCGCGAACACGCCGCGCACACCCCATCCCACGTGGTACGCCAACATCCACGCCAGCGGAATCTCGCACAGCCAGAAACCGATCAGGTTGATGAAGGTGGGCGTCACCGTATCGCCGGCTCCATTGAACGCCTGCACCATCACCATGCCGAAGGCGTAAGCCAGATTGCCGTAGCCGACGATGCGCAGGCAGGCCACGGAGTACGGCGCCACGGCCGGATCGTTAGTGAACACTCCGACGATGGCCTCCGGAGCCAGCACGAACAACGCGGCGATCGCGCCCAGGAAGAGCATGTTATAGAAGCCGGTGAGATATACCGCGCGCTCGGCCCGCGCCGGTTTCCGGGCGCCCAGATTCTGCCCTACCATGGTGGCCGCGGCGCCGCTCAGTCCCCACGCCGGCATCAGGAAGAACAAGAAGACGCGAATGCCGATGGTGTATCCCGCCACGGCGCCGCTGCCGAAAGTTCCGATGATGCGCACCAGCGCGACCCAACTGGTGGTCGCGATGGCTCCTTGCATGACGCCGGTGGTCGATACCCTCGCCAGGCGGAGGAACACTTTGGGCACGATGGCGACGTCCTCCCATCGCACCACGACGCGGCTGCGACCGCGGGAGAGAATCCACAACTGGTAGAGCACGCCGAGCGACCGCCCGGTCAGCGTGGAGACTGCCGCGCCGGTGACGCCGAGGGTGGGGAAGGGGCCGAGTCCGAAGATCAGGCACGGGTCTAGCGCCAGGTTGACGAGGTTCGACATCCACAGTACGCGCATGGCGACTGCGGGGTCGCCGGCCCCGCGGAATACTGCGTTGATGAGAAACAGCAGCATCACGACGATGTTGCCGCCCAGCACGATGCGGGTGTAATTGTGCCCGGTTGCGATCAATGCCGGGGACGCGCCCATCCAGCCGAGGAGGCGCGGCGCCAGGAGAAAGCCTGGAACGCCCATGACCACGGCGACCGCGATGCCCAGCGCGATGGCTTGCACAGCCGCGACCGAGGCGCCGTGCGGGTCCTTCTCGCCGATACGCCGCGCCACCATGGCGGTGGTGGACAAACACACGCCGAACGCCACCGCGAAGATCAGCGACAGTATGGATTCCGTGAGCCCGACCGTCGCCACGGCATCGGCGCCGAGGCGCGAAACCCAGAAGACGTCCACGATGGCGAATAGCGACTCCATGAACATTTCCAGCACCATGGGCGTCGCCAGAAGCAGTACCGCGCGGCCGATGGAGCCTTCGGTGAAATCCTGATGCGTGCCGCGTACCGCCTCTACCAGCGATTGCCAGAGAGTGCGGCGAGCGGCGGAAACAGAAACCGTAGCCATGGCATGATGCGCCTCCAAACGCTTAGCCTGAAGTTGGTGGACGGAAAAGGCAGCGGACGCCCGGGCGCGGAGTTAGCTAATGATACAAACGCCGGGGACAATGTCCGCCGCCACAAACGGGCCAACGGGACAATCGGCGACCGGGGTTACCGTCGCCAGAGTCCGCGAATTGTCTCCGTTCATGCGCATTGGCAGGTGTGGTGCCCAGGTGGCACCTATTGGAACTATACACCGCGCGCCAGCCCGAGAGCAACCACATATTAGCTCCCGCACGGGGCTGGCGCATGAAACCGGCGCCGGCCACACTGCGTCACTCTTACTTCATGCGCTTGCCGATGGAGTTACCTCTCGCCGTGGTATGCGGCGCACTCACCGTGGCGGGTCTGGCACAGACGCAGACCGGCGATTCGGCGCTGAAGATTCCACCGGTCAAGACGTCGCTCAACGTCGATGGGCAAACGGTGGAGATCACGGTCTGGGGCGCCATTTCGGCGACGCCTTCGGGGACCTTCCGCCTGGCCATGACCGCCGACCTGGCCAACCTTCAGGAGAATCTCACGGCGGTGCTGGCCGCTCAATTGAACCGGTCGGAACGCTGCGGAGAGCGGCTCTCGGTGCAGCGGGCCACCATCGCTCCGTCGTCGCCATCGGCGGCGCTGACCGTCTGGGTGCACTATGAGCGATTCGGGTGCGCCAAGGCATTGGGCAAGGAGATTGTCAAACGGCTGGCCGGCGGCAATGGCGTTGTGGACGTGAACCTGGCTCCGTCCATCGGGGATGACGGCATCGCGCTCGCGGCCGAACTCCGTAAGATCGATGCCGACGGCTCGCTGGGCGAGTTATTGCGTTCCGGCTCGCTCGGCGATTCGATGCGGGAAAAGATCGCGGCCAGTATCGAGTCGGCTGTTCGAAGATCGACGAACTTGAAATCCATGCTGCCGGCGGGAACGGAAAGCGTGGCCGCCATCCGGGCAATTCAGTTCGCCGATGGCGGCTCGGGGCGGCTCTGGCTGACCCTCGACGGAGAGGTGCGGCTCTCGGCGGAACAGTTCCGCGACGTGGCTAAGACGCTAGCGCGATGAGCGGCGCTGAAAAGGCCGCGGACGTGGCACGCATGAGTGCGCAATCCCACTTACTTTTCCCGCAATCGGACACCGGTGTTGATTGAGTCTCGCACGCTGTCTTATGTGGGGCAGGTTGGCAACCTGCGGCCGAGTGGCACTCGGCCTGGTCGGCATTTGCATACTGGTCGGCAGGCCGAGTGCCACTCGGCCGCAGGATACCATCCTGCCCCACAAATTCCGCAGCATTCCCTTTGACAGGAGAACCAAGCCGCATGGCGCATGAGTGCGTACGTCACAGCGTTCCTGCGTCAGTTGCCGTAAATCGCCGCTTGCCGCTCGCGCAGCAACCTGCGCGTTTCCACCCGCACTCGCGGCAGGAACAGCGTAAACGCGCCCGCGGCCGCAATGCTGATCACCCCGCCCGCGGCCACCGTCGTAGGCGACCCGAAACGGTCCGCGCCCCATCCCGCCAGCAGCGATCCGAAGGGCACCATTCCCATGAACATCATCGAGTAAATCGACATCACCCGTCCGCGAAGCTGGTCCGGGACCACGCTCTGGATCAACGTGTTCGTGGTCCCCATTTGGACCATTACCGCGAAGCCCGCGACCACCAGAATCCCTAGCGACAGTCCATATATGCGGGAGAATGAGAAGCCTAGCAAACTGATCCCGAAGAGTGCCGCTGCCGCCGCCGCGCCGCGGCCGAATCCCTGGAGGTTCCGCCGGCTGGCCAGCATCAGAGCTCCGGCGAGAGCCCCGATTCCGGTGGCGCCCAGCAGGCTGCCCAGCGCCGCCGCACCGCCGTGCAGAATCCGGTCGGCGAAAATCGGCATCAGCACCATGTACGGCATGCCCGCGATGCTCACCACCGCCAGCATCCCCAGCAGCGCACGTACCGGCAGGTTCCCCGCGACGTAGCGAAAACCTTCGACCAGATTGCGGAGCGGCGACCCCGAGGAATCTCTCGTCAGCGGGGCTACGCGCATGAGCAGCAGGCCGGCGATCACCGCGATATAGCTCACCCCGTTGCAGAAGAAGCACCAGCCTTCTCCGATGCGCGCCACCAGGATCCCCGCGATCGCCGGCCCCACCACGCGCGAGGCGTTGAACATCGAGGAGTTCAGCGCGATGGCGTTCATCAGGTCGGGCTTGCCGACCATCTCCACGATGAACGCCTGGCGCGCCGGTATGTCGAACGCGTTCACCACGCCCAGCAACGCCGAGAGAACAAAAATGTCCGGGATGCTTACCGCGCCCGAGAGCGTCAGCAAGGCCAGCGCCAGCGCCAACAGCATGGACGCCGTCTGGGTGGCGATCACCACTTTCTGCCGGTTGTACCGGTCCGCCACGATGCCGCCCACCGGCGCCAGCAGAAACACGGGAATCTGGCTGCAAAATCCGATGGCGCCCAGCAATACCGACGACCCGGTGAGGCGGTAGACCAGCCACGACTGCGCCACGATCTGCATCCAGGTGCCGATGAGCGAAATCAGTTGGCCGCTAAAGAAGAGCTGGAAATTGCGATATTGCAGGGCGCGCAGCGTCGCCGGAAGTTTCATCGATACTGCTATTGTAGGGGACTGCGCCGCTACGCCGGAATCCGGATGGAGGCCGCGCGAACCGTCTCCGCGCCGGCCGGCAGACTCAGCGGCTCACCCGCGTCGCCGGCAGACAGTGCGGCGGTTGATGGGCCTGCCATAATTATTCACCCCCTCCGATTGTATTCATCTTGATAGACTGTCGGTGAAATCATGCTGGTTCGATCCCTTCTGCTCATCGCTGCGGCGTCCCTGCTGTCCGCGCAGCCCAAGCCGCCGGCCGTCCTCCTCGGAGCCGCCTGGTATCCCGAGCAATGGCCCGAAGCGCGCTGGGATGCCGACCTCCAACTCATGCAGGCCGCCGGTATCGATATGGTGCGCATCGGCGAATTCGCCTGGAGTACGATGGAGCCCCGCGAAGGCGCCTATTCGCTCGATTGGATCGACCGCGCCATTGCCGCCGCCGCGCGCCACCACATCTTCACGGTCCTCGGCACCCCGACCGACGCGCCGCCCGCCTGGCTCACCCAGAAGTATCCCGACACCTTGCGCATGGATGAAAACGGGCGTCCCGCGCAGCATGGGTCGCGCCGCCAGTTCTCCTATACCAGCCCTCGGTATCGCGACCTCTCGCGCCGCATCGTGGACCAACTGGCCGCGCGCTTCGGCCACAACCCCAACGTGCTAGGGTGGCAGGTCGGCAACGAATATACCGACGACTCTTTCGACGACTCCGCCCGCCGCCTCTTCCACGAGTGGTTGCAGGCCAGGTACAAGACCCTCGACGAACTGAACCAGCGCTGGGCCACCGCCTACTGGAGCCAGACCTACGACCGCTGGGACCAGATCCCCATGGGCTCGGGCCGCCAGAACCCCGCACTGCTCCTCGATTACAAGCGCTTCGTCACCGCGCAGTGGCGCGCCTTTCAGCGCAATCAACTCGACGCCATCCGCGCCCGCGCCGACAAGCGGCAGTTCATCACTACCAACCTCGGCGGCCTGGGCTGGGCCGACCGCTTCAACCGCACCGAAGTCGCCGCCGATCTCGACCTCATCTCCTGGGACAATTATGTCGGCCAGGGCCACCTGGAACCGTACCGCAACGGCGCCACCCACGACCTGGTGCGCGGCTGGAAGCGCCGCAACTTTTGGGTGATGGAGACGCAGCCGGGCTCCGTGAACTGGGCCCCGGTGAACAATGCGCTGGACCCGGGCGAGACCCGCGCCATGGCGTGGGAAGCCATCGGGCACGGCGCCGATTGCGTGGCTTACTGGCAATGGCGCGACGCTCCCAACGGCCAGGAGCAGTATCACGGCGCCATCGTCGGACCGGATGGCGAGCCGCTGCCGATTTATCCCGAGATCCGCCAGACCGGCGCGGAGTTCGCCAAGACTGCCGCTGCGCTGGAGGGCACCGCGCCCCGTTCCGAGGTCGCCATCCTGCACGATTACGATAGCCGCTGGGCCATCGAGTTCCAGCCGCACAGCAACCGCTACGACCCCGTCGAAGTGCTGCTCGGCTACTACCGGCCGTTGCGCGACCTGGCGCAATCCGTCGATATCGTGAGCCCGGAGGCGCCGCTCGGCGATTACAAACTGGTGGTCGCGCCCAGCCTCAACGTGATTTCGGCCGACATGGCGGCGCGCCTCGTCGAGTACGTGCGCCAAGGCGGCCACCTGATGCTCGGTCCGCGGTCGGGCATGAAGGACGAGTTCAATGCGCTCTATCCGCAGCGCCAGCCCGGACCGCTGGCTGCACCGCTGGGCGGGCGCGTGGAACAGTTTTACGCCTTGCTCGACGCGGTCCCAGTCGCGGGCGAGTGGGGCGAGGGCAAGGCCGGTATCTGGGCCGAACATCTCTCCGCCAACGCTCCCGACACGCGCACGTTGTTGCGCTACGGCGCGGGCAACGGCTGGCTGGAAGGACAGGCCGCGGCGATCGGCCGGAGTGTCGGCAGCGGAACGATCGCTTATATAGGCGCGCTGCTGGATCGCGACCTGATGCGCTCCGCCGCGCGCCAGATGATCGACGCCGCCCGAGTTCGGCCGGCTTTCGGCGCCGTGCCGGAAGGCGTCGAGGTCTGCCGCCGTATCGGCGCCACGCGCGAGATTTTCATCCTGATCGATCACAATGCCGCCGCCGTGGACGTGCGCCTGCCGCGTCCCATGCTGGATATCCTGGGTGACGGACGCGCTGTCGAAAGTGTCCACCTGGCGCCGCAGGGAGTCGCCGTACTGCAATCCGAGGCCAAGCCATGAACCGCAGACAATTTCTCGCTACCGCCGCTTCGTTAGCCGCTGTCAAGGCCGCACCCGCCGCCCTGCCGCGGCGCAGGCTGCACGAGTTCGATTATTCCGACGTGAAGCTTACCGGCGGCCCGCTTGCCGACCAATACCAGCGCGTCCATCGCCATTTCCTGACGCTCGATAACGACCGCATCCTCAAGGTCTACCGCCAGCGCGCAGGGTTGCCCGCGCCCGGCGCCGACATGGGTGGATGGTACGACGCCGATGGCTTCGTCCCCGGCCATCTCATCGGCCAGTTCATCTCCGGGCTGGCGCGCCTCTCCGCCAATACCGGCGACAAGGCCGCGTCGGAGAAAGCGCTGGCGCTGCTGGATGGCTACGCTGCTACTTTGGGCGCCGATAACAATCCCTACGCGTCGCCCATTGCGTCCACCACGTGGCCCTGCTACATCCTGGACAAGTACGAGATCGGCCTGCTCGACGCCGCCAGGTTGCTGCATTCCGACCGGGCCCGCGCGCTGCTGCCGCGGGTGATCTCGGGCGCGCAGAAATTCATCCCCGACCGTACCTACGACCGCGATGCCAACAGCCCCAAGCAGGCGCCGTACGACGAGCCGTACATCCTCTCCGAGAACCTATTCAATGTGTACGAGCTCCTGGGCGACGAGCGGTATCTGAAACTGGCGCGTCTGTATCTTCTGGACACTTACTTCGATCCGCTGGCCGAGGGCCGCAACATACTCCCCGGAAAGCACGGTTACAGCCACGTGATCGCGCTAAGTTCTGCCGCCAAGGCGTATGAAGTACTGGGCGACGTCCGCTATCTCCGCGCCATCCAAAACGCCTGGACCATGCTGGAGCAGACTCAGGAATACGCGTCCGGCGCGTGGGCGCCCAAGGAGGCATTCGTCACGCCGCACCAGGGCGAACTGGCCGCCAGCCTCACCTCCACGCACGAACACTTCGAGACGCCCTGCGGCTACTACGCGCATTCCAAGCTGGCGCGATACCTGCTCGGTTTCACCGCGGACCCGCGCTACGGCGACGGCCTGGAACGCGTCCTGTTCAATACCATCCTCGGCGCGCGCGACCCCAACGACAACGGCGAGTACTTCTATTACTCCGACTATCATACATGCGCTAAGAAGGGCTATTACAAGCGTAAGTGGCCGTGCTGCGCCGGAACTCTGGTGCAATCGGTAGCCGACTATCCCCTCAATCTCTATTTCCACGACGACAACGGCATCTATGTGAACCTGTACGCCGCCTCCGAGGTCCGCTGGAAATCGGGCGGCGTCCCGGTGACGCTGACGCAGCGCACCGCATATCCCGAGGCCGAATCCATCGAGATTCAGGTGACGCCGGATGCGCCGGCCGAGTTTTCGGTATCCCTTCGTATCCCCGGCTGGCTGGGCAAGGGGGCGAAGTTGGCCGTCAATGGCAAGTCCATGTCGGCGCTCCACGGCACGTTCGTCGCCATCCGCCGCCGTTGGGACAAGGGCGACACCATTCAGTTGACGCTGCCGTTCTCCACGCGCACCGTACCCATCGACGACCGAAATCCGAAAGTTGTCGCCATCATGCGCGGTCCCCTGATGCAGACCGCCATCGACCCGCCCGAGGACCTCACCGTATCGGGCGCTCTCGCCGGCAAACTGGTGCCCTTCTACCAGGTGCGCGACGAGACTTACAGCACTTACTTCGGAGGCGTCTGATGCCGCTCGCTTTGTGGGGCAGGTTTTCAACCTGCGGCCGATTTTCAATCGGCCTGCCGACCAGTTTACCGAAGCCGCCCAGGCGCGTTGAAAACCCGCCGCAGGTTACAAACCCAATGCCGCATACTTTTCCCAGCCTCGGGAATGCTGCAGAATTTGTGGGGCAGGATGGCATCCTGCGGCCCGGCCCCGGGTGGGCGCCCCGTACTCGGCTTGGTCGGCATTTGCATTCTGGTCGGCAGGCCGAGTGCCACTCGGCCGCAGGTTGCCAACCTGCCCCACATAAGACAGCGCGCGAGACTCAATCAACACCGGTGTCCGGTTGTGGGAAAAGTATGCGGCATTGGGTTACCAACTTGCCCCACAAAACCTGCATGCTTCTGCTGCTCCTCGCCACCGCCTCGCAGGCCGCTCCGCGTCAGCATCTTATCTTCAATCGCGACTGGAAGTTTCTTATCGGCGACCATCCCGGCGCCGAAGCCCGCGCTTACGACGACGCTTTGTGGGAGCCCATCGCGCTCCCCCATTCCTTCAACCTGCCCTACTTCCGTTCCGCCGATTTCTACGTGGGCTTTGGCTGGTATCGCAAGCACTTCCAGGCGCCCGCCGGCTGGCAACAGCGCCGCACGTTCCTGGAATTCGACGGCGTGTTTCAGGACGCCGAAGTCTTCGTCAACGGCCGCGCCATCGGCCGCCACCAGGGCGGCTACACCGGCTTCACCTTCGACATCACGCCCGCCCTGGCCGTTGGCGACAACGTCATCGCCGTGCGCGTGAATAACAACTGGAATGCGCGCCTGGCCCCGCGTGCCGGCGAGCACGAGTTCATCGGCGGCATTTACCGCGACGCCTACCTCACCGTGGTCGATCCGCTGCACGTCGCCTGGAACGGCACCTTCGTTACTACGCCCGGGATCTCCGCCGAATCCGCGCGCGTCAACGTCAAAACCGAAGTCCGCAACGATAGCGGCGCCTCGAAGCAAGTAACCATCGTCACCACCGTCATCGACCCCGATGGCCGCACCGTGCTCGAAATGCGCGCAGTTCAGACTGTCCCCGCGCAGTCGGATTACACCTTCGACCAGACTAGCGAGCCGCTGGCGCACCCGAAGCTGTGGCACCCCGACCATCCTTTCTTATATAGCGTTCACACAACCGTCGGCGACGACACTTTCGACACGCCGTTCGGCTTCCGCTGGTTCCGCTGGTCCGCCACTGAAGGCTTCTTCCTCAACGGCGAGCACCTCTACCTGCGCGGCGCCAATGTCCACCAGGACCACGCCGGCTGGGGCATCGCCGTCACCCGCTCGGGCGCCTGGCGCGACGTCCAGCTCATCAAGGACGCGGGCTTCAACTTCATTCGCGGCTCGCACTATCCCCACCATCCGGCCTTCGTCGAGGCCTGCGACCGCCTGGGTATCCTGTTCTGGTCGGAGAACGTCTTCTGGGGCCGCGGCGGATTCGGCAAAGATGGATTCTGGAGCGCCAGCGCTTACCCCATCCACGCCGAGGATTTCGCGCCCTTCGAGGAGAGCTGCCAGCGGCAACTCGCCGAGATGATCCGCATTCATCGCAACCATCCGTCCATCGCCATCTGGAGCATGAGCAACGAGCCGTTCTTCACCGAGAACCAGGACCGCGCCCGCGCCCTGGTCACCACGCTGGTCAAGTTGAGCCACCAGCTAGATCCCACGCGCGCGGCGGCCGTGGGTGGCGCGCAACGCGGCGATTTCGACCGTCTCGGCGACGTAGCGGGCTATAACGGCGATGGCGCGCGGCTCTTCCTCAACCCCGGCTTCCCCAGCCTGGTTTCGGAATACGGCACCGTGGCCAAAGGGATTCCCGGCGACTACGACGCGTACTTTGGGGACCTCGCCGACCAGCCCCAGTACCCGTGGCGCGCCGGACAGGCCATCTGGGCCGGCTTCGATTACGGCACCATCGCCGGCCGCCAGGGCTTCAAAGGCATCGTCGATTACTTCCGCCTCCCCAAGCGGGCCTGGTATTGGTATCGCAATGCCTACCTGCACATCGCGCCGCCCGAGTGGCCCAAGCCCGGAACGCCCGCGCGCCTGCAACTCACCGCCGACAAGTCCATCATCCACGGCGCCGATGGCACGGACGATTGCCAGATCGTGGTCGCCGTGCTGGACCGGCAGGGCCGCCGCATCAGTAATTCGCCGCCCGTGACGCTCAACATCGCCTCCGGGCCCGGCGAGTTTCCCACCGGCCCCTCCATCGCCTTCACCGCCGATTCCGAGATCATGATCGTGGACGGCCAAGCCGCCATGGAGTTCCGTTCCTACTACGGGGGACAGACCGTGATCCGCGCCACCTCGCCCGGGTTGCCGGACGCCACACTCGCCATCTCGACCGTGGGCACGCCGCCATGGGACCCGCCGCGGACGCCGCCCGTACGCCCGCGCCCGTACGTCCCGTCCGGTCTGTCGAAGTTCCGTTCCACGGTGGAAGGCACGGCTTCCGACGTAGCCCGCTACCGGCCGTCCGCGGCCTCCAGCGAGTCCTCCGAACACGCCGCGCGCTTCGCCAACGATGGCGCCCCGTCCACTTCCTGGGCCGCCGCCCCGAGCGATGAACACCCGTGGTGGCAGGCCGATCTGGAAGGCTTCTACCTGATCGCCTCCACGCGCATCGATTTCGGCGCCGCCGGCACGCACGCCTACAAAGTGGAAGTCTCCAGGGACCGCGTCTCCTGGACCACAGCCATCGACCAGAGCCGTCCCAAAGGCTCCGAGCCGATTCGCGCCGATAACTTCTCCGCCGGGGTGGTCGCGCGCTATGTGCGCATCACGCTATTGGGCGGCCGCAGCCTAGCCGATGTCGCCATCCTCGGCGTCCCCTGGACGCAGTAGCGGTGGCGAGGTCTACCGCCCTTTCAGGAACGAAAGCCATCCGCGTTTGGGCTGCGGCTCGGGCGGCCGCACCAGGGCCGCATCGCGGCCTTCCACCACCACGGTCGGGTTGTCGGTGAACAGCAGGTCCGCCGCGTCTTCGCCCATCTTGCGCTTGACCAGTTCGTACGCCAGGTCGAGGCGCGGCGGCCGGTACTGCGGATCGTGTGCATCGCTGGCCACGAAATGCACCAGCCCGCGCGAGAGCATTCGCCACGCCGCATCCATGGCCCGCGCGCCGAAACCGCCCTCCAGCGATTTGGCCGTAATCTGCACCAGCACGCCGCGCTCGCACCATTTCTCCAGCCGGTCGATCTTCTGCACCAGCGTCGGATTGCGCTCGGCATGCGCCACGATCGGGTCTACGCCCGCGCCCGCCAGCCGTTCGAGAATGTCGTCGGCGCTGGGCGGTATCTGCGCGGCGAATTCCAATAGCAGGAAATTCTTGCCGTTGATCGTATACTTACGCGGATGGGCCAGGGCATCCTGAATGGTGTCGTAAGTCACGTGCAATTCGTAGCCGCGATGGATGCGCGGCTCGCCCTGAACGGCGCGATTGAGATCGCCGATCTGGCGGGCGATCTCCGCCGGCTCGGGCACCGTTTCCGCGTTGGCGTGGGGCGTGCCCACAATATCCGTGGTGCCGCTCTCACGCGCCACCCGCAGCATGGAAAGGGTAGTCTCGCGGGAATCCGACCCGTCGTCCACTCCCCAAAAGACGTGACTATGAATGTCTACCAAACTCTAAGATACACCGGAAGTCTAAGGCTTAGTTGGGATACCGCCGTGGCGCACGCACTCGAACCTCGGCATTCATCGATGCCCGCAAGATTCCGTTGTGGGGCAGGTTTTCAACCTGCGGCGGGTTTGTAACCCGCCTGGTCGGCAATTGCATACTGGTCGCCAGGCCGATTAAAATCGGTCGAAGGTTGAAAACCCAATGCCGCATACTTTTCCCACAACCGGACACCGGTGTTGAGTGAGTCTCGCACGCTGTTTTATGTGGGGCAGGTTGGCAACCTGCGGCCGAGTGGCACTCGGCCTGCCGACCAGGCAGAGTACGGGGCGCCCACCCGGGGCCGGGCCGCAGGATACCATCCTGCCCCACAAATCCCGCAGCATCTCCGAAATTGGGCGGAATATATGGCATTGCGCACTCGGGGCGATGCCCGGGGGAGAACCTCTTCCTGGCGTCCCTAAGTAACGAGGCGGCGATCCGAATGCCGGCGCTCCCGTCAGGCCGATAGCGGTGTCCGCGACCGCAGCCGTTTCCCCAATGCGGCGATCCGCGCCACCATCTCGCGCCGCGCTTCGGCGAACCCCGCAGCGTTCGCCGCACCGCGCTTCAAGTAGTCCAGTACCACCGCTTCCGCCGCCGCGAATTCCGCCGCGGCCTGCGGGATCTCGCTGGCGATCTCCAGCGGTACGGTGGTCACCCCGTTGGCGTCGGCGTGGATCAAATCGCCCGCGTGAATCGTCAGGCCGCCCACGCGCACCGTTCCGTGCAGGTCCACGATGTGCGAGTAACCGTGCGAGCAGATCGCCCCGTTGCTGAACGCCGGAAAACCGATGCGCCGCACCTGGTCCAGGTCGCGCGCCGGGCCGCTGGTGACGATGCCCGCCGCGCCGAAGGCCTGGTACGTGCTGCACATGATCTCGCCGAAGGTCGCCGCCACCGCTCGGTCGTCGAGGTCCTGGAACACCACGATCGGCGTCCCCGGCAACTCCGCGAAGCGCGCCACCTGCAGGTCGAGCGACCCGTACACATCGCCCTCCCGCGGCGGCCTATCGCAACGCATGGTAGCCGTGGCCGCATATCCCGCGATCGCCGGCATCTCCGGAAAACAGGCGCGGATCCTGCCGTCCATGTACCCCTGGTTGCGCGGGCGCACCTCGAAGAGTTCGATGGCGTTGCAGATCGTGGGTGTATCGTACTGCTCCAGCAGCTTCAGATCGATAGCCATAGCAAGCATATTGTAGCGTCGGGAACGGAACTCCGAGCCGGCCGACACACTGTGGCGCACCGTCCGTATATGTCAAATCAAATTGCCTTATTCCCTTAAAGACTGCGGGCCAACTGTACAGAACTTTCGATAGCCCGCCGATAAGAGTTCTAGTGGCGACAAAGCCGGGTGTGCCGGCTCTGGTGGACGCCTGACGCGAGCCGACGACGCGTCCTCAAACGAGACAGCCGGAGGGCTATCGAACATGCCGAGTAAGAAAGCACCGCACCTGAATGAATCTTCCAAAATGGCTACCGGGATTTCCGATGCCGGGAGCCGGGACACCGCTACCAAAGTGGCCGCCGAGTTGGAACGCGTGGTCCAGGCTCTGGAGGCCGGACGCCTCGACACGCGTTGCGACCCGGAGGTTGCGGGTGGGGCAAAACGCGAATCGATGGCCGCGGTCAACCGGATTGTGGATACATTGGTCGCCCCTCTGAATGCCGTCGGCGCCAGCCTGGGCAAGATTGGCAAGGGCGTGATTCCGCCCAAAATCACCGAATCCTGGCAGGGCGATTTCGACACCCTCAAGACTAACCTGAATAACTGCATCGACCAGTTGAACCTGATCCTGGCGGAAATGAACCGGATGTCGGATGAGCACACCAAGGGCGATATCGACGTCACCATGCCGCTCGACCGCTTCGAAGGGGCCTTCCGGGAGATGGTGCGTGGCGTGAACGAGATGGTCGGCGGCCATATCCAGGTGAAGAAGAAGGCCATGGCCTGCGTAGCCGAATTCGGGCGTGGGAATTTCGACGCGCCGCTGGAGCGCTTCCCTGGTAAGAAAGCCTTCATCAACGAAACCATCGAGCGGCTGCGCGGCAATTTCAAACAGTTCATCGAAGAGATGAACCGGATGTCGGAAGAGCACAACAAGGGCGATATCGACGCGGCGATTCCCACGGAGCACTTCGAAGGGGCTTTCCGGGCGATGGCTTCCGGTGTGAACGAGATGGTTGGCGGCCATATCCAGGTGAAGAGGAAGGCCATGGCCTGCATCGCCGAGTTCGGCCGCGGGAACTTTGAAGCCCCGCTCGAGCGCTTCCCCGGCAAGAAAGCCTTCATCAACGAGACCATCGAAGCGGTGCGCACCAACCTGCGCAGCCTGATCTCCGACATGGACACCCTTGCGGTTGCCGCACGGGATGGCAGACTGGCCACTCGAGCCGATGCCTCCAGGCACGGTGGGGATTTCCGGAGGATCGTCGATGGCGTGAACCAGACGCTGGATGCGGTGATTGGGCCGTTGAACGTCTCGGCCGATTACGTGGATAAGATCTCGAGGGGCGCCATCCCGGCCAGGATCACCGATCAATATAACGGCGATTTCAACACCATTAAGAACAACCTGAACAACTGCATCGACAACATCAATGGACTGGTGGCCGATACGGGCCTGTTGGTGAGGGCCGCGGTGGATGGCAAGCTGGCCACCCGCGCCGATGTCACTAAACACCAGGGCGACTACCGCAAGATCGTCGAAGGGGTGAACCAGACGCTCGATGCGGTGATCGGGCCGCTGAACGTCTCCGCCGATTACTTGGATAAGATCTCGAAGGGCGCCATTCCGCCCAAGATCACCGACCAATACAACGGCGATTTCAACACCATCAAGAACAACCTGAATAACTGCATCGACAACATCAATGGACTGGTGGCCGATACGGGCCTGTTGGTGAGAGCTGCGGTGGATGGCAAGCTGGCCACCCGCGCCGATGTCACTAAACACCAGGGCGACTACCGCAAGATCGTCGAAGGCGTGAACCAGACGCTCGATGCGGTGATCGGGCCGTTGAACGTCTCGGCCGATTACGTGGACAAGATCTCGAAGGGCGCCATTCCGGCCAAGATCACCGATCAATACAACGGCGATTTCAACACCATCAAGAACAACCTGAACAACTGCATCGACAACATCAATGCGCTGGTGGCGGATGCCGGCATGTTGGTGAAGGCCGCGGTGGACGGCAAGCTGGCCACGCGCGCCGATGCAAGCAAACACCAAGGCGACTACCGCAAGATCGTGGAAGGCGTGAACCAGACGCTCGATGCGGTGATCGGGCCGTTGAACGTCTCGGCGCAATATATCGATCGTATTTCCAAGGGCGACGTGCCCGCCAAGATAAGCGACGCCTATAACGGGGATTTCAACACCATCAAGCAAAACCTGAACGTGCTGATCGAGGCCATGGACAACATTACTGCGGCCGCCGAGTCCATTGCGCGCGGCGACCTCACGGTACAGATCCGCGAGCGCAGCGGTCAGGACAAGCTGATGCAGGCGTTTTCAGCCATGGTGGCCGGCCTGATCAAGGTGGTGGTGGATATCAAGACCGTGGCCGGGGAAGTAGCTAACGGAAGCCAGGCCATGAGTTCGGCGTCCACCCAGCTATCGCAGGGAGCCAATACCCAGGCGGCGTCCGCCGAAGAGGCTTCTTCTTCCATGGAACAGATGGTATCCAACATCAGGCAGAACGCGGATAACGCGCAGCAGACCGAGAAGATCGCCGTCCGCTCCGCGGTGGACGCCAAAGACGGCGGCCGCTCGGTGGTCGATGCCGTCAACGCCATGAAGGAGATCGCCAGCAAGATCTCGATCATCGAGGAGATCGCGCGGCAGACCAACATGCTGGCTCTGAACGCCGCCATCGAAGCGGCGCGCGCGGGCGAACACGGAAAGGGATTCGCCGTGGTGGCCGCGGAGGTGCGCAAACTGGCGGAACGCAGCCAGAAGGCCGCTGGAGAAATCAACCAGCTTTCCGGGTCCACGGTAAAGGTGGCCGAGAAGGCCGGCGACATGCTCGAGAAACTGGTCCCCGACATTCAAAGCACCGCCGAACTGGTGAAGGAAATCAGCGCCGCCAGCAACGAACAGAACACCGGCGCCGAACAGATCAACTCGGCGCTGCAGCAGCTTCAAATCGTGATCCAGCAGAATGCCAGCGCGGCGGAGGAAATGGCATCCACCAGCGAGGAACTTTCGGGCCAGGCCGACGGCCTCATGGACGCCATCAACTTCTTCGATATCGGCGAGCACGCGGGAAACGGCGCGTCCCAGGTGTCTCGCCTGGGAAAAGCGATCGTTTCCCAGGAAACCAGACCTCCCGCCAAGGGGCCGACCGGCAAATCCAAACCGGTGCCGCGCACTCCCGCGGCGTCTCCGGTCCCCGAGAAGCGGAACGGCAAACCGGGTGGGTTTTCGCTGGCCATCGGCGGACGTCCGGATGAGACGGACCGGGCATTCGAGAAGTACTGAAACTGCGTCGGGAGATCGAATATGAGCGTAGATGCCATTACCGAAATCAGACAATACCTGACGTTTAAGCTGGATGGCGAAGTCTTCGCCCTGGATGTCGCCACGGTGCGGGAGGTGCTGGACTTCACGACCGTCACCAAAATCCCTAGAACGCCCGAGTTCATGCGCGGCGTCATCAATCTTCGGGGCAGCGTGGTTCCGGTCGTGGACCTGCGTCTGGCCTTCGGCATGACGGCCACCGAAAAAACCGTGAATACCTGCATCGTCGTGGTGGAAGTCTGTCTGGACGGGGAGACCAACATCATGGGGGCGCTGGCGGACTCCGTGGAAGAGGTCATCGATCTGGAGCCGGACCAGATTCAGCCCGCGCCGAAATTGGGAACCTCCATCAAGGCCGACTTTATTCGCGGCATGGGCAAACGGGACTCCCAATTCCTGATGATCCTGGATATCGATTGCGTTTTCTCCGCCGACCAGTTGACCGGGCTGCAGACCTCGATGCACCGGGCGGCTTAGGGCATGCCGCAGAACCACCCATCGCCGCGCCACCGGGTTCGGGGGCGGGATGCGCCGCCGGAGCGCGACGCCAAAGTCTTCCTCAAGCCTGGGGAATTGTGGTTCGCCGGCAGTCCGGCGCTAGTAAAGACGATTCTGGGGTCGTGCCTGGCGATCACCATGCGCGCGCCCCGCCTGGGCCTCGCATCGATGACGCATTGCCTGCTGCCGAACGCCGGCGAAAGGCCGGAAGGGCTGAGCCGCCGGGACGCCCTCAAGTATGTGGACACCACCGTGGGGATACTGTTCGAAACATTCGCCTCGCGCGGCGCCGCGATTCGGGAGTTGGAGGTCAAGCTCATTGGCGGGGCGGATAACCTCCTGCCCACGTCCTCGCCGAGCCGCTACGCCGTAGGCAGCCGCAATGTGGAGACGGCATTGGAGGGCTTGGCGGCGAGGGGCCTCACCCCTTTGGCCACGATTGTGGGAGGCCGGATCGGCCGCGTGATGGTGTTCGACTCGGGTACCGGCGACGTCTTTGTAAGACGCCTTTCGCCGTCGCCGCCCGCTTTTTGGGAGGAGGCATAATGTCGGTTCGAGTCCCCATGGTTGTCCACTCCGCGGTGGTCGGGCGGACGCTGCCGGAAATCCTCGCGTGGGACCCCGAAGTCGAAGTAGGGCGCGCCACGACGCCCGGCGCGACCGTGCCGGACACCGGCATTCCCCCCATGCGCGGTCTCTCGATCCCGCAGCGAACCCGTGCCCGGCATCCCATCCCGGAGGCGGTTTGCTCCGCCGCTAACAGCGCCTCTGCGGACAAGGCTCGGAGCGCGCCGCCATCAAGGACCATGCAACGCGCCCGCGTCCCAATGTCCACTGCCGCATCGGCCGCCTTCTGTCATGGATCCGGTGCACCGGGTGGCGGACACGCTCGCCCGCGCCGCGTCCCGGTTCATCGGGACTCTGGGCCCGTTCGGAGCGCGGCTTGTGCGTCCGCAAACACGGCCGCGCGTGGTGGTGCGGCGCCGGGGGAGGCGCGCGCAGCAACTCCGGGCGGCACGATCTGCGAGAAATGCGCTCTCGCGCGCGGAGCGGCAACCGCGCGGCCCGCCGGAACCGGCCGCGTGATCCTGGTGGGCTCGTCCACGGGTGGGCCCGAAGCGCTCGGCGTGGCATTGAGGGCGCTGCCGGCGGAATCGCCCGGCCTCTTGATCGTGCAACACATGCCGGAACCCTTCACTATGACCTTCGCCAGGCACTTGGACTCGCAGTGCGCGGTCGCCGTGAAGGAAGCGGAAAACGGCGATCCCGTGCTGCCGGGCCAGGCGCTGCTGGCGCCCGGCAATCGCCACCTGCTGCTAAGAGCCTCCGGTGGAAGGTATTACGTGGAAGTCCGGAACGGCCCGCCGGTCTGCCATCATCGCCCCTCGGTGGACGTCCTGTTCCGGTCGGGCGCGCGGTGCGCCGGAAGGAATGCCGTGGGCGTACTGCTGACGGGGATGGGGGACGACGGAGCCCGTGGGATGCTGGAACTCCAACAGGCCGGCGCGGCGACCATTGCCCAGGACGAATCCACGTGCGTGGAATTTGGCATGCCCCACGGAGCCATCCGGTTGGGCGCGGCCGGCCGGGTGCTGCCGATCGGGCGGATCGCCCCGGCGATTCTGGAGGCTTGCCAGTAACGAGGACGATGTAACGAGGACGATTATGGATTCCGGCGAAGAGTTGGCAGTACACATCGAGGACGCGGACGGGCGGCGGACGCTGCGCCTGGAAGGCCCGCTGGATCTGGCCAACGCTCCGCTGCTGCACCAGGCGCTGCGCGGCGCCTTCGAGTCCTCCGCGGGAGGCGGCCGCGGCACGGTGGTCCATCTGGCCGGCATCACTTCAATCGACCTTTGCGGTTTGCAGTTGTTGTGTTCCGCGCACCGGACCTTCCTCGCAGGGGGCGGCAATATCGGCCTGCAGGGGACGCCCGCCTGGTTCCGCAAGGCCGCGGCGGCGGCGGGGTTCTCCATGTGTACCTTGGAGTGCCGTTTCCGGTGCGGCGACGAATGCCTGTGGCGGGAGTGAGGAGCGCACCGGGATGACCGACAGACACGTCGAAGCGTATCGCGAAGAGGCTGCCGAGTTGCTCGTGGAACTGGAAGGTTCTCTGCTGGAACTGGAGGACCGGCCCGGCGACGCGGAACTGGTGGGCAGGGTTTTCCGCGCGCTGCATACCATTAAGGGCTCGGGCGCCATGTTCGGTTTCGACGCCATCGCCGCCTTCACCCACGAACTGGAAACGGTATTCGACGGTGTCCGGACCGGCCGCATCGCCGCCACTCCCGCGCTGGTAGGCGCCACCCTGGCTGCGCGCGACCATATCCAGGCGCTTCTGCGGGTTCCCGAATCCGAAGCGGAGCGTTTGCGCTCGCAGGGCGACCAGGTGCTGGAACGGCTGCGCCAGGCGGTGCCGGAAGGCGCCCAACCGCAACCGGTGGAAGGTGCACACCCGCAACCGCCGAATGGCCCCGCGCTTTCGGATTCGGTCCCGGCAAGTACGCCCGGCGGGGACGTTTGCACCTACCGCATCCACTTCGATCCGCATTCCGACATCTTGCTGACCGGGACCAATCCTCTGATGCTTTTGAACGAGCTGCGGGGATTGGGCGATCTCAGTCTGGTGGCGCACGGCAATCGCATTCCGGCGCTGGACGGCTTCGACCCGGAGCGTTGCTACACCTCCTGGGACGCGGTGCTCACCACTGGCGCCGGTGAAAACGCCATTCGCGACGTATTTATCTTCGTGGAGGACCGAGCGGAGTTGTCGATTGCGCGCATCGAGGGCGCCGACCGGCCCGAAGCGCTGCGGTTGGGCGAGATCCTGGTGCAGGCGGGCGCGGTGGCGCCGGAGCGCGTCGAGGCCGCCGTTCTCGAACAGAAACACATGGCGGCGTTGCGCGAGAAGCGGAGCGCGCCGGAGGCGGCCGCCAGTTTGCGGGTGCCGGCCGCGAAATTGGACAGCCTGGTCAACGTCGTAGGAGAACTGGTGACGGTGCAGGCCCGGCTGAGCGGCTATGCCCTGGCTTCCGGCGATTCGGAGGTCGCCTTCATCTCCGAGGAGGTGGAGCGCCTCACCGAACTGCTCCGCGAGACCTCCATGAGCCTGCGCATGCTACCCGTCGGCGAGACCTTCAACCGTTTCCGCCGCCTGGTGCGCGATCTTTCGGCGGAGTTGGGCAAACGGGCGGAACTGACCACCTCGGGCAACGACACGGAACTCGACAAGACCGTCATCGAACAACTGAGCGACCCGCTGGTGCATCTCATCCGCAACGCCGTCGATCATGGAATCGAAGCGCCCGAGCGGCGCGCGGCCTTAGGTAAGCCGCCGGTGGCCAGGATTCAGCTTTCCGCGTCTCACGCCGGGGCTTTTGTGCTGATCCGCGTCTCCGACGACGGCGCCGGCCTCAATCGCGAGGCTATTCGCGCCCGCGCCATCGAACGCGGTTTCATCCGTCCCGATGCGGTCCTGACCGAACAGCAGATCGACGCCCTGATCCTGGCGCCGGGGTTTTCCACCGCCAGCAGCGTCAGCGAAGTCTCCGGGCGCGGCGTGGGAATGGACGTGGTGCAGCGCAACCTGGAAGCCATGCGCGGGAGCCTCTCGATGGCCAGTACGACCGGCAAGGGAACCGTGGTGACGCTGCGAATCCCATTGACCCTGGCCATCATCGACGGGTTGCTGGTCGAAGCCGGAGACGCCCGGTTCGTGGTGCCCCTGGCGCATGTTTCCGGGTGCATGGAACTGTCGCGCGGAGAGGCCCAATCCGGCCGCCAGTCGCTCATCGGCCTGCGTGGGGAATTGGTGCCCTACATCTCCCTGCGCGAACGGTTCGGCATTTCCGGCCATCCCCCGCCGATCCAGCAGGTGATTGTCGCCGAGACACACGAAGGGCAGTACGGCTTCGTAGTGGATCGCGTGATTGGAGACCATCACACGGTCATCAAGAAACTGGGCCGCCTCTTCCGGGATATCGACGAAGTCTCCGGCGCAACCATTCTGGGAGACGGATCGGTAGCGCTGCTGCTGGACGTCGAGCGGTTGGCGGCCGCGGCAATTCGCGAGCAAGCGCAGCGCTCCCGATAACCGTTGGGCCCGCAGCGCGGCGGACGCCTACATCAGGGGCAGGATCTGCGGCGGCGTACGCGGCGCCACCGCGTCCAGTTCCACGAACAGAGCGATGATGGGGTCGCCTGCGGCGCGCAGATCGTCGGCTAGCGGGCCGAGGCCCAGAGGGTCGAGCGTGATGCGCCCGATGAGGGCGTTGACCGCCAGTAACCACTGCACCGAGTTTTCCGCCGTCGCCTTCGATTTGCGCAGGTACCCGAGTTCCGCCCGAAGCACTACGATACGGTTGGCGGTGTTAGGCGCGAGGCTCGCTAGTTCGCTATAAAGGAAAGACTTCTCGCGGAAATGCGCGGCCGCGACAGCCGCCCCTTGCGGTTGCCAGGCGGCCATCGAATCGAGGAATTCCCGAAATTGCTTCTGCCATTCGGGGGTTTCCTTGTGCGCCGGGGGATAGGGATTCCGCTGGGAGTCGTAAATCAGAGCGAGATACTTCCGGATGATCTCCTTACAGGAGTCGTCCTCGCATCCCCGCAGTCCGCTGGCCGTGCCTTCCAGCTTGGAGGGCGTGATTTCCTGTTCCTCAATGTCCGGGATCGGCGGTATCCGCAAGCGGCCGTTGAAATAGACGGCCGGATCGACTCCCTGTTCCTCGGCGAGACGTGGATCGACGAAGGCGAAGGATTGCGCGACGTTGATCATCAGGTCGTCGTCCGCGCAGCGCGCCGCGGACATGTTGTTGACGATATAGGTGCGGTAGGCTTCCAGCAGGCCAATGGGAGAGATCTTCCGCTGCTGGGCCGCCTGCACGAGGGAGCGGATCTGGGGACCGGCGGCGACGTGAGTGAAGGACCGGTCGTCTCCCGAGATCTTTTCCATGGCTTTGCCGAACTCGCTCACCAGAGTCTGAAAATCCTTGTCGCTTACCTTGCTGACCGCGATCACGTGCGCCGCTCCAGGGAGTTGCACCGGGGCGGCGACGGCGGCGACATACGGCCGGATCAGCCGGAAATACTCGCCGTCTTCGATTTCCGCGGCGCTCAGGTTCTGCGCCAACCGTTCCAGCACATCGTAAAACCCATCGACGTCGTAGGCCATGTACTCGTTGCAGGTGAGGGGCGGCAACTTGACGGGAGGGATTCGGCGGAACATCTCGCGGGCCTTCTGCGGATCGAGTGGAATCGTGGCGTCCACCGCCTTCAGCCGCAGAGACAGGGCGTCGAGCCCCTGGGCATAGATGCGGCTGAAGATGCCGGCCGGCCCGGAAATTTTGGTGATCGATGCGCGGCGCCGGTACGCCAGTTTCGCCTCGCCGGCCCGGTCGAAGGCCTCTTCCAAGAGTTCGAGTTTGCGCGGTTTCTCGACTTTGTCGATGCCGGCGATACGAATGAGGGCTTCGGCGGCGAACTCCCCGGAGGCGGAGCGGGCCATGCCGATCAACTGATCGATTGTCACCGAAGTAGTTGCGGCCAAACAAGCCGCGGGCAACAGGAGAAGAGCGTAACGTTTCATGTTTGCAGGCGTGTGACTACTATTATTCTAGCCAAACACGCCGCCGGCGGTCGGCCGCAGTCTTCTGACGGTGCGCGGCGCGACCCGGAAGACGCGCCTCCACGCACCGGAAGCGCGAAAGCCCGGCGGCCGATGGCTAGAAGTAGATTTTCAGCCCGAATTGCACGTACCGCGCCGCCCCCTTTGAGGACAGAACCCCGAAATTCGGATCGTAGGAATTCCTCAATTGGTAGAGTTTGTACCCGTTCAGCGTCGTGATATCGAAGCCATTGGCATTCATCTGCGAGAAGCCGGTGGGCAGCCTCACCGCATAGAAATTGGTCGGCAGCGATCCCGACGACAGCTTTTGCGCGGCGATCGTGCCGTTGATCTGGCTCAGCAGCAACGTGCCCGCATCGCCGGTCTTGGAAGAGAGCGGCTGGTTGTTGTAGGCCGCCCAGGTGTTGTACGCCGAGGCCGTCAGCGCGGCCGTGGAAGGCGCTCCGGTGAACAGGTCGTTGTTGCCGCCGTATCCCTGTGGCGACCCGAAGACCGGATGGTTCAACGTATTCAGCAGGTCGATGCGGAACTGAATCCGGTACCGCTCGTGCACCGCCCAGGTCTTCTGCACCGACGAATCCAAATAGTTCTGCATGGGACCGCGGCCTGCATCGAGCGTGCGCGGCGCGGTGCCCAATTGTCCCAATGGCGGCCGCTCGAAAGCCGCCGGATTCAGGTAGGGCTGGCACGTCGTGGTCAGCGGGCAATGGGAACTCCACAGCGGGTTGACTACCGAAACGCCCGGCACCTCGTCGGGCCGCATCGTGTATTCGCCGCCGGACGTGGTATCGCCGATTCCATTGTTGTCGTGGAGCACCGGCTGAAACGGGTAACCGCTGCGCAGTCGCTCGATAGCCGACATGGACCAGCCGCCCAAAATCGCGTTCGCCGCCTTCGGCATATCCGGGAACAACCGGCCGCCGCGGCCCAACGGAACGTCCCACAGGACCGAGGCCACCACGCTGTGCTTGATGTCGAAGCTCGAAACCGCGCGGTCCAGCCTGCGGTTTCCACCGAACGTAGCCTCGCCGCCCGAAATCGGCGAGCCCGTCGAAAGCGTATTGGCCTCGGCGCTGCCGTCGGAAGCGTCGTCGATCGACTTGCCGAAGGTGTAGTTCGCCGTCACCGTGAGCCCGTGCGTCGGACGGCGAACGTAGTTGATGTAGACCGCGTTGCGGATGCTATCCGCCGAAGAATCCCAGCGCGTGTTCAGGTTCAGGAATCCCATGTAAGTGCTGTCCAGGGTGCCCTGTTGCACTTTGATCACCGCGCCGGTGGATGAGGTCCTGCCCAGCGGGTCGTTGACCGTGGTTGTGGAGCTGATGTTGTTGGCATCGAGAGCCTGCAGATAGGCCAGGTTGGTGCTGTTCTGGTTGGTGGAAGGCAGGAACAGGTGCGTACCTTTCGATCCGACGTAGGCGATCTCGATGACGTCGTACCGGCCGAGCGGCTGCGAGATCGTCAGGTTCCAGTTCTGCGCGTAAGGCGTCTTCATGTTGGGCGAAATGGCGAACGCCTCGCTCACGTAGTTGAGGCTGCCCAAGGTCACCATGCCGTTCGAGGGGACGGCGCTCAGAACCTGCGCCCAGGAAAGCGGCGGATCGTTAGGCGGATTGCTGCCCAGCCGCATGGCGTAACTGGTGTTGACCTGTCCCGAATTGACTCCGAAGGTGGTGGCCGGGCTGGAAAAGCTGGGCAGCGGCTGGCGGTTCTGCCCGTTGAGCGGAGTATGCGACAATCCGTAGCCGCCGCGGATCACCATGCGGCGCCGCTCCAGACCCGGAAATTCGGGAGACCACGCAAAGCCGACGCGCGGCTCGAAATCGTGGTAGTCGGCCGGCCAGAGATACCGGCTGCGTCCGCCGTACCCGTCCATGGCGAAGGGCGGCACCACGGCCTGTGTGATCACTTGGCCCGTAGCCGGCAGCGTGTAGGGAGCCGGAAGCGGGAACGTCTGCGCATCGCCGGGCAGGAACGTGCCCTGATGATTGTATTTCTCGGTGCGAGGCAGATTCAGCGAGTAGCGAAGCCCCAGGTTCACCGTAAAGTTGGATTTCACCTTCCAATCGTCCTGCACATACGCGGCGCCGCTGTTCCAGCGATAGTAATAAGGCAGCAGCGCGTTGGAGAGGGTTACGGCATCCGGAGTGCCCAACAGAAAGGAGGCGAACTGAATGCCTCCGGTGCCGGAACTGGTTCCGGTGGACGACGTCTCATAAGGGCGGAAATTGTAGATGCCGCCGGCCGCCGAATAATAGTTGATGGTATTCAGGAGTTCGTGAGTCGCATCGACCCCCGCCGTGATGCTGTGCGCGCCGCGAACGATGTGGACCGCGTCGGCCACGTTGTACCGCTCTTCCACGTCGTCGCCCAGCGTCGATCCGCCGGCTCCGATTCCGCCATACGACCCCAACCCGATGGCCATATTCGGGACGCCGCCTTTGGTCAGGCTGGGAAGGCCCATTTCGGTGCTCAGGTTGGCTCCGGTTTTGGCGTCCCACTCCGGGGCGAAGGTCTGGCTGAAGCGCCCCCGCGTGTAGTTCAGGCGCAGGTCGTTGAAAACCGTGGACGTGAAGCTGTGCGTATCGGCGGCCATGAACTGGCGCGAATAGCTGTAGTTTCCCGTACTGCCGTTCACGTCGTTGCCGTAAGTCGTGGTTCCGACCACGGGGATGATCGTCGCGCGTACCGTAAGCCGGTTCTTGGCGCTGAGGTTGTGGTCGATGCGCCCGGTGTAGCGGACGTTGTCGTTTTTCAGAGTGCGCCCCGTGATCATGTTGGCCAGAGCGCCGCTGGTGTCGAGAAAGGGCGTCGTATTGGGCTCGGGCACGTATTTCAGCAGCTTTTGGGCCACCGGGTCCAGCATGCTCTGAGGAATCTTGTTTCCGGGGAAGGGTATCAGCGTCGATCCCGAGGCCGGCTTGGCGTTGATGGTGAACTGATTGCCGGCCGCCGGGGAGAAGTATTGATAGAGCGTAGAGTCGGTTTGCGTCACGCCGGGAAACTGGCTGGCCACGCTTGCGAGGACCGGGGCCGAGTCGCCATTGGTCACGCGGACGGTGTTGCTGAAGTCGCCCGAGCGCATCGCATCGCTAGGCATCAGGCCGTCGCCCTGGAGGAAGTCGCTGCCGTAGCGCGGTTCCACGCCGAAGAAGAAGAACGTGCGGTTGTGGCCGTTGTAGATTTTGGGAAGAATCACCGGGCCGCCGGCGGTGAGCGAGAACTGGTTGGAGCGGGTATTGGAAACTGGCCGGTTCGTGCTGGCCGTGGTAAAAGGCGCGGCATTGGTGGCCGGGTTGCGCTGGTACCACAATGCCGTTCCGTGAAGTTGGTTGGTTCCGCTCTTGGTCGTGGTGTTGATGATGCCGCCTCCGGTGCGTCCGTACTCGGCCGAGTAGGCGTTGGTTTGGACGGTGAACTCCTGCACCGTTTCCGGCGAAAAGCTGACTACCTGGCGCGCCACGCCCACGCCCGTATTGTTAACTCCGTCGGCCAGGATCAGGCTGCTTCCGGCGCGGCCTCCGTTGACGCTCAAATTGAATCCCGGAACGGTACCGCCAGAACCCAGCCCCGGATCCTCGGTGCCCACATCGCCACTGACGTTGGGAACCAGCAGGGACAGGTCGAGCACGCTGCGGTTGACCAGCGGCGCATTGTCGATCTGAACGGTGGTGATGGTCTGTCCGGCGGTCCCGGATTCCGTGTTGACCAGCGGCGCCGATGCCGTCACCGTGATTTCGGTCGTCAGGGCGCCGGGCTCGAGCTGGAAATTTACCGTGGCCGTGGACGCCGTGTCCACCTTGACGTTCTCTACCCTGGCCCTCTTGAAGCCTTGCGCCGAGACCTCGACGGTATAGGTGACCGGTTCCAGGTTCTGCTCGGCGTAGACGCCCGATTCCGATGCCTTGACGCGGCGCGTTTCATTTGTACCCGAATTGGCGATCTGGACCAGAGCTCCCGGTATTACCGAGCCGCTTTTGTCCGTTACCGTTCCGGTAATCCCGCCACGATTGGTTTGGGCCGTCAGCGTTGCCGCCAATAGTATGGCGACCGCAGGAAAACTCAGCTTCATGGTTGAGACGCTCTCCTCGACGCAAATGGAAAAGTTCCATTTTATTTCTGTGGAGAGCTATTGTGAACTCAAAATATCCTCGGGACCAAGCAATTTTTCCGCGAAGAGGCCAGAAGTTACGTGGATCGAAACGAAAACCGCATAGAACCGGGTGCCGTCCTAATTTATCAACTGCTTAGATAGCCTGATCGTACCGTAGGTCCAGGTGTGGAAAAGATGTGCTATTTCGCACCACGGTACCGAGGAGAGAGACAGGAGCGTACCGCTCGGCCGTACCGACCCCCGTTATTGACCCTCGTTATGTAAACGTGGGTGGGTGTCCACCGAGCGCCTTCAGGCTTCTCCCTATGCGGCGAACCGCCAGGAGCTTGCTCACCAGCGCGTTGAGATCGAGTCGGACTCCCTATTTTGATAATGTTGGATCAAAATAGGTGGACCGGCACATGCATCGCAGACACGCTCCACGTTCATTATGCCAGGAGACGGGCGGGTTGGCCAGAGGTTTCGTTGGGTACGAATTCGTACCGCCGCGGCCGGCTACTCGATCATCCGCGGGTGGCTGAACAGGAAGTGGTCGAAGTAGTAGTGCATGAGCAACACGCTAAGCACCACTACGAAGTAGCTGCGTTCCGCCGAAAGCGGTGTCAGCGAACGTACGATCAGGGTGACAACCACCATCAAACCGGTGGCCGCCAGAAAACACAGGTAGTAGATCCCCATCCCGTTACGCCGCACCATGCGCCGCACCAGGCCGTCCGCGATTTCGCCGCGCTGCTCGCGCAGACGGTTGATGAGCCACAACAGGAACAGGTATTGGAAGGAGTGCCAGGTGTTGTAGCCCTGAAACAACACATCCAGGTTCGAGCCCAGCGGAAGACAGAAGGAGACCACCGTCGTAACGCCAATCAGCAGGCTCTTGGGCGCGCTTGCCCGGCCTTCCCGCAGTTCCACCGCCGTCTTCCCCATCCAGGCGGCCAGGAATACCCCAAATACCACCCCGGCCATCTGGGGTAAAGGCAGGCTCCGCAGCCAGTCCGGATACGGCAGCGTCACGCCGCCGACATAGAACTGGCGCAGCGAGAGCTTGTACAGGCCGATCGGGTACATGCCGGTGAGAATCAGGCCGTAATCCACCAGACGCGACCACTCGGGTTCCAACGCGCGGGTGCGGGCGCGATAGCAATCCGTGAGGTAGATAATCTGATGCAGAACGTGCAATGAGGCCCACGAGAAGAAGAACGTCACCAGCACTGTGTAGTGGAACACGCCGAGGTATACCACTGCGGCCGGCAGGACTAGCGCCAAGCCGGTGTACCAGCGGTAGCGGGACCGGAAACCGTCATCCAGAAAGGTATAGGTGACGGTCGAAAAGAGGTGGGGCCCGCCAATCAGCAGAGCCACCGCAATGTTGATTAAATCAACAGCCTGGCGTTGATTCATCCAGCCGGAAATCTGTGCGCCCCAAGCCGCCAGAAAAGGCAGCGGCACCAGCACCGCGCTGAAGATCAGTACGGGCAGGTCCCACCCCGGCTTATAGATCCAGCCCGGCTGTCTCCCGCAGACCAGGGTTTCGGCTCCAACGTAAGCGGACATAGCAAGGATCATAATCCGTACGGCGTGATGGATTCAACGGACCCCAATTGTCCGAAATTCCGGGCTTGGGACCGTCGATCCGGCCGCCTTACACCACCGGCGGAGGGGTATATCCGGATCCCGAAGTTGAAAATTTCAACATCTCCCCTTGAAATTGCGGCGGAATGGACATAGCATTGAGTCGAGAGATCGGAGATTCAGATGAAGGTATTCTTAATTGTGTCGCTTCTCCTGGCGGCCTGTTTTGCTAGCTATGCCCAGCCAGTGCTGCCGCGGATGACCTCAGTCGATCCGACGAATGGGAAGATCGGGGATGTGATCGTCGTTACGGGTGAAAACCTGCAGAAGGCCAATGTATCCAAGGTGTACCTCACCGACGGCAAGAACGATCTTGTCGCGGAGGTTCTCGAACAGACGGACACCACCATCAAGTTCAAGATTCCGGCGAAGGCCACGGGGCGGATGGCGGTGATGGTGCTGACCACCGGGAAGGACGCTCAACTCATCGAGCAGCCGGTCAAGGTGACCATCGATCAACCTGGAACGGTATAGCGGCACGGGCCGCATTTTCGAAACGCGCTACCGCCGGTACGGCGTCGAGAGATATTTCCTGGCTTCCAGGGATGCATCGGCTTCCGGAGCGTAGGCAATGGCCTTACGGTACGACTCGACCGCGAGCGTACGGCGGTGGCTCATATCGTGGATCTGGCCGATGCGCAGGAAGGCGTAGGCGCCCGTATTGAGATCCACTTCACCGGCGTGCGCGGCCACCTTGGTCAGGTTTTCCAGGGCTTGGTCCAGGTCGCGATACCAGAATTGAATGCTGCCTTCCTGGTAGTAGATCTTCTCCCACGTCAGCCGGTCGAACCCCGGGGCGTGGCGCGTCTTCAGGTCGGACACCTCGGCCAAAGCGGCTAAGGCGTCGGTTTTGTCGTTCGACATGCTATACATTTCGGCCAGTTCCAGCCGCAGAATGTAGTTCCGGGGAAACCGCTGGATCAGGTCCCGGATCAGCGGTACGGCCATCCGGGGCCGGTTTTCCCGCCGATACAGCGCGCACAGGAAAATGGTGGCGTCCAGCTTATTGTCCTTGCCATTGCGGGCGACATCCTGGACCGTGCGGATGCCTTTCTCCTTATCGCCGCGAATGCCGACCAGGAATCCGAACATCCGCCAGTGCCACGGCAGGCTGCCTACGATGTAATCGTGCAGGCCCTCCACCATGCGTGCGTCCACGTTGGTGGGGTCCAACAGCGAAATGCGGTTGTGCAGGCGCCGCGCGGCGGTAGCGTCGGAGAGCGAGTCGCGCCACGACTTTTTGACCACCCAGTAGTAGTCCGACCGTAAGCCGTAAGCGATCCCTTCGGCATACAGGGCGGGGATGTCGTTGGGGTTCCTGGCGAGCCGCGCGTCGCACAATTGCATGGACTTGGAGACTTCGTCCAAAAAGCGTTTCTCGAAGGCCGGCGAGGGATTCATTTTGGGCCGGCGCAGGAAGGAATTGGTGCCTGAGACCAACTCGCTTTCGAGCGCTCCGTTGCGGTACATCTCCTGGAATACGAGCGACTGGGCCAGGTGATTGTGGTAATCCGGCACGCTGCCGTCGAGCGAGATCGCGCGCTCGAAATCGGCGATGGCCTGGTCGTACTCGAGATTATAAAAATGGTCGTAGCCGAGCTCGACGAGCGCCGCGGGGCTGCCGGCCGGCGATGGGCCCGCAAGTGCCATACTCCCCAACAGCGCGCTCGCGAGGGCCGACAAAGCGCTCCTCACACTTCTATCCTAACAGCCGGACCGGGAGCGCGACGCTTCTGGCGGCGCCGGGTTGTGGCGCACTCGTGCTCGCCGCGTCGCCACCCGTGGCGGCGCCTGGCGGAGAACGTCGAGAGCGGCGGGCGTGCACCGTACATCCCGACGAGTCGGGATGCGGCACGCACGAGTGCGCGCGTCGCGAACTTCAGGCGACATCTTGTCGCTTTCCGATCCCGCCGGCTTTGGCCGGCAGTCGATTAGTCGGCCTTGTGGCGGCGGCGCAATACGATGACCGCTCCACAAACCAGGGCCAGAACTGCGCAGACGATGCGAATGGTGCTCGAATCCATAGCATGTATCCTTTCTTCTTGTTTCCTTATCGGCACTTTACATGTTTTCTATTAGCGGGAACAGGTCGCGAATCAGGTGCGTGAGCACGGGGCCCACCGTCACCGCGAATAGCGACGGCAGCACGCAAAAGAAGATGGGGAAGACCAGCTTGACGGCCAGCTTGGAGGCGCGTTCCTCGGCCCGCTGGCGGGCCATGCTTCGCAGGTATTCGGCGTGGCCCCGCAGGCTCTGCGCAATGCTGGTGCCAAAACGGTCGGTCTGCACCAGCACGGCCACCAGTTTTTTCAGGTCTTCCACCCCGGTCCGGTCCGCCAGGTTGTGCAGCGCTTCGGCGCGGCGGCTGCCGGCGCGCAACTCCAGGTTCATGACCGTAAACTCGTCGGCGATTTCGGGGTGCGCGAGCCGCAGTTCCTTGGCCACCTGAAGGGTGGTCTGGTCGATGCCCAAACCGGATTCCACACAGATCACCATCAGGTCCAGCGCGTTGGGCAACCCCCTCTCGATCGAGTGCTGGCGCTTCGCGATCCTCCACAACAGGTACTGCATGGGCGCGATATAGCCGATCGCCGCGCCCGACGCCACCCCCAGCACCGCGTTGGACGTCCCGGCGCCCGAGCGGACCGCGATCGCCGTCGCCACCAGTCCGAAGACCACCGTCGCCACCGCCCGCGCGCCCTGGAAAATGCGCGGGGCCACGGGATTGCGAATCCCCGCCCGCACCAGCCGGCGCTTGAGTCGCGGCAGGTCCTTCGACGACGCCGGCAGGTAGGCGCCGATCGCGCTCACCAACTCGCGCCAGATGAGCGCCGGGGAATCCACCTGTTTCGGCACCAGGCGCGGCTCCGGCGCCAGCCGCTCCAAAGCCCGCGCGCGCAGCCCGTCCAACTGCATCCCCAGCGCCGCCGTCCCCACCGTCACCAAAAGAAACACCGCTAAAGTGAGCATTCCGACCATGGTTTTACACCTCGGCTTTACACTTCGAAGGTCACGATCTTCTTGATAATCATGTACCCGATGAATTGCATCCCCAGCGCGCCGGCCATCAGCTCATGCCCCATCGGATCGTCGATGAAAAACCGCGCGTATTGCGGGTTGACCACGAACATCAGCACCGCCACCGCCATGGGGATGGCGGCCAGGATTCGGCCCGACATCAGGCCCTGCGCACTCACCGCGCGGATGCGCGCCCGCAGCTTGAAGCGTTCGCGGATCAACTGGGCCAGCTTGTCCAGCAGTTCCGCCAGGTTCCCCCCGGTGCGCTTCTGCAGCAGTACGGCGGAGACGAAGAACTGCACGTCCATCGACGGCACCCGCTGCGTGAGCTTGCGGAGCACGATGTCGAGAGGCTGGCCCAGGTTCTGCTCCTCGAAGACGCGGCGGAATTCGGCGGCCACCGGGTCGCTGAATTCGCGGTGCGCCATCTCGATGGCCACCGAATAGGCGTGCCCGGCCCGCATGGACCGCGAGACGAACTCCAGGAAGTCGGGGAACTGGCCTTCGAAATCGATCACCCGGCGGCGCGCTTGGCGCCGTACATAGGCCAGCGGCAGACTCCCGGCCGCCGCCCCCGCGGCTAGCGCCCCGAGCGGCACGGAGTTGGCTGTGAACAGCGTGACTCCGGCGAAACCGTCCAGAAACAGGGCCAGCGAACGATGCAGAAGTCCCACCGGCCCCCACTTGAGGGCGGCCGTTTCCAGCAGCCTCGCCGCGGCTTCCTTGATGCGCAACCGTTCCAGCAGCCGCGCCGTCAGGCGCCCGCGCACTTCGCCGGCCGCTACGATGAGACGAGGCTTGGCGCGCCGCCCCTTAGCCGGGACTTCGGGCGAACGGCCGGCCAGCCTGCGGACTGCCAGTGCCGCGTCGCGCTTTTCCAGCCGGCGGGCGGCCAGCCAGTACGTGAGAACCCCGGTCGCGGCGGCCACCAGAAACAACGTCAGCATGGCGCGCCTCCGATCCGCCCTGTACCCACGCCGAACCGGCGGCTCGACGGGTAAGAGTGCCTTATGTGGGGCAGGTTGGTAACCTGCGGCCGAGTGGTACTCGGCCTAGTCGGCATTTGCATACTGATCGGAAGGCCGAGTACCACTCGGCCGCAGGATGCCATCCTGCCCCACAAAATCGCCGGCACGTAGTAGTCCGAAACCCGCCCCGAGTCGAAGTATCCGGCCTGCCGCACGGGAACCCGGGCCGTCATCGCAAGTCTCCGATCTCCACCACCTCGTCGAACATGTCCAGCGGCAGGCGTATCCCGGCCGTTACCAGCTTCTCGTTGAACTTAGGCAGAATTCCGGTGGCGCAGAACCGGCCCATCACCTTCCCCTCGGGCGACAAGCCGCGCTTCTCGAAGACGAAAATCTCCTGCAAGGTAATAATGTCGGTCTCCATACCCGTCACCTCCGTGATGCTGGTGACGCGCCGCGAGCCGTCGCTCATGCGCGAGCATTGCACGATGATATGCACCGCCGACGCCACCTGCTGCCGGATAGCCGTCAAGTGCATGTTGGCGTTGGCCAGCGTGACCATTACTTCCAGCCGCGAAATGGCGTCGCGCGGCGTATTGGCGTGGACCGTGGTCAACGACCCGTCGTGGCCCGTGTTCATGGCCTGCAGCATGTCGAGCGCCTCTTCGCCGCGCACCTCGCCCACGATGATCCGGTCGGGACGCATACGCAGGCTGTTGATCAGCAACTGCCGCTGCCGCACCGCGCCCTGGCCTTCCAGGTTGGGGGGCCGCGTCTCCAGGCGCACCACGTGCGGCTGCTTGAGCTGCAGCTCGGCCGCGTCCTCGATGGTGAGGATGCGCTCCTTGGGCGAGATGAACACCGAGAGGGCGTTGAGCAAAGTGGTCTTGCCCGCGCCCGTGCCGCCCGACACGATCACGTTCAGCTTGGCCTTCACCGCGGCTTCCAGAAGCTGCATCATGCCGCGCGTCAGCGAGCCTCTGTCCACCAGGTCGTCGGGCATCAGGCGGTCCGTTCCGAAGCGCCGTATCGAAAGCAGCGGGCCGTCCACCGCCAGCGGCGGAATGATGGCGTTGACGCGCGATCCGTCCGTCAGGCGCGCATCCACCATGGGGTTGGATTCGTCCACCCGCCGTCCCACCTGCGAGACGATCTTGTCGATGATTCGCAGCAGGTGGCCGTCGTCGTGAAAGCGCACGTTGGTCAGCTCCAGAATTCCCTTGCGCTCCACGTACACCTGCCCGTGCCCGTTGACCAGGATGTCGCTGATGCCGGGGTCGGCCAGCAACGGCTCGAGCGGCCCCAGGCCGAAGACCTCGTGCAGCACTTCGTCGGAGATCTGCTGCTTCTCGGCCGCCGTCATCAGGGTGGGCTCTTCCTGCACCATGGCCAGCACGGCTTCGCGCACTTCCGCGCGGATGCGGTCGTCGTCGATGCCCGCCAGCGCGTCCAGGTTGATGCGCTCCAGCAGCTTGCGGTGCAGCGTGAACTTCAGCTCCTGGTACTCCAGTTTGAAGGCGCCGGGGTTTTGGGCGTTGCGCAACAGGCGCTGTTCCCAATCCGTTTCGGCCGGCGTGGACCTCCCGCCGGCGGTCATCGGAGGCCGCTCCCTTTGGCGAAGATCTCGACCGTCTTCTGCTTGCCGTGGATGACTTCAACCTCGTCTCTGGCCGGCTTCGGCGTGGGCGCCGCCGGCGGCGGCAGGTGCACCCTCGGCGACGAAACCGCCCAGCTTTGCACGCGGGGCCGCGGCGGTTCCGGTTGCACGGGCACGGCAGCGACAGCCGCCACAGGCGCCGCCACGCCGTACAGATCGTGCAGGCGGCTGCCGCCGGTGGCCACCGCTTTCTCGTCGGCGGAATTGCGCAACACCAGTTGAATGTGTCCGTCGTTGTTGGCCAGCGTGAGGGCCTCGGCGTCCTGCGGGCTCAACAGCAGTGTGACCACCGGAACCTGGATCGACTGGCTCTTGCCGTCGCTCTGAATGGTCTGCCCCGCCGAGAGTACGCCGATGTTCTGCAGCACCGTGCGGGTCACCGAATCGGGCTGTCCCGCGGGGCGTCCGGTTACCAGCACATCCACCCGCATCCCCGGAAGGATGAAGCCCGCTACGCCCACTACGTCGTTCACGCGCACCGCCATGGCGCGCATCCCAGGGGGAATCAGCGGGGCCAGCCCCATGCCGCTGCCCATGGCGGCCAGGCGAGCCTCCACCACCGGTTCGTCCGTCTGGATGGGGCTGATCACCGGCCGGTCCACCACGTCCTCCAGACGCGAGAACGCGCCCACCGGGACGAAACTCTCCGGCAGATCGCGCAGATGCACCGAATCGCGGGCTATGGTGGCGCCCACGGGCAAGGGTTTAGAGGCCACCACCACCGGATGCTGCGCCTCGGTGCGCCGCCGCCCGCCGGCAGCCAGGCGGTAAAACATCGCCGAGACCACCAGCGCCCACAAAAGGCTCGCCGAAAGCACAATCCAAAATCGCCGATCGATACGCATTACCTACCTCCGCCATTCCCACCGGCCCAGGCGCCCGGCGGGATGGCCGTAACAGACTTCATGGAACGCTTCCCCGGCGCGCGTAAAGCGCCGCCACCGAATCCCGGTACACCAGACGCCACCCGGGGTCCCCGTCGAGGACCGCGCGCAGCGGCCAGTCCTGCGGCAACAGCGCCAGCGAGAAGCCGTAGCGGTCCAGCAATTCCCGCCAGCCGTCTCCGGCCGCCAGCAGCTTGCGGTAGTCCGCACCCAGCCGATCGCCGTAGAAATCGCTGCGCCCGTCGTAAAATACGCGGGTGCGCGGATAGAAGCGGAAGATCAGGTAGTCGGCCCACTGGTCCGACGTCAGAACGCGGGGCATGTCCGCGGGCGGCCCGTGCGGCGCCAGCCATTGTTCGTTGCGGTCCACGGCGCGGACGGGAAAGCGCGTGTCCGGGAAGCCGCCGCCCGCGGCCGCGGTCAGCGCCAACGCGGCGGCCGCCGTAACCGGAAGCCAGGCGCTGAAGCGGCAGTTCCGTCCCAGGTCCTGCGACAACTCCCAGAGGATGCGGCCGGCCGCTTGCGGGTGCGCGCTTTCCGCATACCGGCGCCACCGGGCGGCTGCCGCCGCGGCCACCACCGGCGCAGCGGCAATGGCGAAAAAGGGAACGTGCCGCGCCGAACGCAGCGACGCAAAGCCCCACACCAGCACCAGGGCGGCTTCGAACCGGCCGGCCCGCGCGGCCACCGCCACGGCGCCGAGCAGCAGCAGGGCGAACACCACCGTACCTTCCGAGCGGATGCTCGGCGATTGAAACTCCTGCACGTGATCGAGAATCCACGAGGAGTTCAGGTATCGCCAGATGTGTTCGTGCAGTCGCCAGCCGTATGGGTTGATCAGGGTGGCCGCGGCCGTAGCCATGGTCAGCAGGCCATACCGCCGGCGATGTCCCGCGGAGCCGCACAGGGCGGCCAGCGACAGCGTGGCCGGCAGCATCACGAACCCCGCATGCAGGTTGGCCCACAGGGCCGCCAGCGGAACCAGCGTCCAGACCCGCCAGCCGGGATCGCGGCGGTCGCGCTCGAGTAGGCCCAGCGCCAGCGTATAGAGCAGGATCGAAAAGACGTGCGGCCGCGCCAGGTAGTGGATGCTGGAGGCGCTGGCGGCCGCCAGGGCCGCGATCAGCGAAATCCACAAACCGGCGCCTCCGCGGAGCATGCGGGCAAACAGCAACGCGGCAGCCAGGGCCAGCGCCACCCCCGCCATCGCCGCCACGGCTCCCACCCCATGCCACCGGTACAGCAGCGCGAAGGGAACGTCCGACAGCCACTCCCAGGCGAACCACGGCGCCCCGGGACGGGTGAAGGAAAACGGATCGGCCACCGGGACGCGGCCCGAATCGAGCACCAGTTCTCCCACGCGGATATGCCACCCGGTGTCGCCATCCGACAGCAGCGCCTCCAGGCCCGCCGTCCGCGCGAAGACCGCCAGGAAGAGGGCCACGAAGAATAGGTCCGCCAGGGAGGGCGCGAGCCAGCGGCGGCAGCGGCTTGGCGGTGCGATGGATTGGGTTTCCGGCACAGGTACTCTCTGTATTCTGATCGGCAGTTTGCGCCCATCCTTGAACCGTGGGTACCAAAGCGATTCGGGTGGGAGGTCTCATCTTTTGGGGTATTCCGCCGATCTAACCAATGGAGGCACATGTCCGTAATCTCCAATCGCGCCGCGGCCGTCGCCTGGAAGCCGCTGGTAGTCTGCCCCCAGGCGGCGATGGCGCAACGCATACTGGCGGTGTTGCGGGAACTGGAACTGGACCCGGTGGCGACTCTCGGCGAATACCCCCGCATGGGCGCCATCGCCGCGATCGCGCAACAGAGCTCCTGCGACATCTGTTTCCTGGACGTCGCCACCAATCCGGAGCATGCCCAACTGCTGATTTCGGATCTCTCTCCCGACGTGCCGGTGGTGGCGCTGCACCCCCGCTCGGAAGCCGACTTGATTCTGCGTTGTCTGCGCCGCGGGGCCTGCGAGTTTCTGACCGACCCGACCGCCGACGCCTTGCGGAACCTGTTCGCCCGGCTGGGGCGGGTACGGACTCTGGCGCCGGAGCTGTCCGGCGGAGTGGTATACACGGTGATTCCGGGGAAGGCCGGTTCGGGAGCCAGCACGGTGGCGGCCCATCTGGCCATCTACCTGGGAGCCATCGGCGCCACGGTCCTGCTGGTGGATGGCGACTCGCTGTATGGCAGCGTGGCATTCCTGCTCAAATTGAAGGCCGAGTACCACCTGGGAGATCTGTTGCGCGACTGGAAGCGCATGGACAACGACCTTTGGGCCCGCCTGACCGTTCGCTCGTGCGGCATCGACGTGCTGGCGGCGCCCGCCAATCCGGCCACCCGGATCGAGGTGACTCCCCAGGCGGCCGGCGACCTGTGCGCCTTCTGGCGGGAGCGCTATCAGGTGGTGGTGCTGGACATGGCGGACGTGCGGGCCGCCGCGGAGGCGGGGTTCGTGGGACTCGCGGACGAGGTTTTGCTGGTGACCGCCAACGAACTGGGGTCGCTGCAGGCTACCCGCAGGGCCGTGGAATATCTGGACCAGACCATGACCGATCACGCGCGTCTGCGGCTGATCCTCAACCGCTCGACGCCTTCCCGCGGCTTGCAGCCCGAAGACGTGCGAAACGCTCTCGGGGTGGAACCTTACGCCATCCTGGACGACGATTGGGCGGCTCTGCAGATGGCTCTGCTGGAGGGCCGGCCGGCGCCCATGTCCTCGCGGTTTTCGAGCGGCGTGGAAGCTCTGTGCCGGCAGCTTCGCGATCCCGGCGTTTCCGGCAAGAGCCATAAGAAGACCGGTTCCTGGCTATCCCTGCTGCGCCACCGGAAATAGGGCCGCCTCAGTCGAATAATGGCTGGAATTAGGCGGTATAGCCGATATCGGAAAAACGGGTCCGATAGTACTTTAGAACAAAGGACAAAGTTTATGAAAGCCTTTTGGGCGCATTTCTGGTGCGACACGCAAGGGCAGGACCTGGTGGAATACGCGCTGGCAGCCGGCATGGTTGCTGTCGCCGCCGTAGCCGCTATGCCTACGTTGAGCACCACCATCAGTACCGTGTTTTCGAAAATTGGCTCGATGATTTCGGCCAACGTGAATTAGCAGCCGGACAACTGGAAAGGAACGACTAACATGAAACGGATCAAGGACCAAATTCTGAATTTGCAGATATGGAAAGACGAAAGCGGGCAGGACCTGGTGGAATACGCGTTGGCCGCCGGATTGGTGGCGGTCGCCGCGGTGGCCTGCATGCCGGGCCTCAGCGGGACGGTCAACAACGTCTTCACCAAGATCGGCTCGATCATCAACAACAACGTTCACTAGCCGCGGGCACCCGTCGTCGTGCCGCGACCGTCGAGGCAGATCCGCGCCCGTCGCGATCTGCCTCCCTTTTCCCGGCCGCGATCCGAACGGAGTCCTCATGGACCGGGCGGCGGCCACGCGGGAACCCCGCCGCGCCGCGAAGTCCCGGCGGAAACCGCACGGCTGCAGCGGCCCACCGAAGTCGATGAAGACGCGGTCGCAGCGGCGGTTGGGTTAAGCTGCTTCTTCCCCACGTCTTTAGCCGGGCGGCGGGGAGAAGGGGAGTGCCTGCCAACGCGCGCGGCGTGCGTTCGCCCATTCGATTTCCCACCCGGACGGAGCCCATTCCGGAACTCCTCTTCACTTCTCCAAGCCCTTCTATTGCACAATGAGCTGGTTCGACGTGCCCGTCAGCGTGAGCGCGTTTCCATCCAGCGGCAGAATCGCCGGTTTGAACGCGTACGACACCTGCACTTGCACCGTGCTCCCGGGACTGTTATTCGGCGTCCAGGTGACGGCCACGGTGAGAGAACTGGGGTTGAGCGGCGAGGCGTACTGCTGGGCGACCGTCTGAATGTCCGAGGTGAGCGCCGCATGGCCGCTCGAACTGCCGCGTACCGACGCGTATCGCGCCGCCCGCTGCGCCGCAAACGAGACCGAATTCGATACCATCCCGGTGAACCCCACCTCCATGATTCCCCCCAGCAGCACGGCGAACGACAGCAACACCAGTGTGGACTCGATCAGCGTGCTCCCGCGCTGTGAGGCGAATCTCCCCGCGGGCCAGCGTGGTTCCATCCGTGTCCTCATCCCCGTTTCTCCTTATTGCACCCGCATGGTCGCCTTGGCGGAAGTGGTCCCCGAAAAGCCCAGGCCGGAATAGGCGAAGGGCGTCGATGACGTGGCTTGCACCGTCACCTGAACGTACATCAGCATGTTGCCCGTACAACTGCCCCCGCAACCGACCGCCGCGCCGCCGGGACACTGGCACGACTGCGCGGATGCGACCGTCATGGTCTTCACTTCCGGCGCCGAATTCACGGCCGCCGACTGGATTCCGGCGGTGTTGGTGGAGTTGGCGACGCTCGCGCTGCCGTACGCCGCTCCCGCGCGCGCCGCCGCGGACACGGCCGTGGCGGTGCGCAGTTCGATTCCGTAATCCAACGCGCCGGCCAACAACAGGAGCAGTAGTGGGGCGGTCAGGGCGTACTCCACCAGGGCGATCCCTCTGCGCCGGCCCCTCCGCGAACCCGCGCCGGTACTCGTACCTCGGACGTTCGACGGCATAGTCATTCGCTCAGCGCGACGCTGCCTTTCACCGGCGATCCGGCGGGCAGCGAAGAGTAATCGCTATTCAACATCGCGCCTCCGGAGAATTGAACCTGTTTGGCGATCAGAATGGTGTACGCGGTGCTCGAACCGCCGGAGTAAGTCACCGTGGTGGTCGGGAAGTACAGTGTGCCGGTCAATGCGGCGCTGGCGCCCCCGGTGAACGAAGTGGCGGCGCCGGCGACGACGCTCCGGTCCTGAAAGAACAGTACGCCGGCCAGGGAGCCGCTGGTAGGCGCGGAAAACGTCACGTTGCAGCCGTTGTTGAGATTGACTCCGCCGTAGGTATAACCCGAGCCCGACGTGTTGTAGAACAGAACGGAGCTGCCGCTGACCGTGGACCCGCCGGCGACGGTCAGCCCCCCACCCTTCAGAATGTACGTTCCCGGGTTCAACGTGACGTGCGTTCCATTGCTGATCGAAATACCGTTGCAGTAGACTCCCGGCGAGAGGGTTGGACTGCCGCTGGTGATGTTCGTATTGGTGTAGTTGCAGGCCCCCACCGTAGGGGGCGTCAGGTTGGCCAACGGGTCGCTCACCACCGGAACGTGAATGGTGGGCAACGGCGTGATCGACGACCCTCCGTTCAAGGAGTACCCGCCCACCACCCCGATCGAAGGGGCCGTGAGACTGGTGCCTCCGGTGACGGTCATGGCCGTGGCACTGCTGGAATTCACCTGGACCCCGCACTTAACAACCAGTTGCACGCCGTTGCTGAGGGAAAAGGCGCCCGATGCCGACGGGTCCAGAACGAACAGACAGCCGCTGCCGCTGGCTCCCTGATGGGCCACCGACCGCGCCTTCACCGTGACCGCTCCGGAACCGACCAGCTCCATAAAATAAGGCGTCACGCTCTGGGTGACAATCGCTTCGACCGCGGAAGTATCGGCCGTATAATACCCGCTCAACGGAGGGCGATTGACGGTAATCGACACGGAGTTCTGTGCGTTGGTAAATCCGTTCAGCGCGGAATCGTTCTGCGCCGCGGACACCACGTTGGCCGCGCCGTTTACCTTCATTTCCTGCGCGCCGCCCACCGCCGCGGCGTCGGCCGCCAGTTGCATCCGGGTCTTGACCAACTCGAGATATCCTGCGTCGATGGCAAGACCGGCGCAGGCAATCAGCACGGCGCTCGAAACGGCCATAGTGGTCAGGACGAATCCGCGCGATCGGCGCTTCGGCCGGCGGCTTGGTGCGACGGAACGCATGTATCGGAACTATCCAGTTACGACACTAGCAACGATAGACACCGGCCGGAATCGGACATCAGCCTTAGAGGACCCGGTTTTTGGGCTCAACGCGAACGGGGATTTGGCGTGGTCCTACTCCACCACGGACGCCAATTTCGATTCGATAATGCGCTGGTCCGAGGTCACCAGCCTCAGCCGGTGGACACGCGCCGTGGCCACGATGGTGCGGTCGGCCGGATCGCGCAGGCTGCCGCCAATGGAGGCGACCTCGGCGGCGATCTCGAAGGTGATGGGGAGCATCTGGAAAAAGGGGTTTGCCTGCAACTCACCGAAGAACTCGCCCAACCGAACGTTCAACTTTGGCTTTTCGGAGCTTGCGAGGACCGCGAGTTCCGTCAGACTGACGGCACTGAAGGCCACCGGCTCCCCTTCCTGTTCCGCCCTCTCGATCGCGCGCCGCTGTTCTTGCGACAGTTTCTTTGGTTCCACCAGCCATCGAACCAGAATGTGCGTGTCCAGAAGGAAGCGCGGTCTCAAATGATGGCTCCTACTCCTCGCGGAGGACTTCCCAAAGCGAGAGGTCGGGCGTCACTATATCGCCGACGATCTTGGCCCTGCCGGCCCACGAGCCCTTTGACGACTTGAACGGCTTTCGCTTGGCCGGGCCGACTACGGCTACCGGCCGTCCACGCTTGGTGATAGTGATGCTTCCCCCGCGCCGGTCCATTTCATCGAGGAATGCCAGGCACTTGGCTTTGAACTCAGTGGCGCTCACTACGCGTTCTTCCATACCATTTCAATTGTAGCAAGCCAACTGGTCATCTGACCACTTGGCGTAGTTCCTCACCCACCGGCCGCTTCCGCTCTCTGTCTTTTTCGAGTGACGCAGGGAGGCACCGCGGATAGTACCCGTCACTTATCCATATTCATACTGGCAATCGCCGACATCTTAGCGGAAAGTATTCTCTATGCGTCGCCTGCCGAAGCGGTGCGCCCGCACTTTCGCCTATCTCGCCGCCCTGATTGCGATCGCACAGCCGTGCCTCGCCCAGAGGTACGCTTTTCAGATGTACGGCCAGGCCGAGGGACTGACCAACCTCGTACCGATGGCTCTGCTGCAGGACCACGAGGGCTTCCTCTGGGTGGGCACGCAAAACGGGCTTTTCCGCTACGACGGCTCCCGTTTCGAGTCCTTCGATTCCGCCGCGGGTCTTCCCACCAGCCGCATCTGCAGTTTGCAGGAGGATGCCCGCGGAACTCTTCTGGTGGCCACTACAGGTGGCGTGGTGCGCCTGGTGGGCAATCGCTTCGAGCGGGTTCTCTTCGCGGGCAATCCGACCACCACCCTATCCCGAACGGGCATGGCCACGGACGCCGCGGGCGTGCTGTACCTGGCCACCGACCAAGGCCTGGTGGCACGCTACGACGAACGCCGCGCCGCTCTCTTGACGGTGGGCTCGGACCCCAAGATCTATAGCGTCTATCGCGATCCGGCCGGCAAGATCTGGGCCGGCTGCGGAACCCGGCTCTGCACCGTCGAACAGGGACGGCTGGTTCCCGTCTCCGCGCCGCTGCCGCCTTCCAACTGGAGCGATCTTCGCACCGGCCGCAACGGCGACCTGTGGCTCCTCAGCCGCAACTCGGTCTGGGTGCGCCGCGCCCAAACGGGGGAATTCCAACCCCTGCCGCCGCTCCCGCTTGCCCATGCCGCACCGTTCGCCCCGCTGCTGGGCGACCCTACTCTCGCCGTGGCGCCCGACGGCGCCGCGATTGTGTCCACGCCCGAGGGTTTGGGCCGATGGGACCAGCGGGAATGGCGGATTGTCGATCGGCATTCCGGTCTGGCCAGCGACGATATCTCGTCGATCCTGGCGGATCGCGAAGGTTCGGTCTGGGTGGGGATGCCCGGGCTGGGTCTGGCCCGCTGGCTGGGATATTCGGAATGGCAGGGCTGGAGCACCGCGGAAGGCTTGCCTCACGAGTCCATCTGGGCCGTCCACCGGGACGCCGCCGGCGCGATTTGGGTCGGTACGCGGGGCGGCCTGGCGTTCTCCGCGAAGACCGTGGAACCGACCGAAACGTGGAGCGTGCGCACGGAACTCGCCGGACACATGGTCATATCGCTGGCCCACTCGCGGGACAATTCGCTGTGGATCGCAACCCGCAACGACGGATTCTTCCGCATGGATGGCCGCACCCGGCGCATCGCTTCGGTTCCCTTGGGGGCGCGGCCTCTGAACGCGCCCAAAACCCTGGTGGACCGCGACGATTTTGTCTGGGTGACCGCCCCCGGCGCAATCTACCGTAGCGCCGCGCCGGTGGGCCCTGGCGTGCCCGCATTCCTTCCGCAGGCCGTGCCTGGCTTGACGCCGGACGAACAGTTTCACACTATCGTCGAGGACGGCCGCGGCCGCATCTGGGTCCCCGGCAGCCGAGGCCTGCTGTGTTTCGACCACGGCCAGTGGACACGTCTCACCACCGCCGACGGGTTGCTGGCCGACAGCCTCGGCCCCGTCGCCGGCGCGCCCGACGGCAGTCTGTGGATCGGGTATCGCGATGCGCTCGGGCTTTCGCACCTCACGCGCAACGGATCGCAGTGGAAGGTGCAGCACATTACCAGGAAGGACGGTCTGGTTTCGGACCAGGCGATCTTTCTCGGCGCGGCCGCCGACGGGTCCATCTGGTGCGGCAGCGATGCCGGGGTGCAGATCCTCGGGCCCGGCCAGTGGCGGCACTACGGACAACTCGACGGATTGATCTGGGACGACTGCGATAGCCGCGCCTTCTTCGCCGACCGCGACGGCAGCGTGTGGATCGGCACCAGCCGCGGGTTGTCGCGCTTCGAGCGGCAATCCCTGCCCGCGCTGCAGCCACCCGTGGTGAAACTAATCGACGCGCGACTGGGCCGCGTCACCCTGCCGCTGGACAGTTTCGCCCAGGTCTCCCACTCCAACCGCTATCTGTTCATCCGTTTCACCGCGCCCGTCTTGTCCAGCAGTCGCGACCGGCTCTACCGCTACCGGTTGTCGGGTGTCGATACCAATTGGGTGGAGGACTCGCACAACGAAGCGCGCTACGCCAACCTGCCGCCCGGATCGTACACTTTCGAGGTGGTGGCGCGCAACGCGGCCGGCGTCTGGAGCGCGCGGCCCGCGAGGTTGAGCTTCCAGATCGCGCCGGCCTGGTGGAACGCCTGGTGGTTTTGGAGCGTCACCATCCTGGCTGCGATCTCGCTGATGTGGGCCGCCGTCCGCCACCGCCTTCGCCAACACCTGCGCCAGCGGGAACGCCTGGAAGCGGCCATCAAAGAGCGGACCCGGGAACTCGCCCGCGAGAAAGCCAGAGCCGAGAAAGCCAACATGGCGAAGAGCGAATTTCTGGCCAACATGAGCCACGAAATCCGCACACCCATGAACGGCGTCCTGGGGATGACCCGCCTGCTGTGCGAAAGCGACCTGACCCCCGAGCAGCGGGAATGGGCCGACGCGGCCCTGCTTTCGGCGGAATCGCTGCTCACGGTGATCAACGACATCCTGGACTTCGAAAAAATCGAAGCCGGCAAATTGACCCTGCTCGGCGAATCTTTCGATCTTTATGTAACCGTGGTGGAGAGCCTGCAACTGCTGCGTCTCAGGGCCGTCGAGAAGTCGCTGGACATTCGCTTTACGTATGCGCCCGAGACGCCGCGCATGGTGGTCGGCGACCCCACCCGCGTGCGCCAGATCCTGATCAACTATCTGAGCAACGCCGTCAAATTCACCGATTGCGGCTGGGTATCGGTGGGCGTGGAATACTGTCCCAAGACCGGCGGCGGGGGCGATTTCCTGATCTCCGTCGGCGATTCGGGTATGGGGATCCCCGCGGACAAGCAGCCGCTGTTATTCGGGAAATTCGTACAAGCCGACTCGTCCACCGCCCGGCGCTTCGGAGGCACCGGACTGGGTCTGGCCATCTGTAAGCAACTGGCGGAACTGATGGGCGGAACTGTGGGGATGCGCAGCGCTCCCGGCGAAGGCTCCACGTTCTGGGTCCGGCTTCCGTTGCCGCTGGCGCCCAAACAGACTGCGGTTTCCGGTACGGTGTCGGACACGCGCTCCGCCGGGCCGCGGCATCGCTGGCAGGTCTTGTTGGCGGAAGACAACCTGGTGAATCAGAAACTCGCGAGCATACTGCTGCAAAGGCTGGGCTGCGACGTGGACGTGGCTAGCGACGGCAATGAGACTCTGCGGCTTTTCGCCGAACGCCCCTACGACGCCATTTTCATGGACTGCCAGATGCCCGGCCTGGACGGCTACGAAACCACCGCGCGCATCCGGGCCTCCGGCGGGCGCGGACGCACCATCCCGATCATCGCCACCACCGCCAGTTCCATGGTGGGCGACCGCGAGAACTGCCTGGCCGCCGGTATGACCGATTACGTCAGCAAGCCGTTAAGCCTGCACGATCTGCAGCGCGTGCTGGACGCGTCGCTGGCCGCCGGGGCGGTACAGGTGGGAGAGGGGAAGTAGTCCTTCCGTGTGGCGTACGCACTCATGCGCAATGCCACTTGGTTTTCCCGCCACCGGACACCGGTATTGATTGAGTCTCGCACGCTGTCTTATGTGGGGCAGGTTGGCAACCTGCGGCCGAGTGGCACTCGGCCTGCCGACCAGGATGTAAATGCCGACTAGGCCGAGTGCCACTCGGCCGCAGGATACCATCCTGCCCCACGGCGGAATCAGAAGTACCAGAGCAGGATCGAGCGTCCGATGCGGCGCTGCGGGGGGATCCGGTCGGCCCACTTGGGGAACCCGAACACTTTCCAAATGGTGATACTGACGGCGTTCCAGCCGGGCGATGGATGGTCGGTATCGCCCGCCTCCATCGGAATCATCTCGTGTCCGGCCATGGGGTAGGTGCGATTGAAGGGCGTGAAGGTCACCGACGTGGCGTGCTGCCGTTCCAGAAAGGACTCGAGGCGTTTCATGTCCTGACCCCAATCCACGTCGGAATCCGCCAGGAACCGTTCCGGATGGCTGCTTGAGATCTCGTTGGTATAGGCCAGATAGTCGGGGTGCGCCAGGTCGCCCGAGACGATCTGCCATGCCATCAACCCAACCACCAGCGCCTTAGCCATCCAACTTCGCGCCTGTGCCGCGGCGCACGCACAAACCACCGAGAAACCGGCATAGACCGGCAACAAATAGCGCACGCCCAGATCGATATGCCCGCGCATCGAAATGAGGACGATTCCCAGACCGAAGGCCGCCGCCAATCCGGCCGCTCGCCGGTCCTTCAGCAGCCACGGCGCCAGTCCGAGAAGCGCCAGCATCCCGAGCGGCGTCTTGAGCGCCAGCACCGCCGGGAAATAATACCAGAATCCGGTGGCACTTCTTTGGCCCCACAGATACGCCGGGTGGCCGCGCTGGCTGTGCATCCACACCGCGTGGATTCCCGAGAAGAACCGCGGCGCGGGCAGGCGCAGGTGCAGGAATTCGACGCGCGCAAAAGTGAATCCGTACACCGCCCAGATGGTGAGTGCCGCGGCCGCGGCCGCCAGCGCGACTGCCTTCCGCCGCGTCCACAACTCGCCCAGCATCCACCGCGGATTCCTGCGCGTGGCCGCGAGATGCCACACGCACATCAGCACCCACGCCGACGGCAGATACAGCAGCGCCGAAAACTTGGAAACGAACGCCAGCGCGGTGAGCACGCCTAGCCCTACGCTGCGGCCGCGGCTCGGCAGGTCGGCCCAATAGAGCGATGCCAACGCCGCCGCCGCGGTCATGGCGCACAGTGCGGAATCAGTGGTCGCCAGGCCGGCGTGCGCCAGAATGGGCGGCAGGGTCGTAAATAGCAAGGTCGCGATAACCGCCGCTTTGGGCCCGCCCGCGCGCCGGCCCCACAGATACACCACCGCCGACGCTATCCAGAAGAAGATCAGGTTGCCGGCGCGGCTGAGGGCCAGAATGCGGTCGTAGTGCTCGCCGTGTCCCAGTATCCGATACCCTTCGAAATAGGAGTTCGGCCCGGGATGAAACCGTTCGCCCGCCAGGAACGGCCCGATCGCCGACACCACGCGGCCGAGCGGTGGATGAACGTCCTCGTAGAGGAAGCGGCCGGTGCTCAGGTATTCCATCCCCGCCGCCAGCGTGTCCGGTTCGTCGATGGTGTGGTTGAAGACCAACCACGTGGAGCCGATTCGGACCGTGCCGGCCAGAACCAGAAGCAGCGCGATCAAAGCGGGCCGCAGCGCGATCAAAACGGGCCACCGGGGGGAACGCATGTGCCAAGCGATTATAATAGGTTGCTCTCGTGGCAATCAATACAGCAGGCCCGAACCCGCCGGATGCAGCCTCGCCCGGTACCGCCGCGCCGCTCGCATTGGCCGTGGTCATCCCCACCTACAACGAGCGCTCGAATGTCGTTCCGCTGGTCGCGCTTCTCGACTCGGCGCTGACGGGAATCGCCTGGGAAGCCATCTTCATCGACGATGATTCGGCAGACGGCACCGCCGCCGCCGTCCAGAGCATCGGCCTTGGGGACCGCCGCATCCGCTGTCTGCGCCGTGTGGGCCGCGCCGGACTGGCTTCCGCCGTGGCCGAGGGCATGCTCTCCACCTGCGCCCCGTACATTGTCGTCATGGACGCCGACCTGCAACATCCGCCCGCCGCGATTCCCGCCATGTTCCAGCGCCTGCGCGACGAGGATCTCGACGTGGTGGTCGCGAGCCGCTACCTGCAGCCGGGCGGCACAGGCGAATTCGCGCCCGCCCGCGCGCGCTTGAGCGGTCTGGGCGCATGGCTCAGCCGGCTGGTGACGCCGCCGAATCTTACCGACCCGATGAGCGGATTCTTCGCCGTCCGCCGCGCATTCCTGGAAGAAGTAGCTTACGACCTGACGGCCGTGGGCTTCAAGATCCTGCTCGACATGGTGGCGTCGCCGAGAAGGCCGGTGCGGATCGGCGAAGTGCCGTACACCTTCGGCGTGCGGCAATCGGGCGAGAGCAAGCTGGATGTCAACGTGGGGCTGGAGTATCTGTACCTGCTGCTGGACAAGCTGCTCGGGCAGGTGATTCCGCTGCGTTTTGCGCTGTTCGCCGCAGTGGGCGCGCTGGGCGTGGTGCTGCATCTGTTCATCATCTGGATGGTCCACTACCAGGCCGGTGCGCGGTTCGTGGAAGCGCAGATTGCCGGGACGTATGTGGCTATGACCATGAATTTCCTATTGAACAACGTGGTCACGTTTCGCGAACGGAGGCTGCGTGGCTGGTCCCTGGCGACGGGATTTGCGATGTTCACCGCCGCGTGCACCATCGGCGCATTGAGCAACGTCTCGCTGGCCGAGTTTCTGGTTGGCCGCGGGGTCCCCGCCTGGATTGCGGCCGTCGCCGGCCTGACGATCAGTTCGGTGTGGAACTACGGCGTCAACGAAGTCTTCACCTGGCGCCGGCGGGTACGCTTGAAGCGGGCGCGCGCAGGGGCGTGAAGGGGCGGCGTAAGGCTGGGGCTTAGGTTTTTGGGAACCATCACGTAAGGCTTCCAGTCAGTCGATTCCCGACTTACGATTGCGAGCGCCCTGGGTAGCACTCCTGCCGTTGACCGTCCGCCGGCCGGATCTTCGACTTGTATCGACTGGCGCGCATCCGCGGGGCCGGAGGCTTAACGAATCTTAACGAACCTGGAATCCGCGTGTCCCGTCGATGCCATATACGATGTTCCATTCTGAAATAGCGAAAAAGGGGCACTGCTTCATGAGTAAGCCGACTGACGTGGTCCCGCCGGTCTTCGCTGCCGGTCTTCTTAGGGCTACTGCGATTCGTCTTTCGACGTGGATCGTCCTTTCCTTCCTGACATTCCTCTGCGCCGCCGCCACTCCGGCCGTCGGGGCAACGACCGCTCCGGTCATCACCAGCGTGGTGAATGGCGCCAGTTTCCTCTCCGGATTTTCGCAAGGCTCCTGGGTTTCCATTGTCGGCACAAACCTGTCCGGCACAACGCGCACCTGGACCAGCGCCGACTTCAACGGCAGCAAGCTTCCCACTTTAGTCGATCAGGTCAGCGTGACCATCGACGGGAAGGCGGCCTACATCTATTACATCAGCCCCACGCAGATCAACGTCCTTGCGCCAGCCGATACCGCAACGGCGTCGGTGCCCGTGCAGGTCACTTACGCGGGTACAGCCAGCAATGTATGGAACGCTACGGAAGCGTCGTTCAGCCCGGCGCTGTTCATGTTCACTCCGATGAATGGCAAGTATGTGGCGGCGGTGCGATCGGACGGGCAATACATCGGCCCAACCACTCTATATTCCGGCGTCACCGTGCCGGCGAGCGTTGGCGACACGCTTTTGCTGTTCGGCACCGGATTCGGCGCCACTAACCCCACAACCGACTTCAGCCAGACGTTTAGCGGTACACCCGCCACGGCCAATGCCGTGACTGCAACTATCGGCGGTGTGCCGGCGACGGTGGGTTTCTCCGGATTGATCTACCCCGGCGAATACCAGTTCAATGTCACCGTACCGAGCGTACCGAACGGAGACAATCCGGTGGTTCTGAAGGTCAACGGAGTATCGACGCAGGCGAACGCGTACCTCACGGTAAGCGGCTCTCCAGTTACGACAAGCACGACCGTAACACTTGCGGCTTCCTCAACAACGCTCACCTATGGCGCAAACGTAGCCCTGACGGCGACCGTCTCGCCGAGCGCGGCGACCGGAACGGTTACCTTCTATGACGGCACGGCCCTATTGGGCACGGCTACTCTCAGTTCGGGTTCGGCTGCCCTGACAACTTCTTCGCTGGCTGTTGGCACGCACACCATCACGGCTTCATATGGCGGGTCGAGCGCGTACGCGGCCAGCACCTCCAACTCCATCTCCGTCGCGGTCGCTTCAGCCGCCCCCACCACCGCCTCCACAACCACTACGCTTACAGTCTCGCCGTCAACGGCCTACGTGGGCACGACTGTCGTCTTGACGGCAACCGTAGCGTCCGCGGCAGCCACAGGCACGGTGACGTTTTATAAAGGAGGCGCCTCGCTGGGAACCGGCACGCTCAACTCCGGCACTGCGACCCTGACCACTTCATTCACCGCCTCCGGCACCTACGCGCTTACCGCTGTCTACGGAGGAAGCTCCACTTACGCCTCGAGCACATCCGGATCTGTAGCCGAGACGGTGAGTTCAAACCCAACCTATTCCCTGGATTTTTCTTCCTATAGTTACACCACCGCGAGCATGTCCGTAACCACAGGAACCGGCACCTACTCGATCTCCTACCGCCTGTATCAGAATGTCGTCTATGTCACGAATCCCATAGATGCGAACCTGACGTGCTCGACATCCTCGACATCCACATCTACGGGAGGCGCTCCCTCCGGGGGGACCCCTCCATCCGGGGGAACGGGCACATCGGGGGGAACCGGTACATCGTCCGGATCCGTGCCTTGTTACGAGTATCAGAGCATGAACGTGTTCGTTCCCGTTTCGATCAATGGAACCGCTGTGACCACCACGAGCGCCCCGATTCTCCTGGATATCAATGTCGCGGGACATACGTCAACCAGTACCTGGGGAGGCTCCCAGGTGAGTACGAACGGGCAGTATGCCCTGGCAAATGGCTATGTTGTGGTGTCGCCCGGATGCCGCGGTCGAGACCTCATGGATTCTTCCGGCAAGTACATCGGCAAGGCGCCGGCGGGCATCGTGGATCTCAAAAGCGCGGTGCGCTATATCCGTTACAATTACAATTCCGGAGCATTCCCAGGCAACGCCAACAAAATCATCTCGTCCGGCGGCAGCGCCGGCGGCGCGCTTTCCTCTCTGCTCGGCGCATCCGGCAACAGCGACCTTTACAATTCCTATTTCGCGGCCCTTGGCGCGGCTTACGCGGCGGACAACATCCTCGCCGTCGGTGCCTACTCTCCGATTACCAATCTGGATCACGCCGACATGTCTTACGAACAGGAGTACGGGGGCGTCAGCTATAACGGAGCGTCGGTTAACCAAACGTATTCCGCGGAGCTGAAAGCGCTCTTTAGCACGTATCAGAACGGCCTGGCCCTCACCGGAGATAACAACTTCGGAAGTATCACCGGAGACAACATCGACACTTACATCCTCAAAACCTACCTGATTCCATCGGCAAACAACTACTTGGCATCCCTGTCGGCTGCAGCGCTGAATAGCTATCTGAGTCAACACACCTGGATCGCGTGGAATAGCGGCACCAACGCCGCTTCGTTCACCTTTGCCGACTACGTATCCTACATAGGCAGATCGAAGGGCCTGCCGGCTTTTGACGCCTTGGACCTGTCCCAGCCGAACACCGAAAACTACGAGTTCGGAGACGCCACCACCAACGCCAGACACTTTACGAATTTCAGCCTGCAGAACGATAGTTCCAACCCTAGCTCCGCCGCCACCATTTCCAGCGACGAGCAGACCATCGTGAACATGATGAACCCGATGTACTTTATAGGCCTGAAGAATAGCTCCATCGCCCAGTACTGGTTCATCCGCGATGGCGCCAAGGCGACGGACACTTCCTGCATGGTGATCGTCGATCTAGCCACTAGCGCGGAAAACCTCTTAGGTTCGAGTCACGTGAATGCCTGGGAGTATTGGGACGGAGGACATGCCGTCAACGAAGATCCGGATGTATTCATCGCATGGATTGGCGGTTTTACAAAGTAGGAACCTGGCGGACGGCGTCTCCAAAGACCAGGGGAAACGCCGATAACCGGAAGAGAACGATGCGCCCCTTCCAGCAGACGCTCCACCGGCCTCCGAGTCTTACCCCTTGGAACGCGCCGGTGGCCCGCCTGCCAGTCCGAGGATCGGCGCAACCAGCAGGGTCACCGTATCGGCGATCTCGCCCGATGCGCAGCCACCGGGCGTCCGTACCCACTCTTTCGCGGCCCCATAGATGGCCCAACTCGCCGCCGCCGCGATCGTCTCCGGCGCGGCTGCCCGCTCCGGCACGTGCCGCTTCAACCCGTCGAGGAGCATGCCGCGAACCACTGCGATGATCGCCCGCTCCATGTGCGGGTCCAATTGCCGCTGCGAGTCGGGGCCCTGCATCCGCACCAGGGAATCGCAAACCGCCAGCACCATGGCCTTCAATGCCGACGCGCAGGTCCCATCGAACTGGACATCGCGCTCCGCCAGTAACTCCCGGAACCGGCTGGCCACCAGGCATTCCAGGAGCGCGAATTTGTCCGCATAGTGGTCGTAGAATGTCGCCCGGTTGACGGTGGCCTCATCGGCGATGTCCTGCACCGAGATTTTCTCGAATTCCTTCGATTCCAGTAGTTTACCTAGCGCCTGCTGCAATAGCCGGCGAGTTCGCCGAATACGCGGATCGAGAGTCTCGCCGATTCCTTCCACCATGACCGCCGTCCCCAGATTAGCATTGCCGACTGTTCTGAATCGACATATGTTGGATAAGCATCAGATGTTGTGAAAGGAAGAAAAGCTCCATGAAGATCGTTTCGCTCATCGCTCGCATTTTGCTGGGCCTGCTGTTCACGGTGTTCGGCCTCAACGGTTTCCTGCACTTCATTCCCACCGGTCCCATGCCGCAGGGGTTGGCCGGCCAGTTCACCGGCGCGCTGTTCCAATCGCATTACCTGGCCGTGGTCTTCGTGTTTGAACTGGTCCCCGGCGTCCTGCTCCTGCTCAACCGCTATGTGCCGCTCGGGCTCACACTGCTCGGTCCGGTGATCGTCAACATCGTTCTTTTCCACGTCTTCATGGCGCCCGGCGGACTGCCGCTGGCGCTGGTTGCGACCCTCCTCTGGCTCCTCACGGCCTACCGGGTCCGCTCCATCTTCGCCGGTTTGTTCCAGTACCGCGTGGAAGCCTGACCGGGTCCGGGCTGGCAAACGGCGGCCGGTTGTGGTTCGCTGGGAGAGGAATCATGAGACAGCCCATCGCCCTCTGGGTGCTCGCATTGTCGCTCGCGCCGGCGGCTGCCGCGCAGGCACAGCCAGGTTGGAAACTGGTGTGGTCCGACGAGTTCAATACGGATGGCAGGCCCGATCCCGCCAAGTGGACCTACGAAACCGGCTTCGTGCGGAATCGGGAATTGCAGTGGTATCAGCCCGGGAACGCCTGGTGCGAGAAGGGAATGCTGATCGTCGAAGGGCGGCGCGAGCGGAAGAAGAATCCGAATTTCGAAGCCGGCAGCCGGAATTGGCAGACCAACCGCGAGTACGCCGAATACACGTCGGCCAGCCTGACCACCAGAGGCATCGCCAGTTGGCGCTACGGCCGCTTCGAGATGCGCGCGCGCATCGATACACGGGCGGGGCTGTGGCCGGCGTTCTGGTCGCTGGGAGTGGAGGGCGGCTGGCCCAACAACGGCGAAATCGACATCATGGAGTACTACCGCGACACCTTGCTGGCGAACCTCATCTGGGCGGGGCAGGGGCGCACCGCTTCCTTCACCAAGCGCAAGCCGATCGCGTCGTTCGCCGATCCGGATTGGGCCGCGAAGTTCCACGTCTGGCAGATGGATTGGGACGAGAATCGGATCGCGATCCGCGTGGACGGCGAGGTGTTGAACGACTCCGATCTGAACCAGGCGGCGAATCCCGACGGCCGCAACGGCTTCCGCCAGCCGCACTCCATCATTCTGAACCTGGCCATCGGGGGGACGGCCGGCGGCGACCCGGCAGCCACAGCGTTCCCGGCGCGGTTCGAAATCGACTACGTGCGGATCTATCGGAAACAGTGAGACCGCGTACGCGGCAATCCCGGCGGCGTTGTCATCGGCCTGCACGAGCGCCGGCCCCCTTTCCGCACGGGAAGACTGGGGGCATGCGGTTGGCATTCCGCTTGCTCTGGCCGCTCCTTTACAGCCGCGGTTCTGTGGCGAAACTGTGCGTCCGAGCCAAGATTTCGTGAATCGGGCCGATTAGAGTTTTTGGCGGCTGGAGTTTGTTGCAATCGTGATACACTCCGATAGAATTGCCTCTGGTCGCCCACGCTGTCGACCGGCACCGCCGTGTGATACGCCCTTTCACCCGGCCTGATTGTAGCGGCTAAGCTCGCTTTGGAGCCGCTATCTCTTTGGCATAAGAGTAAATCAGACATTCCGCCGTGGCGATTCCCTCAAGACTCTCTTCTTACCTGAGGTGAACCGATGCAACTTACTTCGATCGGCATTCGAACATATCGATACGCGATCTGTATTCTGGCTCTATTGGCGTACCCTGTTTTTGCGCAGGATACTTCGGGCAAAATCGTCGGCACGGTTTCCGATCCCAGCGGCGGCGTGGTTGCCGGCGCCACGGTGACGGTTACGAATACCGGGACGGGAGTTTCCCGGCAGACCTCGACCGATAGCAAGGGCTACTACCAGGTACTGGAACTGCCCATCGGCCGCTACGAAGTGGCCGCCGAAGCGCCGGGATTCTCGCGGAAACTGGTGTCCGCCAGGAACTCGCTCGAAATCAATCAGACGCTGCGCATGGACGTGGCGCTGGAGGTGGGCGCGGTCAAAGATCTGGTCACCGTGGAAGGTGGGGCGACCGCGGTGGAAACCGAGAATTCCACCCTGGGCGCGACCGTTAGCGGGAACGCCATCTTCGAATTGCCGCTGAACGGACGCAATACGCTCGATCTGCTGTCCACGCAGCCCGGTGTCACGCCGAAGAACAACGATGCGTCCCGCCAGGCCGGTGGGTACAGCATCGGCGGCGGACGATCCGACTCGGTGACTTACTTGCTGGATGGGGGGTTGAATAACCACTTGATCGACAATGGGATTGTAATCGACCCGAATCCCGATGCCGTGGGCGAATTCCGCGTGCTGCAAAGTAACTACGCGGCGGAGTACGGACGCAGTGGCGGCGGCATCGTGAGCATGGTGATCAAGAGCGGGACCAATTCGGTGCATGGCACGGCTTTCGATTATCTGCGCAACGAGGACCTGGATGCCAATACGTTTTTCAACAACGAACAAGGCATCGCACGCCAGATTCTGAAACGCAACCAGTACGGCGGCACGATTGGCGGGCCGGTATTTGTTCCGCGCGTGGTGGATGGCCGCAACAAGCTATTCTTCTTCTTTGCCTATGAAGGCCAGCGGCAGAGCGCCAACGCGCAATCCGGCAAGATCACGACCTTCACGCCGCTCGAGGCGCAGGGCAATTTTTCGAAATCCGTGAACGGCGGCCCGGACCCGGCAGTCGCCAGTTTCCTGCTGTCCAATCCGTGGTTTCAGGCGAGTCCAACGCTCGCCTCGCAAGGCATCATCGATCCGAATCGCGTCAGCGAGGTTTCTCAGAATTACTTCAAAGACGGGCTGCTCACCACCTCTCCGAGCGGTTATCTGTTCCCACAGGCTACGGCAACCGCCGACCATTCCGAGTATCTGGGCAAAGTGGATTACACCATCGGCATGCACGATACGCTGAGCGCAACGCTCGCGGCGCAGGACAGTCCGAACACGATTCCATTTTCGGGCTCTCAAGGCGCCACCACGGTGAACGGCTACCCGGTATCGACGGATGTCGCGGCGTACTTCGGCAACGTGGGTTACACGCACAGCTTCTCGCCGGCCACCATCAATATGGCCCGGTTCACGGCGCAACGCAATAACACGAAACAGAATTATCCCATCGGCACGCAACCCGGCCCTGCGGCCCTGGGGATTGGAATCACTCCCGACCTGGTGGACGGGCCCACCATCATCAATCTCATCGGCAGCGGCCTGTTCGCCGGCTACAATCCCTTCGGACCGGCCAACATCGTGGATAACACCCTCACCTTCACCGACGATTTCTCCTGGACCCACGGCAGCCACCTGGTGAAAGCCGGCTTCCTGTTCTCCTCCTATCGGGACGCCATGAGTTACGGCTATTATCTGAACGGTGAATTCGACTTCTATGGCCCCGGAACCGGCATCGGATCGGGCAACGACCGGGCCGACTTCCTGATGGGACTTCCCGACGACTTACAACAGTATCCCAATGCGCCTACTAACATCCGCTCGCACTCCTTCGGCGGATATGTGCAGGATAGCTGGAAGGCTAACCGCCGCTTCACTTTGAATTACGGCTTGCGGTACGAATACAATCAACCCAAGTACGACACCCACGGCCGCTCGTTCTCCTTCGTTCCGGGAGTGCAGTCCACTGTCTTCCCGGGCGCGCCCCTGGGGCTTTTGTTCCCGGGAGACAAGGACGCGCCGAACGGTTCGAATTGGCCCGACCGCAAGAATTTCGCCCCTCGCTTAGGGTTTGCCTGGGATGTCTTCGGCGACGCCAAGACCAGCGTTCGCGGCGGTTTCGGAATGTTCTACGACATCCTGAAGGCCGAGGACAACCTTCAATTCAACGGCCAGAGTCCGTTCTTCGCCTCCGGGTATTTGACGTTCGGCGCCCCCGACAACGGGTTCACTTCCGATCCCGGGATCATGACGAATCCTTACGGAGCCGCCGGCGCGCCTAACCCGTTCCCGTCGAAACCGGTCAACCACAACATCAATTTCGCCGATGCGGGAGATCTGCCCATCGGCGGCGCCAATCCATTTTTCGTGGACCCGAATCTGAAGACCCCCCATATCTATCAATTCAACCTGTCGATCCAGCGGCAGTTCGCCAACAATCTTACGTTGGAAGCCGGCTATGCCGGTTATACAGCCAATGGTCTTACCGGCTTGACCGACATCAATCCCTTCAAGCCCGGCACCAGCACTCGCGTACTGGACCTGACTCCGGGGTACAACGGCGATTACACCTACATGAACCAGTTTGAGAACCTCGGACGCGCCCAATACGGCGGTTTGCAGACCGACTTGACGAAGCGCATGTCGGATTCGCGGTTCGGCAACACGTTCTTCACCCTGGCCTACACCTGGTCGCACGAACTCGATAACGAGTCCGGTTACCGGCAGCGCAACCCGTTCGTCCCCGACTATCACCGCAGCCAATTCCGCTCTTCCGGAGATACCGACATCCGGCAGTTTCTTTCGATCTCCGGCGGTTGGGAATTGCCCTTCCAGAAGCTGACGAAGCGCGCAGCGTGGCTCACCAAGGGATGGACTTTGTACCCCATCATCAGCTATCGGTCGGGCTTCCCCCTGGACGTGCTGGCGTTCGGTTCGGGCACGGCGTCTTCCATCTCCAGCCCCGGTCCTTCCGGCGCCGGAGATATCCAGGTAGTTCGTGCCGACCTGGTCGCGCCGGTACAGTACTTCGGAGCCAAAAACTATCGCACCATCAATAGCAATATCGCCGGAGCGGAGACCGGCAATTACTACTTCGGCCCGAATAGCTTCTCCAACACGCGCGCAGTAGCGCTCAACCAGGCCGCAACTAACGTGAATCCGGCCACTCTTCTGAATCAGTTCACTTACGGAACTTTCGGCCGCAATGCGTTGCGAGGACCCGGTGCGTTCAATACCAACCTCTCTCTCTCCAAGATCTTTCGTGTGCGGGAGAAGGTGGATGTGGAAATGCGCGCCGACGCCTTCAACCTGTTCAACAATGTGGAGTTCAGCAATCCGGATACGAACATTGGCGACCCGAGCTTCGGGCAGGTCTCCAATACCGCCGATCCGCGTATCATCCAGGTAGCGCTGCACGTGAAATTCTAGTCATGAGGGCGGGGCAGGGTGGACTCCATCCTGCCCCATCCAGTCCCGCCACGCCCGCTAATACTTCATCCCCAGCAGTTTGTGCGCGCCTAGTTTGACCATGCCCCAGCGCCCGAAGCGGTCTTCAAAGAGTTTCAGGTAAAGCGCCTTGGTGTCGTCCGGCGGCTCCGTAGGGCGATCGACGGCTACCAGTTTCAGCGCTCCGCTGGGACATGTGCTAAGGCACAGCGCGCAGCCGATGCACCGCTCGCGGTCCACCACCGCCTTGCCCTCGGGGCTGGCGATGGCCTCCATCTGGCAGCGCGTTTCGCACACCCCGCAGGACTGGCAGGCTTCGGCATCGGCCACGGCGTAGAAGTTGGAGCTGAAGAAGTTCGCCGGATGGGGGCGCTGTTTGGCCGTGCGCAGCACGCCGCAGCAGCAAGTGCAACAGCAGCACACGAACATCGGCGCTTTGGTATTCTCCGGCTGCAAGACCAGGCCGTCGCGGTCCGCCTGGTCCAGCAGGTCGAGCATCTGTTCGCGCGTCACGGCGTGTCCGTTGCCCGAGTCCACGGCCCACTGCGCCGCTCTCCCGATCATGAGGCAGTTGTCGCGCAGTTTGGTCTGGCGGCAGGGTTCGTTCAGAAGATCGTGGCCGCGGCGGCAGATACAGTGCAGCGTGCCGAAAGGTCCCGGGGACGCTTCGATGTGGGCGCGGATGCGGTCGTAAGTAGTAACTCCGCGCTCCACCGCGATCTGTTTGTTCACCGGTACGATGCGCAATTGCGGAGTCTTGCCGGTATGCAGCGCACGGCCGAAGGCCTCGTCGAAATACTGCCGGCTGTCGCGTTCGAATTCGGGCGTGAGGGCTTTCAGTTGGCGCTCATACATGCCGACGGCGAAGATCAGCTTACCGAACTGCATCTCGCCCCCGGCTGAGTACGACAAGATGATGCCCTTAGCCGCCATGTGCTCCAACTTGCGGCGCAGTTCATCGAAGGCGAGGCGCGATCGGAAGCGGCGATGAATGGTGGCCGCGGGCTCGGGGATGGCGCTCAGTTCCAGGGCGATTTCGGCTTCCTCGGGCGTGAACAGCCGTTTGAGAATGCGGATCTCGACGCCCGACGCCGTGGGCGGGAATGCGACCGGCATGCGATCGAGGTGCTGCTGCAACCGTCGATACAGGGTTTCGGGTTCGATTGTCGGCATCTGCTATCGATTTTATACCCTGCCTTCTGCGCGCTCGGGGTTGCGCCCACAACTTGCGGCCGATCGACGACACGTCTCCCGGCTTGTGGTACAGTTGCAGGATCGCGAGGACGAACGGGGGACTTCTGGGGAATAGTAGTCCTCGCGCCACCAGACTACTCAGATACGCAAAAGGAGATGCTCATGAAATCAGTGACTGCCAAGCTTGTGGTCGCTCTCGCGGCGTTGTCGCTTGCGATTACCGCCTTTGCTCAGATCTACCGTTACTACAGCAATGGCTCGATATGGACCGTGACCACGATTCGAATCAAGGCGGGTATGGACCCGGCTTACCTGCAGTACCTCGACGGTCAAGCCAAGAAGGAATCGGACGCCCAAATCAAAGCGGGATATATGAAGTCCTACAAGATCCTGCGAACCCTCGACGACGATGAGTCGTCCTGGAACTTACTCATCCTTCGCGAGTACAAGAGCCTCGCCGAGATGGAGGCGGATGAAGAAAAATCCGATACGTTGAGCAGAGAAACTCTGCATGAAGACGATCAGAAGGGAATGCAGGGTTATCAGGACCGCTCGAAGATTCGCGACGTGCTGTCTACGCGAACCGCGCGGGAGCTGATCCTGAAGTAAGTGCGGGCGCGGCCTCGGTTTGCGCGCTGGGTCGTCGCAGGGACCGCGACCGTCGTGGCGTACGCACTCATGCGCAATGCCACTTAGTTTTCCCGCAACCGAACTCCGGTATTGATTGAGTCTCGCACGCTGTTTTATGTGGGGCAGGTTGGCAACCTGCGGCCGAGTGGCACTCGGCCTGCCGACCAGCATGCAAATGCCGACCAGGCCGAGTACCACTCGGCCGCA